>Ga0075530_1000486_pt1 | contig 18753 bp, 19 predicted proteins | sample NGEPerD_2_FD_75101 | JGI IMG/M metagenome (GOLD analysis project Ga0075530, IMG submission 75101) | Arctic peat soil microbial communities from the Barrow Environmental Observatory site, Barrow, Alaska, USA - NGEE PermafrostL1-D | ecosystem: Environmental > Terrestrial > Soil > Wetlands > Peat ... | reverse complement strand
GCCACGTTTCCCAATCTTTGCCGCGGTCGGCGTACCCGAGGTGTGGCGCTACGACGGTGCGCGGGTGCGCGTTTTCGCGCTCAGGAACGGCGAGTACGTCGAGCAATCGGAAAGCGCCAGCCTGCCCGCCGTAACGGGCGATGTGCTGACCGATTTCCTTGCAAAGAGCAAGACGATAAAACGCGCCGCGTGGCTGCACGGTGTACGCGAGTGGGCGCGGCACACTTTGAGCAAGTAAACCGGCGCCGTCAACGCATCACATTGATGAACGATCTCAATTTCAACGCGGTGTCGGCAAGAAAGCCGACGTGAACCGAGAGAGTGCTATTCAGCGAGCCGCGCGCGCCGCAAACTCCTCGCGCCACACCGATGCCAATAGCGAGCAGCGCGCCAGTTCCTGGCTCACGGCAAGATTCATTAAGGTAGGGCAGTTTCAGTTAACTTAGTAAAATTAACTTGCCAGATTACTCACCCCCCGTGGTGGCCGCCAGAAGCCGCTCTAATGGCGCCCGAACTTCCCTCAGCGCGATCTGCAGCGCCTGATCTATCGCCTCGACCACGCTATCCACAGTGCGCTCGTGAGCCATTACCCTGCCCCATAACTGTTTTTCAAAGATGAGTTCGCCGGCACTGTCCTGCACGCGCAGCGTGAGCGCGACCTGGCCACTGGGGCCTTCGGGTGTATCGACTTCAAGCAGTTCGGAGACGTCCGCGCTCACGATAAACGTTTCATTGATATTCGCGGCCTGGCCCTCTAACGCGGCGTTAATCCTTACGCTGCACAAGTACTCGACGGTGGCCTGCGCGAGCATACGCGCCGGTGGCGTAGCCCATTGATGACTTGCGTAGAAGCCGATGGTTTGCGGCAGGTCGGGTGGCCGATAAACGATTTGCATTGTATCGAACGGCGGCAGGACGTTAAACGGCCGCACCTTCACAAGCGCCGCTGCCGAATTGTTCGCTGCACAGGCAGCGTCCTGCCGGCCCGCGAAATCATCAAGCGAGTAGTAACGCGTTTGCGGCGCGGAAGCGCAAGCGGACAGCAGCAAGATTGCCCCTGTCAGAACGAGTCGCATGAGTTCGATCACGGCATCACGCCCGCGGGTTCGCCGGGGATTCGATCCTCCGTCGGCAGTACGCGAATAAGACTGTAAGGCCGCTCCTTGATTTGCGTGGAAAAACCTTCCAGGGCAGCCGCCGCGCGGCTGAGCCTAGCGAGGGTTTGCTCGATGACCAGCCGATTCTCGCTGACGACAGCGGTTGCGTCATGCGCTTCGTGGAACGCCACCCGCGCTTCTTCAAGCACCACGCTTACGTTGCCACCATTCTTACCCAGCGCCGCGTTGAGATTGCCGGACAGGCTGTCCAGCTGTTCCATCACGCGTTCCGCCCGTGCAAGCAAACCGACGGCGCGAACCGAGGCGCTATTCGTCTGCCTGAGAATATCGGGCATGTCGCGCTCGAACGTCACCGTAAGTTTGTCCAAACGTCGAGCTACTGTTGCAGCCGATTCAGAAAGCTGCGTAAAACTATCAAGGGCTGCTGGCATACGTCGAGACAAATTTGAAAGAATGTTTTTGGTCTGCTTCATTACGGGTATTGTCTGCGCCGCCACCCGATCTACGATGTTCAACAGATCCTGCGCATTGGCAGAGACAAGTCCATCGATTGTGCCGCCGGACGCAAGCTGCTTTGCACGTGACGTGCCGGGCTCGACTTCCAGTGCGGTGCCACCCAGCAGATCCAGCAGCACGACTCTGGCCGTGCTGTCGGTGCGCAATGCGACTGCTGGACTGATGTCAACCTGCAAGGTAACGGGGGCTGGAGAATCGACGTCCAGATTCATGTTACTGACCACACCGACCGGCACGCCCGCGATCACCACCGGATCGCCCGCCGCGAGTGTTCCGGCGTGCGGAATGGTGACGGCATAAGTCGTGCTCGATCCGCGTACCCACTCGGATCCGGCGACCCATAAGGCCATACCGGCGAAGATGATTACGGCAACGAGAAAGAAAAGCCCCGCGCGGATGGTCTCGATTCTGGTTTGCGCGGCCATGAATTTTACCGAGCCAGATCTTTCGCGGCTGCAGCCAAGACAGCATCCATCTGGTGTCCCGCTGAGGGTTCCTCCGCCTGCCGGTGCAGAAATCGTTGTGCCACAGGATGCTCTGTTTGCTTCAGGTCCGATGGCGTACCCGACGCAATAATGCTACCGCGGTCCATCAGAAAAATACGGTGCGCGATGGCAAACGCACTTTCCAGCTCGTGCGTGACCACCACCAGTGTGGCCTGAAACGCGTGATTTAGCCGGATCAACAACTGGTCGAGACCCGCCGACGTCACGGGGTCCAGGCCGGCCGAAGGTTCGTCGAAAAACAGGACTTCCGGATCCAGAGCCATCGCACGCGCGAGCGCTGCGCGCTTACGCATCCCGCCGCTGATCTGCGACGGATACTGATCGACTGCTTCACCAAGACCCACCATGCCGAGCTTGATGCGCGCCAGAATACGTCGGGTTGACACCGGCAATGCAGAGAATTCCGCGACAGGCGTCTCCACGTTTTCGGCCAGAGTCATTGCCCCAAACAGCGCGCCATCCTGAAACGTCATGCCGATGCGCCGCCGCGCGGCATCCAGGCTTGCCGGCGGGTCGTTGTAGATATCCGTATCAAGCACGTTAACCTGGCCCTCATCGGGCGGTTCAAGCCCGATGAGGCAGCGCAAAAGCGTGCTCTTGCCGCAGCCGCTGGGGCCGAGTATCACCAGCACCTCGCCCGCACGAATTTCGAAGGAAAGGTCATTCATTACGACCTTGGCGCCGAACCGCTTCTTCAGGCCTTTGACTTGAATGAGTGGTCTGGAATCGGTGGTTTGCATGACGCGTAGATCAGCCTCCGACGGCCTGGTAGAACAACAGCGTAACGAACAGATCAGCGATAATGGTAAGCACGATGGACTGCACGACCGCGGCCGTGGTCGCCTCACCGACCTGCGTGGCGCCACCGCCTACGCTCAAGCCGCAGTGGCATGACACCAGACCGATTACCAGACCGAATATCAGCGCTTTCACTGTTCCCGTTATGAGATCCGGCAGCAGCAGTGCGTCAAGACTGTTGACAAGGTAGGCTTCTCCGGGCAGGTCAAGCACGGTGACCGCCATGCTCCAGCCGCCGAGGATTCCCAGCGCGCTCGCGAACACCTGCAGACAGGGCAGCGCCAGCACCAGGCCAGCGATGCGAGGCACCACCAGATAGGCTACCGGGTCGATGCCCATCACGCGAAAAGCGTCGATTTCCTGGGTGACGCGCATGGTCGCCAGCTCCGCGGCAATCGCCGAGCCATAGCGGCCCGTTACGATAATGGCGGCAAGTAGCGGCGCGAGTTCGCGGGTCATCGATACCGCCACCAGATCGGCAACCAGTTCCTGGGCGCCGAATTGAGCCAGCTGATGCGCGGACTGCAAGGCCATTATCATGCCGATGAGTACGCAGATGAGGCTGATAAGGGGCAACGACCGATTGCCCGAACGCAAGAACTCCCTGACGACAAACCGCGGTTTGAGGCGATGGCCTGGACGGCGGCCTGGTGCCAGCGTCCGCAAGCCGGCACCTAGAAGCTGCACCATTCCTCCTGTCTCGAATAGCATCTTCGACCACCGGCCGGTGGTGTTCGCGAGGTTCTGGAGCATCAGGAATCGACCGTTAGCCGCGTCGCGATCTCGCGCGGGCTCTTGCAACAGGATTGCAACGCCTCCTGCAGACCCGCCAGTTCGAACGTGGCGCGCACCCGGTCGCTCGGCTCGCAGAACAGCATCATCTGACCGTTCGCCCGCGCCGCGATCAGACCCTCAACAAGCACGGCGACGCCAGCGGTGTCGATGCGTTCCAGCGCCCCGAGCTCGATGACAAGCTGAGCCGAAGCGCCTTGCCGGATCATGCGGAAAAGCGTATCGCGCAGGCTGGGCGCCTCGACGTACGTGATCGAGCCGGACAGCGCGAGCGAGGCATGCGGTCTGGGTGCCTGCGGCAAGCGCCAGCTGGCCTCGAACTTAACTGGGTCAGTCTGTTTGCGCCTGCCTTGTGCCATCTTGATTCAGCTTCGATGTTGATGTTCCAGATTCAGAACAGATGCCGGGCATTAAGGCGTCGCCTCGTTTCAAGAACGCTCGACGGATTTCGAGGCCGTTCGCGATCAGGCGCTACGCGCGTCGCCGTCCGCATCCACTGACAAAGTCCGGTGGATAAACTGCACACAGATCGAGCCTTCGCCGACCGCGGATGCCACGCGCTTGACCGAGCCGGCGCGCACGTCGCCGGCGGCAAACACGCGCGGGCAGCTCGTCTCCAGGAGATACGGCTTGCGTTCGAGCGACCATCCTGCCGCGCGGAGCTCCGCATCGGTCAGCACGTCACCGGTCTTGATGAAGCCCTTCTCGTCCAGGGTAATGTCGTCGACGATGAAATCCGTCGCCGGTTGCGCGCCGATAAAGATAAACAGGTGCGAGGCATCAATCTTCCGCGTGTCATCGTTGCGGCTGTCGCAGACCACCAGCCCCCTGATGCGACCTTCGCCCTCGACGCGCTTTACCTCGGTGAAGGGCAGGAGCTCGATGTTCTCGATCCTGTCAATGTGACGGATCAGATAATTCGACATGCTGCCGGCGAGACCGGCGCCGCGCACAAGTATGCGGACCATTCTGGCGTGCGCGGACAGGAACACGGCCGCCTGTCCGGCCGAGTTGCCGCCGCCGACGATCGCGATGTCCTTGCCGCGGCAGAACTGTCCTTCGATGTAGCTCGCGCCGTAGTGCACGCCGCTGCCGTCAAAAACATCCAGTCCTTCGATCATGGGCTGCCGATAGATCGCGCCCGAGGCGATCACGACCGTACGCGCCCTGATCCGGTTGCCGCCATCGAGTTCCAGTTCGTGCCACACCTTGCCGCAACGAAGCTGCCTGAGTTCACGCGCCACGGCGATTTCGGCGCCGAACTTCTGCGCCTGAATGTAGGCGCGCCCCGCGAGCGCCTGACCGGAGATACCGGTGGGAAAACCCAGATAGTTTTCAATCCTGGAGCTGGTGCCCGCCTGGCCGCCGGGCGCGCACGCTTCGAGAACGATCACGCGCAAGCCCTCGGACGCGGCGTAAACCGCTGACGCGAGACCGGCTGGACCGGCGCCGACGACAGCCATGTCGAACTCGGCGTCTTCGGCAATCTGAGCCGCGAAGCCGAGCTGCTCGGCGACCTGTCGATTGCACGGGTTCTTAAGCAGTGCGCCGTCACAGAGCAATACTGGTAGATCATTAAGTTTGGCATCCACCTCGCGCAATCGCGCCTCGACGTTTTCGGCCGTGTCGAGATCGATCGATTGATGAGGCACACCGTTGCGAGTGAGAAACGAGCGAATACGGGCGGTATCGCGCTGAGCGCCCGAGCCGATCAGCGTGATGTTGCCCTGCCGCTCGGCGATCATGCGCATGCGCCGCAGGATGAAGCTGAGCAAAATGGTCTCGCCCAGGTCCGCTTCGGTGGCGATCAGCTCGCGCAGCTTTTCCGTGTTAACCGCGATAACGCGCGTGTTCCCCCTGACGCGACCACCCACGTAAGCGCCGCGGCCGGACATGGTGGCTGTCTCGCCACCGTAGTGACCGCGTTCATGCGTGATGATGACGTGTTCACCTTCGCTGTCGCGCCGGAAAATCTCAATCGCGCCGCAAAGCACCAGAAAGAATCCGCGTTCACGGTCGCCGATGTCCCACAGAATCGTGCCGTCGCTGAACTCCCGCTCGTCACCATAGCGACGTACGATCACGATCTGCGCTTCGCTTAACTCCGGGTTGTACTCATGCACGCGATTGTCCGTGCCCGCGGCCCAGGGCGGCGGCGCTTCAACGGCTGGCGTTCGATTTGTTTCGTTCATTTCCTAGTTCCGGATGGATTACAGGACCCGCGGGATCAACATACCCGTCAGCCAAAACACCGTCATGGCGCCATCGTCGGGCACCGAAGCTAGAGGCTATAGTGCAAGGTCCGACAGACCTGGATGGTCATCGGGACGCGGGCCTGAGGGCCAGTGGTATTTACGGTCGGCTTCCTTGATCGGCAGATCGTTGATGCTTGCGATGCGGAGTTGCATGAGACCGTGCGCGTCGAACTCCCAGTTCTCGTTGCCGTAAGAGCGGCCCCAGTTGCCGGAGTCGTCGCGCCACTCGTAGGCAAAGCGGACCGCGATCCGATTGTCGTGACATGCCCATAGCTCCTTGATCAGACGATAATCCAGCTCTCGCGCCCACTTGCGCTTAAGGAACTGCACGATCGCCTCGCGCCCCGAAAAAAACTCGGCGCGGTTGCGCCAGGTGCTGTTCACGGTGTATGCAAGCGACACGCGCTCAGGCTCGCGAGTGTTCCACGCATCTTCGGCCATCCGCACCTTTTGCGTCGCGGTCTCTATTGTGAAGGGTGGCAACGGCGGGCGGGCGTTCGAGTTCGTCGTCATGTCATCCTGTTTGATTCGTTAGCGGGAAGTGTTGAGCGGTTTGCGGCGGATCAGGTGCAGCGATTGTTTAGGCTTACATCCGCCGCTGTAGGATGTACGCCCGGCTGGCATAAGCGGATCGATGCCGTTGATCTCACAACCCATAGCCAAAGGACTACAGACGGACGAGAGACTAAGCCAGTGTCGCAGGACGCGGTTACCGCCACCCCTCGACGTTTGCGCCCCCGAAAATGCCTCGATTGATTTCGGGCGTGAATATCGAGTAAGGAAAAACCGCTTCGAGCGCGCTGGCCTCGTCCAGCTCCCGAAGCTGTTCGGGGTTAAGGCGCAGGTTGAGCGAGGCTACGTTGTCGTGCAGTTGCTTCAAGTTGCTGGCCCCCATGATCGGGGAGGTTACGCCGGGCTGCGCCGAAAGCCACGCCAGGGCGACCTGCGCCGGCGGGCGGTCGAGTTGCGTGGCTACCCGGCGCAGCGCGTCGAGCACGCGCCAGTTGCGGTCTGTGAACTTCGTTTCCCCGAATGGGTTGGGGCCGCCGAGCCGGCCCTGGCCGCTGGCCCCAGCGCCTTCGCGCCGGTACTTGCCGGCCAGAAAACCGGCGGCGAGCGGGCTCCATGGCGTGACGCCGAAGCCGCACGCACGGGCGGCGGGCAGGTGCTCGCGTTCTACACTACGCTCCACGAGGGAGTATTCGACTTGTATCGCGATGGGGCCGGGCACGGCGTGCGCCGCGGCCAGCGTGCCGGCCTGGACGACGTACCAGGCGGGCATGTCGGAAAAGCCGAAGTAGCGGATCTTGCCGGCCCGCACCAGGTCGCCGAGCGACTGGAGCACTTCTTCGACCGGCGTCACCATGTCCCAGACGTGTAGCCAATAAAGGTCCACGTAGTCGGTCTTCAGCCGGCGCAGCGAGCCGTCGAGCGCGCGGCAAATGTTCTTGCGGCCGTTGCCTCCGGCGTTGGGATTTCCGGCCTCGGCATTGAAGCCGAACTTGGTGGCGAGGACCAGCTTGTCCCGCAGAGCGCGGTCGGCGATGTACCCGCCCACCAGCTCCTCGCTGCGTCCACCGGAGTAACCATCGGCAGTGTCGATAAAGTTGCCGCCAGCATCGACATAGGCGTGGAAGATGGCCTCGGAGACCTCATCCGACGAACCCCAGCGCGGGCCACCGAAAGTCATGGTGCCGAGTGCGAGCGGGCTGACGACGAGGCCAGAGCGGCCGAGAGTGCGGAAGGTGGTTAGGCTCATGTGCAGTACAATTTCCTTAAATTTGGATTATTAATGAGTAGAACGGTCAGGCGTTTCAGAGCCAGCGCTGTACTGCCTCGGCTGTATCACTCGGCTTAGTGTTAAAGCACAGCTTGGCTTGCGGGGCATGCGCGTGCACGACGTTGATCAATCTCTCAAACAATATGAAGTGCTTGGTCAACGTTCGGATGCCTGCGCCGATGAGGATGCAATCGAAACGCTTCTGCTTGAGTTGTTCCAGAACAACTGCCTCCGCAGTTTCGCCTAAATCAGTCATGCACATATGCGTGTCGTAGCCAAGACCGTTCAAGCGATCTTCATCGGCTTTGAGGCCGGCCGATATCTTGTCTGCGTCCAAACCATGAGATGCTGCGAAGGCTGGATCTGAGAAATCGATGAGTGTTGGTTCCAAACCAATCACCAGGACACTTTTCTTGTCTGTCATATCTTTCTCCACAGGGACTGTGCTCAACGGAAAGCAACTCCGGCAATGGTTGTGTACAGGTAGTGATAATGCGGCCGGTACCGGGCGCGCCGTTGTCTTTCGCGCAAGCGGTCAGCGGCCGGTCGGTCGGCTGCAGCGCCATCTTAGCCCCCATTTTTGAAGAGCAATGTGACCCGAGATCCTTCATAGATTCGTAGGAACATAATCATCTCTACAGGCGCTCGGCCCTTCGCAACTTGATAGCAAAAGATTTCAGGATTCGCGCCATACCGTGGTTCAAATTGGAACAAATCTTCTGCGGCGGCGGCCATTGTGGCGACAGGTTCATTTAGCTCTGCGGCATTCGGCTCCGTCAGCCACAGAAGGAAGTTCGGGTACGCAGAAACATCGCCATGCCAAGATGTCCTGAAATGATGGAAGTACAAGGCACGCCCAATCATTTCCAAAGATGTCTTAAGCCTCTTTTCATTTATCTGTACCGCAACGGTCCGGTGAAACTGGCCCGTAAGGGTGTCCTTTGCCAGCACCGGTTTTTGCCTTTGTGTAAACGTCGTGATGAGAGAGCGGTTTCGCTGAATGGCACGTTGAACTTTGGTGAAGAAGTGGTTTTTGGCGGTTTCGTTGTTCGGGATGTTCAGGAGAAGCGCGTACAAGAGGTATTCATCATCTTTGGACTTACCAGTGTTATGGATGTCGCACGACGGTACTGTTATCAGTTGCTTTCTGAGATCAACTCCAAGTGGCAAATCTTTTTCCTCTGGGAATAAACAACGTGGAGGCACGTGCTCATCCGACGTTGCGGCAGCGGTGCACATGTAGCACAGGTTGGGAGGCATTTGTGAATGGACGCGCAGTTGAGGGCTAACTAGATATAGACGGCAAGCTACCTAGGGTTCCGTCGTTCACCTCCTTCAATTGTCAGGACAAACCGCGCCTGTCTCGACCCATGCCGCGATAAGTTCTTCAAACACTTTCTGCGTGCCGGGAACCGGTTCGCGTCCGCGCCCCGGATGCCAGCCGTAGCCGACCAGCGTGTCGTGCGCCATGTGCTCGACCAATTCATTCATCGATTTGCCGCCGTTGCGTTTCGGGTCTTTAATCTGTTCACAGATGTATCCAAGCGACTTCCCCTGCCACGCCATCTCGATCGGTGCGAGATGCCATAGCGGGTGACCGGGCACACCGGCGGGATCGTAGTTCTCTGTTCCGTGACAAGTGAAGCAGCGCATGCCCGTAGCACCCATCCCGCCGCCACCGCGCACGACCATCGGTTGATGAGGTTGGATGTTTCCTATCTCACCTTGCAACGGCCGGTCGCCAGCGGGATGACAATTGACGCAGCGCGGGTGCGTGATGACTTTGCCGGCTTCCCTGTACAACGCCAATGATCGCACCTGCTCGTTCGTGATCGATGAGAAGGTTTGCGGGGACTTCAGTTCGGCCGCGCTCGCCGTGATTGCCACCGCGAGCGTGATCAACACCACCTGCCAGGTTCTATGACTCAACATGGCGGACCTCACGATTTCACCGGCGGGATAAAAGGCAGCTTGCGCACGCGCTTGCCGGTCAACGCCGCCCAGGCGTTCGCGACCGCCGGCGCGATGGGTGGCACGCCGGGTTCGCCCACACCGGTGGGATGCTCCGATGATTTAACAATTGTTACCTCTACCTCCGGCATCTCGTTGATGCGCAGCATCCGGTAGTCATGGAAATTTGACTCGACAATGCGCCCATCGGTCATGGTGATTTCGTCGAACAACGCCGCACCCAGACCGAAGCCGATGCCGCCTTCCATCTGCGCGGTAATCACGTTCGGGTTGACCGCGACTCCGCAGTCGACCGCGCACCAGACTTTGTGCACTCTTGGAGCGCCGTCTTTGCGTCGCGAGACTTCCGCGATCTGCGCAACGTAGGAATCGAACGACTTGTGAACCGCTACGCCTCGCGCACGGCCATCCGGGACTTTAGCGCCCCAATCGGCGAGCTTCGCGACCGCTTCGAGCACGCCCGCCTCGCGTGGATGATCGACCAGTAGCGCGAGTCTGCCGGCAACCGGATCTTTGCCGGCGGCAACCAGCAACTCGTCGATGAAAGTCTCCGTCGCAAAGCCCGTGTGCGTGTGACCGACCGAGCGCCACCAGAGCACCGGCACGCCGACCTCGGTGGTGTGCAGGCTGGCCGAGAAATTCGGGATCGTATAAGGCAGATCGTCCGAGCCCTCGACCGAGGTTGGATCAAAACCCTCCTTGATCATCATCTCAGCGAAGGGCGAACCCGAGACGATCGACTGACCGACGATGATGTTGTCCCACGCGACGATCTGGCCTTTGGCATCCAGGCCGCCCTTAAGCTTATGGACGTACATGGGCCGATAGCGACCGCCTTTAATGTCGTCCTCGCGCGTCCAGATGAGTTTGATGGGCGTGCCGCGCCCATAGGCTTTCGCGCATTCCGCGGCTTCTTTGGCAAAGCCCGAGTCCGGCTGCGCGCGCCGGCCGAAGCTGCCGCCCGCGAACATCGTATTGACGGCTACCTTTTCGGGAGCAAGACCCAGCACCGTGGCGATCACCTGCTGATCGACGGTCTGAAGCTGCGAACCCAGCCACGCTTCGGCGCTTTCCTCGCGCACCTCGATCAGGCAATCGAGCGGCTCCAGCGGCGCGTGCGCGAGAAAAGGAAATTCATACTCAACCTCGACGATTATGGCTGCCTTCGCGAACGCGCCGTCTGCATCGCCTTTTTTCGCGACGGACATGCCCCGCGACTTTGCAAGCTCGCGGTATTCGGCGATCACCTGCGCGGACGAACGCGTTTCGGTGCCGGCTAAATCCCAGTCGATTTTTAGCGCGTCGCGCCCCTTCTTCGCGGCCCAGTAGTTACTGGCGAAGACGGCCACGCCTTCAGGAATGGCCTTTACGGCGACCACGCCTTTAATTTTGAGCGCCTGCGAATCGTCGAACGACCTCACCTTGCCGTCGAAACGCGGTGGGTGCGCAACCAACGCGGTCAACATGCCGGGCCTGCGCAGGTCGATCGTGAACTCGGCTTTGCCGGTGGTCTTGGCGACCGAGTCGAGCTTGGGTACATTGGTACCGATCAAGGTGAAGTCCTTCGGATCTTTGAGCGGCACGTTCGCTGGCGGCTTCAGGCGCGCGGCCTTCGCAGCGAGCGCGCCGAAACGCGCCGTCTTGCCGGAACGCGCGTGCTCGATGACCCCTTTGACAACCGTGATCTCACCTGGCGGCACTTCCCATTGCTCGGCCGCGGCAGTGACAAGCATGGCGCGCGCCGTCGCGCCGGCGGTACGCATCTGTTCATACGAGTTGAAAATCGCCGTCGAGCCGCCGGTGCCCTGAATACCGAAGGCGGCATTCTTGTAAAGTTCCAGATTGGCGGGCGCGGCTTGCGCTCGCATCTGCGCCCAGTCCGCATCCAGCTCCTCGGCGACCAGAGTGGCGAGCCCGGTGTAAGGCCCCTGGCCAAATTCAATGTGTTTGACCAGCACAGTGACGGTGTTATCGGGCGCGATGCGCACAAAGGCATTGGGCGCGAACGGGGCCTGCGCGGCCCCATCGCCCTGGATCACGGCGGCGGCGCCGGATTGGGCGCGCGCGAACCTTGGCACGTGTACGCCGATCAACAGCCCGACGCCAGCGACGGCGGTGCTCTTCAAAAAGTCGCGGCGCGACCAGGCCAGCAGTTCTGTCGAGTACATTGGCTCAAGCCTCCAGGGACGTCGCAGCGTTGTGGATCGCCTGTCGGATGCGCACATAGGTCGCGCAGCGGCAGACGTTCCCATTCATCGCGTGATCGATATCCGTGTCGCCCGGTTTCGGAATCTCGGTGAGCAGCGCGATGGCGCTCATCACCTGGCCGGACTGACAATACCCGCATTGCGGCACGTCAATGGCGACCCACGCGCCCTGCACCGCCTCCGCCACAGGGCCGGAAACACCTTCGATGGTTGTGATCTCGGCCCCTTCGACGGCCGCAACCGGCGTAGCACAGGCGCGCCGTGGCTGACCGTAAACATGCACGGTGCAGGCGCCACACTGCGCGATTCCGCAGCCGAACTTGGTGCCCGTGAGCCCAAGCTCATCGCGCAGCACCCACAACAGCGGGGTGTCGGGTTCTACATCGACCTGGTGCCGCTCACCGTTGACCAATAGCGTAGCCATATTTCCCCCCGGTTAAAAATAAACGTGATCGATCAACAATCGGCTCGCTGCATAGGCGAGCCGCCTGACGCTTAATGCATTCTTGTCGCTCATTGTTTTCGGATGATGAACCCGCTAACCAATGGCTTCAATCGGATGGCACTCTCGCATGCAATGGCATGGTCGCTGCCAACCTAAAATCTAAAATTCAACTGACTGGCTGCTGCTAACCGTCACTGCCGGGATTAGCGAAGCGTGAGCACGAATATGAGCGCGCCAACCCGCGGTTACGTACTCGCCCCGCTCGACCCAGGCGCGCCCGGTCGAATTGACTTGCCAGGACTTTCCGGAGAATTGCCGAATGCATACTGCCAGCCACCGCCCAGCGCTTTGTAAAGCGCGACCAGCGAGCGCGCCGCCTCGGTTTCGCTGACCGCCAGTTGCGTCTGCGCTTCGAGCAGGCGGCGCTCGGCGTCCAGCACGTTGATGAAGCTGTCCACACCGCCCCGGTAGCGAATGCGCGCCAGCTTCGCGGCGCGCTGACTAGCGTTCGCGGCGACCCGCAGCCGCGCGCGCCGCACGATCTCGCGCGTATAGCCCACGATCGCGTTCTCGGTTTCCTCAAGGGCCCGCAGTACGGTGCGCTCGTAAGTAGCAAGCTGGGCCATCGGCACTGGCCTCGGCGGCGCGAATACGCGCGCGCACGCGGCCAAGATCGAATGCCGCCCAGCTCAAGGTCGGACCGAACGAATACTGCTGGCTGGATTCGTCCAGCAGGTCTTCGACCGAAGTCGAGAGATAGCCGAACGAGCCGATCAGACTGACTCTGGGAAACAAGTCCGCGACCTGCACACCGATGTTCGCGGTTGCGGACGCGAGGCGCCGCTCGGCAGCGAAAATATCGGGCCGGCGACGCAGCAGCAAGCCGGGATCGCCGATGTTCACCACCGCGGGTAGTGCCGGCAGGTCTTTGGGTTTTGCCAGCACGGTGTATAGCGCGCCGGGCGGACGGCCAACCAGCACGCTCAGGCGATGAATCGTGCGGGCGACCTCGACTTCCAGCGGCGGGATTGTCGAGAGGGTCGTCGCCAGCTGCGCACGCGCACGCGCGATATCCACCGCCGTACCTCGCCCGCCCTCCAGCAAGGTCCGGGTCAGCTCAAAGGTGCGTTGCTGATTGCCGGCGTTGCGCCGCGCGACGTTTAACTGATATTGCGCACCGCGCGCCTCGACGTAGGTGCGCGCCACTTCCGCGGCAACCGAAATAAACACTGCATATTGCCGCGCCTCGAATGCCTGATAATCGGCCGTCAGCGCTTCCACCGAGCGGCGCACGCGCCCGAAGAAGTCCAGTTCCCAGGAGGCGTCGAGACCCGCATCGTAGAATGTCTGTGTGCGATCAAATCCGCCCGTCGTGCCGCTGCCCGACGTACTGCCAGTCCCAAAGCCGCCACTGGAAGTGGACTCGCTGATCTTCTCCCGGCTGATGCCGCCGCCGGCGGGAACGATTGGAAACAACTGGAAGCGCTGCTCGTCGAGCAGGGCGCGTGCGGTGCGCAGATTGGCGCGCGCGATACTCAAACTATGGTTGTGGCGGATGGCGCGCACGATCAGGCGATTCAGAATCGGGTCGTGCAACTCGGCCCACCACTGAATCTCGGGCTCGGCGCGGGCAACCAGATCCGCATTGGCGCCAAAAAACGATTCCGGCTCAGGCACGAGCGGTGCACGATAATCCGGGCCGACCATGCAGGCGCTCAAAGTCAGACACATCGCGATCGCGCATGCTCGCCGCCAACGCGCGCGCAGCCCATTATTCCTCATGATTTGGCCTCATGGTCTGGCTCCCGTCGTCGGTTGCGACTCCTGCGCGTCGCGCGCATCGCTGAGCGGCTGCCGCGTCGTCAGCCGGCGGATGACTACGTAGAACACGGGTGTGAGGAACAGACCGACAAACGTCACGCCCAGCATGCCGCTGAAGACTGCCGTGCCCAAAATCTGTCGCAACTCAGCACCCGCGCCGCTGGCGATGGCGAGAGGCACCACGCCCAGGATGAAGGCGAACGAAGTCATTAAAATCGGCCGCAGACGCAATTGCGCGGCATTGGTCGCGGCTGAATAAATCGACTTACCCGCTTCCTCCTGCTGCGTCGCGAACTCGACTATCAGAATCGCGTTCTTGCAGGCGAGCCCCACCAGCACGATAAACGCGATCTGCGTCAGAATATTGATATCCATGCCGCGCGCCCAGATGCCGACCAGCGCGAACAGGATACACAACGGCACGATCAGGATAATCGCGAGCGGCAGCGACCAGCTCTCGTATTGCGCCGCGAGCACCAGGAACACAAACAGCACGCACAGCGGGAATATAATGATGCCGATGTTGCCGGCCGTCTCCTCCTGATAGGCGACCTCAGTCCACGCGAAATCGAGGCCGTAAGGCAACGTCTGGCCCGCCAGTCTTGCCATCGTTTCGATGGCGTCGCCTGAGCTGAAACCAGCGGTCGCTTCGCCTTGTATCTCCGCCGCTGGATAGAGGTTATGGCGCACGACCCGATCCGCGCCGGTGGTCGGTTGAACGTCCACGAAGGTGCCCAGTGGCACCATTTCGCCGCGCGTATTGCGCGTGCGCAATTGCTCGATATCTCGCGGCACCAGACGGAAAGGCGCGTCCGCCTGCGCGGTCACGCGGTAGACGCGCCCAAAGAGATTAAAGTCGTTGACGAAAGTCGAGCCTAAGCTGACCTGCAAGGTGTCGAACACGTTCTGCACGGGCACGTCGAGCATCTCCGCCTTGGTGCGGTCGATGTCGATGAAATATTTCGGCGTGGCGGTGCTGAAAGTCGTGAACGGCTGACTCACGGTGGCCGTCTGGCTCGCCGCGCCGATCAGGCGGTTTGTGGCGTCCTCCAAGGTTTGCAGACCGCGGTCAAAGCGATCCTGCACCATCATCTTGAACCCGCCCGAGGTGCCGAGCCCGCGGATCGTCGGCGGCTCGATGACGAACACCAGACCTTCTTTGATTCCGGAGAAAGCCTGCTGGAGTTTGGGGAACATGTCGGCAGCGTCCTGGCCGGCTTCGCGTTCGTCGAACGGTTTGAGCGGGACGAATACGACGCCAGCGTTGGGCGCGGCCGAAAACGTCGCGCCGGAGAATCCCGCGAATCCGACGGCGTTCGCGACGCCGGGCATATCGAGCGCGATCCGGGTGACCTCCTGCACGATTCTGTCGGTGCGCGAAAGCGAGGCGCCTTTGGGCAACTCGATAGCCGTGATCAGATAGCCCTGATCCTGCTGCGGAATAAATCCCGCGGGCACCTGCTGGTAGCCGAACACTGTGGCGCCAATCAGAATCACGAAGACTACCAGCGCGATGGCCGGCCGGCGCGTGACCTGACACACGCGCCGGGCGTAGCCGTGGCTCATACGTTCAAACCCGCGGTTGAACAGCGCGAAGAACGGTCCGATGATGCGATTCGTGATGCGTGCCAGGCGGCCCTCAGGCTCGCCATCCTTGGGCCGCAATACCAAGGCGCCCAGCGCGGGACTCAAGGTCAGGGAATTGAAAGCAGAAATAAACGTCGCCACCGCGATGGTCAGCGCGAACTGGCGGAAGAACTGCCCCGTAATGCCGGTTAAGAACGCGGTCGGCACGAACACCGCCGAGAGCACCAGCGCGATCGACACGAGTGCGGCGCCGACTTCATCCATGGTCTTGCGCGCGGCGTCGCGCGGCGTCATGCCCTGCTCCAGATTTCGCTCGATATTTTCGACCACCACGATGGCGTCGTCCACCACGATGCCGATCGCGAGCACCAGCCCGAACAACGACAGATTATTCAGCGAAAAGCCGAATGCGTACATCGCCGCGAAAGTGCCAATCAGGGACACGGGGGATGGCGACGATGGGAATGATCGCCGCGCGCCAGCTCTGCAGGAACAGGACAATGACGAAGATGACCAGCAGCATCGCCTCGAACAAGGTGTGATAAACCGCCGTGATCGACTCCTGCACAAATTCGGTCGGGTTGTAGACGATTTCATAATCCAGGCCCCGCGGAAAGTCCCGCGCCAGGCCGGCCATGGTGGCCTTGATCTCGTCGACTGTCTCGATCGCGTTGCTGCCCGGGCGCTGGTTCGCCACGATGGCAACGGCGGGTTCGCCATCGAGATAGCTGTTGGTAAAGTAATCCTCCGCGCCCAGCTCGATGCGGGCCACGTCGCCGATTCGGGTAAGGCGCCCGCCGCGCCCGCCTTTTACGATCACCTGCTCGAACTGCTCCACGCTGGTGAAGCGGCCTTGCGCGTTGGCGGCCATTTGAAAGGCGTAATTGGCAACCACCGGCTCCTGCCCAAGCGACCCGGCGGCAACCTGCACGTTTTGCTCGCGCAAGGCGGCTACGACGTCGCCGGGGGTCAGATTCAGCGCCGCGAGACGCTCGGGATTCAGCCACACGCGCATGCTGTACTCGCGCGCGCCGAACACGACGATTTCGCCCACTCCCTCGATACGCGCCAGCACGTCCTGAATCTGCTGTACGGCATAGTTGCTCACGTAGAGCTGATCGAAGGTATTATCCGGCGACCGCAGATGCACCACTATCATGAGATTGGGCGAGCGTTTGACGGTGGTGACACTGAGTGCCCGCACCTCGTCGGGCAGCTGCGGCTCGGCGATCGAAACGCGATTTTGCACCAGCACCTGCGCCACGTCCAGATCGGTGCCGTGCTCGAAGGTCACGTCAAGCTGCATGGCGCCATCGGCGGTCGACGAGGACGTCATGTATAGCATGCCCTCGACGCCGTTGATCTCCTGCTCGATCGGTGTGGCCACCGTGTCGGCGATCGTCTCCGGCGTGGCACCGGGATACGTGGCCTCGACCCGCACCTGCGGGGGTGCGACTTCGGGGAACTGTTCGATCGGCAGATTGAAGTACGCGATCCCGCCGATCAGTACGATCAGGATGGAGATGACCGCCGCGAAGATCGGGCGGTCGATGAAAAAGTGTCCGATGCGCATTATTCAGCCGTGGCCGTGAGGTTGGTACCGGGGCTTTTAAGGGTGCGCGGCTGTGGGGTGATTGGGCTGCCCGGCTGCACCAGCAACAGACCCTCGACCATGATCCGGTCGTCCGGCTTCAGACCGTCCTCGACCACGCGCAGGCGATCGTCCACCCACCGGCCGAGCACCACGTCGCGGCGCTGCACCGTGTTCTTGTCGTCCACGACATACACAAAGCGTGTAGCCTGATCCGCGCTCACGGCGGCGTCCGGGATCAGCATTGCCTCGTATGGCCCGCGGCCTTTCAAAAGTATTTCCGCGAACACACCCGGCACAAACAGCGCACTCGGGTTTTGAAACGTCGCGCGTCCCTGAATCGTGCCCGTGGACTCATCCACCTGGTTGTCCACGAAGCTCATGTGTCCCATATGCGGATAACCCTGCTCGTCGGCGAGCTGCATGCGCACAGGGTTGGGCGTATCGCGCGAAGACGGCCGCTCGCCCAGGCGATCCAGTCGAATGTAGCGCAGCAGCGCCTGCTCATCGGCCGTGAAATAAAAATAAATTGGGTCCAGGGAAACAATCGTGGTGAGCAACGTGCCGCCCGCGGAGCTGCCGTTGACCAGATTGCCCTTGGTGACCAGTTCGCGGCCGATTCTTCCCGAAATCGGCGCGCGTACCTGAGTCCAGCGGATATCCAGCTCGGCGCGCCGCATCGCCGCCTCAGCGGCCAGCACCGCCGCGGCCGCGCCACGCCGGCCTTGCGTACGCTGATCTAGCTCCTCTTCGGAAATCGCGTTTTGCGCTGGTAAGACGCGCATTGGCTTCATCCAGCACCGCCTGATACGAGCGCGGATCGATGGTGAACAACAGGTCGCCCTGCTTGACCTGGCTTCCGTCCCTGAAGTGGATCGACTGTACGTAACCACTTACACGCGCGCGTAGCTCGACGCTCTGCACGGCCTGCAGGCGGCCCGTGTATTCGTCCCACTCGGTAATTTGCTTCACCAGCGGTTTCACGACCGGCAAGGTCGGCGGCGGCGGCGCCGTCGATTCACCTTCGGAGCAGGCGGAGAGGATCAGGAGCGCCGTCCAGGCAACAAACGCTCTGGCGGAGGAACACAGGGCGCGAGCGGTGGCCGGCAACCGCACAGGGTTGTTCATGCTGGTTTTTCCATTAAAACGATCTTAGGGTTCCAGTGAAACGATCTGAGGCGGTATCGCTAGCGCACGTATCCGCGATTTCACGCCAGGCAGCGCCCCTGCATAGGCGATCGGGAGCTAGGGAACCTCTGATTAAGTCAGAGGTTCCTGCGGCACAGGGATGTGCCGCCATTTTGAACGGATATAAGCCGTTGAAAATGAAGCAAAGCAAAAATCACACTTTTTGCTTTGCGTGGCT
>Ga0075530_1000485_pt1 | contig 18766 bp, 14 predicted proteins | sample NGEPerD_2_FD_75101 | JGI IMG/M metagenome (GOLD analysis project Ga0075530, IMG submission 75101) | Arctic peat soil microbial communities from the Barrow Environmental Observatory site, Barrow, Alaska, USA - NGEE PermafrostL1-D | ecosystem: Environmental > Terrestrial > Soil > Wetlands > Peat ... | reverse complement strand
TCTTTAAATTGGGACGACTTTAAAGATGATTCTATTTTTAGAGGATTAAATTGTTATACAATTCTTGCCATTAGAAAAAAAGACATTCATATTTGTGATTTAATTGATTCTGAAATTGGGGGGTTAAAAAATTCCTATAAAGAATATTGTTATATTTATTATGCGGAGAAATATGCCGAACCAAAAATTTGTGACGATATAGTAGCACCTCAGGAATCATCTGTTAAAGATGATTGTTATTGGAGAGTAGCAATTAAGACTGAGAATTTGGAATTGTGCAAAAAAATAGAAGGAGAATGGTTTAGAAAAGATTGTCTTGCTGGTGAAGAAAGGATCTAATCTTAGTTACCAAATCTCTTTTCTCTCGCTTAAAATCTTGGTTTGGGCGTTAGGTTCGTTGTAGAGAAGGGGTTCGTTAGGAATAGATATGTTTTAGTGTTAAAAACTATCAAGTTTTCAATCTAAACGAATGGCTCAATGGATTGAGCCATTCGTTTAAGGTTAAGAATATGGGTTATTTGAGTATTTGGATTATTTTAGACTATTGAAATACTGCATAGGTTGACATTTTTAGAATTTAAGTGTATTATTGAAATCAGAGAAATGCCAAGATGTGGCTTTTCACATTAATTTGAAAAGGAGGTAGTAAAGCATGAGCGATGATTTTTTATGGATAAAGATCCGCCAGGGGCTACAAATCGGAGTTCTTTCTGAAGAAGAAGTGTTAGAATGTTTAGCCAAACTTTCGATGTTAGAACTCGGTCAACAAATTAACCATGAGCTTCACGGGGAAGGAGGGAATCCTCAAATTGTACGGCTCATTGTTGAGGTCTTGGCTCCAAGAGAAGACCTTTCTGTTGATGAACTGCGCTGTTATCTTGAAGTCACACATCAGAAGATACGGGGTGGTGAGGAAGAAGAATGGAAAAATGTTGAAAAGGCTATTATTGAAGCCTTAAGAATGGAACATCGAAAAGAATTAGTGACTGAGTACTATCGTCTCTAATCCCGCCCACGACTACAGCAAACCCGCTGTCAGTTGTGAGGCGGGTTTTTTTTGTTTGTAAAATAATTAGCAGATTCTACCCTAAGGCGTTGAATTACCGTTGGCTTGCATGATTTTAATATATTAAATTAGATAGATTAATACACTTTTGTATTTTATATTTATGTTATTTATGATATGATTTTTATATATGAAAAATGAACAAAAGGGTTTTGTGATTCCTACAATAATCACAGTTGTAGTTTTATTAGTAATTGTTTGTGGGTATGTTTATTTTAAAAGTAATAGTGTGAAAACTATATCAGAATTACCCGTACTTAATACAGTAAATAATGTACCAACTCCTACTCCAAAGGGTATAGCGCCAATAGTTCCTATAAAAACCAATTCATCACAAGTGATTGAAAATGGGAAAGGTGTTGTTAAATCTGTGTATACACAATCAGGGAAGAATTATCTAGATATAGACTATATAGAATCTTTTCAGGGTATAAATGCTGTTAAAGCTATTATAGAAGATAAAAAGTGTTTATCTGACTCCACGCAAAAATCTTTAGAAGAATTAGCAAAATATATTGATAGTGTTGATGTTTACGAGTCTTTCCGTGGTACGAAATTTGAAGAATGTCTTCCACCAAATGGAGTTTATGATAGAAACAATAATTCTAAAATAAGAACTTTTGAAATTTCAGGTAATGTTAGTATTTCTACTGTTTACCTTTATATAACAACAGTTACGGCACCAGAGTTACATTGGTCGGTTGTGTCTCCTACACCTATGAGTTGGAGTGACTTTTATCGTTATTTCAATATGGACAAATCTGCATTAAAATATGGCCCATATAGTATTGAGATAACAAATAATATTGTTACAAAAATAACTCAAAATTTTAGGCCTTAGTAAATATATGAGATTTTTTAGTCCCTTTTTTCTCGCTTAAAATCTTGGTTTGGGCATTAGTTTTGTTGTGGGGAAGGGGTAAAAAATGTATAATATTTTTATGTTTGAATATCTTGATAGTGATTTTTATAAGATGACTGAGATTTTTGTGGCGATTATTGTTTTTGCTTCAATCAGTTTTTTTACGATTAGTAATATGAGTCAAAACGAACATATGGTTAATGTTGTGGACTCTATTTTTGCCCTTATTATCAAATGAGATTGCTTTGTCGAGTACTCCTCGCAATGACAGCTAAAGAAAAGAAGTTAGTCATCCCCGTCTCTATTGTGTCACTCAGTCTCTGTTCTCGTTTCTATTGTGTCACCCCGTTGCAGAACGGGGTCCAGGATTGGGGTACCAGACTCTGACTATAGAATCTGGTTTTATCTTTTGTGGTTTAACTCTGGATACCGGCCTTCGCCGGTATGACACAAAAAGCGAGATTGCCCGCCCGGATAAATCTCCGTTCGGACGGGCTTCATATTTATTTGCGTCAGAATTTACTAATTAGCGTCCAAGACGTAAACCTGCTGGTTTAGATGTGATTTTTACGCTTAAAAATCAGCAATGACATAAGAAACCGATGTTGATAATTTCATTTGTTACGTAGCATGCTACGTAACAAGCTACGTAACAAAATTTTTTAAGATCCTAGTTCCTAACCAACCACCACTGAAATCAAATTAGACCACACTTTTCATTTTTCACTTGGGTGCCGGGCACCCAAGTGAAAAATAGAGACAAAAAGAACCCGAAAAAGAGAGAAAAATCAAACAAATTGGCATAGATGGATATTCGATATTTTACCCTTTAATTTAGCCCTCTTTTGCCTGAACGGCTCAACGGGTTGAGCCGTTCAATTTTAAGCAAAAATAAGGTGGAAATTTTAAAAATTCGGTTTTAAATCTCCAATGTCTCTGACACCTTGATATTGGTTAAACATCGCACTTCAATAACCAAAAGGACCGACCCCAAAGAAATTAAGGAAACAATTTCACGGGGTAAACTTTTTGAAGATTTAAGGTCGGTCCTTTTGGAAAACTGTATATTAGTATTAAATACAAAATACCATGGCTGTTTTTTTGGAATAAAGATAGTTTTAACAATAAAAATTGTCAGTTTCCTCAATACAATTTCTCCGATAACTCGACGGTCGTCGAGTTATCGGAGAAATTGTATTGAGAGGTGTGCACTTCAGATGTTAATTCAGCCTAAATGATTGACTTGGGGGTTTATTTAAGTTATGTTATTAGGAGCCGTAGAAAGCTGGTAACCCGCTCAAAAATGGGTATAAATCCGGCCCAGGCCCGCAAACTGCTTAATTTAGTGGTTAGGGCGGTCGAACTACAAAAAACGGCTAATATTAGTCCGTTTATTTTTTAAAAAAAATGGCAATAACAAAAGACAAAAAAGTAGAAATTCTAGGTAAATTGAATGAAGCTATTGATAAATCAAATACTATGGTGTTTGTTAATTTTCATGCTTTACCAGTTTCCTTAGTGACTGAAATACGAAAAACTTTGCGTGAGAATGGCATGGGTTATTTTGTCGCCAAAAAGACTTTAATCAAAAAAGCTTTTACTGAAAAAGGTTTTGGTGGTAATTTACCAGAATTACCCGGAGAGGTCGCTGTGGCTTATGGTGAAGATCAGGTTGCTCCAGCTAAGGGTATCTATGATTACCAAAAGAAAACTCCAACTTTGATAAAAATCATTGGTGGTGTTTTTGAGGGTAATTTTGTTGATGCTCAGATGATGACTTCAATTGCATCCATTCCATCTCGTGATGTACTATATGGCATGTTTGTAAATGTCATCAATTCTCCAATTCAAGGATTAGTAGTGGCTTTAGATGCTATTGCTAAAAAACAAGAATTGGCAGCTTAAATCTAGGGGTTTGCGAAAATTAAATTCAAAAACTTTGAGGATTTGTTAATTCTAAAACTTAATAATAATAAATTTAAAATTATGGAAGAAACTACTAATGAAACTACTCCGGTAGTCGAAGAAAAGGTTGAAGAAAAGAAGGACGCTGTTGTTCCTACTGATGAAACTACTCCAGTAGTTGAAGAAAAGAAAGATGTTGTTGTTCCAGCTAAATTCAAAGATATTGTTGAAAAGATTGAAGCAATGAGTGTTTTGGAACTTCATGAATTGGTTAAATTGTTTGAGGATAAATTTGGTGTTTCAGCTCAGGCAACTGTTGTGGCGGGCAATGCTGGTCCAGCTGATGCTGCTCAAGAAAAAGATTCTTTTGATGTCGTTTTGTCTTCTTTTGGTGAAAACAAAATCGGAGTTATTAAAGCTATTAAAGAACTTTTGGGCCTTGGACTTAAGGAGGCTAAAGATTTAGTTGAATCAGCTCCAACTAATTTAAAGGAGGGTGCTAAGCCTGAAGAAGCTGAAGCTTTGAAAAAAGCGATTGAAACAGCTGGTGGAAAGGTAGAGTTAAAATAACTAAATATAAAACAAAAAATCCCTATATTATTAGGGATTTTTTGTTTGGGTGAAAGTTGGATAGGCGGAGAGTAAGTAACTCTTCTGTTTGCACCTTGGGGGTGGAATTGGTATGATTGTAAGAATAGAGGGTTTTAATATTTTCTAGAGATTTGTAATTTTAATGAATATGTCGAAAGGAATGGACGTTTTGAGTAAAATTTTTGGTAATTTAAACAAAGTAAAAGTTTTGCGGTTTTTTTTATTGAACCCAGATTTGTCAGCCGATTTGTCAGAAATTTCTTCAGTATTAAAAATTAATTTACCAGCTTTGCGAAAAGAAATAAATTTATTAGAAAGTATAAAATTTATTTCTCAAAAAACAGCTTCTCGATCTACTGCGCAGGGGACTAGTAAACGACGAGTAAAGGTTTGGCAACTGGGCACCACTTTCCCATTTAGTGGTGAATTAAAAAAAATTCTTAATTATGATATTTTAGAAGACAGAACAAAAGTAGCTAAAAATTTTCGCGGTTGTGGTCGTGTAAAATTGGTTATTCTTTCTGGAATTTTTATGAATGATCATGCTGGACGAGTAGATTTGACTATTGTTGGTGATGAACTTAATCGACGGGCTATAGAAAAGGCAATTCATAAAATGGAAGCGAATTTTGGTAAAGAACTAAAATATGCAATTTTAGAAACAGAGGATTTTAATTTCCGCATGTTTAGTGGTGATAAATTTATTCGAGATATTTATGATTATCCTTTTGAATATTCTTTAAATAAGTTGGGTATTTAGGTAAACAAAAAACTTTTTGTTGGATTTAACCCTTGGGGGTATTTTTTTTGTTCAAAAAAAGATATCCACAGCTATGACTTGTTTTGTTTTTACGAGGGATTTTGCCGTGGTATAATGTGGTTAGTTATTTTTCGTCTATTTTTATTGGAGTGCGCTGTTCGAATTCCTCGTCAGTTTACTGCGAGGATGAGGACACGCGATGTGTTTTGTATGTCCGGTGGACATACTTATTCCAAAAAAACAGCCACGGTATTTTGTGACCAATACCTCGACAGCTCGCTGCGAGGATGGAACACAAAATCTGTTTTACTATTTCGACGAGCTTGATTTTGGTTTGTTTGGAATATGGAATTAGTAGGTTTTAATTTTATTATTAGTTTAATTTTTTATATATGTCATTTAATACTTGGAGTGAAGTTTTGACACTATCATTTCAAAGCTTGTGGGTGAATATTGTTAGTTATTTGCCAAATATTTTTGTCGCTTTTGTAATTTTTCTAGCTGGTTGGGTAACCGCGGTGGTTTTGGCTGATTGGATTGAAAAAATTATTAAGGCGATTAAACTTGATAAGTTTTTGAATGGATTGGGTCTTCATAAGGTAGTAGAAAAAGCGGGATATAATTTAAATGCGGGAGTATTTTTTGGGGCTTTAGTAAAGTGGTTTGTTATCTTGGCTTTCTTGATTGCTTCAGTCGATGTGCTTGGATTGTCTCAGGTAAATATTTTCTTACAGCAAGTTATTGATTATATTCCAAGTTTGATTGTGGCTTCTTTGATTTTAATTATTGGTGCTTTCTTGGCCGATTTTTTGAGTCGTTTAGTTGTAGCTTCTAGTAATGCTAGTGGTATTAAAAATGATGCTACTAAATTAATTGGTACAATTATCCGTTGGGCAGTTTGGATTTTTGCTTTGATGGCGGCTTTATCTCAATTGGGGATTGCTTCCTTTTTGTTCCAGACTTTGTGGACGGGGATTGTGGTAGCTCTAGCTCTATCGTTTGGTATCGCTTTCGGTATTGGGGGTAGAGATGCTGCTCAAAAAGTAATAAATCGGATATCTGAAGGTAATTAATATTTGATTAAAAACAACAAAAATACCCATCTATTGGTGGGTGTTTTTGTTGTTTTGGGGTGATTTTTGGAAGGTTGGTTTATTTGAGAAAATTACGAAATATGGGGTAATTTGAGATAGAGGGGTAATTTGCCTAAAAACCCTTGACTCTGAACTTCTTTTGAGTATAATGAGACACATTGGTATATGAATAAATTAATCTCAATTAAGTGGTCGTAAAAGAAACAGGCTCTTTTTAGAACTGTACCTCTGACCGCTCAAAGCGGATTTTTTTCTCCCAAAAGCTGTTAGCTTAAAAGGAGAGTTCCCGGACGGTTTGTTGTTTGAAAACTTAATCCTGTCGCAATGCTAGCTTTTTCACTGCCATTAGGCGGTGAGGGGTCTTTTATGCATTGAAGACAGACTGATAAAAATCAACAAAATTAAAACAGGAAAAACAATTAAATTTAAATTGTGAAATCTGTATTTTCAAATGAGAAAAGTAGCGGAATCTAGTTTAGTGGTAACAACTAGGTTTCGGAAAGTGGTTCTTAAATTTCCTAATCGGAAATTAAGAGTATATGGTGGATGCCTTGACTCCAAAAGGCGATGAAAGACGTGGCTTGGCTGCGATAAGTTTCGGGGAGGTGCCTAGCAACCTTTGATCCGGAAATGTCTGAATGGGGAAACCCTTCCGAGCAAACCTCGGAAATCTTAAGCTTGACTTAAGAAGCGCACCCTGGGAAGTAAAACATTTCAGTACCAGGAGGAAAATAAACTAAATTAGTATTCCCTTAGTAGCGGCGAGCGAAAAGGGAGAAGCCCAAACCGACTGTAGCAATACATTCGGGGTTGTAAGGTAGAAGCGTAGTTTACTAGAAGAGTTACAAAATAGTTAATTAATCGAATGTGTTGGGAAGCACAGCCAAAGAAGGTAATGGCCCTGTAGATGAAAATTAACTGTCTCTTTTGCTTCTATTCTTGAGTACCTCGAGGAACGACTGCCTTGAGGGAATCCGCCGGCACTAACCGGCAAGGCTAAATACTTTTGGAGATCGATAGTGAACTAGTACCGTGAGGGAAAGGTGAAAAGCAGCCCTATAAGGGCGTTGAAATAGATCCTGAAACCATATACTTACAAAGAGTTGGAGCCCCGGCTTTGCCGTGGGTGACAGCGTGCCTATTGAAGAATGAGCCAACGAGTTGATGCATACTGCTTGATTAAGCCCAGTAAAATCGGGTGGAGTCGAAGGGAAACCGAGTATTAATAGTGCGTTTCAACTTTTTAACTTTTCGCTTGTTAACTTAAGCGAAAAGTTGAGAAGTTGATTGTAATATGCATCAGACCCGAAGCGGGATGAGCTTGCCATGAGCAGGATGAACCCTTCAGAAATGAAGGGGAAGGTCCGAACCGGTTAGCCGTGCAATACTATCGGATGACTTGTGGTAAGGAGTGAAAAGCTAATCGAATTCCGTAATAGCTGGTTCTCTCCGAAATATCTTTTGGGGTAGCGTCGAGCGTACCTTCTGGGGGTAGAGCACTGGCAGGATTGAATAGGGAGAAATCTCGTCAATCCTATCAAACTCCGAATACCAGAAATTAATTACTCGGCAGTCAGACTGTGGGCGCTAAGGTCCATTGGTCAAAAGGGGAACAGCCCAGATCTCCAGTTAAGGTCCCTAAATCTATGCTAAGTGCACTTAAGAAGGTGAAATTTCTCTGACAATGAGGAGGTTGGCTTAGAAGCAGCCATCCTTTAAAGAAAGCGTAATAGCTCACTCATCAAGAGATTTTGCGTCGCAGATTAGCGGGGCTAAGCATAGTACCGAAACTGAGGGCTTGTGAACTTCATTGAGGATTTGTTCTTTAAGTTTGAGGATGTGGGTCGCGGGGGAAGTGCGCTGAATAGGTCGCACAAAAGAAAGGTTGCGCACAGACTTTTCTGTGCGATGAACGAAAACCCACCCACATCCTCAATATTTACAAGAGACAACTTTTTTCTTCGTTTTTCGAAGGAGTAGAGTTGCCTCCTCAATGAAGTTCATGAGCGGTAGGAGAGCATTTTGCGCCGCAGTGAAGCTGAACGGTGACGTTTGGTGGAGCGCGCAGAAGAGAGAATGTTGGCACAAGTAACCACAAGGCAGGTGAGATCCCTGCCCGTCGAAAGAACAAGGATTCCTTGGCAATGGTGATCAACCAAGGGTTAGTCGGGCCTAAGCCGATAGCGAAAGCTGCAGGCGATGGACACATGGTTAATATTCCATGACTTCTGTACACTTCCATGGAGGGACGGAGTTTAGTATGTCTAGTGCATTATTGGATTTGCATTCGTGCTGTAAGGGGGACTTTTAGGTAAATCCGGAAGTCGCTACTCCAAGCAGAGCGAAAATTTCAAGGGCAACTGCGAGAAATTAGACAAAGCAAGCTTTCAAGAAAAACTTCTACGATTAGGTGTATAGAAACCGTACCGCAAACCGACACAGGTGTTCAAGTCGAGTAGACTAAGACGAACGAATGAAAGATCCTCAAGGAACTCGGCAAAAAAGCGGCCTTAAGTTCGCAATAAGGCCTGCCCCACTTTGTGGGGCCGCAGCTAAAGTATCCCTGGCGACTGTTTATCAAAAACACAGCTCCCTGCAAACTCGCAAGAGGAAGTATAGGGGGTGACGCCTGACCAATGCCAGAAGGTTAAATAAGGTTGGTGATACCGCAAGGTTGAGCTGACTTTATAAGCCCTGGTGAATGTCGGCGATAACTATAATCGTCCTAAGGTAGCGCAATTCCTTGTCTGGTAAGTTCAGACGTGCACGAATGGCGTAACGACTGGGGAACTGTCTCGAGGATTTATTCGGTGAAAATACAGTGGGGGTGAAGATGCCCTCTTCCTGCAGCTAGACGAAAAGACCCCAGAAGCTTTACTATAGCTTGATATTGAGTATACGTTTTTACTGCGTAGCATAGATGGGAGGATTTGAAGCAAGGATTTTGGTTCTTGTGGATCCAACAGTGAAATACCATTCTGTGAAGAGGTATATTCTAACTTGTCCGGAAAAAACGGACAGAGACAGTATCTGGTGGGTAGTTTTAGTGGGGCGCTATCCTCCTAAAAAGTAACGGAGGAGTCTATTAAGGTTGGCTAGGTGCGAATGGAAATCGTGCCGATAGTGTAATGGCACAAGCCAGCTTGACTGCAAGTCGTACATGACGAGCAGGTGCGAAAGCAGAGCATAGTGAACCGACGGTCCGCGTTAGATGCGGCCGAAGATTAACGGATAAAAGCTACTCTGGGGATAACAGGCTAGTTCCGCCCAAGCGTCCATAGCGACGGCGGAGTTCGGCACCTCGATGTCGGCTCAACTTATCCTGGGGCTGGAGAAGGTCCCAAGGGTTTGGCTGTTCGCCAATTAAAAAGTTACGTGAGCTGGGTTCAAACCGTTAAGAAGCGAAAATTTTTGGCTTTTTAACAGTTTGAGCCCACGAGGAAAAAGACATATACACGGCGGCGATATGTAGAAATATATATCGAGAAGCTAACTTATATCGGTAAAATCCTACAAAAGGACAATACCGAGGGAAGTTTGTGAGTTTAATAGAGGGGAGTGAAAGGTGAACTCGGGAATTAGCCTGTAGGCTCCCGACATCGTTCTCATTGAAAGCCGGATGGCTTGAATGACTCAGTGTCATTCCTTTGAGAAGATTCTCTCCTCTTCTCTATTAAACTTGCAAACACCCGTAGAGACTAAATGTTAGCCTTCCTGTAATAAGGAAGAAGTTATAGTCCAATGCACTTAGCAATAAGTGGAAAACCAATTAATCTTAGATAGGAATTAATTGGAAAGAACATGCGTGAGACAGGTTGGTCTCCTATCTGCTGCAGGCGTTGATATTTGAGAAGACTTGCTCCTAGTACGAGAGGACCGGAGTGAACTGACCGCTGGTCTGAGAGCTGTCCCGCCCGGGGCATTGCTCTGTAGCTATGTCGGGAATGGATAACCTCTGAAAGCATCTAAGAGGGAAGCCACCTTCAAGATTAGATATCGTTATGAGACCCGTAAGAGATGATTACGTTGATAGGCTTTAGGTGTAAGCGCAGTAATGTGTTCAGCCGTGAAGTACTAATTCGTCCATCCGATTAGGAAATGTGAGAAGCACTTTTCTTTTTTCAAACGGAATAACAGGTTTCACAAAAACGCAGTTAGAGAATTGATGAGGTTGATTAATATCAGTCGTCTATTAAAAATAGATGGATTAAGTTGAAACAATATGGAATACCATATAATATTTACAATTGAATAAATTTAAACACTTTGTTTCGGTGGTTTAACGCCGGGGTCACACCTCTTACCATTCCGAACAGAGAAGTTAAGCCTGGTAGTAGCGATGGTACTTGTAAAGGGAGAGTAGCTAGCCGCCAGCACAGAGATTTCAATTTCAAATTTTCTACTACAGGGTTAATCCTGGTAGTAGCGATGGTACTTGTAAAGGGAGAGTAGCTAGCCGCCGGAACAAAGTGTTTAAATTTCAACTAAAAATTCGATTTTAAAAAACCACCTTAGGTGGTTTTTTTTGTTTAGTTGCTACTTTATGGGAAATTATGTCATCTCGTCTCTCTATTGTGTTACCTCATCTCTACTTGGTCACTCTATTCAATTTGTCACCCCGTTGCAGAACGGGGTCCAGAGCTGGGTAACTGAAATCAGACTGGATACCGGCCTCCGCCGGTATGACAAAGCGGGGCCGGTATGACAAACATAGAGATGGTATGACAGTACTAATGGTATGACAATTTTGGGATTCGGTTAATTATCAATTAAAATAAAAAACTGTGTTATAATATTTTTTATGAGAAAAAGAACTCTAAAATCATAATCAACAACATTTTTGCTGAGTTTTTGCTTTGCAATACTGCATTTTTAAAATATGAATCAATATTATGTCTATATTCTGGCAAGTAAACGAAATGGCACATTATATGTTGGTGTAACTAATGATTTAGTTCGTCGTATCTTTGAACATAAAAGTGGTAAGGTAGATGGTTTTACGAAACAACAAGTGATATTAATGTCGCTATTGCGAGAGAAAAGTGTTTAAAAGAATGGAAACGAGAGTGGAAATTGAGACTGATTGAAGAAATGAATATAGAATGGAAAGATTTGAGTTTGAATTTTTAATCCTGGATACCGGCCTCCGCCGGTATGACACAAACGGAGCCGGTATAACACAAGCCTTAGTGGTGTATGCCCATTTCTGTTTTGTGTCACCCCGTTGCAGAACGGGGTCCAGAGCTGGGTAACTGAAATCAGACTGGATACCGGCCTCCGCCGGTATGACAAACAATAGAATAAGGGTAAGACAAAATGGGGCAGGTACGACAATATAGAGACAGTATTACAAAAATAGAGACGTTTTTTACTTTTACCTAGCGTTTTTTGTGATATAATAGCCCTAATATGACATGGGGACATAAACGACAATTAGTCTATTTATCGGTAATTTTTATTATTTTTATAGCTATTATCGTTAGTTTGTATTTTTGGTATAAACCTACTCCAACTTGTTTTGACGGTAAAATGAATCAAACGGAACTTGGAGTTGATTGTGGTGGAGCTTGTAATAAGGCTTGTGTTAGTCAGCTTACACCTTTGACTATTTGGTGGAGTAGAGTTTTTCCGTCAAGTAAAGGTGTTTATGATGTAGCCGTTTTGGTAGAAAATCAGAATATTGATTTTGGGACTAAAAAAATAAATTATTTATTGCGTGTTTATGATAAATACAATGTTTTAATAGCTGAACGTCAGGGTGAAACTTTTTTCAATCCTCGTGAAAAATTTGTTATTTACGAATCAAATATTGAGACAAAAGAACAGGTCGCAGAAAAAGTTTTTATCTTTTTTGATGAAAAAGCTGTTTGGCAAAAAATAAAAGTTACATCACCACTTATTTCTATCGGGGCAAAAAATTATTTTTCAACTCCACAAACACGTTTACAGTCTAATATAACCAATAATTCATTGGACATATTGCGGGATACCAAATTTGTAGCTGTTTTGTCTGATAAAGACGGTAACGCTTTGTCTGTTAGTCAGACCGTTGTAGATGTTTTGTTAAGCAATGAGAGTAGAGAATTAAATTTTACTTGGTCCACCCCATTACTCGAAAATCCTGCGACTATAGATATTTACCCTAAATTAAATTTATTTGATGAGATTAGTTTGGATTAAAAATCGCTCGCCCTTCGTCTTTGGGAGCACACATATTTCTTTGCTAGGAAAGTGTTCACTCTCGTCGCCTGCACGACTCCGAGGGATTCCCAAAGACGAAGGGCTCGTTCTTCCCGAAAAAATATGAATTGGTTTCAAAAAATTACTAGAATAAATATTGATTGGACACTTTTTTTGTCGATAATCCCTCTTTTGTTAGTTGGACTATCGACTATGAGTTCTTTTTCTGACCAAAATTATTTTTTCCAAAGACAGTTGTTGTGGATTACTATTTCGATTGGAGTCTTTTTTGTTTTTAGTTTTATTGATTGGCGTTTTTTGCGCCGAAGTGATGTGGTGACAACACTGTATATTTTTATTTTGGTGGTATTGTCGTTGTTGTTTTTTGTCGGACAAATCAAGGGAGCTCAAAGTTGGTTTTCGTTTGGAGGAATGTCATTTCAACCAGCCGATTTTACTAAATTAATTTTGATTATTGTCTTAGCAAAATATTTTTCTAGACGACACGTGGAAATTGCCAATGTTAAGCATATTATTATGTCTGGAGTTTATGCTTTTATTCCATTTGCTTTAATCTTGGTTCAGCCAGATTTTGGTTCTGGAATGATCATTTTTTTTATTTGGTTGGGGATGATTATGGTCTCAGGAGTATCTAAAAAACATTTGTTTATTGTCGCTGGTTTAATGGTGTTGGCTTTTTCTTTGGCTTGGCTTTTTGTTTTTGCTCCCTATCAAAAAGCTCGTATCTTAACTTTTATTCATCCTTTAGCTGATATTCGTGGGGCCGGCTATAACGCTTTTCAATCACAAGTAGCGGTTGGTTCTGGTCAAATTATTGGCAAGGGAGTGGGTTATGGTACTCAATCACGCCTATCGTTTTTGCCTGAATATGAAACTGATTTTATTTTTGCCGCTTTCGCTGAGGAGTGGGGTTTAATTGGAGTCGCTTTGGTTTTTATTTTATTTGGCTTAGTAATTTGGCGAATAATGGCAAATGCTCAAATGGGGGCGACTAATTTTGAAATGTTGTTTGCTTTAGGGTTGGCCATTATGTTTATGAGTCATTTTGTCGTTCATATCGGGATGAATATTGGTTTGTTGCCAATTACGGGGTTGCCATTACCTTTTTTGTCTTATGGTGGGTCTCATCTTTTAGCTGAGTTTTCTGGCTTAGGTATTTTAATGGGTATGAAAAAGTATTCATTGTCGTATCATCGAGATGACATCAAAAATGAGTTTCTTGGCCCGCAGTAAAAGTAATTACTTTAAAAAATCTTTTTCGGAATATTTTTGTTTGGGCACAAATAATTTTTTGCTAAAAATTTTCTCTGCTCGTGCCGTCGCACTGCGCAAGGCCCAACCAAAAACATTCCTCAATAATTTTTTTAAAATTTCTGTTACCCTGGACAACGGGGAAACTGAGAGCTGGAAGGTCGCTCCGCGTCTATTTATTTACATCGGAATTTGCTAATTCCGATGTAAATTTTACACTTTAAAATCAGCAATGACATAAAAGATAGTTTGTGTTTATTTCAATTGTTGGGTATTCTTCGCAATGACAAAATTCCGATAACTTGACGGTCGTCAAGTTATCGGAATTAAGATAAAAAATACCCACAGCGGAAGGGGAGTCCTTCCTACTCACTCAGCGGAAGGTCCTTCCTTCCGATTATTAATTTATCGTGTTTTAAAAGAGAATTACTAAAATTACATCTTATGTTTGACTAAAATTGAACGGCTCAACGGGTTGAGCCGTTCAGGCAAAAGAGGGCTAAGCTAAAGGGTAAAATACTAGGTATCTGCCTAAAATATGAAACCGCTCTCTTGCGAAAGCGGTTTCGAGCCCGAAGGCCATATGTATTTACATTGTAGCAAAATTTGCGGTAAAAAGTCAACCGAAAATTTATCCATAAACCTCCATTGTCTCTTTTACCATTTTTTTGATGGTAAACTCCTTATTTACCTTCTTAGCGAGGTTTTTACCGAAGAGTTTTCTTTCAGTTGGGTTGTCTATTAGTCTAGTTAGGGCGAGTTTTATCTCACGAATATTCCCTGGACGAACCAAAATACCTAAATTAAAACTAGAAATAACTTCGGGGATTCCACCTACGGTTGAGGCGATGACTGGCAGAGAGGCTTGTCCAGCCTCTAAAATGGCATAAGGGAAAGCTTCTGTTCTGGAGGTAAGTGTAAAAATATCAAAAGCTTTTAAGTATTTTTTAGCCTCATCTATTTTTCCAAGTAAAAAGACTCGGTCTTTTAATTTGTTTGTTTTGATAAGGTCTCTTATTCTATTTTTTTCTTCACCGTCTCCAATAATCCAAATAAGGACATTCGGGAGTTTATTTTTAATCTGACTAAGTGCTTGGATTAAAAGATCTACTCCTTTATTTTTGTGTAATTCGGCAATAGTGCCAATAATAAGGGTTTTATTTAGAGAGTTTGGGTCAAAGTCTTTTTTCCATATTTTACTAGCTAGTTCTTGTCTGGCTGTTTCACGAGGTAGATAATTGACACCACTAAGCCCATTGTGGATAACTGTAATTTTATTTTTTATAAAAGGTAGATGTAGTAAATCTTGTTTGGTTTTTTCTGAGACGGCGATAGTGGTATGTGATAGAAAAACAGTTAGCCAATGAAGTTTGTAGATAATAATTTTTTGCCACCAAGGTCTTTTTTCATTGAAAGCCCAACCGTGACCAGTAAAGATTATTTTTTTTATTCCAGCGATCCGTCCCGCCAAAGCACCAAGAGCCCCTATTTTAGAGCTATTTAAGTGGATAATATCTGGTTTTTCTTTTTTGAATAATTTTACTAATTGCCAAAAAATCCGCCACTCATTAAACAGGCTGACATTTCTAATAAGCCCGTCTATTTTTTTTGTGTTTATTTCTGCTATTTTGAGGTATTTTTCTAATTCACCGCCTCCTGCCTGCGCAGGCAGGTCTCCCATGAAAACCGTAACTTCAAAATGTGTCGGTGGTAAATTGGTGGCTAAATCATAGACATAGCGTTGGGCACCACCCATATTACCCTTGGTAATTAGGAAAAAAATCTTTTGTTTGTTTATCATAAATACTCCTGTAAGTATACATCTTTTTTCTATTTTGATAAGCTTTTATTGTGATTTAGTTATATCAAAATTTTAAGGGCGAGGTTGAGTTTTTCCTTGAAAAAAGTCTTAATTTGTTGTATTCTGTGATTAAATAATAATGAAAGTGCAAAGTGAAAAAGAAGTATTTACTCTGTTTTTAGGCGATTTATTGTCGTTTTATTTGGCTTTATTTTTAGCTCAAACTATTCGTTTTGGGTCTTTTCCTAGTTGGACTCAATTTTCTGTTTTGGTTGTGCCTTTTTCGATATTATTTTTGCTTTGGGTAGTTGTCTTTTTTGCTTCAGATTTATATGGCAAGCAAACCGCAATTTCTCGTCGAAATTTACCGGTGGTAGTTTTCAATGCTCAGATTATAAATATTGCTTTAGCGATAATTTTCTTTTATTTTGTTCCGTATTTTGGTGTTACCCCCAAAACCATTTTGTTTATCTGTTTGGCGGTAGCCTTTCCACTAGTGGTCTTTTGGCGAAGATTTTTGTTTGTCAAAATATATCGTGGACGAAAAGAAAGTGTATTATTCCTCGCTAAAGGTAAGGAAGTAAATGAATTAAAAGAGGAATTCAAATCTAACACAAAATATAATATAAAAGTTTTAGATTTTGATTCTGGTGATAGTAGGGAAGTATCCAAGCAAAAAGCGACTATAATTGTGATTGATGATTTTGAGAGTAGTCAGGAAGAAGTGGAGAAATATTATCATTTAATTTTTTCCGGAGTTCGTTTTTTGACGGTGGCTGGTTTGTATGAAGAAATTTTTGACCGAGTATCAGTCGATGTTATTAATGAACGTTGGTTTTTAGAAAATATTTCTAATCAACCAAAACCCTATTATGCTTTTCTTAAACGAAGTTTTGATATTTTTGTTTCTTTTTTCTTAGGGATAATTTCTTTATTGTTTTATCCTTTTGTTTGGTTGTTGGTAAAATTAGATGATGGTGGCCCTTTATTTTTCTCTCAAAAAAGAGTGGGTAAAAATGGACAGATTTTTAAGATTTATAAATTCCGGTCAATGAAAGATGATCAGGTGACCAGGGTTGGTCGGTGGTTACGACGAACTAGAATTGATGAGTTGCCTCAATTAGGGAGCGTTTTGGTTGGGTTGCAGTCATTGGTGGGACCTCGTCCAGAGAAGCCAGATTATGTTGAAGATTATCGTAAACAGATCAAATTTTATGACATTCGTCATATTATTTCACCAGGGCTTTCTGGTTGGGCCCAAATTTACCACGATAACCATCCTCATTTTGAGTTAGGAACAGAGGAAACTAGAGAAAAATTGTCTTACGATTTGTATTATGTTAAAAATCGTAGTTTATGGTTAGATATTAAAATTGCCATAAAAACGATAAGTCTTTTAGTCAGAAGGAAAGGGAAATAGTTAAGCTAGATAATCTCTGTAAATTTTTTAATTTTAAATAATTTAATTTTTTAAATATGCCCCAAAAAAATGCTTGGGAACAAGAATATCGCAATCCACAACTTTTGAAAATTGGCGAAGAACCCCGAAGTGATTTAAAACGGTATCTTAAATTTCTTCGAAAAATGGAAGGTTGCCAGTTGGAAAATATGACCGTTCTTGATTTAGGTTCGGGAAATGGTAAAAATGCTAATTATTTAGCTGGTTTAGGTAATGAAGTGATTGGTTTGGAAATTTCTCCAACGGCTGTTAAAATGGCCAATTCTCAAGCTAAAGAAATGAAAGTAAAAGTAGATTATCGGTTGGCTGATATTGGTAAAGAGTATCCTTTTAATGATGAATCATTTGATTTGATTATTGATATAATGTCTTCTAACTCTTTAGATGAAAAAGAAAGAGAGACTTATTTAGCTGAAGTTTCTAGGGTTTTAAAAAAGGGTGGTCATTTTTTTGTCAGGGCTTTGTGTAAAGACGGAGATAAGAATGTTAAAAATTTACTTCAACTTAGTCATGGAGTAGAATATGATACTTATCTTAATAAGGATATGAATTTAGTTGAGCGAGTATTCTCTGAGTTTGATTTTAAAGTAATATACTCGAAATATTTTAACATACAGGAGTTAATAAAAAAGACAAATTACGCCCAGTTTAAGGGGCAATCTTATAAACGAAATTATTGGTTAGCATATTTGAAAAAAATTTAGTTTAAATTTTTTGAAGATTAATTATAATAGAAAATAAAAATGATTATTGACGGAAAAAAAATCAGAGATGAAATTTTACAAGAACTTAAGGTGAGTTTTAAGTCTATTCCCGAGCCTATTTTGGCTGTTGTTTGGGTGGGGGCTGATAAAGCAACGGAGAAATTTATTGAGTGCAAAAAGAAAGTAGCTGAAAATATTGGAGTAGAACTTCGATTGTTTAAATATGAAGATTCTATTACTCAAGAAGAGTTAGAACAGGAAATAAAAAAATTGGCTGAGAGTAAAGAGGTTAATGGAATTATTGTTCAATTACCTTTACCTAAAATTATTGTTTCTCAAAAAATACTTGAACTCGTTCCGAACACAAAAGATGTGGATGCCTTAGGGTTAGAAGCTATTGTTTTATCTCCAGTAGTTTCGGCGGTTAAAGAAATTTTAACTAGATATGAAGTTTCTTTGTTGGGCAAAAAATTTGTAGTGATTGGTCAGGGTAAGTTGGTTGGTTTGCCAGTCGCTACTTGGTTAACTCATGAAGGGGCTGAAGTTATAGCTGTTGATAATCAAACTGAAGACATTATTACTCATTTAAGGCAGGCAGATGTTATAATTAGTGGTATTGGAAAACCAAGTTTTATCGTTCCAGAAATGATTAAAGATGGTGTCGTTTTAATTGATGCTGGAACAAGTGAACAAGTTGGTAAACTAGCAGGGGATATTGATCCGGCTTGTTCTAGTAAAGCTTCATTGTTTACTCCCGTACCTGGTGGGGTGGGACCCATTGTTTTAGCGAAACTTTTTCAAAATTTACTGGCCTTGATAAAATTAAAGTAGCTATTTAAAAAAGAGTTTGTTAATTTAAAAAATTAAATCGGTGGAAACTTTTTATCTCAACGAAATAATTGTTAGGACCCTAAATCATTGGGCTAATTCTTCGTTGTATGCTTCCAATTTTGTAGTTTTTTGTGGAGTTTATTTGGGTTGGCTGATTTTGTTATTTTTATTTGTTTATATTTTCCAAGCTCGTCGCCGATGGTATACTTTTAAATTTATTTTAATTGCCATTGTTATAGCC
>Ga0075530_1000484_pt1 | contig 18776 bp, 19 predicted proteins | sample NGEPerD_2_FD_75101 | JGI IMG/M metagenome (GOLD analysis project Ga0075530, IMG submission 75101) | Arctic peat soil microbial communities from the Barrow Environmental Observatory site, Barrow, Alaska, USA - NGEE PermafrostL1-D | ecosystem: Environmental > Terrestrial > Soil > Wetlands > Peat ... | reverse complement strand
TCATTACGGAAACATGGTGGAGAAACTAAAAGATAATCCTTCTTTTGCTGGAAAGAAAAACCTAAAAGAGAAAGATAATGAATAATTTCCTTTTTTTTAATTGACCAGCCTAAAAACTTTTCCCAACTTTCCCATTTAATAGGGATTAATACTTTTTTTTCTTCAAAAATACCTTGCCCCACTTTACCTTTTAATATATTTCCACCAGCTACTTCCTGAATTAATTGAGCCAAACGATCAACGGCATAATCAGTTAAATCTACAGGAAGATTATGCTCAAACCTCCATGAAGCATCTGTTCTTAATCCTAATTTTTTGGAGCTGAATCTAATATTAACTCCATTAAAATTAGCACTTTCTAAAATTATATTTGTTGTATTCTTGCTAATACCGGATTTTTTTCCTCCTTTTATTCCAGCTAAAGATAGTGAACTTTCATTATCAGCAATAACCGTTATATCTTCATTCAAATCATAAACCTCATCTTCTAATGTGGTAATTTTTTCATTCTTTTTGGCTTGTCTTATAATTATTTCTTTTTTATTAGTATTTTTTGATTTAGTAGAACAAATTTTATCAAAATCAAAAGTATGAAGAGGCTGGCCCGTTTCTAACATTACATAATTAGCAGCATCTACAATATTATTAATTGAACGTACACCACAATCAGCTAGTGCATCTTTTAACCATTTTGGGGATTCTTTTATTTTTATCCCCTGAATCAGCCTCGCTAAATAACAATTACAATTTGAGCTTTTTATTTTAATATCTAAAAGATTTTTTGCAACTAAATTTTTTTCTTTTAAATTAATTTTAGGATAAATAAATTTTTTTCCTAAAATTGCTCCGATTTCCCGAGCCAAACCTAAATGACCCGATGCTTCAGCAACTTGATTAGATAAAAGCTCCACATCCAAAACAGGATTTTTGCCATAATATTTAACCGTTGTTTCTGCAAAATACATTGTTAAAATACCTGCCAGCTTTTCAGGCGATTCTTTAAACTTTAATAGATCTTTTAACCAATTATATGAAAATTTCATAATTTAAAATTGTTCTAAAAATCTTACGTCTGGACTAAAAAACAACCTAATATCATCAATGTGATATTTAATCATAGCAATTCTTTCTATTCCAAGTCCAAAAGCAAAACCTTGCCAACGATTAGTTACATAACCAGCCCTTTTAAATAAATCTGGATGGACCATGCCTGCACCCATTATTTCCAACCATTCATTATGGATTTTTGATTTTTGATTTTTAGTTTTTGGTTTTATCTTAATATCCACTTCAACCCCAGGAGCCACAAAAGGAAAATAACTGGGTCTAAAACGAATTAAAACTTTCTGTTTAAAAATGTCTTTTACAACTTCTTCAATTATCGCTTTAAAATTAGATAAACTAATATTTTCTCCCACCATCAACCCCTCTATTTGATGAAATTGAATTTCATGAGAAGTATCAGTTGCTTCATAACGAAAACATTTGCCCGGAACAATTATACGAAAAGGAGGCTCATTAGTTTCCATAAAACGAACCTGCATTGGACTAGTATGCGTCCGCAATAACATTTTTGATTCCCCGTTTTTATTCTCTGATTTTACCCAAAGCGTATCCCACATTTCTCTGGCAGGATGTCCGGCAGGAATATTTAAAGCATCAAAATTATAATACTCAGTCTCAATTTCAGGACCTTCAATAATAGAAAAGCCAATCTTTTGAAAAGAATTAGTTATATCATTCAAAGTTGATGTTAAAGGATGAAGATGCCCTTGATGAATTTTCTCACCAGGTTGTGTGATGTCAATAAAATTAGAAGAAAAAGATAAATTACTCTCTAAATCATTCTTCTTTTTTTCATATAAAGAGGAAAAAAGTTGACGAATTGCATTAGCTTTTTGCCCTTGTTCTTTCTTCTCTTTTAGAGATAGCTTTGATAAAGAATTAAAAAATAAAGAAAGGGCGCTTTTTCTCCCTAAATACTTAATACGCCATTTTTCTAAATCTAAGGTATTTTTGATTAAAGAAATGCCTGTCTCAGCATCTTTTTTTAATTGCTTTAAATCCATTATATACTTTTTACCACTTCTATAATTAATTTTACTCTAAAATACCCATTTTTTCAAGCGAAAATTAAAGATAAAAAGTTATTCTTGCGAAAAAGCGAAAAAAATTATACAATAAAATAGATAAGATTTTTGTATTATGTCAGGACATTCTAAGTGGTCTAAAGTAAAATATCAAAAAGCTGTTAAAGACCCTAAAAGAGCCAAGGCTTTTTCAAAATTTACATCTCTAATTACCGTAGCAGCAAGAGATGGAAATAAGATAGAATCTAATTCTAAATTAAAGATGGCTGTTGATAAAGCAAAAGAGTTTGGAATGCCTAAAGAAAATATTGAAAGAGCTATAAGTAGAGGCTCTGGTGAAATGGACGATGGGAAAAAGCTTGATGAAGTTTTCTATGAAGCCTATGGTCCAGGAGGATCAGCTCTTTTGATTCAAGCTATTACAGATAATAAAAATCGTACATTAGCTGAACTGCGGCACCTTCTTCAAGAACACGGCGCTAAAATGGCAGACAATGGAAGTGTGCGTTGGATGTTTAAAGAGTCTGAAAAAATTACTCTCCCTAAAAAATTTTGGAATGATGATATTTCGTTAGAAGCCATTGAGAATGGGGCAGAAGAAATAAAAGAAGAAGACGAAGAAATAATAATTTACACTAGCCCCCAAAATATTATTCAAATTAAAGATTTCCTTGAAAAAAAAATAGGTCAGGATATTATTAAAACTGAACTTGACTTTATTAGCCAACAACCAATAACTATTAGTGACAAATCAATAAAGAATAAATTAGAAAATTTATTTGATGTTTTAGACGAACATAGTGATGTTGAAGAAATTTATTGTAATGCTGACTTAATATAATGATAATTTTAGGCATTGATCCAGGAACAACTCGAATTGGATGGGCTTTTCTTCAAGTTGGAAGAAAAAATATAAAACCGATAGATTATGGGTGTTTAGAGATAACAGAGCAAACTCAAGGGCAAAGATTAGAGATAATTGCTAAAAACCTTGATGCTTTGATAAAAAAATATAAGCCATCAATAGTTGCGATAGAAAAAATCTTTTTCTTTAAAAACGCTAAAACGGTTATGAGTATTAGCGAGGCTAGGGGTGTTATTATATTGACTATTCAAAAAAACCATTTAAAATATATAGACTTAACTCCGCTTGAAATAAAGCAAAATCTTATAGGTTATGGTAGGGCAAATAAAAAAGACGTGCAAAAAACAGTTCAATGTTTTTTCTCCCTAGAAACACTGCCAAAACCAGATGATATTGCAGACGCGCTAGCTGTTGCTTTAGCTGGAGTAAATAAATTAGAAAAACGTACAAAATAAAACAAAAAATGATAAAAAAAACTATCCCATTTTTTCTGCTAATATCTTTTCTATCTCTATTCTTATTAGGATTTTTTTTAATTTTTATCATCCAAGGTCTACCAGACCTATCTACATTTGACCAGCGCGTTGTACCAGAATCAACAAAAATATATGATCGCACTGGCGAAATTTTACTTTATGAAATACATGGCGGAGAAAAAAGAACTATTATAAAACTAGATGAAATATCTCCATATATTATCAAAACAACTTTAGCTGCAGAAGATGATAATTTCTACAACCATGATGGATTCTCTTTAAAAGGGATTCTTCGTTCTATTCTTCATAACATAACTCATCCAAGAGATCTCCGTGGTGGTTCTACAATAACACAGCAACTAGCTCGGAATGCCTTTCTTACCATTGATAAAACTTTAGTAAGAAAGCTTAAAGAGGCAATCCTAACTGTAAAAATTGAAAAGGCCTATAATAAAGATCAAATTTTGGAAATGTATTTAAACCAAATCAATTATGGGCACAATATTTATGGGATTGAAACAGCTAGTATTTCTTATTATAGCAAAGAAGCTAAAAACTTAACCCTAGCTGAAGCAGCTTATTTAACTAGCTTAACCCAATCACCAAATTACTTATCACCTTTTGGTAATCACTTAGAAGATTTAGAAAGCAGAAAAAGTTGGATCCTTTCGCGAGTAGAATATCTTGATTATTATTCAAGTGATGAAGTAGAAGAAGCAAGGAAAGAAAAAGTAATTTTTACACTTCCTAAAGTTAATTTTAAAGCACCTCATTTTGTCATGTATGTCCGTGATCTTCTTTATGAAAAATTTAGTGAAGAAGAATTAGAAAAAGGCGGGTATACAATTATTACGAGCTTGGACATGCGTCTTCAAAATTTAGCTGAGGAATTAATTGAAAAATACGGAAACCTTAATGAAAAAAATGCAGGAGTACAAAACCTAAGTCTTCTAGCCGAAGACCCAAATACTGGCCAAATATTAGCAATGGTTGGATCTCGCGATTATTGGAATATGGAAGCTGAAGGAAATGTAAATACTACTCTGAGCATTCGTCAACCTGGATCATCCTTTAAGCCAATTGTTTATGCAACGGTTTTTAAAAAAGGATTCTTGCCAGAAAGTATTATTTTTGATACTGCTTCAAATGGTGTCACCGCAAATTTTTCTACAGACCCTAATAATCCTTATACAGTTACAAATTATGACAGTAAAACGAGAGGACCAGTAACTTTTAGACAGGCTCTCGCCCAATCTTTAAATATCCCGTCAGTAAAAATTCTATATTTAGCAGGCATAGAAAACTCTATTAAAACAGCCCAGGATTTTGGAATTACAACACTAAATGATTCTCCAGGACACTATGGATTAAGCTTGGTTTTGGGTGGTGGAGGAGTAAAATTAATAGAGATGGTCCATGCATACACTGTCTTTAATCAAGTGGGAATTTATCACCCACAAATAAGTATTTTAAAGATTAAAGATAAGGATAATCAAACAATTGAAGAATTTTCATTGCAAAATAAAAAAGTATTAGATGAGCAAATAGCCAAAAGCATCAATAGTATCTTATCTGATAATATTGCTAGAGCCCCTACATTTGGATGGGATAATCCATTATATTTTTCTAATTTTCAAGTGGCAGCTAAAACTGGAACGGATTCTGAATATAGAGATGCGTGGACAATTGGTTATACTACATCATTGGCTGCTGGAATTTGGGCTGGAAATAATGACAGATCTATAGTTAGTAAGACAGGGTCTCCAGGATCTATGATAGCCGCTCCTTGCTGGCGTGAATTTATGGCAAAATCAATAGAATTTTATCCTCCAGCAAATTTTGTTGAACCACTACCATATACTAATGACCAAGCAATTAAAAATTCTATTCCAATGCTTAATGGTAATTATATAAATGTAAAAGAATATAAAAATATTCAAACAGAAAAAATTATAACTTCTAATGAAATCCATAATATTTTATATTATGTAAATAAAGACAATATTCTAGAATATCCTCTTAATAACCCATTCAATGATTCGCAGTTTTTGAATTGGGAAATCCCAGTACTTTTATGGGCTCAAAGAAATATTATTAATTTTAGCGAAGAATATAATAAATATTTGGGTCCTTATTATATACCTATTAATACTAATACCACGCAAACAACAATAAATTTCCCAGATATTCCTAAAATTGAATTTATCTCCCCTGAAAATGGAAGTTTTATTAATACAGGTTTTGATCTATTATTTAAAATAGATAGTTCTGTTGAAATAATTGATGCTAAAATTTACCTAAATAAAATTCTCCTTGTGGAGTTAAATAAAATAGAAAATAATACTTATTCCTATAAGATAAATTTAGATAATTTAATTGATCAAAATGAAATAAAAATTGAAGCCATTGATAGCTTCAACCAAAAAAATACAGCATCAATAATTGTATTTAAATAATTATTTTATCCAATCTTGTAAAAAATTTTATCAATTTTTACATCAGGAATGCTTTTCTTAAGATAATCAATAAATTGTAATTCTTCTAATCGTAATTCTGATGAAATAACGGCTCGGCAACACTTAATAGTTAATTCCCCTCGATTTAAAGAACTGGCTTTAGCTATATCTAAAGACCAGTTTTTTCTTTCTTTAAAATATTGATTTACAACATCTAAAGCTTTTTGACTTTGAAAAAATTTTTGAAATTTTTTAGTCTTTGGCCAGTTTTTTAATGCTTTTTTTAAAGTAATAAAACCCACAAAATAAATATTAAATTAAGCTTTAATTGGCATTAAGATATAAGAAAAACTATCGTCAGATTTTCCATGAATAAGAGCTGGGTTAATTTCCTTATTTAATCCAATAACAACTTCATCTTCTTTAATAGAATTTAATCCGTCTAATAGAAAAAAATGATTAAAACTAATTTTTAATGGGCTGCCATTTATATCCTCGGGAGTAAATACTGTATGGCTTTTTCCTAAAGAAGGATCCTGTGCTTCAATTGTAATTTCTTTTTTTGATGGATTAAAATCAAATGTAACGTCATTTATTCTTCCACTAAACAAACCAACAATTTTTACTGCTTCTATTAATTTCCTTCTATTCAAAACGACTTGATTTTCAAAACTAGATGGTATTATTGAAGAATATTTAGGATATTCTGCATTAATAAGTCTTGATATTAAACGAACATTATCTAATGAAAACTGGACTTGATTAGATTCTGGAGAAATTTTCACTATCGTACCAACTTCCTCTGCTTCATCTTGAATAATTCTTAAAACCTCTTGGGCTGTTCTTAAAGGAATAATTAACTCTAAATCACTTTTTATATTAGTTTTAATTTTTTCAGAGGATATACATTTTTCTGCTAAACGAAAACTATCTGTACCAACTAATTTCAAAACGCTTTTTGAAGTATTATTTTCTAATTTAAATAAAATACCATTCAATTCTGGTTTTGGAGAAGTATAACCAACGCTTGGAATTATTTGTTCTAATGCTTCTTTTAAATCTTTTTTTTCTATTTCTAAATATTTTTCTGTTTTTGTTTCTGGAATAATTGGAAATTCTTCAGGATTTATTCCTTGAAATGTTGTATTATAATTTCCACTTTTTACTAATAAAATATTTTTATTTTCTTCTAGGACAATTTTTTCTTCTGATAGATTATTTAAAAACATTGAAAAAGTTTTTGCTGGAATAATAAATTTTCCTTCTTTTTCTATTTTACCAGTAATAATCAATTCTATTCCAATTTCTAAATCAGTAGCAAAAAGATGAAATTTATTTTTATTAGTTTTTAAAAGAATATTACTTAAAATAGGAAGTGTAAGATTTTTCCCAGTAATTTTCTCTGCTAAATTAATAGATCTTTTTAAACTATCAACTAAAGTTGTAAATTTCATAAATTTTTATTTATTATATTAATTATTATTATATTATATATTAATTTATTATTATTATTAAGGGCAAATATTTTGTGTATAAGTGATTATTTTGAGTTCTGTGTTAATTTTTTTTCTTTTTTAAGGATGAATAATTTGTGGATAATTAATGGATAACATATAGGTAGTGTGTGGATAATAATATGACTTTTTATTTTTTATCCCCTAATCTTAATTTTATCCTACACTTATTCATTGATTTATCAACAGTCTTTCCACTACTTAATTTCGGGTAAAATAAAGGATTAATATTTTTATTTATTATATAATATTTCCTTTAAAATAGTTATTTCCTGAGAAAAAACAGGATTTTTTTCAATTTCAGCAGATATTTTTTTACACGCATGAATAACAGTAGTATGATCACGATTACCTAATTTTTCAGCTATACTAGTATATGAATATTGTAGTTCTTCTCTTAAGAGGTACATTACAATTTGTCGTGGTTTTACTAATTCCTTTTTTCGAGAACGTCCCAAAACATCACTTTCGGCTAGATCGTAAAAAGAAACAATCTTTTTAATTACTTCTTTTGGGGAAATATATTTACTAGATTTATTTAAAATAAGTGATAATATTTTTTTAGTTTCTTCTAACGAAATTGGGCTATTTTTAAGACGTGCATGAGCCATAACTCTATTAAATGCTCCTTCTAGTTCTCTAATATTTCTTGGGATAACTTCGGCTATATATTTGAGAATATCATCGCTTATTAGGTGCGATACATCTTGATTTTTATTTTTTAAGATAGCTAATCTTGTTTCAAAATCAGGGTAACCGATATCAGCTATCATACCACCCTCAAATCGTGACCTCAATCGTTCTTCGACAGACGGAATAGATTTAGGAGGGCGATCAGAAGTGAAAACGATCTGTTTATTTTTTCCATAGAGGGTGTTAAAAGTATGGAAAAGTTCTTCTTGAGTTTTATCTTTTCCAGCAATAAATTGAATATCATCAATTAAAAGTAAATCAAGATTTCGAAAACTTTTTTTAAATTCTGTCATTTTTTGACCACGGATGGCATTAACTAAATCATCTGTAAATTTTTCTGAAGAAGCATATAAAATTTTTAATTTTTTCTTCTCTTTTCTGAGTTTATTACCAATGGCCTGAAGGAGATGTGTTTTTCCTAATCCAACTCCACCATAAATAAAAAGTGGATTATATTTTTCTCCTAAATTTTCTGTTACTGCTAATGCAGCTGCATTAGCTAATTCATTATTAGTCCCAATAACAAAATTTTCGAAAGTATATTTTGGATTAAGATTAGTATTAAAGTCAATATTAAATTCTAATTGTTCGTCTAATACAGACGACTTTGAAACACTCGAAGAACGTTTTGTTTTTTTTGTTTCTATTTTTTTTATAGAATCTCCGTTGGTAGTTACTAAATATTCAACTTTTTTTATTTTAGGGTCCAAATTATAAAGGGCATGAAGAATTTGTTTGTGATATTTATTTTCAAGCCATTCTTTTGTAAAGCTAGATGGTACTCCTAAAGAAATTGTACCTTCTTTGAATCCCACAATAAAAGTATCCTTTAACCATGTAAGATAATTAGCTTTAGAGATATTTAATTTAATTTCTCCTAAGGCAGCTTCCCAAAGTTCTTGAATATCCATAAATTATTTCTTTTAATATTTAAAGTATAAAAATAAAATCTGATTTTCGCAAGAAAAATATTCTCTTTTGGGGATAAACTGTTGATAATCAGTGGGTTTGATATTTAGCGCATATTTTGTTATTATATCTTAGATTTAAAAATTTAAATTAATTGTAAATTTTAATTTACTACTATGTCCATTACTTATCAACCAAAGAAGAAAAAGAGATCACGTACTCACGGATTTTTAAAAAGGATGTCTTCTAAAGGAGGGAAAAAAGTTATTAAGCAACGTAGACAAAAAGGAAGAAAAAAATTAACTCCCTAAGCGATGCTTAAAAGAAAAAACAGAATTATATCTTCTGTTGCTTTTAAAGAAATTTTTACTGAAGGTGAGGTAAAAGAAAATGAATGTTTCAAAATTATTTTTAAAAAAAATAATTTAGATTATCCACGTTATGGAATTGTTGTAAGTACTAAAGTAAGTAAATTGGCTGTAGAAAGAAATGCTTTGAAGAGAAAAATTAGAAATATACTTATGGATTTTTTATTAGTTTTTTCTAAAGGATTTGATGTTGTTATTATTGTAAAGAAAAATTGTTTAAAGATAAGTTTTTCAAAACTAAAAGAATCTCTGAAAGAATTGTTATTAAAATTATTTAAATAAATTATGAATATTTTTCAATTATTAATTATTCAACCGCTATACAATTTTCTAGCCTTACTCTCTAATTTAACAAAAGGTGATTTGGGGTGGGCTGTTTTAATTTTAGCGGCGATAATTCGTCTTATTATTTGGCCTTGGTATAACAAAGCTATGGGTGATCAAAGAAAAATGGCCAAATTACAGCCAAAGATAAAAGAAATTCAAAAAAAGTTTAAACAAGAATTAATAGTAGGTAATAAAGTTCATGTTTTGTATACTCTTAAAGTAAAAGAAATAGAGTTTTGTTGAAGATTTTATATTATGAAAAAAATAATTATTTTACTAATAGGTTTTTATCAGAAATATATATCCCCTTTAAGACCTGCGACCTGTAGGTTTTATCCGTCTTGTTCTGAATATGCCGCACAGGCCCTGGAAAAGTACGGTCTTTTAAAAGGTCTATGGCTTTCAATGAGGAGAATATCACGCTGTCACCCCTTTAGTTCGGGCGGCTACGATCCCATTCCCGATTTTTCAGGGGCTTATTCATATAAAAAATGACAATAAAACAGAATAATACAAGATAGATAAAATAAAAAGTAAAAGGAAAATTTAAAAAACAAAGGAGAAAACATGTGGAGTTCTTTAATCGCAATAACTACTAAACTGCTAACAATACTTTATAGTTTTACCCATAATTATGGAGTTACTATTATATTACTGGCCATTCTTATCAGGTTAATCTTGTATCCTTTAATGCAAAAACAGATGGTTTCCATGCGGGAAATACAAAAAATTCAGCCTTTAATGAAGGCGGTACAGGATAAATACAAGGATGATAAGGAAAGATTAAATAAAGAATTAATGGCTTTATATAAAGAACATAAGGTTAATCCTATGGGCGGATGTTTGCCCTTATTAATTCAAATGCCTATATTAATCTTGCTCTTTCAGACTTTAAGAGTATTTGAATATTTAGATCCTATAACCAATAATGTAGCTGGTGGGTTCTTGTGGATTGCCAAGTATTATAATGTTATTGAAGGTGGTGAAACCATTGCTAAAGCTGGATTAGCTCTTTCCGAGAGATTAATTACTCTACCAGGTAATGGAATATTTGGATTACAATATATCGGCATATTGCCCTTTTTGGTAGCTGGTGTAATGTATATTCAGCAAAAGATGACCTCCACTGAGAGTACCACAGGCCAGGGCGGAGACTCTGCCCAACAGACTCAGAAGATGATGATCGTTGTGATGCCGTTAATAATTGGTTTTATGAGTTTTAGCCTGCCTTCTGGTTTGACTCTGTACTGGTTTACCTCTACACTTTTGGGGATTGGACAACAGTATATGATAAATAAAAATGTCTCTTCTGCAAATAAAACGTTAGAAACAAAAGTTATTAACTAATCATGGAAACATTAAAGGTAAAAAAGTTTTTAGAAGATTTATTTACAATTGCTGGTTTTGTAAATTTTGAAATTAGCACTCAAGAAAGTCCACAAGATAGACTTGTTCAATTTTCAATTAAGACTGATTCAGAAATTAATTATAGCGGCCTTTTAATAGGGAGGGACGGAGAAAGTTTACAAGCCTTTGAATATTTATTAAATATTTTTTCAAAAAAATGCTCCAATGATTATCCTTGGAGAATTATTTTAGATATTAATAATTATCGGGCGATGCAAGAAGAGAAGTTAAGAGAATTTGCAAAGAAAGCATCTCGCCACGTGTCTTTAACAAAAAAAGTAATTGAATTACCACCAATGAGAGCGCGAGACAGAAGGATTATTCATTTAGAGATTGCTCTAAGAAGTGATGTATTTACAGAAAGTATTGGAGAAGGAAAGGATAGGCATATTTTAATAAAGCCCCAAGAGAAATAAATTCTTTATGTGTGATTTTAAGTAGCTTTATACCAGTATGCTTTTACACCATTTATTCTAATCTCGCAAGGATTTGTTGTGCAACCACTATTTGCATATGAACCAGATCCAGTCGCTTCTGGTGATGCTATATGGAGCCAACCTCCTTCATCTAATACGTCTAATCCTTGCTTATTAAATATTGTTATTAGTGTTTTGTTATCTCCAGTAGTCGAGTCTATATCTACACAAGTGCCGTAATAATGGCAATCACCTAGTGGTCTTGTATTTTCAGTCGTAAGGCAAGGCAAAGCATTATTAGTACATGCATCATGCACATGCCAAGCTGGTTTTATACTTTTTAATTGGTTTAATTTATTAGCTAATGTGGAATCTAAATAAGCTTCTGAAGTACCGAAGGTATTATTATCTATTGGAATGCCCATATCTTTTATATTAACCAGATTTCCTGTTATTTCTTCTGCCGGCGTTTCATCTGTCGTAGATTCTTCTGAAGATGAGATTGTTGTTTCAGAAGAACCACTTAAAATATCGGGATTTATAGTATAGAGAATAATATAAAAAGCAAATAATAAAACTATTCCAATAATGGCGCCCACAATTCTTTCTTGGGCGTCTTTTTGTTGGGCAGTATTACCACCAGAAACAAGATATTGAAATCCAGCATAAACAATCATAACAAAAGCTAATACGCCAGCTAATCTAAAAGCCCATTTAATTACATAATCTACTAACTCATTTATTCCTTGTTTGGCGTCAAATTGAATTACTTCAAGTGTTGCATCAGCGGGAATTTCACCTGCTCCTGAAACTAACGTTGTAGAAAAAAACAAGATACAGGATGTAAATACTATTAATGCGATTATGCTTTTAATTGCACAAATTTGTTTATACTTCATAACAATTAGGAAAAAGTCAGTTAAATCTTATTTAAATTCAATGATTTGGCCTGATTTAATAAAACCAGGGAGTCCAACTTCCCATTTGAAAAATTTAAAAGTAGGTACAGGTATAGTTTGTGTCATTGTCTCTTCAACTTTTTGCTTTGTTTTATAAAAGCCCAATGAAGAGAGTAATTCTGTTAACATTGGAGGACAAGTTAATGCTACTGCTTGAGAAACAACTGCTCCTATACCCCAAGGGAGAGCCGTGGCCGCATTTGCCAGTGAATTGCATATCCATGCAACGTCTAATCCGCTTTTAATTAAGTCTAAGAACTTGTTTGTAACAAGATCAGTTATGTCTTCGATTTCATCTATTGCTGTTGCAAAACCTTCTTGTAAGTTCTCTGGAATAGCCTTACCTAGCTCTATGGCGTTAACGATGGATTCTTTATCAGAATTTGATAAATTGCTTGACTCAACAGTTTTAATTGCAAAATCTGTATATTCGCTTGGAATAGGGCTGTTGCTATATATTAGATCTTTAAAATCCTGTTTTGCTGTTTCTGCTAGTCCTGTAAGATTTGCTAAATCTGATATATTATCAATCTGTGAGGAAGCTACAGCTTGAGCAATATCTTCTTCCTCTGAGCCAACAATATAAACTGGAACAGCACCGCAGGAAGGAGTTAAGGGGCTATCAGAACCTGATGAGTCATCTTTAGGACACTTACCATTGCATTTAGGGCATGTAGTGTCACCAGTATCAGATTGTTCACAATAGCCTGTTTCAGGGTTACAAGCAAAACATGTTTGTGTGCTAGGATCACATATTACTGCAGCAGCTTTCATTGGCATCAATAAATTCCAAATAAGTAGATTAATTATAAAAGCAGATAAAAGAAACGGTGATATTTTATTATAAAAGTTTTTTGAATTCATAGTTTTATTTTAATATTTTAAATTATTAATTTGTTATTTTTTGGAAGCCACAGAAGTTAATTTTGTAGCTTTTTCCATTGTTTTTTTAATAGGAGCAGGTGCATTTTGAGATATATAGCAAAAAATAACAGTACAAGTTGCAATAGGGAGAATGCTGGCGATTGGCAATAAATCCATTAGATTGCCAGCGAATATCCAAGTGCCTCTGGTTCCACTGATAATAGTAATAAAGAAAATAAAAGCTGCAAAAGGCACACTAATCATCCAGACAAAAAAGTTAATTCCCGGAATAAGGCCTAATGTCATTTCAATAGCATCTTTAATTATAGCAGGTATAAGTAGTAATAGGAATATAATCAAATCCATCCTTTTTGTTTTAGGCTTTTCTTCTTCTTTGTCGGGTTTTACAGTAGGTTCCTCTTTTTCTTTTGCTTCCGGAACATTTTTTTCTTTAATCTGTTCTTCTGGTTTTATGTCTTTTTGTAGGGGCTTTTGTTTTTCCATGATATTTTTTAATTTATTCTGACTGAATATCAGGGTTTAATTCCTTTTTAGCTTCTTTAATAGCTAAAAGTTGGGCTGGATTTGAGGTAATAATTTGGTCCTCAGCATAAGAAGCAATTATTTGAATAGCAGCATGCTTATCTTCTGCAAAAAAGAGTCCTGTTCCAACAGAAGATTGGAGAAGAATAGTTTTTTCTTGCTCAGTAAGATTTAAAGCTTTCCCTAAGATATCAATATTTGCAGGTGATTGTCTTAGTAAGAGAGCTAAGGCAGAGTTAGTGATTAATGGTTTGCCATATGGAGAGTTTAAAACATCGTCTATGTCTTGTGTAATAAAAGTTACGCCCATATAATACTTTCGGGCTCTTTTTGCTAAACCAAAAAGGAAAGCGGCACTCTCTTCATGACGCAACAACCACCATCCCTCATCAATTATTGTCATTCTTTTTCTTAGATCCTTTTTTATCATTGTCCAGATATAATTTAATACTACATACATAGCAATAGGCCTAAGTTCTTCTTCTAACTCTCTTACACCAAAGATAACTAAACGATTGTTAATATCAATATTTGATGGTTGATTAAGGAAACCCGCATAACTCCCTTTAGTAAATTTATAGAGTTTTGCTGCTAAATCTTCAGCACCTTCTGTACTTTTTAGAACATTTTCTAGGTCCTCCATTAACGGTATATCATTCTTTTCGCCTATATTTTCAGGAGAAATATCCCGACTTGCATAGGTTTGTACGATAGCTCTGTCTAACATAAGTTCTTCTTGTGGAGAAAGACCTTTTAGCATTAATTTGATTAAACCGATAAGATTTAGAATATGGTTACGGAAAACTTCTTCACCAGTTTCTTCTTCTTTTACTACAGGAAGTTCAAATGGATTAATATTATCATCAGAAGCAACGGATATTTTAAAATAACTTCCCCCAATTGAATCAGCTAAGTATTCATACTCATTTTCTGGATCAATAATTAATACATTGGTTCCTAATAATAATGAACGGAGAATCTCTAGTTTTACAGCATAGCTTTTTCCTGCACCAGTCTGGGCAAAAACTACCATATTCGCATTTTGTAGAGCAAAACGATCAAAAATAATTAAACTATTGTTATGTAAATTAACACCATAAAGTATCCCTTTACTATCTGAAAGATCTAAAGAAGAGAATGGAAAAAGAGTTGAAGCTGGCTGCGAATTTAAAGGAGTGGTTAATAATAATCTATCCGTTCCTAATGGTAAAGAAGATTCCATTCCTTCAAATTCTCTAAAAATCGTAGGTTTTGCGTAAATTAATTGTTGCTCTAATATATTTTTAATTTTACTTTCTATTTTTATGAGTTCTTCTTTATCATCAGCAAAAAAAGTAATATAAACACCAACTTCAAAAAGTTTTTCACTGCCTTGTTGTATTGTATCTCTTAATTTTTCGACATTATTCAAAGCAGCTTCTAATAAAGGATTACGAACTAATCCCCTGTCTGTTTCAATACTTAATTGGGCTTGAATTTCTGCAGATTTTTTTCTTAAATCTCTTAGAACCTTATTTATATTAAGTGGATGGAAAAAGATGGAGATATTAAAAGATTCATCTAAATTAATAATAGATGAGAACCAGTTGGAAGCTAAATAATTTGGATAGGTTAGAATAAAAAGAGTTGAACAATATTTATTTCCTAATTTAAGAAAATTAGTATTGATTTCTAACCCTGCAGGAGCAATTAAATCCTGAAGCGTAGAAACAGCTTGAAATTGAGCTATCTCCTGTGGGTTTTTAGTTTTTCTTTTAAATAAATTTGGAAAACGCATATTTTATTTATTAAATTCTTCTGGAATATTTATTGACTCCCTTTCAAATGCTTCTGGGTTGTACGAATTAAAGAATAATTCAATCAGTTCTTTGGTAGTTAATGGATGGGATTGTAGTCCCATTCTTGTTAAATTTGTAATGATATTGTTTTGTCTAATCATCAATTGTTGATAATGTTGATTAAAACTTTCATCAGAAAGCGGAATTATGGCAGAAAATGCTTGGTGTCTTAAATTAAGCAATGTTTTATAAGCTTCTGCTATTTGGCTTAATATGGTTTTAGTTTTTATCATAACTGGGTCATAAGGCACTATTACGTAGAATTTCTTTTTCATAATATTGTTTCCAGTAACTAGTCCTTTAATAAATGTATAATAATCTTCTCCTTGAAGTTTAAGAAGATTGTTTGTTTCCTGGCCAATTTTTTCTTGCAGAAAATTTAAATATGATCCAATATTAACGCGCCTAGAATGAGCTACAACTTGTAATGGAAAATCTAAGTTGTTTATAAGATTACGCCAGCTCATTAACACAGAAGATTGTTCTTCTTCTGATTTTAAATCAAAATTTATACCAGACACTTCTAAAACTGAACGGAGCGAACCGCTTTTAAGAATAATTACCCCCTTTTTAATCTGTTGAAGGGAAATAAGTGATTGACTACTGGAAGTTTCTTTAGACATTTATTTATCTAATATATCAGTTAATTGTTTAAGAGTTTTTTTATCTAATTGTTTTTTAATATCTGTATCTACTCTACTTTTTGGTTTTTGAGAAATATATTCTGGTGTTTTTGAGAAAGTTTTTTCTTTTTTCCATAGATAGAATTTTGGAAGCCAAAAATGTCGAATAGCAGCCATAACAAGAGTATAAATAGGAACACTATGCATTTGTCCAAACGCGAGAAAGACACAAGCAGGAGCAAGAACCATTAGTAAAATCATCCAAAGCCATGGTATTAAAATAAAAAAGAGTAAAACAATCAATCCTCCAAAGGATAATAATATCCATAACTGGGTGAAAGTAATCCACCCCATTAATTTTGTTTCTTCTTTTATGAATTGAGGTACTTGATAAACCATATTTTTAAGCTTGACCAAATGGGTTTTCCCTTCGATATTTTTTATAAGGGATAGGTTCTTGAACAATAGGTGCTTCTTCTTTTTTTTCTTTTTCTTCTTTTAATTTAACATCAATGATATATGGCTTTTCTTTTTCAGTTTTTTTAAAAACCTCTTCATCTTTAAATTTTTTCCCTTCACCGCCCAAAACTTCAGAAGATGCTACTTCTCCTATGGATTTTTTCTTTAAAGGTTCTTTTTTTTCTTCAGGCACTGGTTTCTCAAAAATAACCTTTTTCATTTTTTCTATTATCTCTAGCTGAACATCTTTTTTTTGCATTGCTGCTAATAGTTTTTCTCGAATTTTTTCTTGTTGTTCTGAGGAAACCATTGGAGCAACAACTTTTTTTAATTTCTCAATCTTACTAACTGGTTTTTCCACTTTTATTTCAGACGGTTCAGGAAAAGAATATCCAGGAATAATTTGTTCAGAAAGTTTTTGTTCTGTAATAGTTTGTTCAACTTTTTCTTTTACGACAGGTTTTATCTTTGGAGGCACTAAAAACTCTATTGGTTTTTTTGTTATTTTTACTTCTTTTTCTTGTGGAATTTTTTGTTCCAAATACTCAGGTTTGTATTGGCTCAACTCTTTTTCAAACATTCTAAAGATTTTTTTATTCACTAATTCAATAATAATTCTTGCTTGCGTAGGAGATACTTTTAAGCCAGATTCTATTTTCTGAGGAAAGTTTGTTAGTAATATTTGACCCATTAAAACATCACTAATCATTTCTGTTAATTGTGTTGTTTGATTAACATCTAATCTTGCCAGAATAACAATGTTTTTCGTAACATTCATCAACTCTTCAGAAATAAGAAAATCTTGAATTCTTTGTGGTGAGGAAGAATATCTTTTTTGAAAGTTGTTTTCATCCATAGTTATTTCTATTTATTCCATTCTTTTAATTCTTTCAATGGCACAATTTTGTTGATTTGAGAAATAATCTTTCCTTTTTCTAAGACGTCTTTCCATACGTATACATTTCCTGTTTTAGTATCCATATTTCTAATCTGCCAACCGTCATCCATCTTTCCTGAGGTTCTCTTAACTTTTACTGTTATAGGAAATATCCTATGTAAATTGTTGATATTCTCTGAAGTTAATTTCTGGGCAATACCTTCTCTGGGTTGTTCTCCTTTTTTTGATGGAGGCGTTTCTTTGTTTCCAAATCCTACACCTGGTTCGTTCTTGTCCCTTGGCTGTTTATAGGATGATGTCGGTATAAATATTTTGCCTTTTTGAACAAATCCAGAAGGAGGAGGATTATTTTCTGGTTTATTTTTTGAGCTTCCGTCTGATTCACTCTTGGGTTTTGTTTTATCTTTTTTTTCTTTAGCTTTAATTCCACTATATTCTCGTAAATTTCTTGAAGCAGGCAATAATTCTTCATAGAATCTTTTCTTTGTCTGTTCGTCTTTGTTTATAGCTTGCTCCATCTTTCCTCCTGATCCACCCCATTCTTCTTCAATCAAATCTTTAGAGGAGAGACCTTGAACAAAACCAGCTGATTGCGCCGGAGAAAGAGTTTTAAATATTTCCTGGATTGTTTCGTCAAAAATTTTATCACTAGCAATTTTTATTTCTTGCTCTGATTTTCCTTCTTTCTTCATTTTCTCTTCATTTTCTTTAATAATATCTTTTATAAAATCACTGTCTTGGGTTTTATCTCTCATTTTATCAGGTGAAATTCTGCTTAAAACTCCTACTCTTTCTTTTACAGAATCGCCAGTTTTAATAAGTTCTCCTGTTTCGTTAAGCTTAAAGTAATGAGGAATTGCTTTAGTAATAGCGCTTGCATTAAGACGTTTATCTCCTTGATGCATTCTAATAAATTCTACAGATTTTTTACCTAATTTACCCATATCAGCTAATTTATTAGTTAAGGCGATTCTTCTTTCATAAGCGTTTCTATCTAATGGAGATGGAGCAGAAGCCTTTTCAAGTTCTTTTAGGTTTCCTAACCCTACATTCTCCAGATTTTTTTCGTGT
>Ga0075530_1000483_pt1 | contig 18787 bp, 22 predicted proteins | sample NGEPerD_2_FD_75101 | JGI IMG/M metagenome (GOLD analysis project Ga0075530, IMG submission 75101) | Arctic peat soil microbial communities from the Barrow Environmental Observatory site, Barrow, Alaska, USA - NGEE PermafrostL1-D | ecosystem: Environmental > Terrestrial > Soil > Wetlands > Peat ... | reverse complement strand
CAATTACTAACAAAGATGTTCAACGGGCCGTTCATAAATTGAACAGTCGACCACGTAAACGTCTTAACTATTTAACACCACAACAAGTTTTTGAGAGTGTGCACTTCAAGAGTTAATTTAAGATGTTGATTAAAAGATATTAACTTGGTGCAAATTTCCAATCCTTCCAACTTTATTTCTTTCAAAATGTGACTCTTGGAGGAGGAGGTGGGATTCTTTCGTTACCCAGTAGGTGATTGTACTCAATCACACGAACAGTATACCTTTTCCATTTTTTCGCCACAATAGTGTCTCAAAAATAACAAACCGCTAAAGCTCCGTGTCGGCCAGTATTTAATGAAATGCTTCTCCGTATCGAAGCAAATAAGGCAAATGGAATTTTAACGTGGCATCCCGACAGGTTAGCGAGAAATAGTGTTGATGGTGGAAAAATTATCTATTTGCTCGATACGGGAAAAATTGCGAACAATATAGCATTTAATTGATTTTATTTGAATTTTTGATACGATTTACAAATCGAGAGAAATAGATAATATCTATTTCTCGTGGTATACTGGATGAGTGCCTGAGCAATATAAAAGAAATCCAAATACTGAATGTTTGGTCTGTCACAAACCAATATACAGAAGACCTGTTGAACTAGAAAGAACCAATCAAAGGGCCTTTTGTAGTTCCATTTGCTACGGTAAAGCCAACAGAATAGAAAAACCATGCATTGTTTGTGGAAAAATGATTATGTCTCATTTTAATAAGCAGACATGTAGTAGAAGTTGTGCAAACATCCACAGAACAGGAATCCAATACAAGGTTGGTAGACCTAAGGACAAAGTGAAATCCCAATCAGCTCTCAAGACTAGATTACTGCAGTTAAAAGGTCACTGTTGTGAAAGATGTGGATATGATAAAGTGGAGATATTACAAGTCCACCACAAATACCGAGACAGAAATGATAGTAGTTTGAATAATTTAGAATTAATTTGTCCAAACTGCCATTATGAAGAACATTTTTTATTTGGGAAAAAACCAATAAAAAAATAATAAATGGAGGGTTGCGCCGAATGGTAAGGCACTAGTCTTGAAAACTAGCGGGTGAAAGCCCTTAGAGGTTCGAGTCCTCTACCCTCCGCATTTTTAATCTAGAATTTATAAGAAATCTCTGTTGTCCCCTGTTACTCAACAACAGTCAATGTTATAATATTTTTAATGGTAGAAGATTTTGAAGATGACGATGAACCAATAAAAAAAGAATTGAAAGATGAACTTTATTGGGAAGACTATGAATACGAATTTCAGGAAAAAACTGCTGATTGGTTTTGGATTTTGGGAACAATCGCCTTTCTCCTAATTATTATTTCTTTTATTTTAAAAAATTTCCTCTTGGCTCTAATTATTTTATTAAGTTCTTTTATTTTGGGAATTTATGCTAAGCGTCCACCTATCATTATTGCTTACGGCTTAACCCGACACGGCATCAAGCACGGAGAAACTCTTTTCCACTTCAACACCCTTAAATCATTTTGGATTAATAAAGACAGTAATCATTTAATAGTTGAATCCTCTCGTCTAGTTAAACCACATATTTCAATCCCCCTAGGTGATAATGATCCAGAAATAATCCGCCAAAAATTACTACCAATTCTAAAAGAAGAAGAATACCACGGCTCTTTGTCTGATTTTTTAAGTGACTACTTCGGATTTTAAATTACCGGGAAATTACTCCGACACATAATCAGAAATCACAGAATTTGACAAATATATTAAATAGGTGTATAATATAAGAAGATAGTTGAAATGGCTAGCAATAGCCTCAAATAAGGCTTTAAATAGCCAAAAAAGGAGAAAGAAAATGTTTACTAAAGTAGATTCTGAGATTTTAAGATCAACTAAAGAAAGAAACGACAGGGAACGCAAAGAAAGAAACCAAATACTTTTTTTTGCAATAATGCTTTGGTTAATCGGACTGGTTTGTGTAATCACTCAGAGGATTATAACCCATAGCTGGCCATCGTTTTTTGTTCTGGGGTCAGAATTGGTTGGCGGAATAAGTATTGGAATTATGTTTATTATCCATATTGCCTTTTCACGCCGATGGGACCAAAAATACAAACAACTGGTCCAAAACAATGAAGAAAACGAGGATTAACTCCTCTGCCCACCAACAGGAAACCTGCTTCGGTGGGTTTTCTTATTAAACAAAAATTAATATTGAGATAAGTCTCTTCGATTTACCTACGATAGGAATCTCGCCCTACCCAGTAGGTGATTGTACTCAATCACATGGACGGTACAGCTTACCCATTTGTTCAGATGAGTACATCTTCACAAATAAAGGAGAAGCTTTTCGATTCACCTCTCGGTACAATTTACTGATTGACTGTACGCAAGTCGCGCAGGCATTAATTAGGAATCTTTCCCTACGGGAACGGTACAGGCTTCATACCTCACTTCGCCAGTAGGCTCGTTGCGGCATATTCAGCCTTTTCGATTCCTGTACGCGACTGAAGCAGTTCAGTCGCTCGAGGTCACAAAATAAAAAAACGTCCAGAATGACGTTTTTTTATTTTGTGACCTCGACAGGAATCGAACCTGTATCGTGGGATCCGCAATCCCATATTCTATCCGTTGAACTACGAGGCCATAAAGACAAAGATATCTTAACACAAAATCAGCAAAGATAAAGGGCTTAAAATTCCACCATTGCCATATTCGCCATTAACTAAAAATAGATAACTAAAACAAAAAACCGCGATTAGCGGAATTTTGTTTTTAAACGGTTTTTTTGATTTGAGCTGACAAGCGGGATTTTTTACGAGCAGCCGTATTCTTTTTAATAATCCCCCTTTTGGCTGCCTTATCTATTGCTTGATAAGCATTAGATAAAGATTTTTTTGCTTCGTCAGGCTTTTTATCAACAAGAAGTTTTTTAACCTCCTTAATCGCCGTTTTCATAGTCTCTTTGCGTTTCAAATTGAAAACACGTTTCCTCTTGGAACCGCGAAGGGCTTTTTTTGCTGATGTGATAATAGGCATAGATGTTAATATAACAGGGTTTATTTATAAAATCAAGGGCTTTTAGATTAGCGCGAGTTCAAGCCTTTTGGTATGATATAAAAATGATTGGACAACTTACAGGAAATACTATACATAATGGAGACCATTTTATTATTTTAAATGTAAATGGAGTTGGTTATAAAGTTTTCACTTCCACGGAATCAATGAATTTTTTAACCAAAAATCCATTAGACGCAACGCTTTGGACACATTTAGTCGTCAAAGAAAATGCTTTAGATTTATACGGATTCATCAGTCAACAAGAATTAAACTTTTTTGAACTCCTAATTACAGTTTCTGGTGTTGGACCGAAAAGTGCCCTAAGTGTTCTTTCCTTAGCAGGAATTGAAACTTTACACAAAGCTATTGTCTCTAATAATTCAGAGTACCTAACTAAAGTAGCGGGTATCGGACGCAAAAGTGCCGAAAAAATAGTTTTAGAATTAAAAGATAAACTCAGTAAACTTGGTGATATTCTACCCAACAAAAATCTCGATGAAGAAACTGATGTTTTAAATGCTCTCCAAGCCTTAGGCTACTCTCTACGAGAAGCTCGGGAAGCCATTAAAAAAATCCCCCTAGATATAACTGACACGGGCGAAAAAATCAAACAATCACTAAAACAATTAAGTAAATAAAAAACTAAAAAATAAATGACTTCTTTTTTAAAAAAATATATTCCTAAAGATGTTTTGTGTCGCATCCAACCGATATATCATTGGCTAATTGCTTTTTTAAGTGCTCTTTGGTATCACTTCCCTTCTCGGGAAATCAAAGTTGTGGCTATTACAGGCACAAAAGGTAAAACCACCACAACTGAGTTGGTTAGTGCTTTATTGGAAGAAGCTGGATATAAAACGGCCATTATTTCTACTCTACGCTTCAAAATAGACAAAAAAGCTCACCGCAATTTATTAAAAATGACGACACCAGGTCGCGGAGTTATTCAAAAAATTTTACGCAAGGCCGTAACCGCTGGCTGTGATTATGCGATTTTAGAATTAAGTTCAGAAGGAGCCAAACAGTATCGTCACGCTTTTATTTCCCTTGATGCTTTAATTGTTACTAATATCTCCCCCGAACATATTGAATCTCATGGCAGTTATGAAAACTATGTCAAAGCTAAGTTATCAATCGCTCAAGCTTTAGAAAATTCTCCCAAACAAAATAAAACTATCATTACTAATGGCGATGACCCTGAAACTGATAAATTTCTAAAATTTAATATTCAAAACAAAATTAATTTTTCTTTAAAAGAGGCTGGCGATTTTGTTCTTACTGAAAATGGCGCCTTAATAACCCTAGATGGAATCAAGATACAAACTCATCTCGTTGGTAAATTTAACATTTACAATACTCTCGCTGCCACCGCTTATGCTAAATCACAAGGAATAAAAACTGAAGACCTTAAAAATGGGTTAGAAAAATTTACTGGTGTTTTAGGACGAATGCAAAAAGTATATTCACCTATATACAAAGACCAGCAAGATTTTGACATCATTGTTGATTATGCTCACACAGCGGAATCTTTGAAATCAGCTTATAGTGTTTATGCCGGACAAAGACGAATGATTTGTGTTTTAGGTAGTACTGGTGGCGGACGAGATAAATGGAAACGCTCAGCAATGGGAAAAGTGGCCAGTGATTTTTGTGAAGAAATTATTTTAACCAATGATGATCCTTACGATGAAGACCCTGATCAAATTGTTTGTGAAATGGCCACTGGAATTGAAAAAAATTATGATATCATCATTGACCGACAAGAAGCAATCCGTGAAGCCATCTCAAGAGCCAAAACAGGTGATGTTATTATGCTCACCGGCAAAGGAACGGATCCCTATTTAATGGAAGCCAATGACAAAAAAACTCCCTGGAGTGATGCTGGAATTGCCGAAAAAGAACTAGACAAACATTTTGCCGAAAAAGAAGGACATTAATCTAAAAAGCACCAGCTAGGTGCTTTTTTAAAAGAAAAACCCCTCAACAGAGATTACTAGTTGAGGGGGCAAAGTGAAAAAACTTATTTCACTTCAAAAGGAACAATCTTGAATGAGCTACTAAAAAATATTTCTAATAAAAGTAAGATTTAATATTAATTATATAATACCATATATTATTATCATTTGCAAGATTTTTTGAATAATGTTAATTTAAATTTATGCCTGAATTACCCGAAGTAGAAACTTTGCGACGAGAGCTAAATAAAGCTCTAAAAAACAAAAAAATAATCTCCACCAAGGTACTATGGCCTAAAACCATAAAGCCTTTAAGTGTCCGACAATTTAAACAACAAACAAAAGACAAAACCATAAAAAATGTTCATCGCCAAGCAAAAATTTTGATTATTAATTTAACCAGTTCAGACTCGCTTGTCTTCCACCTCAAAATGACTGGGCAACTTATTTATCACTCAGCCAATTTTAATTCAATCATTGTAGGCGGACATCCAAATCCAAAAGATGAGGCACATTTACCCAATAATCACACCCGCCTAATTATAAATTTTTCAGACCATTCAACTCTATTTTTTAATGACCTACGTAAATTTGGCTGGGTAAAATTAGTAAACAATTTAGAACTCCAAGATTTAACGAAACATCTCGGAGTAGAACCTTTGTCTAAATTTTTTACCAATAAATTTTTGACCGAGCTCTTTAAAAAATATCCCAATCGCACTCTTAAACAAATTCTCCTTGATCAAACTCTAATCGCCGGCATTGGAAATATCTACGCCGATGAAAGTGCTTTTGCGACTGGAATACTACCAAATAGCAAAATAAACACCATTAAGCCGACTAAAACAAAAAAACTACAACAAGAGATTGTTAAAATATTGGAACTATCCATAAAAATGAAAGGTACCTCTTCTCGCAACTATCGACGTTCCAATGGTGAATTAGGTGGCTTTGTCCCCTATCTCAATGTCTATGGACGAGCCAAACAACCCTGTAAGGTTTGTGGCACGCCAATTGAAAAAATAAAACACGCTGGTCGTGGCACACATTTTTGTCCTAAATGCCAAAAATAGTTTTAAATATTAAGCATCCGATATAAAGCTACTCCAAAAGCCACTGAAACATTGAGTGATTCTTTTTTACCTTCCATGGGAATTTCCGACACCACATCACATTTAGCTAAAATATTTTTAGTTAAACCCTTCACTTCTTCACCTAAAATAAAAACACAGGGATATTTTAATTTCACTTTTTTATAATCAACAGAATTTTCAGACTGTTCAATCGCAACAATCTGACACCCGGCTTTTTTTAATTTATTTAAAATAGTGGAAATACTTTTAACTTTTTGCCAAGAAACATTTTTCTCCGCTCCCAAAGCTGATTTAGCAATACTACTGCTCGCAATACCAAATTCATTTGTTGGAGCTGGAGTATAACCAGTTAAATAAATTTTATTAACTCCACAAGCATCGGCGGTCCGAAAAATCGCCCCCACATTGTAGGCACTACGGATATTATACAAAACAATAAAAACCTCTTTTTTCATAAGCCGAATATAACAAAATATAATCAATTAGTCGATTTTAAGCCACATTTATAAAAAACTTTTAGTTCATTCTAGCTAGTTAAAAAGGTTACCGTAATCCTTCAAATGAATTACGGTAACCTTTTATTATTATCTATTACGGGTTGTCATGTTTTACATTAAAAATATTTAATGTAAAATCTTTAATATAGTGCGTCTATTAATTAATCAAAAAAATGTGCTGGTTGTGGTCTTTGCATAGGTTATTACCCTAGTGTATTTAAAATTGATACTAAAAGTTTTAAAGCTAAGCTTAAACATGGGAATAAACTAGTGGACGATTTCCTGTTAAATTTATCTCCTAAACAATTGGAAAAAATCAAGGAGGTAATTAGAAACTGTCCAGCTCAAGCCATTAAAATATTAAAATGATTAAATCTGGTATTTATTTAGACTACGCGGCCACTACTCCAATGGATAAGGAGGTTTTAGAGTTAGTTCATAAGACAAACATCCTTGAGTACGGAAACCCTGGTTCTCTTCATCGGCCGGGGCGACTGGCTAAAAAACAGATTGAAAAAGCCAGAACAGAGATCGCTGGTCACCTACAAGCTGATCCTAACGAGATCATTTTTACTGGCTCGGGCACTGAGGCCGATAATTTAGCTATCTTAGGGGTGGCACGAGCTCATAAACACCACGGGAAACATATTATTATCTCAGCTATCGAGCATAAGGCAGTATTAGAATCAGCCTTGCGTTTGAAAAATGATGGTTTTGAAGTATCATATGCTCCAGTGGATAAAAACGGGATATTGGATATTGCAAAATTCAAAAAACTGCTTCGTCCAGACACTATTTTAGTTTCTGTTATGTATGCCAACAACGAAATTGGCACTATCCAGCCTATCTGTGCGATAGCAAAAACCCTTCTTTCTTTTAAACAAAAAACCGGCTACCCCCTATTTCATACAGATGCCTGTCAAACGGCTGGAACCCTGTCTCTGGATGTCAAAGCCTTAGGGATAGACCTCTTGACCATTAATGGCTCAAAAATCTATGGGCCCAAGGGTGTGGGTTGTCTTTATCTTAAGCACGGGATTAATTTAGAATCTCAGATTGTCGGGGGAGATCAAGAATGGCACAAAAGAGCCGGGACGGAAAATGTCTCTTTGATTGTTGGAATAGCTAAGGCCTTAGATATTGCTGTTAGTAAACAGGAGTCGGAAAATGCGCGTCTAAGTCATTTAAGAGACTACTTCATTGATAAAATTCAAAAAACTATTCCTCAAGTTCATTTAAACGGCCACCCCACTAAAAGGTTGCCCAACAATATCAACTTCTCATTTGCCGGAATTGAAGGAGAATCCCTGGTCCTTTTATTAGACCAAGCTAAAATCTACTGTTCTACTGGTTCAGCCTGTTCCTCTTTAGACTTATCCCCATCCCATGTATTATTAGCCATTGGATTAACGCCAGAGTTAGCCCATGGAAGTTTAAGGATTACATTAGGGAGAGAAACAACGAAAAAAGATATGGATACCACTATCCGCGAATTAACAAAGATTGTTAATCATTTAAGGAACATCTCCTCTGTCAAAATATATGAAAAAAAGTAAACAACCTAAAGAAAAAAAACAAAGAAGCAAGATCCTCGCTCCACTAGGAGATGTCGGTGATTGGTTATATAGCAATATTGTAAAAAAACACTTTCTTTCTCCACAAAATTTTTTAGTAGATGATAAAAAATACAAAGCCGATGGGATAGGAATGGTTGGTAGCCCGGCTTGCGGAGATATGATGATCGTCTGGATTAAGGTGGACAAAAAATCACAACGGATTAAGGAATGTAAATGGCGGACATTCGGTTGTGCTTCAGCCATTGCCTCTACTTCAATAATGTCAGTGATGGTAACAGAAAAAGGTGGAATGGAATTATCAAAAGCAATTCACCTTAAGCCGGAACAAATCGTTGACAGGTTGGGAGGATTACCAGATAGAAAATTCCATTGTTCCGTATTAGGGCAGGACGCCCTCAGAAATGCGGTTGAGGATTACTTAGTCAATGAAAAAACCAGCAAATAAAAGTAAATTCGTAGCTACCCACATAAAAAAAGAGACGCCAGATGTCGTCACTATTTTTCTATCTTCTAGTGGTCAAAAATTAACTTACAAGGCTGGTCAATATATGGCCGTGCATTTGGATAAAAATAAAGATAGTCACGGTAAATTTTATTCTATTTCTAGCTCCCCCTCAGAAAAAGAACTGGCTTTGACTGTCAAAAAAATTGGTCAATTTTCTTCAGCCCTCCATAAATTAAAAATTGGAGATGTTGTGTATTTATCCGGTCCCTATGGCTGGTTTTACCCAGAAACAAAAACGGAGCATGTCGTATTTTTAGCTGCAGGAATTGGTATTACTCCATTTTTTAGCATTTTGAAAGATTATGTTGAACATAATATTAAACAAAAAATGGACATCTATTATTCAAATAAGACATTCCAAGACATAACCTTTCATGACGAGATTAATAAATTAGCCAAGGTTGGCCTTTGCCAAATCCACTATCATCTAACTCGTGATCGTTTGAGATACAAATTGATTAACGACTATGAACGTATAAGCATTAGCGATATAAAGAAAGGACTTGGACATCTTAAAGAGAAAAATTTCTATATATGTGGATCAATTAGTTTTGTCTCTGACCTTAGGAAGCAGTTACTGTCTGCCAAAGTTAGTGAAGATCGTATTTTCACCGAATCATTTTTTTAATGACCTAAATGGTTTTCTGGATTTAGCTTTTTTATTTTGATATAATTAAACTCAGCTTTTGTTTTAAGGATGTGGCAAATTTTTATGATTAAAACTCAAAAAATACGAAAATTTTTCCCGGCGATAAAAGCTGGTAGAATTATCTCCAATAACGCGGCTAGCACCCAGATCCCAATACAATTATTGGACTTGTTAAAAGATATTACGGTGCAGTATGACAACGTACATCGCGGACAATCACAATCCTCAATTTTAACGACTGAAAGATTTGAATCATCTTATGATACGATTGCTCAATTTATTGGTGCGCCATCCAGAAAGAATATCATTTTATACAGGAATACTACCGAGGCAATAAACTCAGTGATGTACTCCTTGATGACCGAGTTCAAAGATGGTGACAATGTGGTCACAACTTTTATGGAACACAATTCAAATTATGTTCCATGGTATGGCCTTTGTAAGGAAATATTGCAAAACTTTGGAGTCAAGGTGGAGTGTCGAATTGTTAAGTTTGATAAAGAGACAGGTGAGCTTGATTTGGAACACTTGAAATCTCTTGTGGATAGCAAAACTAAACTTGTGTGTTGCTCGGGCGCCTCTAATTTTTTAGGTACCAAAAACCCGATAAAAAAAATAAGAGAGATTGCCGATAAAAGTGGTTATGTCCAGCCAAACGGTGAAGTGAAATCGTATCTTTTAGTAGACGGGGCACAACTGGTGCCTAATATTTTTATTGACGTTAAAGATTTAGGAGTAGATTTCCTGGCCTGGTCATTTCATAAGATGATGGCTCCTTTTGGTGTCGGAGCCTTATATGCACGAGAAGAATTATTAAAAACAATAAAGCCATTCCTTTATGGCGGAGATATGATCGCCGAAGGACAGGTAAGTCCTGAGACGGTTGATTGGAATAGTTTACCTTGGAAATTTACAGCTGGAACACCAAATATTTTAGGTACGATCCTCTCTGCTCAGGCCATAAGATTGCTAATGGATTTTTCTTTAAACCCAGGAGAATACAAATACTTTATGACCGATAAAAATTTGGAACCCACAGATGTTAAGAGGGCGATGGATAATGTCTCGGCACATGAAAAAATGTTAACAGAAGAAGCCTTAAGGATATTGAGTGAGATACCATCGCTGACTCTTTACGGCCCCAAAGATCCAAACAGAAGAACATCTTTAATCGCGTTTAACGATTGTTGTTGTAAAAACCCGTTTGAAATTGCTGACAATTTGGCCAAAATGGGGGTAGAGTCTCGGGCCGGATGCCATTGTGCAACCTTGGCTCACCATTTTTACGAACTAGACCCCCCAGCCAGTTGCCGATTAAGCTTTTATATTTACAACAATATTGAAGATGTAAAAAAAGCATGTCTGGCTGTTAAGAAATGCCTTCAACCAGATGAGATTAAAAGTTCCAAATGGTATTCGTTTTTATTAAAAAAATAATAATATAATACTTACTATGCAATATGGATGTGAAACTTATGATAATCGTTCTTTAAATTTTTTTAGGGCTACCTGTGGTTTTTTGGCTTTGTTGGCTTTTTTAATTCAAAATATCTGGCTGGTTTTAATAGTAGTGTTACTCTTTTTCTTTGGTATTTTTTCGATGAAATTTAATTTTCTTTATCAGCTTCATAGTTTGATCTCAAGTAGAGTGCTGAAACAAAAGACATCTCCAATTACAAAAGATCCAGGAGAATTAAAATTTGTTTATGGGTTTACGGCTACCTGCTTTTTTATATCGTTTGCTTTTTTATATTTTGGAAAATTCACAAATTGGGCATGGGGATTAAACCTTCTTGTATCATTTTTAACTCTTTTAGCAAGTTTTGCTAATATATGTTTAGCTGCTCTCATTTATGTTATTTTTAAGAAAATTTTCCAAAAGCAAAGCTCATGATAAAAACTCAGATAAAAATAAAGGCTGGGAAAACAGGTTACATCAACCAGAATTGTTGGCTGGCTAGAAATACGGGCTACCCTCCTTCTAAACGATGTCAATATTGTGAATTAAAATTTAATCAGTGTTTATTCTCTAGGTATCTTCTTGTTACTTTGGTCTTGGTCTTTTTCCTTCTTGTGGCAGTTTATTTTATCGACAACACAATTTCAAAAACATTAATTGTCTCTATTTTTGTTTTAGTTATTGTTTATGGATATTTCTTTAACAAAAGCACAGAAAATATTGTTGAGGCAAATTTTTCAGAGAAGACGGCTAAAGAGGCTTTTAAAGATTTATCTGCAAACCTAAAGAAGATAGTTATCGACAAGACTAAGGATTTAACAAAGACAAATAAAGAGTTGGAGGCGAAAAATCAGCTGAACCAGGAACTCCTTATTATGAAATCGGACTTTTTGCGTGTAGTCAACCATCAACTTAATACCCCACTATCTATTATGCGAGGCTATTATTCTATGATGGAAGAAGGCTCGTATACCACCGAAAAAGCCCTACCTGTGATTAAAACAGCGTTGGAGCGAATAAACCTGACTGTGGCCGATTTCTGGAATGCCTATGAACTAGAGGGCGAAAAAATGAAGATGAATCCTGAACGAGTGGATATAACGACTGTTGTGGAAAAGATGGTTCTAGAGAAAAAGGATCTTCAATACGCCAAAGACCGCAAGCTCACGCTATCGGTTGAATTTCCAAAGTTTAAAGTGCCGATTGTCTGGTGTGACCTCAAAAAAATAACGCACGTGATTTCAAATCTTTTAGATAATGCTGTCTTCTATACCTACAAGGGCGGAATCGTGATATCCTATGAGGTAGCTGGTGATTATTTAAAAATCAATATCAAAGATACTGGCAATGGCATTACCAAAGAGGATAAAAAGAAAATTTTCCAAAAGTTTTCCCGAGGAACCGGTGCTTCGGGAATGCATCCAGACGGGTCTGGCCTCGGTTTGTATATCGCTAAAAAGATCGTTGAGGGTAATGGTGGTGAAATCTCATTTGCTAGCGAAGGTGTAGATAAAGGAACAACGTTCAGCTTTACAATACCGGTCTACATTGATCAACAGGCCGGAAATCCTGGTGAAGTAGTGACCAGAGAAAACAAAGTAGAAATATTTAATTAATAACATGGTTAGAACCAACGTATTACAATCAAATGTCGGTAGAATTATTTTCGTAGAAGACGAGAGGGTACTTTGTGATATGTATCGTGATGTATTCGAAAAAGAAGGCTATGATTTTTTTATAACTGATGATATTCAACAAGGCCTAGATTTGACCAAATTCGAACAGCCCGATGCTGTTCTTTTGGATATTATCATCCCAAAGCCGGAAAATACAATTGCCGAACAGGGATATGACTACCTTAAGGCGGTAAAGGAAAATCCAGAAACAAAGAATGTGCCAATCATCGTGTTCACTAACCTAGATACGCCTCAGGATCGCAAAAAGTGCAAAGATATGGGCGCAGCTGCGTATCTCTTTAAGAGAGACTGTACCCCAAAAGAGGTGGTTGAGGCTGTAGCGGAAGTAATCAAGAGAGATAAGGAAAAGAAAGTTGCCGAAAAGGTGGATAACCAGCCATTGTCAGTTTCTGAACAGAAATAGTATAATGTAAGTTAACAACTAAATAAATTTTTGCCTTACGGGGCAAACCTGAATGGTATTCCGGGCCCACGAGTTCGTAATCAATCGCCATATTTTATGATGATTGATTACGAACTCTTTTTGTTAAGGCGTTAAAAAATGATTATAAACTCCACAGACATCGGCGGTCCGAAAAATCGCCCCGACATTATAGGTACTACGAATATTATACAAAACAATAAAAACCTCTTTTTTCATAAGCCGAATATAACAAAATATAATCAATTAGTCGATTTTAAGTCACATTTATAAAAAACTTTTAGTGCCCTTACCAGGAATCGAACCTGGATTTCCAGCTTCGGAGGCCGGTGTTCTATCCATTAAACTATAAGGACATAAACTAAATTAATTTAAAATTTTGTCTAAAAACAATAACAATATAAAGATAATAAATCGTATTTGTATCATACCAATACCAAACTTTTATTCAAGTAATAACAAAAAACTAGACAAAGCAAGGGTTTTTTTGTATGATTTCCTTGTTGTATGTATTCGCCCTGTTAGCTCAGCTGGTAGAGCAGCTCCCTTTTAAGGAGACGGTCGGGGGTTCGATTCCCTCACAGGGCACAAAAAAATAACGGCGTAAGCCGTTTTTTTGTGCCCTGTAGCAACTGAACTGCTTCAGTTGCGTGAGTGAATCGAAAAGGCTGAATATGCCACAACGAGTCTTGAGCTTGTCGAAAGACGAAGTGAGGTATGAAGCCTGTACCGTTCCCGTAGGGAAAGATTCCCTCACAGGGCACAAAAGAAAAAAAACGGTTTATGCCGTTTTTCTTTTGTGTCCTGTAGAAAATATTTCCTCTACCCCCCTAAATCTCAAATATAATCTTTTCTAGACCAGTTTCCATCTCTCCTTCTCCACGACGGACCGCATGAAAAAGGTCAACCAACTTAGTTGATAACTCTTCTAATTCTTCAGTTTGATAATTATGAGCATAACGCTCTATTTTTGACCTCGCAAAACTTTTAAGTTCAGAAGTACTTATATCTTTCGTTTTTTTAAAAAACAACATATGTTTAACCATCCATTGGAATTTCCAAAATAAATCTTCCTCTTCAATTCCTGACTGCAAAGCTTCTTGATATAAAACCCAAAGTTTTTTACGATTTCTCTCCCCTAAAGTATCAGTAATAGTAAAAATATTAAATTTCTTTTTTTCACCTAATTTTTTATCATAGCTTAAATCTTTTTCAGTATACTTTTTAATTTGTTTAAGTTCTTTTTCAGCCAAAGTATCTTCTAGAATAATAAAAATATTAGCTGATTCCTGTATTGCCCCCAAGTTGGCCAAAATAAATTCGGCTGATTTTTTATCTCCAACCAAATGATCACAACCAACAATATATTTATGAGCAAATAAATCTTGGGACACTATCAATTCAAGAATTTTTTCTTCATTAAAATTTTCACTATCTATTTTCCAAGCCAAAGAATCTTGTTTCCGAGTCAACAAGGAATCAATAAGAGCATCATATTTATGACGTGTTTTAACAGTATCAGAGCCTTGAATAAGATAAATCATAAAAATAAATTAAATCTTTAAAACAACCCCTACTGGACAATGATCAGAACCAAAGATGTCGTCCTTAATAAAAGCTTTCTTAAGCTTCTTTTTCAGAATATCGCTAATCAGCAGATAGTCAATCCGCCAACCAATATTTCGATCACGAGCATAAAAACGATAACTCCACCAAGAATACTGCACTTTATCAGGATTTAACAAGCGATAAGAATCAAGCAAGCCTGTTTGTAAAAACTTAGTCATATCAAATCGCTCTTCTTTAGTAAAACCAGAATTACCCTCATTTTCTTTTGGTCGAGCAATATCTATTTCACAATGAGCAACATTAAAATCACCAACTAAAACAACTGACTTAGTTTCTTCTAGTTTTTTAACATAAGCTAACCAAACTTGATTAAATTCTAATTTATAATCCAAACGTGACAATTCACTATTAGCATTAGGAAAATAAGCATTTACAAAATAAAATTGTTCAAATTCCATTGTTTGAACTCGCCCCTCAATATCAAATTTTTCAACTCCCATTCCCTCTTTATATGACAAAGGTTTAATTTTAGTTAAAATAGCTGTCCCACTGTAGCCCGGACGTTTAGCTGGAAACCAATACTCTAAATAGCCCGGAAAATCAAAATCTTCTTTGTCTCGACTTTCATTAGTAATCTTAATTTCCTGTAAACCCAAAACATCTGGTCTTTCAATTAAAAGAACATCTGTAAAGCCTTTTTTGACTACAGCCCGAATGCCGTTTATATTCCAAGACATTATTTTAATATCCATAACAAGATTATACCATTTTTAAAATCTGAAAATCATCCTTTAGAGTTTTTTTCAAAGATTGATTATAAATAGCGGCGGCCGGATGATAAAGTGGAATAATTTTGACCTGACCATAAGAAGCTCTAGTTTCATAACTTTTACCATGGGCTCGACTAATTGGCTCAATCTCTAAATCAAGTCCAAACAAACGCATTATATAATCCATTGAATAACGACCCAAAGTAACAATAATTTTAGGTTGAATAATCTCAATCTGCCTATCTAAAAACGGTCCATAAATTTTTATCTCTTCAGGTAAAGGGTCACGATTTTTAGGTGGACGATCTTTAACAATATTAGTTATGTATATCTCCTGACGAGAAAAACCAACACTTAAAAGTAGCTCATCTAAAATTTTACCAGCTGAACCGCAAAAAGGTTCCCCTGTTTTAGCCTCGTTTCGCCCCGGAGCTTCTCCAATAAAAATAATTTTAGCTGACGAACTCCCTTTTCCGATTACTGGTAAATATTTATTTTCTCGACGATAATCACAAAGAATAGAATCAGGTAAATTTAGAACCTCATTCTCAATTTTAGCCAAAACCTTATCTTTGTCTTTTGCCAACATAAGAATACTATAACCTTTCTTGGTTTTCTGGGACAGTATCCGATGAAATCATTTTCTCTATATGCCATAAACCAGCAAAAATAAACATGGTAAAAAGGGTCGCAATTAGAGCAAGTTGATACAATCCAAATCCAATAGCTATCCCCAAGCCCGCCGTTACCCACAAACCAGCGGCGGTCGTCAATCCATGAATATTATTACCTTGAAAAATAATCAAACCCGCCCCAATAAAACCAATCCCCACAATAATCTGAGAGGCCATACGAAGAGGATCAAAACCAGCCATCCCACCAATTTGTTGACGAACACTTTCAGAGATTAAAATAAACAAACAAGAACCCATACTAACTAAAGCATAAGTTCGCATTCCAGCCGGCTTACCCGCAATAGCCCGCTCTAAGCCCACAAAACTTCCCAACAATAAGGCTAGAAATAGGCTAATTACAAAACTTCCATTTTGTGCAAAAAAATTTTCCATAATTAAAATTAATTTAACTTTTAATTACTAAATTATATCAGAAAAAACTCACTCACCTATTTTTAATCTAAGAATTAAAAAATATTTTAAACAAAAAAATAAACCTCTAACAAAAAGTTAGTGGCTTATTTTATCACAAGATACAAAAATTTTAATTATTCAGCAACCACTGTTGAATCAACATCGGTGGTGGTAGCTGTGGTGGTAGTAGTGGTAGCAACATCAGTTACAACGTCTACAACGGTAGTAACCTCAGTATCAGAAACATCTACTGGAGTAGCTTGGTTTCCTTTAGACCATACAATTCCACCAATGATTAAAATAACAACAACGGCGGCAATTACGTAATTCTTCATAAGTAATTTTAAATAAACTCAATAAATTTAATAGAAATCGACCTTTTAAAATCCAATAATAATAGTCCTATCTTACAGTCTAAAACCTAAAAAATCAAGTTTTTAATCTATTTGGGGTGTTTTTTGGTTCTTTTAGAGAAACTTCTAACTTTACTTCAATTGCCCCCACCTTTCCCCTGTTTCTGAATTTACAATCAGAGGAACCTTAATATTACCAACATTTTCCATTGCTTGATCAATAATTGGCACAACTTTTTTCACTAAATCTTCTTCTATTTCAAAAATTAGCTCATCGTGAATCTGCAAAAGCAAATGAACCTTCTCTTCCATTTTTAATTTTTTTATTTCCTTATCGACATTAATTATCGCTAATTTAACCAAATCCGCCGCCGTCCCCTGCAAAGGAGCATTCATTACCATCCGTTCAGCCCCCGCTAGCACAAAAGGAAGATGAGATTTTAAGGCAGGAAAATATCTCCGGCGACCAAACAAAGTTTCGGTATAACCATTTTTATAAGCCAGAGCCACCACCTTATCAAAATATTCACGAATAGTCGGAAAAGTCTCAAAATAATTATTATAGAATTTTTGAGCCTCTTCGCGAGTAGTATTCAAATTAACCTTCAAAGCATTTACTCCCATACCATAAATAATCCCGAAGTTAATGACCTTAGCTTTGCGACGCATTTCTTTAGTAACCTCACTTTCCTTTACTTGAAAAACCCGTGAAGCCACCGAAGAGTGAAAATCTTTTCCTTCTTTAAAAATATTTATCAAATCCTGATCATCAGATAATTCCGCTAAAATACGCATTTCAATCTGAGAGTAATCAAACGAAACCAATTTAGACCCCTTGGTCGCCATAAAAGCTGGTCTAATTCGCTCACCATTACCTTCACGGACAGGGATGTTTTGTAAATTAGGATTGGATGACGACATTCGCCCAGTGGTTGTTCCAGCTTGATTTAGATTGGTATGCAAATAATCACGATCATCCGTCATTTGGGGAATATTATCAATATAAGTTGAGAGAAGTTTTTGATATTCACGATACTCTAAAATAAAAGGAATGATTGGATGTCCGTCTTTTATTTTTATCAATTCTGATTCTTTAGTACTGCGTGCCCCAGAAGCGGTTTTTCTTAATCCCTTCAATGAAATCGCTAGGTCATCAAACAAAATTTCTCCTAATTGTTTTGGAGAATTAATATTAAATTCACGACCCGCCGACTGGTAAATCTTTTTTTCTAAACCAGAAAGAATTTTATGATACTCCTTAGATAAATCAGCTAAATATTTTTTATCAATCAGAATCCCGTGCTTTTCAGCCCGATCAATAATTGGAATCAAGGGCAATTCAATGTCTTCATAAACTTTTTCTAATTTTAATTTATGCAATTCTTGATTAATTTTCTTTTCCGCCAAATCTAAATCCTTCGTCTCGGCATAATCTAAAATATCCTCCACCGCGGGGGTTGTTTTAGTCGAATCCACCAACCACAAAGCAATCCCCACTCTTTTAACTTGAGTTGAATCATATTCCACTTTTTTTATTTCTTCACCTTTTGGTAAAGAATCTTCTCCTAAAATAACGGGTAATAAATTTTTAGCCCGAGGAACCAAACTTCTAAATTCAAATTTACTAAAAGTTTTTTCGATTTTTTTCAAATCACAACCCTCCGTCCAATGACTACTAGGTAAATCAAAAAATACTGGAACATCTAGCCTGATAGTCGCCAACATTTTTGAAAACAAAGCCTCATCTTCACTCTCGGTTAAAATTTTAATTATTCGGTCAGTCAAAGAAACCTTTTTTAATTCACTAGGGTCTTTTTTAATCTGCGTATAAATATTTTCAATTGAACCAAAGGATTGAATCAAGGTGGTAGCCGTTTTTTCACCAATCCCCACCACACCAATAATATTATCCGATGGGTCACCTCGCAAACCCTTATAGTCAGGTAATAATTCTGGCCCAAAACCAAAACGCAACTTAACCTGTTCTTCATCGTAAAGAATAGTGTCACTAATACCTTTTTTAAGGGTATAAACTTGAATTTTTTTACCCTCAATCAATTGCATCGTATCCATATCACCAGAAGCAATCACCACTTCTATGT
>Ga0075530_1000482_pt1 | contig 18792 bp, 20 predicted proteins | sample NGEPerD_2_FD_75101 | JGI IMG/M metagenome (GOLD analysis project Ga0075530, IMG submission 75101) | Arctic peat soil microbial communities from the Barrow Environmental Observatory site, Barrow, Alaska, USA - NGEE PermafrostL1-D | ecosystem: Environmental > Terrestrial > Soil > Wetlands > Peat ... | reverse complement strand
GTCCTGGCGCTCGACGATGCGGCGCTGCTGCTCATCGCCAGCATCGCCACGGTGTCGCTCGCCGTGCTCGCGGTGATCTACCGGCCGCTGGTGCTCGAATGCTTCGATCCAGAGTTCCTGCGCTCGGTCAGCCCGTTGAGCTCGCCGACCCATCTCCTGTTCCTGGTGCTGGTGGTGCTCAATCTCGTGGCCGGCTTCCAGGCGCTCGGCACCTTGATGGCGGTGGGCATTATGCTGCTGCCGGCGGTCGCCGCGCGGTTCTGGGCCGAGGATGTGTCGGGGATGATCGCCGTCGCCGTCGGATGCGCCTTCGCCGCCAGCTTCGCCGGGCTGCTGCTGTCCTATTACGCCAACGTGCCCACCGGCCCCGCGGTCATCCTCGCCTGCGGCGCGTTCTATTTTCTATCCATGCTGGTCGGCGTCAAAGGCGGGCTCCTGTGGCGACTCGTGCCGCGCAAGCATCTCGAAGCCTGATCCCCTCGCCCCTGTTCCTCTCGCTCAAGGAGTCGCGCCATGCAGAATCGCTTCATTGTTCTCCTAGGAACCCTCCTCGTCCTGCTCGGTGTTTCAGGCGCCGCGCCGGCGGCCGGCAAGGTCAAGGCCGTGGCCACGTTCAGCGTGCTCGGCGACATGGTGAAACAGGTCGGCGGCGACCGGGTCGAGGTCGCGACGCTGGTGGGCCCGAACGGCGACGCTCACGTGTTCAGCCCGACGCCGGCCGACGCCAAGATGCTGGCGGGCGCCGACATCTTCTTCGTCAACGGGCTCGGCTTCGAAGGCTGGATGGAGCGGCTGGAGAACGCCTCGGGATTTGAGGGCGCGCTGGTGGAGGCAAGCGGGGGCATCAAGCCGCTCACGATGACCGAGGACGAGGGCGGGCACGAGGCGGTCGTCACCGACCCGCATGCTTGGCAGAGCCTCGCCAACGGCAAGATTTATGTGGCCAATATTCGCGACGGGCTGATCGCCGCCGATCCGGGCGGTAAAGACCTCTACGAGGCGAATGCCGCGAAATATCTCGCCGCCATCGACGCCGAGGACAACGCCGTCAAACAGGCCATCGCCAGCCTGCCGCCCGCCCGCCGCAAGATCATCACCAGCCACGACGCGTTCGGCTATTTCGCGCAAGCCTACGGGCTCGAGGTCATCGCGCCGGAAGGCGTGAGCACCGAGAGCGAGGCGTCGGCCCAGGACGTGGCCAAGATCATCCGCCAGATCCGGGCGGAGCACATCCCCGCAGTGTTCCTGGAGAACGTTACGGACCGGCGCCTGCTCGATCAGATCGCCGCCGAGACCGGGGCCAAGATCGGCGGCGTGCTCTATTCCGACGCGCTGTCGGAGCCGGACGGGCCCGCGCCGACCTATCTCGGCATGTTCCGCCACAATGCGGGCGCGCTCACCGCGGCTTTGTCGTCGTAGCACCGCCAAAGACTCGTCATGCCCGGCACTCGGGTCCGGCTCCGCCGGCCCGAGCACAAGCCTTGTTCGCCGGGCATCCACGATTTGCTCAATTGGCCTAGGCTGAAGACGTGGATGGCCGGGACCCTCGGGTCGAGCCCGAGGGCAGGCTCCGGCGCTTCGCGCCGCCCGGCCATGACGGAGTCTTGAGGGTGTGCATGAATAGGAGATGGTTGTGGCTGCTGGTGGCGGCGCTCGGGTTCGGCATCGCCTATGCCGCGCTGGGGCCCACGGGCATGCAAATCCGGCTCGGGCTGCACTGGCTGGTCGAGCATTTCCTCGCGTTTTTTGCACTCACCGCGCTGCTCTGCTTCGCCTGGCCCCGGCCCATGGCGGCGGCCGCCGTGCTCCTGCCCTTCGGGGTCCTGCTGGAGGCGGCGCAAATGCTGACGCCTGACCGGGTGGCCGATCCGGCCACGGCGCTTAGCGCGGCGGCGGGCGTGGCGACGGCGGCGCTGCTCGCCGATGGCATCCTCACGCTGGGGAAAAGGCGGCGGAAAGCCTGAGGTCTTATCTTGGGGCAGTAGCCCTCAGGCTTTGGGGCGGTAGCGCGGCCCGCCCAAATGTGATGTATCCTGGCCCCCATGGAGACAAGCGCGCGCAAGCGCACCATACCGGTCAGGATCGGCGGCGTGAGCCTGGGTGGCGGCGCCCCCATCGTCGTCCAATCCATGACCAATACCGACACGGCGGATGTGGGCTCCACGGTGGCGCAGGTGGCAGCGCTGTCCCGCGCGGGCTCCGAGCTCGTGCGCATCACCGTGGACCGGGCGGAGGCGGCTGCCGCGGTGCCTGAGATCCGCGACCAGCTGGCGGCGCGCGGGGTCGAGGTGCCGCTGATCGGCGACTTCCACTATAACGGCCACACGCTGCTGGCCGATTATCCGGACTGTGCGGAAGCGCTCGGCAAATACCGCATCAATCCCGGCAATGTCGGCTTCAAGGACAAGCGCGACAAGCAATTCTCCCAGATCATCGAGATCGCGCTCCGCCACGACAAGCCGGTGCGCATTGGCGTCAACTGGGGCAGCCTCGATCAGGATCTGCTGACCCGGCTGATGGATGAGAACGCCGCCGCGCCTGAGCCCATGGACGCCCGCCAGGTCATGCACGAGGCCATCGTGCAGTCGGCGCTGATCAGCGCTGAGCGGGCCATGGAACTGGGCATGGGCGCCGACAAGATCGTGCTGTCGGCCAAGGTCTCCGCCGTGCAGGACCTCATCGCCGTTTACGCCATGCTGGCGGCGCGGTCCGATCTAGCGTTGCATTTGGGCCTGACCGAAGCCGGCATGGGCTCGAAGGGCATCGTGGCGTCGTCGGCGGCGCTGTCGGTGCTGCTGCAGCAAGGCATTGGCGACACGATCCGCATCTCGCTGACGCCGGAGCCCGGCGGCGACCGCACGGTCGAGGTCAAGGTGGCGCAGGAGCTGCTGCAGAGCATGGGCTTCCGCGCCTTCGTGCCGCTGGTGGCGGCGTGTCCGGGTTGTGGACGCACGACGTCCACCACGTTTCAGGAGCTTGCCCGCGACATCCAGGATTTCATCCGCGACCAGATGCCGGAATGGAAACGCCGCTATCCGGGCGTGGAAAATCTCAACGTGGCGGTGATGGGCTGCATCGTCAACGGCCCGGGCGAATCCAAGCAGGCCGATATCGGCATCTCGCTGCCCGGCACCGGCGAGGCGCCCTCAGCGCCCGTGTTCGTCGACGGCAAGAAGGTCGCGACCTTGAAAGGCCCCGGCGCGTCCGCCGAGTTCAAGCAGATGGTGCTCGACTATATCGAGCGCCGCTATGGGCAAGGCGCCATCGGGCGCAGCGCGGCGGAGTAGCTTCGGCCCGTCATGGTGAGGCGCCCGGCCGTCCTTCGCGGCTCCCCCGGATCAAGTCCGGGGTCGCACCTCAGGATGACGGCCGGGCCTCGAACCATTTGCTGCAACGCTACTTCATCGAAATCGCATCGCCGGCGATCGACACGGTCAGCGCGATCATCGTCACGTTGAACACGAAGGCGACCATGCCGTGCGCGGTCACCGTCTGGCGGATGGTGCGCGAGGTCACGGCCACGTCGGAGACCTGCGTCGAGGTGCCGATGACGAAGGCGAAATAGATAAAGTCCCAATAGTCCGGCTCGCCCCCGCCGGGGAAGCGCAGGCCGCCGCCTTGACCGCGATGCTCCGCGTAATATTCGTGGGCGTAGTGCAGCGCGAACATGGTGTGGATGAACAGCCACGACAGCAACGTGGTGACGAACAGCAGCGCGAGAAGGCCAGGCTGAATGGTCTCGCTTTCCGATGCCGAGCGCAGCCAGAAGATGATGGCCCCTAGGCTCACCATGCCGGCGGCCACGGTGAGGACGGGAATGGCGATGCGGCCATCGTCCTGCAGCGGCGACTCGCGGCGCACGCGGGCTGGGTCCGACCGCAGGATCATGACAATCACCAGCAGGAGATAGAGCGCCACACCGGCGTCGAACCCGATCAAGAACCGCGACGTGAGGTGATAGTCGTCCGGCAGGAACACCAAGGCCGCGACGCACACCAGTGCGGCGAAGACAAACCGCCAGCGTGCCTGGAGGAAGCGGGAGACCCGCGTATCCCGGAAGCGATGCAAGGGTTGCCGCGCCGTGGCCATGGGCGTCATTCGATCCGGATTCGCGGTTTCCCTCAAGCGCGCGGTTCGTGACAGCGCAAGCCGCTGAGTCGAAAGCGTAAAGCTGCAACCGGTCGGCGTTTCGTCGTGGCGGCGGTGATGTTGGTCCGTTACCTAAATATCACAGCGCGCCGATAAGTCCCGTTAGTAACCGGATTTTCCCTGGACGGGCGTTGACCTCCCTTCCTACACCATAGATTGAGGGATCTAGACCTCAAACGATATGGGGGGCTATGGCCCGGAACCGCGAAGCGGCCGGACCGCGTGGCCAACAAGCTGTGTGTGTGCCGCAGGCGCGCGCGCTGTGGCGTCCGCGGCAAACGCAACGCAAGCATCGGGGCTGCGGCGCTCGGCGCTGCTCGGCACCGTGGCGGCCGGCATGTTGCTGTTCGGCTATGGGCGTTCCGCACAGGCGCAGGTCGTCATCAACCCCCCTGGCGACGCAGCCGCGTGCGGGGCAAATGTCGGCCCGACCGTGACGTGCACGGGGAATGTGTCCGGCGGCCTGGACGTCAGCGCCGTTTCGGGCGTCGACGTCCTCAACGTCAATACTCTCAATCAGAACATCGCTCCGGCTGACAACATAGACGGAATCTCTTTCGTCGGGGCCACGACCGTCACGATCGTCTCCGACACCGGACCCTTCGCCATCATTGTGAATGATGTCGGTGGACAAGGCATCTTCGCCTCCGCGCCGGGCGCCGTGAGCGTCACCCAAACCGGCGACGTCGTCTCCAACGACAGCGTCGGTATTTTCGCCCGCTCGACTGGCGACACCGTGAACGTCAACTTCACCGGCGACATCAATGCCGAGATCACCGGCATCACCGTTGTGGGCGATCAAGCGGTGAGCGTGACCTCTCGCGGAGATATCACCTCAAATACCAACACCGCCATCGATGCCAGGTCGACCAACGGCGACGCGACCGTCAAATCCACCGGCAGCCTCAATTCCGGCGGCGGCGCCGGGGTCTTCGCTTTCGCGCCCAACGGCGCCGCGACGATCACCTCTATGGGGGATGTCACAGCCTTCGGTATCGGCCTCGACGCACGGGGTCTGACGGCAGCGGTCACCTCAACCGGGGATATTGAGGCGGCCTCTGGCATCGTTGCGCTCGGGGATACCGGCGCGGCGACCGTCGCCTCCACTGGCAATATCACCGCCACCAGCAACGAGGGCATCTTCGCCGCCGGCTACGGCGACACGACCGTCACCTCCACCGGCAATATCACCACGCTGGCCGCGTCCGGCATTGTGGCCAACAGTTTCTTAGGCGCGGCCAATGTGATGCAGACCGGCAATATCGAGACGCGTGGCGACCTCAGCCATGGCATCTTGGCGTATTCCTACTACGGCTCAGTCGGGGTCGATCAGACCGGCAACATCTCGACCCACGGCGATTTCGCCTACGGGATTCTCGCCTATTCCGTGTATGGCTCGGCCACCGTTACCCAGACCGGCGATATCGCGACATCCGGCTTTTCCGCTTACGGCATCCTGGCCGACGGCGATGTCGCGGCGGAGGTGACCCACACCGGCACCATCTCGACCCAAGGCGATTTCGCCTACGGGATTCTCGCCTATTCCGAGTACGGCTCGGCCACCATCACCCAGACCGGCACCGTCACCACCAACGGCTTTCGCGCTATCGGCCTCTTGGCCGATGCCGATGGCGCGGCGAAGGTGACCCACACCGGCACCATCACCACCAAGGGCAACAGAGCATACGGCATCTACGCCTATTCCTACCTAGGCGGCCCGATCACCGTCAATCAGACGGGCAACATCACCACGCAGGGCCTGTTGGCCGACGGCCTCTATGCTAAATCCTATACGGGCAGCAAAATCACGATCACCCAGAAGGGCGACATCACCGTGGGCCCTGAGGCAGACGGCATCGACGTGGACAATCCCGACGATGCCGGCTCGAGCCTCGTGATCATCAAGGCCGGTAGCACCATCACCGGTGGCACGGGCGAGGGCGACGGCATCGACTTCGAAGGCGGTACCGTCAACCGGCTGAAGAACTTCGGCACGATCACCACGCGCGGCGAGAACGCCATCGAAGGCGAAGGGTCGGGCGCGGAGATCGTCGACAATTACGGAACCGTCACCGGTAACGTCCATCTCGGCCCCGGCGGCAATGCTTTCAACAATAGATCCGGCGGCGTGTTCAATTCCGGCGCCACGGCATATATCGGCACAGGCAATTTCTTCACCAATGCCGGCACGCTGTCGCCTGGCGGTTCAAGCGCTGTCCAGACCACGGCGCTGACCGGCAACATGGTGCAGACCAGCGGCGGCCTGTTCGCCGTCGATCTCAATCTCGGAAACGCCACGACGGACCGCGTAAATGTCTCCGGCACCGCAAATCTTGCCGGCACGGTCAAGGTGGCCGTGCAGAACCCCGCGCTGCTGACCCAGCAATTCACCATCCTGTCCGCCGCCGGCGGCACCACCAATAGCGGGCTTGGACTCTTGGCGAGCCCCGCGCTCCAGGCCATGTTGCTGTTCCCGAACCCCAATGACGTGGTGCTCGACATCGATGTCGATTTCGCGCCGGATGGCCTCAACCGGAACCAGACCAGTATCGGTAATAATCTCAATGCGGTTCTGGGGGCGGGCGGCGGCACGCTGGGGCCCGTGTTCGCCGGGCTGTTCAACGTCTTCACGCTCAATGTCTACGCGGATGCGCTCGATCAGCTGTCGCCGGAGATCTACGCCGACACCGAGATCGCGGCGCTCTATTCGGCCTTCGACTTCTCCGACAATCTGCTGAGCTGCCACGTCAACGGCGCGACGGCCGCCGCGATCAACACCGAAGGCGAGTGTCTGTGGATCGGCGCGAAGGGGCGCTTCATCGACGGCGACGCCACGTTTGAGGATATCGGCTTCGAAGAGACGGCCGGGGAGTTCGCGGCCGGCGCGCAGGTCGCGCTGAACCCTGTATGGCGGCTCGGCGGCGGTCTCGGCTATCAGGCGAGCACGCTCAGGACCGACACCAACGCGACCAGCGACGGCGATCAGGTCCAGGGCGGCGTCGCCCTCAAATATAACCCCGGCGCGCTGCTTCTGGCCGGCGTGCTCAGCGGCGGGCATGGCTGGTACGACACGACCCGGCCGATGTCGTTTGGCGGCTTTAGCGAAGTGGCGTCCGGCGATCACGAGCTCGACATCCTGCAAGGGCGCCTGCATGCGAGCTATGTGCTCGGCAATCCAGGGCTCTATTACAAGCCGATGCTCGATGCGGCGGTGAGCGACGTCGAAATCGGCGACGTGCGGGAGCGCGGCGCGGGCGGCGCGAGCCTCTTGGTCCACAACGGCAACAATACGGTGTTCAGCGTCTCGCCGGCGCTGGAGGTCGGCACCGAGTGGTGGTGGTCGAACGGCACGCTGGTGCGGCCGTATCTGCGCGCCGGGCTCACCTGGTATAGCGAAGACGATGTTACGGTCGCGGCGTCGTTCTCAGGCGCGCCGTCCGGCGTGGCGCCCTTCACCATCGTCGCCAACACCGATGAGGTGCAGGCCGACATTGCGGCTGGTGTCGAGATGATCAGCACGGACGACAGCGCGCTGCGCATCTTCTATGACGGCCAATTCGGCGACCGGATCGCCGTCCACGCGGCCGGCTTTAAGGCCTCCGTCAAGTTCTAGGCTCGGCTCGATCGTTTACGCGCGCCGTTCGGCGATGAAGCGTGCGGCGTCGATCAGCATGGCCGCGTGATCGCCGAAGGGGGCGAGCGCGTCTTCCGCTTGCGCCACGAGCCCGGCAAGGTGCGCCTTGGCGCCCTCGATGCCGAGCAGGGCCACGAGCGTCGCCTTGCCGGCCTCGGCGTCCTTGGCCACCGCCTTGCCGACGGCTTCGGCGTCGCCTTGGGCATCGAGCAGATCGTCGGCGAGCTGAAAGGCCTGGCCGAACGCGGCGGCATAAGAGGTGAGCGCCGCGCGGCCGCCCGCGTCGGCGCCGCCCAACACGGCGCCTGCCTCGCAGGCGAAGCGGAACAAAGCGCCGGTCTTCAGCGTCTGCATGGTGACGGTCTCCTCGGGTGAAAACTGCCGATGCGCGGCCGACAGGTCGAGCGCCTGGCCAAGCGCCATGCCCTGCCAGCCGGCGGCGCGCGCGAGCATGAGGACAAGCTCGGCGCGGACGGCGGCGTCCGCATGGGTCGCGGGCGCGCTCAGGATCTCGAAGGCCAGCGTCAGCAGCGCATCGCCGGCGAGGATGGCGGTCGCCTCGTCGAAGGCGACATGCAGAGTTGGACGCCCGCGGCGCAGCGCGTCGTCGTCCATCGCCGGGAGGTCGTCATGCACCAGGGAATAGCAGTGGATGTATTCAAGGGCGCAAGCGGGATCGAGCGCGCGGGTCTCGTCCACGCCGAACAGGCGCGCGGTCTGGATGAGCAGAAATGGCCGTAAGCGCTTGCCGCCGCCAAGGGCCGCATAGCGCATAGCCTCGGCAAGCTCGGTGCCGCCCGGGGATGTGGGGTCGGCGGCAAGGTGCTCGCCGAGCCGCTGCTCGACGGCCGTTGCTGTGCGTTCGAGTTCTGCGAGGAAGGTCATCTTGGGGCACAGGGATAACGGAGGGGGCGGCCTGCCGCAAACGCCGAGCGTGGCGTCGCCGTAATCCGGCGTTGCTCCGGGCGGTGGCCGGAGGGTAGAACCCGATTCCATGGCGGTACAGGCGGCTTCAGGGGCTCGAAAGCGCGGCAAGGGACGGGCACGCAAACACCACCCATGGCTGCGGCGCGTGGCGCTGGTGCTGCTCATCCTTGCCGCCGCGCTTCTGCTGTCCATCGTCTTGTTCCGCTTCGTCAATCCGCCGATCACCACGGTCATGGTGGTGGAGAAACTGAGCGGCGCGACCCTCAAGCGCCAATGGGTGCCGCTCGAGAAGATCTCGCGCAATCTGCGCTTGGCAGTGGTGTCGAGCGAGGACGGCAATTTCTGCCGGCATTGGGGCGTCGATTGGGGTGCGGTGAAGGATGCGATCGAGCAAGCCCACAGTTTGAAGGGCGTGCGCGGGGCGAGCACCATTTCGATGCAGACCGCGAAGAACCTCTATCTATGGGAGCAGCGGAACTATTTGCGCAAAGCTCTCGAAGTGCCGCTCGCCTATCTCATGACGGCGCTCTGGCCTAAGGAGCGCATGTTGGAGGTCTATCTCAACATCGCCCAATGGGCCCCCGGCGTGTTCGGCGCCGAGGCCGCCAGCCGCTATTACTTCCACAAGCCCGCATCCGCTCTCACCGTGCGGGAGGCGGTTCTGCTCGCCGCAGCGTTGCCGAACCCCAATGTGCGCAACCCTGCCAAGCCGAGCCGGCGGCTGCGCCTGGTCGCCAATGCCGTGGAACGCCGCATGCCGTATATGGTCAGCCGCGCCCAGTGCGTCCTGAAACCCTGAAAAAGGTTGGGGGTCGGCCCTGGTCAGGGCAAAAGATTGCCACTATAAGGTCGCCAAGACGGGCCCGATAAGGGCCCAAGACACGCCCTGGAAGGGTACAGGCCTCACGAGAGTGCGTGGGGCGATTTGAGGTTCTACGACTATGGCTGTTCCTAAAAGAAAAACCTCCCGCATGAAGCGGGGCTTCCGGCGTAGCGCCGATGCGTTGGAGTCCCCGACATATGTCGAGGACAAGGATTCCGGCGAGCTTCGCCGGCCGCACCACATCGACCTGAAGTCGGGCCGCTATGGCGGCCGTCAGGTGATCGTGGTCAAGGAAGAGGCTTAAAAGCCGGGCTTCGGCCCCCCCCCTGCTTTTGGCCACACCCCGCCTGCTTTGCCACGACACCCGCAAGCCTTGAGGCCGCAGGGCAAGCCCGCGCGCCCGCGGGCGGCTGTTGTTAAGCTTTTGTCAACCAAGCCCCATAAAACGCGGTGATTAAGGCGCCTCCGCCAGCACTCCCGCGCTCCTGATCCCCTATAGAGGGCGTCGGGCTTTTGGCTTTCTTAAGCCTTATTGCCTAGAATTTCAGTCAATAACCGAGGCGCCCGTAAGGGCGTTCCCATGATGGGTCCATGGGATAAAGGGGGCGGTCAGTGAGTGCATCCTCTAACGGGCTTGCCGGAGGTGGCCGTATGCCGCCGCATCAAAAAGGTCCTGCCAGCGTCGTTGACTTCGGTCAGCGCGGCGCTGAGCCGCAAGAGCCGCTCGACCTCGAGCAGATCTTGGAGAGCGTGCGCGCGACCGCCTATCGGTGGGACTTTGCCAGCGACACGATCGAGTGGGCCGACAATGCCGCGAGCGTGCTGCGCGTGGACGATATCGCCAGACTCCGCAAGGCGCGGGCGTTTGCCTTGTTCATCGATCCCGAACATGCCGGCGCCCGCTATGACGGGATCACCGGCGGCCCGCATGCCGCGTCTGGTGCCGCGTTGCCCTACAGTCTTCACTACCGGTTTCTGCCCGAGGGGCGGCGCGCCGAAGCGGCCCTATGGGTCGAGGATTCAGGCGTCTGCTTCACCGACGCCGACGGGCGCCCCGTGCAGGCGCAAGGCACACTGCGCGTCATCGACGACCGGCGCCAACAAGCGCGCGCACACGCGTCCGGAAATCATGACGAACTCACCGGCCAACTCAATCGGACACGGCTCACCGAGGCACTGACGGGCCTGCTGTCGACGGCGTCCCGCTCGCCCATGAACGGCGCCTTTCTGCTTGCCGGCGTCAACGAACTCACATTGGTCAACGAGACCTACGGCTTCGATGTCGGCGACGAGGTGATCGCCATCGTCGGGCGGCGCCTCGGCCGTGCCTTGCGCGGCAAAGATTGCATCGGCCGGTTCTCCTCCAACAAGTTCGGCATCGTGCTGCATAACTGCGACGCCGACGGCGTTGAAGCTATCGCCCGGCGCCTCATGGCCACGGTCGGCGACAGCGTCATCGACACGAGCGTCGGCGCTGTGGCGACGTCGGTCTCGGTGGGGGCGGTGATCCTTCCCGAACATGCCAGCACGGCTCAGAACGCCATCGGCCGGGCGCTGCAAGCCTTGGACATTGGCCGTACCAACCGCAGCGACCGGTTCAACCGTTATGTCCCGTGCGAGCGGAAAGAGTCCGAGCGGCGGCGCAACGTGATCATCGCCGACGAGATCATCCGCGCGCTCAACGACCGCCGCATGATGATCGCGCTCCAGCCGATCGTCACCTCGCGCAGCCATGAGCCGGAGCTCTATGAATGCTTGCTGCGGATGCGGCGGCAGGACGGCTCGGTCACGAGCGCGAGCGAGTTCATCCACGTGGCCGAGGAGTTCGGCCTCATCAAGCTCATCGACTACCGCGTGCTCGAGTTGGCGGTGGACCTGTTGCGCGCTTCGCCCAAGATCAAGCTTGCCCTCAACGTGTCGGCCGCGACGACAACGGACCCGCAATGGATGGCGGGGCTCGAGGGCTTTACCGGCAAGGATCGATCGCTGTTGGAGCGGCTGACCGTCGAGATCACCGAGACCACGGCCATCTCCGACGTAACGGCGGCGGTGAAATTCGTGGCTGCGCTGAAAGGGCTGGGCTGCCGCGTGGCGCTCGATGACTTTGGCGCCGGCTACACCTCGTTCCGTTCGTTGCGCCAGCTCGGCGTCGACATGGTCAAGATCGACGGCTCGTTCATTCAGAATCTCGGGACGGACGCCGAAGACGAGATGTTCGTGCGCACGCTGATCGACCTCGCCCGGAGCTTCGGCGTCGTCACCGTCGGCGAATGGGTGGGCGACGAGCGCACGGTGCAGCTGCTGGAGAAGGCGGGCGTATCGTATATGCAAGGCTATTTCTTCGGCATGCCGGAACTCGCCAAAGACTCCGACGAGTCGAAGCCGGCCGAGCCCACCGGTTAGGTCAAGTGCGCTCGGGGGGCGCCTTTGACCGCGCCACTTGCGAGCGCTTATTTTCGCTTGAACTCGTCGGCGCCGGCTAGGATCGAGTACCAAAGACCCGTGGGCTCATCCTCGTCTTCAACATTCCGCACGAGGTGCCAGAGAGTCTTGATCGTCTCTGTGCCGTTCTCCTCGGTCAGCTGACCAACCCACGCCGTGAGGGAATCATAGGGAGGTCCCCAATCCACGATAAAGGAAATGAGGTCGCCGCTGATAAAGCCGGTGAGGGGCCTAGGCGGTGTTGTGCCGCCCCCAGTCGCCGTGCTGCTGACCTTGCTCGTGTAGGTTCCAGTGAGCACGTTCCCGCTCACAGTTAGCGTCATCTCCGACTCGAGCTCGTTACTCCACGTACCGTCGAAATTCGGCGGCGTCGTCAGTTTGGTGGCACACATTGCGGAGCCCCCTTAGTCTGCGTCTTCCTAACCACATGGTGCCGCAAGAAAGCACGTTTGGCTAGATCAATTTCCGGCGTGACACTTACAACGTGTATCGAGGGCTCTCGTGAATGCCACACGATCCGAGGAGGCACCGAAGCTTTAGCCCGGCCCAAGGCGCGCGGCCAGCCTCGCCAGCACCGCGTCATGCACGCCTTCCTCCTCCAGATGCCGCACCGTGTTCAGCACATAGTCGACATTGGCGCCGGCCTCGCCCGCGCAGTCCCGCACGATGCGAAGCTGCTCGTCGAGCGATAGTCGCCCGGCGTATTGCGCGTGGTTCGGATTGGCGAGATAGGTCAGCGCGCGCACCGTCCGGCCCGAGCCGTCGAGCAGGCGTACCGTGCGATAGGTCTCGCGATAGACCTCGGTGACCTGCTCGCGTTCGCGCAAATAGGCGACCGTCTCCTCCTCCGCGCCTTGGCTCACGCGAAAGGCCACCCCGCGGCAGGCGCCGCCCCGGTCGAGCCCGAGCACGAGGCCCGGCTGCTCGCGGGTGCCGCGATGCATGATGGAATAGATGCACAGCGCGCGATGCGCGCCTCTGAGCAGCCCCGCCGCCTGCATGTCGAAGGGAAAGCCCGGCCGCCACATTAGCGAGCCGTACCCGAACACCCAAAGCTCAGTCATGCAGCGCTCTGTCCGGTCGTTGCTTCGGTCGAGGTGGGAGTCAAAAGTGGGTATCCGAATCCGAACAGTCCAGGGCGACGTCGTTAAGCGAGACCTTCCCAGCCGCGCTCCCGCACGATCTCGCGCTCGGCGTCGCTGGCGTAGTTTTGGTCCCAATCCACCAGCAGCTCTCGCATGATCCGCCGCCACAGCGGCGGCGTGAGCGCGATGAAGGCCATGGTCTGGTAGCCGTAAGGCAGCATCGGGGCGCTATCGAGCGCGTCCAACTGCCAGAAGGCCTTGGTGGCGAACATGTGGTGGTCGGAGTGACGCGGCAGATTGTAATGCAGGATGTTGGAGATCGTGCGGTAGCTGTCCCAGCTGTGATGCGGCCGGATCGGCGTATTCTCGACGCGCACAAGACCGAAATGCTGCACGTAGTTGATGAGCTCATGGAACAGGCGACCGAGCAGGCCGGCGAGGACAATCGCCAAGAGGCCGGCGGGTCCGCCAATGATCAGCGCGAGTACGAGGATCGACAGCGGCGCGAGATGCGCTTGGATCAGCCGGTTGTGCCAGGACCACACGGGCAGGCCCTTGCGGTGCAGGCGCGCCGCCTCGACCTGCGCGGCTTGAGCGAACTGCTGCACCAGAGCCCGCGCCACGAAGCTGCGCAAACGTTCACCGCGCCGCGCCGTCGACGCGTCGTCATAGGTGCCGACCTGCCGGTGATGGACGTAGACATGGTAGATGGCGAAGGACGAATTGCCGGTGAAGCCGAACAGGGTTTGCGCGACCAGATGGGCCGGCTTGCCGGGCCGATGGGTGAGCTCATGGGCGACGGTGGCGCCGACGAGCGCAAAGAGATAGCCCGTCACCCACAAGGCGCCGATCCACTCGAGCGGCCAGTCGATCGGGTTCGGGTGTTCCGCGGCGAACAGCACGAGCTGCACCGCCAACAGGGTGATCAAGGGGAGCGACAGATACAGATTGAAATTGCAGAAGGCGCGGGCGCGGTTGCTCAAAATGGTGTGGTCGTCGCCGCTCGCCTCGTCGGCGAACGAGGCCACGATCATGGCCATCGCGATGACCAGAAAAGGCGCATAGCCCCCCACCATCAGCGACGCCGAGCCGAGCAGGAGGAGGACATTGGCCGACATATAGCGCCAGGTCGTGAGCAACCCGTCGCGGCGAGACAGGGACGGGTTCGCCGCGTCTGGTTTGTGGGCAGACGAGGCCCCCTCGGGCTCCGCGCGAGCCAATCTGCTGGCGCTATCGGTCGTCATCGAACAGCTCTACGCTCCAGGTCTTGACTGAGGGTAAGTCTGGGCGCGTGGAGTGTCTGTAACAAATTGGCAACAGGTGTCTCTTCTCGACTAGCATGCACCTCTCAACACGGCGGAGCCCGGCGGCGCGGCCGGCAGGAGGATAAATGCCAACGGTCCTCATCACGGGAACATCGACGGGTATTGGGCGGGCCACGACCGAGTGCCTCGCCGCAAAAGGCTGGCGCGTGTTCGCCACCATGCGCGACCTGGCGAAGAAGGGGGCCCTCGAGCGCGCCCTGAAGAAGGCGGGCCTGGAGAGCCAAGTCACCATCGTGCAGCTCGACGTTGACGACCCTGCATCGATCGAGGCCGCGGTCGCATCCGTCCTGGCCGAGACCGGCAATACGCTCGATGCCGTGGTGCACAATGCCGGGGTGGCCGTGGCCGGGGCGCATGAGGATATGCCAGACGCCGATATCCGGCGGGTGATGGAGACCAACTTTTTCGGCGTGCTGGCGCTGACGCGGGCGCTGCTGCCGACATTTCGCGCCCAGAGAGCCGGCCGCATCGTGATCGTCTCGAGCCAGGCCGCGTTCGCCGGCCAGCCGGCCAACTCGATCTACTGCGCCTCGAAATGGGCGATCGAGGGCTGGGCCGAGTCGATCGCCTTTGAGCTCGACGGTTTCGGCATCCCCGTCATTCTGGTCGAGCCCGGCCCCTACCGCACGGAGATTTGGCGGAGCACACCCCGCGTCCTGCCGAAGGACAGCGCCTATCTTCCCTGGCTGCAGCAGGTGTTCCGCGGGGCCGACCGCCACGAGGCCAAGACGGCGCGCGACCCGAAGGAGGTGGCGGACGTCATCGCCAAGGCGCTGGCGGCAAAGAGCCCCAAGTTCCGCTACCCCGTCGGCTTCTTCGCCCGCCTGGATCATTTTCTGCGCGGCAAGATCCCGACCCGCTTCATCCGCAGAGGCACCACGCGCTATCTGGGCATTCCCCGGACGCGCTAGGCGGTGGCGGCGGTGACCGCCCGGCGGACTCTTCCTGGGACAGCCCACTGTTAATCCGGTAAGGTTCAGCTCTGTCGCGGATCGGGGCATGTCAATGACCCCTCGCTCAATGCCTCGCAGAGAGGCGGCCCTCGGTCAGAAAGCTTGATTGCTGCTGAGGGTTGAAGCTGCGGCCTTATTGTCAGGTTCCGTTGCTCTTCTTCTCGCCCGGTTCGGCCGGACGGCTGCCATGTCCTGCCGAAAATCTGGAACGACACCGTCGTGCCTGCTGGGTTGCAGCGGCACGAAACAGGAGACGCAACATGATCAAAGCCATTTGTTATGCCTTGTGCACCGTCGCAATCATCGGCGTGAGCTCAGGGCCGCTGCTGGCCGAAACGCACAGCCTTCTCAAGCCACACGCCACGAGCAATTTCAGCCCGCTTGTTCGCCTCGCCGCTAACTGCAAACCCAGCGGGAGCATCTGCAAGCGCAACGATCAATGCTGCTCGGGCAATTGCCAAAAAGGCACGGACATGCCGAAGGGGACCTGCCTCCACGGCGATTAGACGTCACCCCGCCGCTTTCGCGTGTCGCCATCAAACCTGACCATCCGGCATGCCGGATAGGAGAAGAAATCAATGAAAACACTCACCGCATTGTTCGCCATCGTGTTCCTCGGCGTTTTTCTTATCGCCGACTCTTCGGTCCGCGCCGAGACCGGGGGCGTGAACGCGTCGCAAACACTGCAATTCGCCGAACTTTCGCCAGGCGCGCTGCTCCGTGAATGTAAGGCCAAATGCTCAAGTTCATTCGATTCGTGCGTGGCTGGCGGCTGCACCGGCGGCAGCGGACAGGACGGTGCATGCACACACGCCGAAACCGTAGCGGGATGCACGGCTAAGCACGGCGCAAGCAAAAACCGATGCTTGGCCAAATGTAACCAGTAGAAACGAACGCAGACGAGCTACGCCCGCTTTTATCGGTCCATTCAAATTTCAAACTTGAAGTCATTAAAGTGGAGAACACGATGAAATCGACAATCGCAGTTTTTGCAAGTCTGGCCCTGGCGGCCTTTGTCGCCGGCCAGTCGACGGCCCAGGCCGGTCAGACATCCGATCAGAGCGTACGGACCGCCGACGGATCGATGGCGCGCATCGCCGCTTTCATTCCGGCCCCGGCCTATTCGACGCCCCGAACGGCGCCCGTCTTGGTCGACTGCAAGGCGCAAGGCGAGGCTTGCGAAGACAACATGAATTGTTGCTCCACCGTCTGCAACCCGCCGGCTCCCGGCACGCCAAAGGGCACCGACGCGACCTGCGAGTAGGCGCGCTTCCCACGCATCATCATGACCTCACGCCGCAACGCGGTAAGGAGAAAGACAATGAAAGCACTGACAGTCGTGTTCGCAGTCTTAGTCCTCGGGATCTTTGTCGCCGGGGCCTCTTTCGCTTCGCCCGAGACCGCGCCCTCGTTGGGCGGCGTTTCCCTGGATGCCTTAGGCCCCCATGGGACCGCCCTGATGGGCCGGGTCGATCGTCCGAGCCAAAGCATTCTGCCACGGAAGGTCGCCACTCAATGCGGCACGCTCGATCAGGCCTGCTCGAAGGTGCCGTTCCGCCCCTGTTGCGCAGCTTTCAGGTGTGTGGGCAAAGGCAGCGATGGCTTCTGCAAGGCCAATTAGCAGGACTCCCCAATAGCAGGCCAAACCAAGAGGTATCCAATGGTCTCGATCAGCAAAATGCCCAACGCTTTCGTTCTGGTGTCCGTCTTGTCGCTGTTTGCATTCGCGCCGTCGGCGCAGGCTTTCGATGGCCTGCCTGTTGCGGGCACGCGCAGCGCCATCCCGGGCACTGTTTTGGTGGGCGACCGAAATTGCTCATCCGAGCGGGGCAATTGCGAGGTCAAGTGCGTGAGCGCCGGCGGGGGGCCCGGAGCCGTGGATCGCTGCTTCAGCCAATGCGAGGCCGCGGAAGACGCCTGCGCCGATCACTAGATGGCGCGCCAAATTCGGTGAGTTTCCGGCGGACTAAACGGCCCGCCGCAGGCGGACGGAGCAGATTTGGGTGCCCGGCATGATGTCAGTCAGAGTTTTCAGCGTTGTCCTCACCCTGTTGCTGTTCGCGGCATGCTTCGTCTTTGGCGCGGCCGGGCCGGCGGCAGCCGCGCCCCGGTTCGAGGACTTTCCGGCGGGGCAGACCTACACAGGCCCCGTGCACGCGCCGGACCTTTCCTCCCATCCCGATGCGAAGACCTATCGGACGCAGCTCCAGAACGCGGCGAAAGGCGGCGTCAATTTTGCCCGGGACCACGTGCTGGCAACTTGGGGCTGCGGCGGCCAGTGCCTGATGGGCGCCGTCATCAACGCGAGATCGGGACATGTGCAGTTCCTGCCGGGCACCATCTGCTGCTGGCTCGAGGCCGGCGAGGACATCAATCCGATTGAGTTCGAAGTCGGCAGCGATCTGCTTGTCCTGACGGGCCTGGTCAACGAAGAAGAGCCGATGGCCAGGCACTCTTACGATTTCAGCGGCCGCGCGTTCCGGCTGATCGACACGCAGGCGCTAAATTCGAGCGCTCCCGGTGCCAATACGGGCGGCGGCGCGCAGCCGACGGCGCTGTTTGACATTTGCTACTACGACTCGCGTGGCGCCCAGCACGATGCCGATTGGTGCACGGCCGGCGGCGACATCAGCATCGCGAAGAACGTGAATCTGAGTCCCCATTGCCGGGCCAATGCCGGGGGAGTCTGCCAACTCGGGAATTCCGGGCCGTGCCGACCCGGCTCGAAGAAATACAGCACCTATGTCATTTTCCCGTATCAGTCGGGCCGATGCCCGACGACCTTCAGCGCGGCTATCGGTGCAGGCGGGGGCCAGGTGGTCACGCCGTCCTGTCCGTCCGGCTACGTCCTTTCGGGTGCGCAGTGCGTGCGCGATGCGGCTCCGGCTCCGGTATCGGGCGTCCGCTGTGTGTCGGCATGCGATCGCGCGTATGACCGCTGCCTGGAGCGCGTCGGAAGAAACCCCAATGCCGACGAGACGTATTACGAAGGCTGCAGTGACGACATTAACCAGTGCAAGGCGGCCTGCCGCTAATCACCCATAGCGGACATCCGTGAAGGGCCCTAATCCTCGTGTCCGTGGGGGCGGCCGAAATCGGCGTCAGGCGTATCCTGGCCGGCCTCGATGATGCCGCGGCGGATGGCGCGGGTGCGGGTGAACTGCTCGAACAGCGCGTCGCCGTCGCCATGCCTGATCGCCTTGGTCAGCGCCGACACATCCTCGTTGAAGCGGCCGAGCATCTCCAAGACCGCGTCCTTGTTGGCGAGAAAGATATCGCGCCACATGGTCGGATCCGAGGCGGCGATGCGGGTAAAGTCGCGGAAGCCGCCGGCGGAGAATTTCAGCACTTCCGAGCGCGTCACCGTCTCCAACTCGTCGGCGGTGCCGACAATGGTGTAGGCGATCAGATGCGGCAGATGGCTGGTGACCGCGAGCACCAGGTCGTGATGCTC
>Ga0075530_1000480_pt1 | contig 18799 bp, 19 predicted proteins | sample NGEPerD_2_FD_75101 | JGI IMG/M metagenome (GOLD analysis project Ga0075530, IMG submission 75101) | Arctic peat soil microbial communities from the Barrow Environmental Observatory site, Barrow, Alaska, USA - NGEE PermafrostL1-D | ecosystem: Environmental > Terrestrial > Soil > Wetlands > Peat ... | reverse complement strand
TTTTTTGGAATAAGTATGTCCGAGGGTCTATCAAAACACGACGCTGAATCAGAGTTTTTTGTAAGCGAAGCGTTCCTTATCAAAAAAGCTCTGATTCACGTCGCAGTGTTTCGTCTAGAAACACCAGACGCCTCAACCCCGCGGTGAACCGACGGGGTATTCAAACATCGCACTCCAATAAAATTACTCGTATTCTTTTTTTTGCTTTTCATAAGCTTCGGCATATTTCCCTTTTATTGAAACTAATTCATCATGGGAACCACTTTCAATAATTTGTCCTTGATCTAGAACAATTATTTTTGAAGCTTTTTTAATAGTCGCAAAATTATGGGAAATTAATATAGCCGAAATACTCTTGGGTAGGTTTTCTAATTCTCTAAAAATTATCGTGGAAGATTCAGAGTCAATAGACGCCGTTGGTTCGTCTAATATAAGAATTTTCGGCTCACGACATAAGGCTCGCGCAATTGCTAATTTTTGTCGTTGTCCTTTTGATGGTTCTATTCCACCAAATTCAACCCCAATTAAGTGATCGTATTGGTCAGTTAATTCATTAATGAAATTTGAGGCAGTGCTCTGCTTGGCTGATTTCTTAATAAGTGGCATATTTAGCTCATTTGATATTTGACCAATAGCGATAGTTTCTTTTACTGCAAAATTGTAAGTGGCATAGTCTTGTAGTAATACTCCAGACATTTTCCACCATTCTGTGAGATCTAATTCTTTTAAGTCGATGTCATTAATTGTTATTCGTCCGGAAGTTGGGTCATAAATCCTCAAAAGTAATTTTACTAAAGTAGTTTTCCCAGATCCGTTATTGCCCACCAGCCCGATTTTTTCACCAGGAAGAATTTCAAAATTAATATTTTTAACCGCCGAGGACTCTGAGTCGTTGTATTTAAAGGAGACGTTTTCGAATTTTATATGTGGAGTTTCTTCCTTTGTTAAATTTATTTTTTTAGGCTTGTTGGAATATTTTAGAACTGGTTTTGTATCCATTACCGCAAAAATGTCTGTTACATTTAAGTTATATTGTAGAAGTTTAGCAGTAATAGAAAGCAATCTAGAAGTTTGACCCGAAATTCTTGTGAGTGTTTGAAAAGCATAAACAACAGTACCAATCGCAATAGCACCAGCTATAGCGCTTTTAATAATCAGGGCTGTTCCCCAAAATAAACCTCCAGCCGCAATAATCGTTGCTGACAAAGAATAAACGGCTTTTCCTCGTTCAGAAAGTAATTGTTTATTAGTAAAATCATCTAAGATTTTTTTGATACTAACCAGAAATTTTTCATGAACTTGAAATAGTTTGCCATCAATAACATCAAATTTATTAGATATGGAAAAAAATCTTTGGAGATCTTGTTTACGTCTTTGTTCTGGACTGTTTTGTGCCCATATTCCCCAAATTTGTCCACCATATCTAACCTCAACAATAAACAAGGGGATTGCTGAAATAATGACAATTAAAAATACTTTCCAATCAATAAATAGAGCAACTGCTGACCCGACGAAGATTCCAACAATCGTTTTGGTTAGGTCCATGATTCCATCAGTAAGATTTATGAGAGGGAAATAACCACCATTAAAAGCTCTTTGTAAAAAATCTAAAAATTTAGGATCTTCATATTGAGAAATATCAAATTCGGCTCTTTTTTTACTTACCATTATGTCAAAATGAACTTGGATTTTCAAAAAATAGATTCGATCGAAATAAGCAAAGAATACTTCAGAAATGGCTGGTAGAATATTTAAAAGAGCATAGATAGCTAAAGAAACCCATATTGCTGAAAAAATTCCAGAATTTATTCCCAAAATTATTGAATCAATCAAATTTCCCATCGCTTTGAAAGCGAAGAATGGGGTGGCTCCAATAATAATCGATAATAAAACAAGAAAGAAAATTTGTAAGGGTAAAACAGTCCAAGTTATCTTAATTAGACGTAAAATATTTTTTATTAAGGCCCAGAAATTTTTTAAACTTCTTTGATTAGTCATAAGTTTGAAAATAATACCACGAAATAGTTATTTCTGCAATTTTTTCACTAAGTAAATTATCTAGTGAAATTTGATTCTCACAAACCCTTGTGTGTGTTAACTCAAAATAATAGTCAAGAAATAGCTAAACAAATGGTCTACTGGCTCAAATCTTTGAGTTGTATGGTATTTTTGATTATGATAAGCTTTCTGAGAATATTAAAGACGCTATTTTTGATCCACATTCAGACCTTTCTAAGGGGATTGATGAAAATGAGGGGAAAATTGGCAAACTTAAGGAAGTTCTCGGTTTGATTGATTTAGCCATTACTTAGTTGTTGCAACTGATTATTAAACTTAGGTTGTATTTGTTTAGTCTTTTTAAAACAACTTGGTATAATACAAAAAATATGGAAACACACATACAATTAATAAAAGAGCAAGATTTTAACCGAGTAGTTGAATTAACAAATAAAGCTTATAGTGTTCCATATAAACTTGGCAGACAAACAACCAGAGCTAATGATACATTGGACAAAATAAAAGGGGACATAGAGAGAGGAGTTATTATTTTCACAGCTTTCGTAGATGACAAAATCGTTGGGGCTGTTCGTTGTGAACAAATAGATAATTTTATCTTACTATACAAACTTGTAGTAGACTCAGTTTTTCGCAATAAGGGCATTGGAGGAAAGCTAGTTAAATCTGTTTTTCAATATTCATCAGACAACAACATAAACAAGGTAAAAATAGAGGTTTCAGAAGAAAAAGGACTCATTCCTTACTATGAATCTTTTGGTTTTACTATCTCCGACAGATATTTTAATAAAGATCACCATGAGGTTTCTATGATTAAAAATTTCCATTAGCCAAAGCTTATTTAGTTCGTGGAAAAATTTCTATTTCAAAATTTCACACTGTTTTAATAGTGGAGGAAGAAAATGAATTTTGGGTATTGGATCCTGCTATTTGGCGATTCTTTAAATACAAACATAGTATGTTGGTTGGGCAAACATCTTCTGTTGTAGAAGCGATGGATTTAATTAAAAAAACCTATGGGGGAGTTTGGAGTGAGTATGAAAAATTGAATCGGAAAAATATTAAAGTGCACGAAGTGGAATTAGAACAGATAATTAAACGGGCATCGCTTGAAAAGTAGTTCTATTGTTTTAAATCCCCATTTTATATTGTGGTTGAGATGTTTTTTGATATTACAATAAATAAAAGAAGGGAAGGGTATTGCGTATACCACCGAATCATTGTATGATAAAGGGTAGAAGTTCATTACATAATCTAAATAGAAAGAGGTGGGTAAAAATGGCCACAATACAAACATTTCTAGAAGAATCCCTCCACACGAGTTTTACTATAAACTTGACGAATCGTTGTAACTTAGACTGCTCATACTGTCTAAGAGACTGCGGTCCTAAAAAAGAAGGGTCATTGTCTTTTACAGCGGTGAAGAACATCCTGCGGTATTTTAGCTTGATGAACGAGAAAGGTCTACCAATGATCGTTATATTTACAGGAGGTGAACCTTTCCTTCATCCAGAGGCCGACATGGTTTTCAAAACGGCAGTAGATTTAGGTTACACAGTGAGAATTCAGACAAATGGTACCATCCTGCCAAGTGTAGCCAGGAGATACCCCTGGATTTTCGAACATCCCAAGTTTGTTTTTAAAATTTCCATTGACGGGTGGAACGAAGAAACAAACGATGTCTATCGAGGCGAGGGGACTTTTCGAAAAATCATTGCTGGTTTGGAGGTTCTAAAGACCAGCGGATCAACCTTCGGTCTTAAGAGTGTTGTACACCCTGGAAATTTTCCTGAAATCTATAAAATGCTTGATTTTTGTAGAGAATGGGGAGCCAGAGGATGGACACACAATATCCTTATGGCCAAGGGTAGATCAAAAATTGACGCTGATATCAGCGAAATCGATGTACTGAATAAGCTGATTCCTTTTTACAATCAGGGTCAATACAAACCGCTTCTGAATGGTAGCAACGCTTTGATTTATTATGTTTTTGGAAAACAAGGGAGAAAAGTTTGGCCACCTTACATCTATTTTCATTTTGATGGGAGTGTTTATATCACCGACACAACGATTCCTAATCGCGAACTTGGAAGAATTTGTCTCGGTACAGCTGAGGAATTGAAAAATGTAATCGCAACGGAAGAAAAGATTTTATCTGCGATTGACAGACCAATCTCCTATGATATAGTGAAATTTGTGCAACAGTACCTTAAAATTTAGAAAGGAAGGAGGTGAGAACTATGAAGAAACAGGACGAAGTAAGCGTCGCGGAAGAGCAGGGAGTACAAGCGATAGACGACGGGATCATCATCGAAACCAGCATCGACTGGTTCGGTGGCGACATGAACTCTTAAAGCCAATGCTCCACCGATCCAACAATAGGGTCATACGCCAGTTATTAAACTGCGTATGACCCTATTTTTTTGCCACCAAAACATACCTCCTAGATGAAGATGGAATGTATTTCTCTAAACTCACAAGGTCGCCATAAGAATTAACAATTTTGAACTTTTCTTTTTTAAGTAGCGCCTCTAATTTTTTATGAGAATATAATTTAGAAATAAAACCTGTTTCGGAAATTTTTTTAGCTTTTTGATCAATAACAATTACTTTCATCTCTTCTATGTCTTCATCGAGCGAAAAATTATACTCATTTAAAATATACATTTCTTTTTCCCTCATCCAGCCTCGTGACATAGTGTTTTTTAATACCATATTCTTATTCCGCAAATCTAACAAAAATAGCCCGCCTTTTTTAAGAGAGCGGTATGCCGATTTTATTACTTTTAGGTTGTCTTCGTCTTTCCTGAAATACCCAAAAGAGTTAAAAACTATAATTACTGCGTCAAACTCATCAGTGAACGGGATATTTCTCATATCTGACTTTACAATACGGATATCTTTTTTTTGTTTTCGCACACTGACCCGCAGTTTATTTAAAGCCTCATCATTATTGTCCAATGCTGTCATCTGATAATAATCAGCCATGAGGAGGGAATGCCGGCCATGTCCAGAAGCAAGATCAAGAATTTTTGAATCCTTTGGTAGATTAAGTATTTTTTTTATACTAAAGACTTCTTTTTTAGTTGTCTCGCTATTAAGCCTTCTGTCGTCACCAGACAATTTATAATACCAATCTTTAAAATATTTATTATTATCATTTAACTTCATATTACTTAACAATAACCCACCATTCAACCTAAGTCAATACACTGAGGTAATGTGTACACACATTACCTCAGTGTATGTTTGTCACCTCATAAGGTTAACTGTACATCTGTTGCTGAAATCTGAAAGTTAAGTATAATATAATTACATATGACTTGGATTTTAATTTCTGTAGCGGCACCGCTTCTTTATGCCATTGCTAATCATACGGATAAGTACCTCCTTGAAAGATATTTTAAAGGAGGAGAAGTGGGTTCTTTTATCATCTTCTCTTCTGTTTTTTCAATAATAATTATTCCTTTTATAGTCTTTTTTAATCCAGATGTTCTATCATTTGGTTTTTTTAATTCTTTAATCTTGTTAATGAACGGCTGTTTGATTATCTTCAGTCTTATTTTGTATCTTTATGCTTTAAGTGAAGATGAGGCATCGGTTGTTATTCCTTTTTATCAAACAATTCCAATTTTTAGTTATATTCTTGCTTTTTTTATCTTACATGAAAAATTGAGTTTAATGCAAATAATAGCTTCTTTGTTGATAATTTTTGGAGCTTTTATTTTATCTTTTCGGTTGGACAATGGAGTTTATAAATTTAGAAAGAAAGTTGTTTTATTTATGTTGGCTGCTTCTTTTTTTTATGCTCTAAATGGCGTAATTTTTAAGATGATCGCTATTGATGCCGGCTTTTGGGGGTCTACCTTTTGGGAACAGAGCGGTAAAATCATTTTAGGTATCTTAATCTTTATTTTTATTAGATCTTATCGTGAACAGTTTCTGCGAGTGTTTAAAATGAATAAATTTTCTGTTTTATCCCTTAATATTTTAAATGAAACCGTTGTTCTGTCAGCTGATTTACTTCTAGCTTTTGCCTCCCTGTTGGCACCAATTGCCTTGGTTATGACAGTAAGTAGTTTCCAACCCCTGTTTGTCTTAATTATTGGAATTGTTATGGCGCTATTGGCTCCGAAGTATTTTAAGGAATCGTTGTCTAAAAAGTACTTGATCCAAAAAATATTAGCCATTACTTTGATTATTATTGGTTCCATTATCATTTGCATGTACGAAGTCTAATTATATGGAATACCGAACTCTGGGTAAAACAAATTTGAAGGTGTCCGAAATTGGCTTCGGTACTTGGCAATTAGCTAATGATCCAGGGCTTTGGTCTGGGTCAACAGAAGAGGAAAGTCTAAAATGTCTTCGTCGCTACGTAGAATTGGGTGGTAATTTTATTGATACCGCATGGATTTATGGATATTCAGACAATAACCCAGATTGTCATCCATCAGAAGAGCTCATTGGAAAGTTTCTTAAGGAGACTGGTTGCCGAGATAAGGTAATTATCGCATCGAAAATCCCGCCTAAAAATATGGAATGGCCTGCTCATCAAGGAATTCTGGTTTCAGAAATTTTTCCAGTTGAACATATTATAAGGTGTGTCGACGAATCATTAAAAAGTCTCGGGGTAGACTATATAGATTTGATGCAATTTCATGTTTGGCAAGATTATTTTATCAATGATTCTGAATGGAAAGAGGCTATTAAAAGTATTTCTAAGTCTGGGAAGGTAAAGCATTGGGGTATTTCAATTAATGATTATCAACCCAGTAATTGTTTCAAAACATTAGATAGTGGGTTATTTTCAGTTGTTCAGTGTATTTTTAATATTTTTCACCAACGTCCCCTTGAAACACTTTTTCTTAGTGCTAAAAAGAATAATGTTGGTATAATTGCAAGAGTTCCATTAGATGAAGGTGGGTTGTCTGGCAAATTTAATGCAGACACAGTTTTTACTACTGATGATTTTAGATCTCAATATTTTACAAAAGATAGATTAATTGAATTAGGACAACGTCTAGAACCATTGAAAAAAATAGCAAAAGAAAATAATTTAACTATGACTGAATTGGATTTTAAATTTATATTATCTTCACCTGAGGTTTCTACTGTCATTCCTGGGATGAGAAAGATAGAATATGTAGAGCAAAATAATAAATATTCAGATAGTAAGATTCTTTCACCTGAGGTTGTGAAAGAATTAGCTGAACACTCATGGGAACGTAATTTTTATCCAAATCATGATCCGATGATAGTTGAAAGTGGTTATACTGAGTAATAGTTAAATATATATAGAGGATTGACAATTATTATAATTCCATTATAGTAATTGTATGATAGAATATAAAATAACAATAGAAAAACTTCTTGATTCAAGAGAAAAATGGCAGGGAAAAACACCATGCTTTGCTTTTGATGTTGAAAAGTTTAATGAAAATTTCTCTTTTATAAAATCAACATTGCCTGGAGAAGTTGTTTATTCTTATAAAACAAACCCTGATCCTCAAATTGTTAAATCAGTTAAGGCTCACGGGAATGGTTTTCTTTTGGCTTCAGTGGAGGAATCAAAAATGCTCTGTGCTTTTCCTGGGATATCTCGTGAAAAATTGATTTTTCAATCTCCAAGTTTAAATGCTCTTCAATTTGTTAATTTAAAAAAACTTGGAATCAAGCGTTTTGTTATTGATGGTTTTAGTCAGTTAGAGATGATGATTAAGAATATTAAAGCTTCTGATAAACTAGAATTATTAGTTCGTGTAAATACTGGTGTTGATGTTGGTAATCCAGAGCTTTCTTATGGTTTTGATTCTTGTTTGGGTTTCCCCTTGGCTGATGCTAAAATAGCTTTAAAAAAACTCAATCCGCTTCGCCAGAAAGGAATTATTCGTCTGGGAATTCACAATCATCATATTTCTCAGAATGTTTATTTAGAAGTTTGGAAAAATAATGTTTCAGTGATAACTAATTTTATCAGAGAAGTTCATGATGATGGTATTTTGTTGGATGTAATGGATTTTGGTGGTGGTTATCCGATTAGATATCAATCACCTGTTCCGTCTTTGACGATGATTGCTAAGATTATCGCTGAAGGACAAAAAAAAATATCATCTCTATATCCCAAAATGCATTATGTCTTTGAACCAGGGCGCAAAACGATTGGTGAGTCTGTTAGTTTAATTACAAAGGTGGTTAATGTTAAAGAATTTAAGGGGAAAAATGTATCTATATTAGATAGTTCTCTTTATAATACTTCACCAGACACCTTATTTGTTGGTCTTCATTTGCCTTTAAATATTCTTACTCAATCTAATAATAATAATAAAAAAAAGAAATATACCTTAAGGGGTAATACTCCTGATTCACTAGATGTATTTGAACGCGACATACATATTCCTTGTTTGGAAAGTGATGATCATATTGTTTTCTTGAACGCCGGTGCTTACAATTTTTATTGTAATTTTATCTCTCTTAAGAAGCCAGAACATATTTTAATTAAATCTAGGGGTTCTATAAAAAAAGCAAAGTAATAATTACTTTGCTTTTTAACTATTTTTAGATATAACCCCATTTTTTGAGAAGGGCATGATCTTTTTCTATGAATTTTAATCCAATATCATTGCGATAAAACATTTTTGGGATGTGTATGTGTTGTAGTAAATCGTATGCTTTTTGTCGGGCTTTTTTTACTGTTTCGCCTACAGCCGTCACATAGAGAACATACCCACGATCGTCAGAAATATAGTATTCTTCTTTACCCTTAACTTTTCTCATGGAGACATCTTCAAAATGGATATGCTCCATGTTTTTTTGTGCCACTTCATCGAAGTAGATCTTAATTCCTTTTGGTGAGATATAATGTTCGGCTTTGGTGAAGGGGAAGGGTTGACTGGTTGGCACAGTGACAACGATTACAATCCCATAGCCTTCTTTCCACTTAACTTCATAGTCTTTGCCATCAGCTAAAGCCTTCAACATTTCACCCCATGGAGTAGTTTGAATTTCACTTTGTAAGTGGACAATTGGAGAACCAAAACGGGCGGTAGCTTCGAGAGGGAAAACACCCTCTTGATTTGCGATACAATTCATATCGATATATCCCTTGTATTTTATCTCCTTAAGGAGTGGGTATAGTCGGGCCAAAGTCTTTTGATATAACTTGTTTTTCTCATTTTCGTCATACCAAAGTAATGTTCCCATTTCACTTGTTGTTGGACCTAAATCCCCGGGAAATAGTTTCTTATGCTCGAGGTTAATACAGATTGGTCCAATCCACTTGTCTCCATTAAAATATCTACCAATTGCAATCTCTACCCCCTCTATCTTTTTCTGTAAAGAAATAGTAGCTTCTTCGTATTTAGTTTTTCCTTGGTAGTTTTCTAAGACATTTATTACATCCCTGCCATCGTCAATGAAACCTACATAATTAAAATCCTTAGATCCTGTTCCTGAAAAATTTTGTTTGATTACCCATTTACCCGGGTTTTTCTTTATAAAATCAATGGTCTTTGTTATTCCGTTAAAATTAAGTATTGGTGTGGTTCTCATCCCTACCTTAGAAAATATTTCTGAGCCAAACTGTCGTTCAAGCTCCAATCGATCTCCGGCCTCACTTCCACCCACTACCAAATACCCCATAGATCTTAACTCGTCTTGCAACTTTCCGAATTCATTACAATCAAAAACAATCATTCCGTTCTTACCAATCCAACCGAGTTCTTTTTTCCAATCGTCTATTTTTGGGACAAGCCCCTGAAAGTTTTCTCGACGAGCACGATCATTAATATATAACTTAACTTTATGCCCCTCTTCTATTAATCGACGAGCCATATTGGCTCCTACCATATCTTGCGAAAAGAATAGGATATTCATATCTGATAACTATACTAGTTCTATTAAAATAGTCAAAATAAGGTTGTCAAGCGTACCTGTTGATAACTCTCTATAGACATCCAAAACACCAGCTGTTAAACTGGTATAGTAAAGTTTATGGATAAATTCTACAAAACCTTATTTGTCGTTGTTGTATTATCAACCTTTTTAGTTGTGTTGTTTACTTTTAATAAAACGGTAATGAAGAGCGATTTTGTGATGATTAAGGATGAAGAGGTTCCAGAAGATGTTGTTACCGAGTCAGAGATTAAAATTGAGGATGCGACAACCACACCGTCTTCGGAAGAAGTTAAATCTTTAGATTTAAAATAAAATGACATTAAATCCATTATTGTGTTTTGGTGAGACTCCATCGTTTTGGATATTTGATTTTAGTGTTGCACCCTACTTATTATATTACTCTTATATACCAACTATAATCCTTTCATTATTGATTGGATTTTTTGTTTTAACTAGAGATAATTATTCTCTGAAAAGTAGAATGTTCTTTTTCCTGATTATTTCTTTTGTTCTATGGGTTGTTAATATAATATTTGAATGGTTGGTTTCTTATATTGTTCTACTGATGTTTTCTTGGCAACTAATCATTTTGTTTGAAATCCCTATTTTTATATTTGCTGTGTTGTTCACTTATACTTTTTTGAATAAAACTGAAAAGTTACCAAACTCCTATAAAATAGGAAGTCTTTTAGTGTATCTACTAACTGCTTTAGTCGTTCCCACGCTCTATAACATGGGAGATTTTAATATCTCTGTCTGTGAGGGGGCTTATGGAGCAGTGTGGAACTATGTATATGGCTTAGAAATTTTCTCAATAGGTTTCATTGTTTATCTCTGTCTTAAAAACTATTTTTCAAAAACTTCCGAAATAGCTAAAAAACAAGTTTTATATTATATGTCTGGTATGATTTGTTTTTTGGCTATTTTTATCTTTTCAAATGTCTTCGCTGAGATCTCGGATAATTATCAAATGAATTTCTTTGGTCCATTGGGAATGACCATATTTCTTGCCCTTCTTACTTATTTAATTGTTAGATATCAAGCTTTTAATATTAAACTTATTGGTGCTCAAGCCTTGGTTTGGTCTTTGGCAATTCTTATTGGGTCTCAACTTTTCTTTATTGAAAAAACTTCTAATTTCATTTTGACGGGTATTACCTTGTCTTTATCTATCATTTTTGGTGGATTATTGATTCAGAGTGTAAAACGAGAAATAGAGCAGAGTATTAGACTTAAAAAATTGACCGAGGATTTGGCTACAACAAACAAGGGGCAAGAAAACTTGATTCATATTATGAATCATCAGATTAAGGGATATATTGGGACGGCTAAAAATATTTTTTCTGAATTGGGAGAGAGTCAGACTTATGGCAAAATGCCAGAAAAAGCTAAACCTCTTTTGGTGATGGGTCTTAAGAAAATGAATGAAGGAGTTGATTATATTCAAACAATTCTGAAGGGGGAAAGTGCTCAAAGTGGTACATTGCCTTACACAATGGAAGTTATGGATTTAAAGGGATTGATTGAAAATTTGGTGTCGGAACAAAAAACAATTGCTGAAGAAAAAGGTTTGTCGCTTGATTCTAAATTGGAAGATGGAGATTATAATATGACTGGTGATGTTACTTTACTGACAGAATCTTTCAAAAATTTAATTACTAACTCAATTAAATATACAGAGACAGGAAGTATCTTTGTTGCTATGTCTCGTTCTGAGCAAAAAATTCTATGGTCAGTCAAAGATACTGGTCGCGGTATTTCTGCTGAGGATGGTGCTAGATTGTTTACGCCAGGTGGTATGGGTAAAGATTCATTAAAATACAATATAGAAGCTTCTGGTTATGGTTTGGCTTTTGTGAAGCCTGTTGTTGAAAAACACAATGGTAGAATTTGGTACGAGTCAGAGGTTGGTAAAGGCTCTACTTTCTATGTGGAATTACCTGTTGTTTAATGATTACTTTTCATTCTCATAATAGGGAAGATATCTCGTTGCGGGTTAAGTGGCTAAATAACCATTTGGTTGTTCAGTATACTTTAGATGATCCAAAGCATATTACAGACAAAGAAGAGCAGATTGAATGGTTTGATAATTATGAAAAAGAATTTTCCAATAATCGGAAAAAGTTTTTCACTATTCTTTCTACTAATAAACCCGTTGGTTTTATGGGTTTGTCAAACATAAATCAAATAGATAAAACAGCTGAGGTTTTTATTTTAATTGGCGAAGATGATTATCGTGGCAAGGGGATTGGTAAAATTGCAATGAAATATTTGATTGATTTTGCCTTTTCTCAATTAAAACTGAAAGAACTCAAATTGGAAGTAAACAAAAATAATTTACCGGCAATTAATCTTTATCATCATTTTGGTTTTGGAGATATAAAGAAAACAGAAAATGAGTTTCTAATGTCGCTGTCTGTTTAATAATTAGAGTTATGATCAATATATATGTAGTCAGGCATGGCGAAACTGATTTTAATAAAAACGGCCAATATTTAGGACAAACTGATACCTCATTAAATTCAACTGGAATCGCACAAGCTCAAGAACTAGCCGAAAATACAAGAAATTTAAGTGTTGATATTATTTACTGTTCTCCATTAAAAAGAGCGATAGAAACAACAGAAATTATAAACTCAAAACATAATTGCAGAATCATTACCGATCAACGTTTTATAGAACGTTCAATCGGTGTATATGAAGGTCTGACAAAAGAAGAAGCCCGGAATAAATATCCCGTTTTATACGAACGAAATATTACCCGGATTTTTAATGAAGCCCCTCCAAATGGAGAGACAATCGAGGATGTAAAAAAAAGGGTATTTCTCGGCTTAGATGAAATTAAGAGTCAAAGTAAATTTTCTGATATAATGATCGTCAGCCACGGTTTTGTCGCGAAGGTAATTAACAAATATTTCAACACCCAAATAACTGAGTCGGAATTCTTTGATTTTTGTTTGACTAATGGCGAAGTTAAAAAATATACTTTTATCTCCTCTCCAAATAATCTTGCACTTAAGTCGCTAAAGCCATAGACACAAAATCTGTTTTATTTTTTCTTTTTCTCAAAAGAATCGAATTATTTAACTACTTTGATTAAGTATGCAGATCATCATAAAAAAGAGATAGCAGTTATCTATCGCACAAAGAAAGTATTGAAACATCTGGATGGGATTGAGAAAAACAATAATATAAAATTATTACAATCACGCCTCATAAATCATATAGATCAAATCATTAAAAAATAATAATTAATATTATGAACAATAAGCTCGTAGCAGTCGTCGATCTCGGAAGTTTAAAGGCTAAACTAATGGTATTTGATACCCAAACTCTCGACGTTATTCTTCAAAAGAGTTACCTTACATTGTTGGGTAAAAGTATATCGGAAGAAGGGATTGTTGTTGAGGAAGCTCTAAACAGACTGGATGAGGCTTTGTCAACTATTAAAAATGAATTGGCCAGTTTGAATTGTGTTGATATGAAATTTATCGCGACTGAGAGTTTGCGAATAGCCAAAAATACAGAGGACGTTTATCTTGTTGTAGAAAAATACTTCCCCGGACACAATGTCACTATTCTTGAACAAGGGCTGGAGGGAGAGATGTTCTTTTGGGTGGTTTCGAGATGTTTTGTTGATCAGCCAATTGTAACCATGGATGTAGGGGGCGGTTCCGTGCAAATATTGCATGGTACTTTTCAGAATAATCAAAATCAACATTCCATTCATAATAAATATCTTTATAAGACAGGAACATATAAATTACAACAAAAATATTCACCCGATAATTCTATTATCAGTCAGGAGTTTGACGGAGCAATTGATGATATTAAGAAAGAGTTTAATTCGTTAGATATTAATAATGATACTCTTATTTTTGGTTCTACTTGCATGCAAGATTTTCTAAAGGAATCAGGTATTACTTTATATGATGATCGGCCTATTAAAAAACATCCGTTCTATACTACAATACAAGACCTAAAAGAACTTTTGGCTAAACTTCGTCAATTTTCTCCAGACAATCGCAGTCATTTTTATCCTAGTGGTGAATATTTTATTTATGGGGCGGATTACCTTCTGGCTAACGTGATTGAAGCAGCTGAACGCCTAGAGGCTAAATATATTTATCCAACCAATATGAATAGTTCTTATGGATTTACCCAGTAAAATACTAAAAATTTGTAAAATAGATAGTTTATCTTTTGGTAAATTTGCTATTTTAAGTGGGGCGGATTATCTTGGAGTGCATATATTAGAAGAAAAAGATATCGGTAAACGAGTGGATTTAGTAAAAGAACTCTCATTGTTAGGAGCAAAAATAATTTACCGGCAATTAATCTTTATCATCATCTTGGTTTTGGAGATATAAAGGAAACAGAAAATGAGTTTCTAATGTCATTGTTTGATGTTTAATAGCTGAACGATTGACAAGAAAATTATTTTCAATAGAATTAATTTAATGTTATTAGAAACCTATAAAAAAATAACTTTCCAATAGTCGGTGATATAGTACTATAAAAGATATGTCTGAAAACAAAAATAAATCAAATAGTTCTTCTAAAGAAAGTAAACTACTTTTCAGAAAAGGTGTCTCGGCTTTGATAATAAATAATAAAAATGAATTTCTACTCGTTAACCTAGAGTCTTTTAAAACATATTTTTTTGCAATCCCTGGTGGTGGAGTTGAACAGGAAGAAACATTAGAAGATGCGGTATATAGAGAAATAAAGGAAGAGTTGAATATAGAGAAAAAATCTCTTTTACTAATTGGAAAAAGTGATTTACCAATAATGATTAAATTTAAAACCATTAAATTTAATGGTGATGGTAAAGAATTTGACGGAATGGAAAGATATTTTTTTGGGTTTAAGTTTATTGGTGAAGATAGTGAAATTAAATTTCTAGATGGCGAAATTAGGTCGTATAAATGGGTTTCTTACGATGATTTGAAAGGTTATCTTTTATTTGATAACCAATTATTAGAAACAGCAGAAAAAATAATTGAGCTATTTCCTTTTGTTAAAAATTCTATTGTTTAAAGTTATGAAAAATAAAAAATTAGAAACTAAAAATATTAAAACAGCTAATTTGGATTGGACCGGTTTTATTGAGGGAACTAAAAATAGACATCCAAGACAATTAACAAAAAACGCTCTATTTTGGGTAAAAAATAAAGGTCGAGCGCTGGATATTGGTGGTGGTGCATTAAACGATACTAAATATTTATTGGATAATGGTTTTAATGTTGATGTGATTGATATTAAAGATATAGTTCTTGATATTTCAAAAGAGATCAAAAATAAAAAAATGAAGGTCCACATAATGCCAATAGAAAACTTTAATTTTGGTTTCGAAAAATACGATATTATTGTAGCTAACTATGTGTTACCTTTTATAAAACCAAAAGAAATCAAATCTTTAATGAATAGTATATTTAATTCATTAAAGATAGATGGAATCTTTTGCGGCGTATTTTTTGGGCACAATGATTTTTACAAGAGTAATCCTAATATTGCATTTCACTCTAAAAAACAGGTTTCTAATTTTTTTAAAGGTTATGAAAAATTATATTTTTCTGAAGTGGAGAAGGAGTGTTTAAATTATCATGGAGACCTGGAGCACTATCACTCTTTTGAAATTATTACTAAAAAACAACAACCGAGATTTAGAAAGGGATCTGCGGCATTAATTATTAACAGCAAAAAAGAAATTCTTTTAGTTAACTTGGAATCTTTTGCGGATGGGTATTTTACTGTGGCTGGTGGTGGCCAGAATAGCGGAGAGTCATTGCTTGAAACAATATATAGAGAACTAAAAGAAGAGCTTAATATTTCGAAGGAAGATTTAGAATTTGTAGGTGAATGTAACAATCCAATTACGTTTTATTTTAATAAAATAATAATAAAGAATGGTGTAGAATATTCTGGTTCAGAAAAATTCTATTTTGGGTTTAAATTTATTGGTGATGAAAAAATAATAATTCCAAACCCTGGAGAGGTACGATCTTATAAGTGGGTTACATATAACGAGTTAAAAAAGTATTTACTTTTTGATAACCAGTTACAGGAAACGTTAGAAAAAATAAAAGAATTTTTTGGCTTCAAAGGCAAAAAATTGAAAATTAAGATATAATATCAGGATGAAAAAGATATACCCAAGAAAGCCAAAAAAGGTTGAAGTTAAGGAAAGATACAACCCTCTTGAGAAAGAGAGATATTGGCAGAATTTCTGGGAAAGAGAAGGTGTGTATAGATTTAACCCGGAACAGCTAGGCCCACTTTTTAGCATAGATACTCCACCACCTACAATCTCAGGCTCACTTCATCTTGGGCATATTTTTTCGTATACCCAAGCCGAAATAATCACTCGTTTTAAGAGAATGCAAGGTTCAAATGTCCGATATTCTTTTGGCCTTGATAATAACGGTTTACCTACTGAAAGATTAGTTGAAAAGGAAACTGGGGTAAGAGGTAACTCTGTTGGTCTAGAAGATTTCACGAAAATTTGTCTTAAGGTAACAGATAAGTATAAACACCTTTATGAGGATTTATGGAAATCAATCGGTCTCAGTGTTGATTGGCGATTAGAATATTCAAGTATATCTCCTGAAGTCCAAAAAATATCGCAATCTACTTTTAAGGAACTGTATGAAATGGGAGTAATTTATAAAAAAAATGCCCCAGCTCTCTATTGTACTGAGTGCCATACTTCTTTTGCACAAGCAGAAAAAGAAGACAAAGAAAAAGAGGCAGTATTTTATGACTTATCATTCAAAATAGAAGATGGTCAAGAGTTGATTATCGCCACAACTCGTCCGGAGCTGCTTCCAGCTTGTAGTGCGGTGTTTGTGCATCCAGATGACTCTAGATTCAAAGACTTTGTTGGTAAGAAGGTAACAACCCCCTTAGGTCATGAAGTTGAGATAATGACGGATGAAAAAGTTGAGAAAGAAAAAGGAACCGGAGCTGTTATGTGCTGTACCTACGGTGATGAAACTGATATCTATTGGGCAAAAAAGTATAATTTACCTGAGAAAATAATCTTTACTCGGGATGGAAAATTGCAAAAAGTAGAGGAAATACCAGAGCTTGGGGGTAAAACTATTAAGGAAGCAAGGGAAATTATAGTTGCAAAACTAAGAAATACTGGGGTTGTAAAAAAAGAAGAGCACATAAAACATAATGTCGACGTACATGAGAGATGTGGTACTTCGGTTGAATTTTTACCTACTACACAGTGGTTTGTAAAAATCCTTGATATGAAGGAAAGAATGTTAGAAGCTGGTAACAAAATTAAGTGGCACCCGGAAAATATGAAGAAAAGATATGAAGATTGGGTGAGTGGTCTAAAATGGGACTGGTGTATTTCAAGAGAGCGTTTTTATGGTATACCAATACCAGTATTTAGCTGTAATAAATGTGACAATATCATCATCCCTAATGTTGATGATATGCCAATTGATCCCAAAAAAGAAAAAGAGATTCAGGATTGTCCCTCATGTAAAATCGGTAAAATGGTGCCAGAAAAAAGTGTTTTGGACACATGGTTTACTTCTTCTTTATCTCCAGAAATAAACAATGATCACCCATTAAATGGTAAAGTAAACGGTAAGATGTACCCAATGTCAATGAGACCACAAGCTCATGATATTATAAGAACATGGGCGGTTTATTCTATTCTAATGTCTTTATATAAGCACAATGACATTCCATGGGAGAATTTAATGATTTCTGGACATATCTTAGTTCAAAAGGGAGAAAAGATTAGCAAAAAAACTGGGGGTGGAAAATATAAACCGGAAGATTTAATAAATCAAAAATCAGCAGACGCTATAAGATATGCAATGTCGGGCTCTTCGCTTGGAAAAGATACTTATTTTGATGAAAAAGAAGTGGAAAAGGGAAGAAAATTAGTAACAAAACTCTATAATGCTGGTAAATTAGTTCTCAGTAAACTAAGGGATTTTGACCCAAAAATGGAAGTTCTTAATGATGATCTAGAAGCTATTGATCAATGGATTCTAAATAGATCAGTTGAAACAGCTCAAAAAATGGCAGAAGCTTTTGAAAATTATGAATACTCTCAAGCTCGTCAAATATTTGAGGATTTCTTTTGGAGAGAATTTTGTGATAACTACTTAGAAATAGTTAAGAAAAGGTTATCAATAGAATCCAATACCGATAAATTAAAAATTTCAGCCCAATATGCCTGCTATCACAGTTTCCTAAATATTCTAAAAATGATATCACCCTTTATACCCCATATCACAGAAGAAATGTTCCATGCTAATATTATTACCAAACAAGATGGCGAAAATACTACAGAATCAGTTAAATCTGAGACTGATTCAGGTTATTTAAGTACTAACGAAGGAGTGAAAAGTATTCATAATACATTATGGCCTTCTCAAGATGTTAAATATACTGACGAGAAAATAAAGGAAAATGCTAATTTTGTTTTATCTGTTGTTGTAGAAATAAGAAAATACAAATCTGATAACAAAATAAAATTAAGTGCCCCCGCCTCTGTATTAAGGATAAAATGTTCAGAGGAACAAAACGAAAAACTAACTAGCTTTCTAGATGATCTCGCGTCCTTAGCTAGAGCAGAGAAGATTGAAGTAGAGACTATTGATAGCAAGGAAATAAGTATCGAAATTACACTCTAGTTTATCTTTAATACAACACAATATATTGATTATACTAGTTGGTATAATAATTTTAGGGATCACTATTTTTTTGTATCCAAAAATTATCGTCGGATTATTCAAGTGGTAAAACTAAAAGAACTTAAACTAGAAGTAGACAAAAATAATCTACCGGCAATTAATCTTTATCATCATCTTGGTTTTGGAGATATAAAGGAAACAGAAAATGAGTTTTTAAT
>Ga0075530_1000479_pt1 | contig 18816 bp, 15 predicted proteins | sample NGEPerD_2_FD_75101 | JGI IMG/M metagenome (GOLD analysis project Ga0075530, IMG submission 75101) | Arctic peat soil microbial communities from the Barrow Environmental Observatory site, Barrow, Alaska, USA - NGEE PermafrostL1-D | ecosystem: Environmental > Terrestrial > Soil > Wetlands > Peat ... | reverse complement strand
TGCAATGCCATCGCCAAGCCCTGTCCGGCAGGGAAGAGGGGGAAGAGGGGAAGAAGGGGAAGACCCTGCCGAAACCCAGGCTGGACCAGAAGAAGCCGAGATTAGCGGCGACACGCTACTAGTTGGACTCGGACCTGGCTCGTTGAACTGGGAGCACGGGTGCTTTGATGTCATGGACACTCAAGCTGGTGCCGAGACCTGCGGCGCGGATCAGGGCCGCAGCGGAATGGGGGACGCCGAGCAGCTTAAGTTTTCGACCCCGCCGGTGCAAGATGCTCTGCGCTGCGATCAGCGGCTTCATCCCTGCGGAGTCGATGAAGGCGACAGCTGAAAGATCGACCACGATAGACGGTGCCTGCACCACAGAGGCCAGTGCGATCAGGTCATCGCGGATGCCGGGTGCAGTGAGCAGATCCAACTCGCCGCTCAGGCCGATCGTGACGGACAGGTGGGGCGACGCGGGTGACATATGGGAGGCTCCTTCGCCGTGGCTCTCGACCATTTGCAGCCGGGGTCTCGGGCTTACGACAAGCGACATTACTCGCTTTGGAGTGGCTTTTGTGGCTTTTTCCTGCAGAATCTGTGATTTTTCTGTCGGGGTGGCCTGTGACCTACCTGGCAGGTGAGACAGCTCATACGGTGGTTACTCCGCGGTTCAAGTCGCCGTAGTCTCTCCTAACATGAGCGATAAGCCGCAGGAGAAGGACAAACCCTGGGTTATGCGGACCTACGCCGGACACAGTTCGGCCGCGGAGTCGAACGCGCTGTACCGCGGCAACCTGTCCAAGGGCCAGACAGGTCTCTCGGTCGCCTTCGACCTACCCACCCAGACCGGCTACGACCCCGACTCGGCGCTAGCGCGCGGCGAGGTGGGCAAGGTCGGCGTGCCGATCCCGCATCTGGGGGAGATGCGCCACCTGTTCGCGGAGATCCCCCTCACCGAGATGAACACCTCGATGACGATCAATGCCACCGCGATGTGGCTGCTTGCGCTCTACCAGGTCGTCGCCGAGGAGCAGGCCACGGAGAAGTGGTCTCGACAAGCTCGACCAACCGACGAGCAAGCTCGACCAACCGACGAGCAAGCTCGACCAACCGACGAGCAAGCTCGACTAACCGACGAGGAACTCGAGGAGGTCCGCGGCAAGCTGGCCGGGACGACGCAGAACGACATCATCAAGGAGTACCTGTCGCGCGGGACCTACGTCTTCCCGCCCGAGCACTCGCTGCGGCTGACCAGCGACCTGATCGCCTACACGGTCAACAAGATCCCCAAGTGGAACCCGATCAACATCTGCAGCTACCACCTGCAGGAGGCGGGTGCGACGCCGACCCAGGAGCTCGCCTACGCCCTGTGCACTGCGATCGCGGTGCTCGACTCGGTTCGAGACTCGGGCCAGGTCGAGCCTGAGGACTTCGAGAACGTGGTCGGCCGGATGTCGTTTTTCGTCAACGCGGGTGTGCGCTTCGTCGAGGAGACTTGCAAGATGCGCGCCTTCGTGCAGATGTGGGACGAGATCACCCGGGACCGTTATGGCGTGAGGTCGGCGAAGATGCGTCGCTTCCGGTACGGCGTACAGGTCAACTCCCTCGGCCTGACCGAGGCGCAGCCGGAGAACAATGTGCAACGGATCGTGCTCGAGATGCTGGGAGTCACCCTGTCCAAAGGTGCGCGTGCTCGCGCCGTACAGCTGCCAGCGTGGAACGAGGCGCTCGGTCTCCCGCGTCCCTGGGACCAGCAGTGGTCCCTGCGGTTGCAACAGGTGCTGGCCTTCGAGTCCGACCTCCTGGAGTACGACGACATCTTCGACGGCTCTCCCGTGATCGCGGCCAAGGTCGCCGAGCTCGTCTCCGGGGCGCGCGAGGAGATGGACCGAGTGCAGGCGCTCGGCGGAGCGATCCCGGCGGTCGAGTCCGGCTACATGAAGCAGGAGCTGGTGGCCTCCCACACTGCCCGTCGCGCTCGGATCGAGGCCGGCGAGGACAAGGTGATCGGAGTCAACTGCTACGAGTCGACCGAACCCTCCCCGCTGACGGCCGACCTCGAGTCCGCGATCCAGGCCGCGGACCCGGAAGCCGAACGATCCGCGGTTGCCGGCCTGGAGAAGTGGCGCTCGGAGCGGGACGAGGCCGGAGCGCGCGTGGCACTGGACAAGCTGGCCGAGGACGCCAAGACCCGCACCAACCTGATGGAGGCCACTCTGGTCGCTGCCCGGGCCGGTGTCACCACCGGTGAGTGGGCCGGAGCGCTACGCGAGGTGTTCGGCGAGTTCCGGGCGCCGACAGGTATCTCCGGCGCAGTCGGTGTCGCAGAGGCGGGCTCGGAGCTGGCGGGCGTGCGGGAGGAGGTACGACGCACCGGCGAGCAGCTCGGGGGCAGGCTGCGACTGCTGATCGGGAAGCCGGGGCTCGACGGCCATTCCAACGGCGCAGAACAGGTTGCCGTCCGCGCCCGCGACGCCGGCTTCGAGGTCGTCTACCAGGGCATCCGGCTCACCCCGGAGCAGATCGTGGCCGCGGCTGTCGCCGAGGACGTGCACTGCGTCGGCCTGTCGATCCTTTCCGGCTCACATATGGAGCTCGTGCCCGCGGTGCTCGACGGGATGCGCGAACAGGGGATCGGTGACGTGCCGGTGATCGTGGGCGGCATCATCCCCTCCCGCGACGTGGTTCGGCTCGAGGAGCTCGGTGTGGCAGCGGTTTTCACCCCGAAGGACTTCGGCCTCACGCAGATCATGGCAGGCATCGTCAAGGTGATCCGCTCTGGCTACGACCTCGCCTGAGCGAGGATTTGTCTGTCCCTCCGACGGGACGTCTGGGATGATCCACATGTGGGGACACAAACGGGGACACTTCGGAAGCGGCTTCCGGCGCGGCCGTCCAGTGTCGGTCAAGCGCGCCGGATGGTCCGCCGCAGCCTCGTCGGGGCGGGTCGAGACGACCTCGTCGACACCGCGGAACTGCTGGTCAGCGAGGTCGTGACGAACGCGTTGCTGCACGCCGGAACGCCGATCGATGTGACCTGCTCCGTGGGACGAAGAGGTCTCCGGGTCGAGATCGGCGACGGCAGCCCCCACCTCCCGTCGCGCCGCAGTTATGCGTCGACCGCCGGGACCGGCCGCGGTCTGATGCTGCTCGAGCAGATGGTCGACGACTGGGGCATCGTACCCAACCCTCCCGGCAAGACCGTCTGGTTTCACGTTGCCTCTGGCGACCAGGACGAGATCGACGCGGCGGTCATGGAGGGGATCACAGAACCGGTCCGGTCTGCTGGCGGGGAGACGGCCACTGTGCGGTTCCTCAATGTGCCGCTACTGCTGCACGCCGCATGGGAGGAGCACGCCCAGGCGCTGCTTCGGGAGTACCTTCTAGCGAATCTGGACGTGGGGACCGACGCGATCCGACTGCACGCCGAGGCCACCGATGCGATGGCGGTAGTCGCGGAACGGTTCCCACGCCCCGATATCGGCCTCGAACCTGACCAGGTGCTGGGTGGCGCCGTCGAGCCGAGAGTGTCCAGCGCGCGAGTAGATGTGCAGATCCCGCTCCGCTCCCTGCCGAACTTCCGCACCCTGGACGAGGCGCTGGAGACCGCCGCCGCGATGGCCGACAACGGGGTGTTGCTGACTCCGCCGACGCAGCCAGAGCTACGTTCCTTCCGGCGCTGGTTATGCCAGCAGGTCGATGCGCAGAGCAAGGGACTGGAGCCGACCGCGTGGTCGGTCGAAGCTGGAGCGCCGCCGGAGACCCATCACGCTCTGACCTGGGACTCCACACCGGTCACCGAGTCCGCTCAGGCGACGATTGCCGCCGATGACACGAACCGGATCATCGCGGTGAGCCAACCCGCCCTGGATCTGCTGGGGTATGACAGGCAGCAACTGGTGGGCCAACGCATCGTTACCATCGTCCCGGCTCGCTACCGGCAGGCCCATATCGCAGGGTTCACCATGCACCTGCTGGTCGGACGGAGCCCGCTGATCGGGAGGACCGTCGTGGTCCCGGCAACACGTCGTGACGGCCTTGAGATCGAGGTCGAGCTGACCGTCCAGGCGCGAGTGGTCCCTCACGGCCGCAAGGTCTTCATCGCCGTACTCCGCGAAATCTGACTGGCGGCCATGCCGCGGCGCACGATCGTCCGTACGGACGAAATTGACACGCCGGCCATGTGTCACAACGGCGCGCTGTGCGCTGTTTGTGCAAACACGGCTGCGGTTCAGCCAGGTGGGCGCGAGGTCGCCGTCGCGTTCGGACAGAAGGCCTCGCGCGGTGAACCCGTGTGCACCTCTTCCGGGAAGGTCACCGCCACCACGCTGTCGAGGACCCCGGCGCGTGAAGTGGCCAGGTTCGCCTCCGTCGCGAAGCTGCCGGCTCGTGCGGACAACGTCTCGCAGGAGTGCATCAGCATGCTGATCCGCACGACACGTCGCTTTCCCGCGGGGATCGAGAACTCGGGGTCGCCATCGGCGTCGGTGATGCCGGTGTAGCGGAACAGGCGGGGTTCCTGCGCCAGGGGAGCGAGCCCGGCGACCGTGACCGGAAGCCGGCTGTCGTTGGACAGCGCGAACGAGTAAGTCAGGGTCAGTTGGTCGTGGTAGCGGACCTGGCGCACCGTCCGGTCCCCGAGCTGGAACACCGCTGTCGCGTCGGTGCCGGTCACCGCCGTCGGGCCGTGCGCGGCCAGATCCGGCTCGCTCGCCGCCACCGCGACACTCCCACCCGCTGCGACGAGCAGCAGTGTGAGGATCGCGATCAGGGCGTGCTTGGGCATCGGCCGGTCACCCGCCGGTGGCAGGGACCGGAGCCGGGCGGCGCCGGAGGAGGACGAGTCCGAGCATCATCAGAGCACCGGCACCTGTGAGTGCGAAACCGACGGGTCCCGACCCGCCGCCCACCCCGCCGGCAGGAGGGGAGGCGGCGCCTGCGTCGAGGGGTCCAGGATCACTCTCGCCGGGTTCGGTCGGGCTGTCGAACCAGTCACAGGCGGGCGGATGACGGAACGTCGGGTCGTTGCGGTCGTACTGGCTGCAGCTCAAGAAGCCCGCGTCCTTCACAGGTGCGCCCGGGGTGAAGACCGAGCCTCCGTCGGCGCACGGGCCGGGGTCGACGGTGAAATTGTCGGTTGCGGTCCCGTGCGAGGAGGTGTTGTCCTCCCAGCAGTTGCCGCCACCCTCGTCGTCCCACCAGTGGTCGAGACCGTTGTGCTCTCGAGATCCGCCGGGGCTGATTCCCATCTGGTTCTTGAAGGTCCGGTTGCCGTTGGAGGTGTCGTAGAGCTTGCTGGGGTCGTACTCGTCACGCAGCGGAGCCGGCACCCAGAACTGCATCGTGCCGTAGCGCCAGTTGTCGTAGATCCAGTTGTGGTCGGTGGAGTTGAAGTTGCCGCCCGCGATCAGCACACCTGTGCCGACAGGGGTCGGGATCACCGGGCACACGGTTCCGTCCATGTAGCCGCGTTCCTCGATGGGCTTCTCACAGACGCCTGTGTCCACGTAGCGCGTGTAGTAGTTCTCGTTGTTGCTGTGGATCTTGTTGTAGCTCCAGCGCGCGTGGTCCTGGGGCAGGCCCGGATGATCTGGAAAGAGCGAGTCGGTGGCGATGCCGGTGGCGTTGTCGAAGAACTCGTTGTGGTGCGCGAACACCGAGTTGCCCGCCGCGCCGGAGTATCCCAGCGTGTTGTCGTGGCTCTTGCTGTTGCGGATCTCGATGGCGTACCGGGTCGGCTTGAACGTCTGGTTGTCGCCGTTGAGGTCCGAGGCCGACCCGGGGTAGATCCCCGAGTCTCCGTTGAAGTAGGCGTCCACGCGCTGGATCAGCCCGTGGTCACTGGCGAAGGCGAGGATGCCGTACTCGTCGTTTCCGCGCGCCACCAACCGGTCGACGACGAAGCCGTCGGTCTCCATGATGTAGAGCGCGTTGAACTCAGCCTGTTGCACTGTGAAGTTGCGGAAGTAGACGCCGCCGGCGCGGTCGGCGCGGATCGCGTTCAGCTTTGCGAACTGGTTGTCGATCGTCACCGCCTTCTCGGTGCGCCCCGTCCCGACCACCTGGGTGCCGCAGAACCGACTGTCGCACTTGATGGAGCCGTTGTCCGGGCTCTGGTCGCCGAGGATCGTGATCAGGTTCAGGTTCTGCGGACACCTGAGCTGGTCGGCGTACGACAGCGCTATCGGCCCTGTCTCGTCGGCGGCTTCGCTGGCGCCTTCACTGGCGCCTTCACTGGCGCCTTCACTGGCGCCTTCACTGGCGCCTTCGCCGGCGCCACTGTCGGGCGAGGAAAGGCTACCGATGTACTGCGAGGAATCGAGGGGGTCGTCCGAGTCGGTCCGGAGGTTGGAGCAGTACGACGACTTCTTCTGGTTCGCCCATTTGCGCTCGGTGTAGTAGCCAGGCAACACGTAGATCGAGGTGCCGCGCCTCTCGATCGAGTTGATCGCGGACTGGATCGACGTGAACTCACAGCGTCGCAACAGTGCGCGGTTCCTCGTCTTGAGGGGCCCTGCGGGCATCTGGGTGATCCGGCGCGCAGTGTCCGGCTTGCAGACCACGCGCTGCCGCGGGTTGTCCAGCCCCAGGTACGCCGGACGCGCTCCCGTGCCGTCGGGGAAGGATGCTGCGCGCTCCTCGTGAGCCTGAGCTGGTGAGACGAGAACGAGTCCACCGACCAACAGCCCGACGAGTGCTGCCATGGCAACGAGAAATACGTGTGAGCGCGATGTACGCATTGGAGACCTCCAGTGCATACTGCAACGAGTTCTAGTGAGAAGAGTTACGGAGACGACGTGGTTCGAGCGGCAAAGATCGTCGGCGTGATGGCGGCGGGGCTCCTGCTCGTCGGATGCTCGGGCGGGGATAGCGAGTCCGACAACCCCGGCGATTCCAGCTCGCCTGCCACCGGCTCAGCGAGCGAAGGGGAGCCCCGGCCGACCCTCGGCAGGACAGCCGGAACGCCGACCGATCCGCCTGCCCGGCCGATGGCCAGGTTGGAGAACGCGGTCGCCGTCCGCCTCAGGGCGCAGGTCGCCGGACAGGGCCTGCGCCTGGACTACCTGGACTGCCCGAAGTGGGATGGAATGGCGCCGCAACAGCTGATCTGCAAGGGCTACCTCAACGGCGTGACCGCCGACGTTCGCGTGCGGCTCACCAGGACCACGACGAGCGTGAACTTCGACGCCCGGCTGCAGGACCCCGTTCTCGCCACGCGAACGTCGAGCGCCGACTGCGAGAAGACGGCTACACCGCGATCGACTGTGGCAAGAAGCCGGCCTACCCGGCCGTGGTGGGCAGTGAGGTCGTCTGCAAGGTCAGCAAGGACGGTGCGCAGAAGTACGTCGTTGCCACGGTGCTCGAGGGGTCCAGAACCGTGCAGATCAGCGACTACTGACCCCTCCCGCCTCCATGCGACAGACTCGTCGGATGGAACGGGTGGTCGTCATCGGAGCGGGCGTGATCGGGCTGTCATGCGCGGCCCGGTTGCTCGAGGCCGGTCGGCACGTCGACATCCTCGCGCGGGACCTGCCGCTGGAGACCACGTCGTCGGTGGCCGCGGCGATCTGGTACCCCTACCGCGCACTCCCTTTCGAACGCGTGACCGCGTGGTCGGCGGCGTCCTACACCGAGTTCGCCCGGATCGCTACCCACCCGGACACCGGAGTGCGGATGGTGTGCGGGACCGAACTGCACCGCAACGTCCGGCCCGACCCGTGGTGGGCCGTCGCGGTTCCAGGGCTCACTCGGGTCACCACCATGCCAGCGCCGTACGCCGATGGCTGGAGCTTCACCACGCCGGTGATCGAGATGCCGGTCTACCTGCGTTGGCTGACCCGGCGTGTCACCGCCCTGGGCGCCACCATCACTCGGTTGGCGCTCACCGGACTGCCTGACCACGCGAGCGTGGTCGTCAACGCCACCGGCCTCGGCGCGCGGTTGGTCGCCGACGATCCGGCGGTGCAGCCGGTGCGCGGGCAGGTCGTCTACGTCGAACAGGTCGGACTGGACCGGTGGTGGATCGACGCCGACGGCCCGACCTACGTCGTACCTCGTTCGACGGACATCGTGGTTGGCGGGACCGACGACGAGGGAGAGTGGAGCCGCACACCGGACCCGGACACGGCCGCCCGGATCCTAGAACGTGCCGCCCTGCTCGTGCCGGACCTGTCCGAGGCACGGGTGCTGCGTCACAAGGTGGGGCTTCGCCCGGCGCGACCCGAGGTGCGGCTCGAGGTGGAGCGGCTCTCCCCAGGCTCGACCACCGGCGGCGGGATCGTGCACTGCTACGGGCACGGCGGTGCGGGTGTCACCCTGTCCTGGGGGTGCGCCGACGAGGTGACGGCACTGGTCTCTGGGCTCGTCAGCTGAGCTGGTAGACCCGCCAGAGGTCGGTCTCCACCGGAAGCACCTGCACCCCGGCGAACCCCGCTTGCCGCGCGTAGGACTCCAGCTTCGGCCGGCGCAGCACCGTCCCGGTGGCCTCGGTCGGGTTGCCGGACATCCCGTCGGGTAGGCAGACCAGGACGCTGAAGCCGTACATCAGCTTCTCCAGGTCGTCACCTGGTGCGGTGAACTCGTCGGCCACCTTCTCGTCGACGACCACCACGACGCCGTCCGCTCCGGCCATCTCTCGCATCGCGGCGAGGACGGGGACCGGGTGGGCCATGTCGTGCACGCACTCGACCGCCAGCACCAGGTCGTAGGTCTCGCCCGGCGGGTCGTGCGCGATGTTCTGGTCCACAACAGTGACCCGGTCACCCACACCGGCGTCGGCGACCGTCGTGCGTGCCAGTTCGATCGTCGCGGGGTCCACGTCGAACGCGTGCGAGGTGACGCCGGGAAACGCCTGAGCCAGGCCGATGGAAGCCCAGCCGGCACCACATCCGACATCGGCGACCTTGACGACCTCGCCGCCCGTCATCCGCTGGTGCAATTCGGGTAGGCCCTCGGCGAGCCATCCCGGCAGCAGGTGCAGCAGAACCGGCCCGTTCGCATCTGCCTGCGCGTCCCTCATGTCCGTGCCGTAGGACTCCCAGGCGAAGCCCTTTCCCGTCCGGCCTCCCTCCGCGACGCCGTCCCAGTGCGCGCCCGCGGCCGCGATCAGGCGGGCGACGGGCGCCAGCGTGCTGATGTGGTCGGGTCTGGCCAGCACCTCGGACGCTCCGGGGGAGAGTCGGAACCGGCGCCGGTCAGCGGTGTCATCGTTGGCCGCGACCTCGAGCAGCCCGTAGACAGCCTGCTGCTCCAGCCACTCGCGGGTGTACCGCTCGGAGCACCCGGTGGCCGCGGCGACCTCGCCCGAAGTGAGGTCGTGTCCATCGAGGACGCTGTAGTAGCCCAGCCGGTCGCCGATGGCGATGCTCAACATCTCCATCCCGCCGAGGATCGAGCCGAACACGCGCTCGCCCACCGCTGCAACGGGATCGGTCGAATCTTCGGTCACCGACGTCATTGTGTTGTCCCCTCTGGTTGCAGTGCCGTCGGCAAGGCTGACGACGGTCCCGCCGCCTGACGCTAGTCCCAGAAGTCCCTCGGGTGCCAGCCGTGCCTACTATCTGGGCCCACTATCTGGGAGACCGACGACGAAGACCGACCCGTTAGTGTCACGACGCGACGAGTTCCCCCTATCTGCGTGCAGCCCTGTTCGCTCTGCCGGGGCTTCCCTGGCCGCGGTGGGCGCGACCCACCCGGCGAGCCTGACCTACTCAAGCTCCGAGCACTGGACCGTCATGCACGTCGTCGCGATGTTGGTCTTCTCGCTCGTCGGCGCTGCATTGGTGGGACTGGTCTGGCCGCGTCGGGACCCGGTCGCGCTCGCGATCGGGCTCGCTGCCTACCTGTACGCCGTCGCGTATACCGCGCTCGACCTGATCGCCGGTGTCGCGGCGGGGTTCGTCACCTATCAGGCGGGGCCGGAGGCGCAGCGGACCGAGGCGGTGGTGGACCTCTTCGATATCGGGAACCAGCTGGGCGAGCTCGGCGTGTGGGCGTTCCTGACCGCGAGCGTGCTCGTCGCCCTGGACCAGGTCTGGTGGCACCGGATGCGTGCTCTCGTCCCGGCGCTGCTGCTCGTCGTGGCGGGGATCTCGTTCCTGGACAGCCACATCTACCCGTGGCGCGGAGTGGTCACGGTGCTGGTCATCGGCCTGGCCACGGGCTGGCTGGCCTACCTCAGGCCTTCCGGCCGCGCCCTGATATCGGGAGGCGACCTGTCCGCCCCCGGCGAGGATCAGAACAGCCGCGCCGAGGGGTCGTCCATCCCGCGGAGGGCGTTGTAGTCGACCACCGCGCAGGTGATGCCGCGGTCAATGGCCAACACGCGTGCCTGGGGCTTGATCTCCTGGGCGGCGAAGATCCCTCGCACAGGGCGGAGCCGCGAGTCGCGGTTGAGCAGTGCTAGGTATCGGGTCAGCTGCTCCACGCCGTCGATCTCGCCGCGCCGTTTGATCTCCACCGCGACGGACCTCCCCCCCGCGTCGCGACACATGAGGTCCACCGGGCCGATGGCGGTGGGGTACTCCCGCCGTACCAATGTCAAGCCATCGGCGAGCGTGGCGGGGTGCTCGGCCAACAGCTCCTGGAGGTGCCGCTCGACACCGTCCTTCTGCAGGCCGGGGTCCACGCCGAGGTCGTGGATGGAGTCGCTGATCACCTCCTCGAGCAGGATGCGCAGAGTGTCCTCGGAGGTCCCGTTCCGGCTCGTCACCGTCCACTCGATCGCCCCTTCGTCATTGATCGCCTCGGCGATCTTGCACGGAGGTGACATCCAGTTCAGCGGCTTGTAGGAGCCACCGTCGGAGTGGATCAGCACCGAGCCGTCGTTCTTGACCAGGATCAGCCGCGTCGCCATCGGCAGGTGGGCGGTCAGCCGTCCTGCGTAGTCGACCTGGCAGCGGGCTATCACGAGGCGCACGGGCAGTGACAATACCGGCCCGGACCTTCGAAGGTGTTGCAGCTCACGCCACCAGCACCGATCACCCCGCATCACGGTTGGGGGTGGCGTGACAACATGGCGCCCATGACAAGCACCGCACGCGAGTTCAGCAACATCGGCGTCATCGGTCTCGGCACGATGGGTGCCGGCATCGCCGAGGTGTTCGCCCGCAAGGGGTACCAGGTCGTGGGGGTCGAGCTCAACGACGAGTCCCTCGAGCGCGGGCGGCAACACGTCCAGCACTCGACCGACCGGGCCGTCACGCGCGGCAAACTCTCCGAGGAGGACCAGAAGGAGCTGGTGGGCAGGATCACCTTCACCACGAACCTTGCCGACGTCAAGGATGCCGGCGTGGTCATCGAAGCCATCGTGGAACGGCTCGAGCTGAAGCAGGAGCTGTTCCAGCAGCTCGATGCGATCGTGGGCGCCGAGACCATCCTGGCGACCAACACGTCCTCGCTCTCGGTCACTGAGATCTCCACCGCTACGTCGCATCCCGGCCGGATGATCGGGCTGCACTTCTTCAACCCCGCTCCAGTGCAGAACCTGGTCGAGATCATCCGCACAGTCGTCACCGAGCCGGACGTCCTCGATGACGTCGCGACCCTGGCCCGTTCCCTGGACAAGACCCCGGTCAGCTGTGGCGACAAGGCCGGCTTCATCGCGAACGCACTGCTCTTCGGCTATCTCAACCATGCGGTCTCGATGTACGAAGGCAGGTACGCCACTCGTGAGGACATCGATGCGGCGATGCGCTTCGGATGCGGCTACCCGATGGGGCCGCTCGCCCTGCTCGACCTGATCGGACTGGATACCGCTTACCAGATCCTCGAGACGATGTACCGCCAGGGCCGTGACCGCCTCCACGCGCCGTCACCGGTCCTGAAGCAGATGGTCACCGCGGGCATGCTCGGTCGTAAGACCGGCCGCGGGTTCTACGTCTACGAGGGCCCCGACAGCCCGGTTGTGGTCGCGGACGCACTCACGCCATCCGACGACGCCAAGCCGGAGCTCAGGCGCGACATCGTGAAGGTCGGCGTCGTCGGCACCGGGACTATGGCCACCGGAATCGCGCAGGTCTTCGCCAAGGCCGGGTACGACGTCGTGTACGTCGGGCGCAGCAAAGAGAAAGTGGCCAACGTCAGCGCTGTCATCGAGCGCTCGCTGGACAAGGCGATCCAGCGCGGGAAGCTCGACGAATCCGCTCGTGACGAGACGCTGTCGAAGCTGACCGGCACCACCAGGCTCGACGACCTCGCCGACGTCGACCTCGTCGTGGAGGCGATCGCGGAGGACCTGGCGATCAAGACCGTCCTGTTCGAGAACCTCGACGAGATCTGCAAGGCCGGCGCGATCCTGGCCACCACGACCTCGTCGCTTCCGGTGATCGAATGTGCGCAGGCGACCAAGCGCCCGCAGGATGTCGTCGGGATGCACTTCTTCAACCCGGCTCCGGCGATGAAGCTGGTGGAGATCGTGAGCACTGTCAGCACGTCCGAAGAGGTGGCGGAGACGGCGCGTGCCCTATGCGCCTCGCTCGGCAAGGTCGCTGTCTCGTGCGGAGACCGGGCCGGCTTCATCGTGAACGCGCTGCTGTTCCCCTACCTCAACGACGCGGTGCGGATGCTCGAGGCGCACTATGCGTCAGCCGACGACATCGACACCGCGATGAAGTACGGCTGCGCGCTGCCGATGGGCCCGTTCGAGCTGCTCGACGTCGTCGGCAACGACGTTTCCCTAGCGATCCAGCGCGAGCTCTACCTCGAGTTCCGAGAACCGGGCTTCGCGCCGGCGCCCTTGCTCGAGCACCTGGTCACTGCGGGGTATCTCGGTCGCAAGACCAAGCGGGGGTTTCGCGACTACACCACCCGGTGACCGACGAGACCCCGGCTGGTCGAGCCCCGCCCGGCTGGTCGAGCGTGTCGAGACCACTCCGCCCGGCTGGTCGAGCCCCCACCGCCTTTCGCGCCTCGTCACTCCGCCTTCGGCATCGGTGCGTCCTTGAACACGGCCCCGGTGCGGTTGGCGTAGGCGCTGGTGTCGGCGGTCTCCATGTCCCCGTCCCACTCGGTGGCCAGAGGTACGTCGACCTCCGGCGCGACTCGGGTGACGATCTCGTTGAGCACTCTCTCGGCATTGCCGACCCACAGGTGCTTGGCGCCGTCCACACCGACCACCTCGGCCTGCGAAACCGTGGCAAACCGCTCCTTGGCCTCAGCGGGCTGTAGATAGTCATCGTTCTCGGGAACCAGGGCGGTCAGCGGCTTGCCCGAGTCCCGCCATTCCTGGAGGTGCTCCTCGGCTGAGAACCGCAGCGGAGGGGACAACAGGATTGCGCCCTTGACCGCCGGGTCGTTGCCGTGCATCAGGACCAGGTCCGTGCCGAAAGACCAGCCGATCAGCCAGATGTTCGGCAGGTCGGAGAACTCGGCGTACTCGATCGCCGCCGCGACGTCGTAGGCCTCGCCCTGCGCGTGGTCGAACTCCCCCTCGCTCGTGCCCTGCATGCTCGAGGTGCCGCGGGTGTTGAAGCGGAGCACCGCGAGCCCGGCCAGCGCGGGCAGGCGGAACGCGGCCTTGCGGTAGACGTGGCTGTCCATCATCCCGCCATGCGTGGGCAGAGGGTGGATGCAGACGATCGTGGCCACGGGTTGGCGATCGAGCGGGAGTGCCACCTCGCCCACCAGCTCGAGCCCGTCCGCGGTGTGCAGCGTGAGGGCCTCGCGCCGGGCCGGTAGGACGGAGTTACCTCGGATCGCAGCCATGACCGACATTGTCCACGATCCGTGTGGTCTCGACGGGCTCGACCAGCCGGAGGGGCTCGACCGGTCGGCGGCTAACGCTAACGGGCCGCTTGGCGGCGGAGGAAGATCTCCTTGAGCAGCAGCTGCATCGCGGCAGCAGTCGGGATCGCCAGGAGCGCACCCACCACGCCCAGTAGTGCGGCCCCCACCAGTGCCGCGATCACGATCAGCGACCCGGGGATGTCGACCGAGCGCGACATCACCCGCGGGTAGACAACGTAGTTCTCGAACTGTTGGTACAGCACAAAGAAGATCAGGCAGATGATGCCGATCTTCGGGTCGGTGGCGAACCCGATGGCGACGACCACGGAGGCCCCGAGCGTGGCGCCGATCATCGGGATCACGTCGAGGATCGCGACGACGACCGCGAGTGCGACGGCGTACTCACTGAGCCCCACCGCGAACAAGAAGATCAGCGAGCTGATGCCCGCACACATCGCCACTGCGACAGCGCCGAAGACGTAGCCGCCGACGTTGCTGAGGATCTCATCGCCCAGGGAGGTCACCCGATCCCGACGGCTCGCGGGCGCCAGCTGGTACGCCGCATGCTTGATGCTGGGCAGCGAGGCGAGGAAGTACACCGTCAGCACGATGATCAGGAACGCGTTCACCAGGGCCGAGAGCACCGCCAGGCCCACGCCGACAACCCCGCCGAACACCTGCTCGGCGAAGCTGCCCTGCTCGATGAACTCCTGAGCCCGCGTGATGATGTCGTACTGCTGGTCGAGACTCTCGACCGTCGCGTTGTTACGCAGCTGGTTGAACCATTCGGGTGCGCGCTCGACCATGGTACCGACCTGATCGGTGATGACCGGAGCGATCGCCACGAAGAACAGGGCGACTGCGGTGAACACGCCCGAGGCGACCACGAGCACGGCCCAGCTTCGCCTCACGCCACGTCGCAGGAGAGCCTCGACGAGCGGGTTGAGGCCAACGGCGATGAACATGGCGACCACGATCAGGATGAGCACCGAGCTGATCGAGAGAATCTGCTGGCCGAGCCAGATCGCCAGCAACGCGCCGACAGCGCCGAAGAAGCCCGTGTAGAACGGGGAGTGACTCCTCAGCGGCCGGCCGAGCGGCCCGTGGGAGTCCGCGGCCTCCTCCCCGTGATCGGCGCGCTGGGACGCAGTCTCGCCGGTGGCACTGGGTGGCCCCTCCGAGCGACCAGCGTCGTCGGAGGCATCGCTGACCACGTGGTCGGGCGCATCTGGGGAGGCTTTCCCGGGTGCGTCGGCAGAGTCCTGCTCGGACTGTGCTGGTGCCCCGGCGTCCGCAGCCGCCCCCCGCTGCTCGGACTCCGGGCCACTCATCCCTGCGGAGCGGCTTCCGGCTCGTCCCCGAAACCGGCGACGACGTCACGAAGCGCACCGAGCTGCGCCACGATCGCGTCCCGACGCTTCTGCACCCGGTCAACCTCCGCGCGGATCGCGGCAAGCTCGCGATCGGCGTCCTGGTGGCCGGACGCGACCAGGCTGTCGGCCTGGGTCTGCGCAGACGCGACGAGCTGATCGGCCTCGCGGCGTGCGCGACTGAGCAGGCGCTCCGCCTCCTCACTTGCCTGATGACGCTGTGATGTAGCCGCAGCCATCGCCTCGCGGGCCCGGTCCTCGGCCGCCTTGGACCGCTCCTCCGCCTCGACCACGATCCGCGCCGTCTCGGCGGTGGCGTTGCTGTGGTGGTCGGCCGCTTCGCGGGTCAGCCGTTCCTTCTCGACCGCCAGAGTTCGACGCGCCTCTTGGACCTCGCGCTCAGCAGCGGCATGTGCCTGCTCGGACTCCCGGCGGGCGCCGGTGAGCAACGTGTTGGTCTCCTGCTCGCCAGCGAGCCTGACCTGCTCGGCCTCACGTCGTGCGGAGGCGAGCATGTCCTCTGCCTCGCTGCGGGCCAGGGAGCGCTCCTGCTCCACGTCGGCCTGGGTGTGGGCGCGGGTCTCGTCGAGCTCCTTGAGCTGGACCATCCGCATGTCCTCGGCGTCACGGGCGGCCTGGGTGCGCATGATCTCGGACTCACGTGCCGCCTGGCCACGGATCTCCTGCGCCTGGGCAGTGGCCTGCGTCAGGACCTCGTCGGCCTGCTCCTCGGCGAGTCGCAGCATCTCGCTGGCGCGGCCGCCCAGTCCGGCGTACGACGGTGTCTCGTTCTCGGACAGCTGCTGGGTGAGGTCGGCGACCTGCTGCTCGAGCCTGCCGATGCGGGACTTGGACTCGGTCAGGCTCACGGTGAGCCCGGCCTTCTCCCCCTCCAAGGTGCGGACCGTCCGGTCGACCGCGTCCCTGACGTAGCCTCGACGCGCTAGCGGAAAGGTGGCGGACGTGCGGGCGGGTTCCGGCGCGCGAGCGGTGGCGGCGGTGCCGGAGCCGCCGGACGTGCTGGGCGTGCTTTGCGTGACGGCAGGCATCACCTGCGTCTCGTCATCGGCCGAACCATTCGCCGGCTCGTCGTCGAAGATGGACAGGCCCGATCGGTCGCTCATGCGATCCCCTCACGTTGTTGCGTTCTTGCAGCCTAAGTGTTCCCGATGAGAGCGAAGAAACCGGGGACGACACGAAGAAACCGGAAGATCGCGGCGCAAAGCACAACCGGCCGCTAGACGATCCTGTGTCGGGAGATAGTGCCGGGAGATAGGGCCGGGAAGGGGTGCCGGGACTACTTTTCGTGCTGCCCTGGCGCCGCCCGCTCAGACTCGTCATGAAGGATCGAGGCCTAGACCCCGCGGAAACGGTTGATGGCGTCGATGTGCTGGCCGCGCATCTCCGGGTTGCGCACACCCAGCCCCTCTTCGGGAGCCAGGCACAGCACGCCCACTTTGCCCTGATGCAGGTTCTTGTGCACCTCGAAGGCGGCCTGGCCGACATCCTCCATCGCATACGTGTTCGAGAGGGTCGGGTGGACCAGCCCCTTGGCCACTAGCCGGTTCGCCTCCCATGCCTCCCGGTAGTTGGCGAAGTGCGAGCCGATGATTCTCTTCAGGTTCATCCACAGGTAGCGGTTGTCGTACTCGTGCATGAAGCCGCTCGTGGACGCACAGGTCACGATCGTGCCGCCTCGTCGCGCCGCGAAAACGGAGGCGCCGAACGTCTCCCGGCCCGGGTGTTCGAAGACGATGTCGGGGTCCTCGCCGCCGGTCAGCTCGCGGATCAGCTTGCCGAACCGGCGCCACTCCCGCTGGTCCTGGGTGTTCTCGTCCTTCCAGAACCTGAAGCTCTCCGCGTTCCGGTCGATGATCAGCTCCGCGCCCATCGAGCGGCAGACCGCTGCCTTGTCCGGCGAGGAGACGACACAGATCGGGGTCGCGCCACCGTTGAGCGCGAACTGGGTCGCGTAGCCGCCGAGACCCCCGCTGGCGCCCCAGATCAGCACGTTGTCGCCCTGTTTCATGCCCGCACCGTTGCGGCTCACGAGCTGCCGGTAGGCGGTGGAGCTCACCAGGCCGGGGGAGGCGGACTCCTCCCAGGTCAGGTGTGCGGCCTTGGGCATCAGTTGGTTCGACTTGACCAGGGCGATCTGCGCCAGTCCGCCGAAGTTGGTCTCGAAGCCCCAGATCCGCTGCTCGGGGTCGAGCATCGTGTCGTTGTGCCCGTCGGGGCTCTCCAGCTCGACCGACAGGCAGTGTGCGACCACCTCGTCCCCGGGGTGCCAGGTGTGCACGCCCACGCCGGTCTTGAGTACGACGCCGGACAGGTCAGAGCCGACGACGTGGTAGGGCAGGTCGTGCCGCTTTCCGAGGGGCGAGATCCTGCCATATTTCTCGAGGAAACCGAATGTCGACACCGGCTCGAAGATCGAGGTCCACACGGTGTTGTAGTTGATCGCGCTGGCCATCACCGCGACGTAGGCCTCACCCGGGCCCAGCTCAGGCAACGGCACCTCGTCGACGTGGAGGGACTCGCGGGGGTCCTTGTCGTGGCTGGCGAGACCCTCGAACATGCCCGCCTCGTCCTTGCGGACCGTCACGCCTCGGTAGGAGCCGGGGAGCTCGAGGGCGGCGTAGTCGTCGGTGGACGTGTCGCCGGCGAGGATCGCGTCGAGAATCTGCTTCACGAGAGCTCCTGGAGAGATGTCGGGGTTCGTGCCGTTGCGCTGCCGCGGAGACGGGCCGGGCGGTGGAACGGAATCTACCGGCCGGTAACCGTATCCGCCAAGACCGGGGACGCGGATTCGACGAGCTCGACGAGCACACCGCCGGCATCCTTGGGGTGCACGAAGTTGATCCGTGAGTTCGCAGTCCCCCGGCGCGGCTCGTCGTACAACAGGCGCAGGCCGCGTTCGCGCAGGATCGCGCAGACCCGGTCGACATCGGTGACCCGATAGGCAAGCTGCTGCAGGCCCGGCCCGGATCGTCGGAGGAACTTGGCGATCATCGACTGGTCGTCGACCGGGGCGAGCAGCTGGATCGACGACCCGGAGTCCCCGACGGCGACCATCGCCTCGCGCACCCCCTGCTCCTGGTTGGTCTCCTGGTGGGAGACCCGCATTCCGAACGCGTCCCGGTAGAACGCGATCGCCTCGTCGAGGTCGGGCACGGCGACCCCGACGTGGTCGATGCAGGTGAACAGGTGGGCGGGGATAGCCAGGTCGGCAGAAGGGCTCATGCCCGATATCGTGGTACGACGGGCGCCCCCGCGGCGAGCGAGTGTGACTCGTCAGACACCGAGCAGGTAGGTCCACCCCTCCCTCAATCGCGGCTTCGTGGGTATCGTCCCTGTCAACGCGGGCGTTGCATTCCGCGCCATCGCTTGTTCAGTCAGCCGCTGCAGGAGGCATCACCATGTCGTCGAAGTCATCAACCCCAGCCGGATCCGTCATCGTTGCTGGTGCTCGCACACCGATCGGTCGCCTATTGGGTGGCCTCAAGGACCAGTCCGCCGCAGATCTCGGTGGTGTCGCGATCAAGGGCGCGCTCGAGAAGGCCGGGGTGTCGGGGGATCAGGTCGAGTACGTCATCCTCGGTCAGGTGATCCAGGCCGGCGCCGGCCAGATCACCGCGCGGCAGGCGGCAGCGAAGGGTGGCATCCCGATGAGCATCCCCTCGCTGACCATCAACAAGGTGTGCCTGTCCGGCATCAACGCGATCGCTCTCGCCGA
>Ga0075530_1000477_pt1 | contig 18844 bp, 17 predicted proteins | sample NGEPerD_2_FD_75101 | JGI IMG/M metagenome (GOLD analysis project Ga0075530, IMG submission 75101) | Arctic peat soil microbial communities from the Barrow Environmental Observatory site, Barrow, Alaska, USA - NGEE PermafrostL1-D | ecosystem: Environmental > Terrestrial > Soil > Wetlands > Peat ... | reverse complement strand
GTGTAGTAGAGGATGCCCCTCATGCGCGCCGATTGAGAGGCCTCCCTGAAGGCGTTGTTGACGTCTTCTATCGTTACCTCGGCCCCCAAGTTGCACACGAGGTCCGTGACCGAGCCGTCGGGCACGGGGACGCGCAAGGCGATGCCGTCGAGGCGGCCTTTGAGCTGCGGCAGCGACAACGCCGCAGCCTTGGCCGCGCCGGTTGAGGTCGGGATGATGTTGAGGGCCGCGGCGCGCGACCTGCGAAGGTCTGAGTGAGGCAGGTCCTGCAGGCGCTGATCGCCTGTGTAGGCATGGCACGTGGTCATGAAACCCTTTTCGATTCCCCAGTTGTCCTGCAGCACCTTCGCCATCGGAACAACGCAGTTCGTGGTACAGGACGCGTTCGAGATGATGCTGTGCTTGCCGGGGTCGTAATCATCGTCGTTGACCCCCATGACGAGCGTGATGTCCTCATCCTTGGCGGGGGCTGAGATGATTACCTTCTTGGCACCGGCGTCGAGGTGCTTTGAGGCGTCGGCTCGTTTGGTGAACAGCCCGGTCGACTCGACCACAACCTCTACTCCGAGATCGCCCCACGGCAGCGAGCCGGGGTCTCGCTCGGACAGCACTCGCACCTCGGTGCCGTCGACCGAGAAACCCTCGTCGGAACTCTTGACCTCTTTGCCGAGGCGGCCGAAGACTGTGTCGTACTTGAGCAGATGGGCGATGGTGGCCGGGTCGGTGATGTCGTTGACCGCCACCACCTCCAAGTCCGCGCCCTTGGCGGTAAACGCCCGGAAGAAATTACGCCCGATGCGCCCGAAGCCGTTGATCCCTACTCGCGTCGTCATCGACGACACCTCCCGTTTGAGCTAGCGGATGGTCCCAATGCTGGCGTCATCCTAAGCCAGGGCCGTCGCCGGAGGGGGCCGAAAGCGGACCGTGGGACTCTGCCCACGGTTTTCGGTGGGTAGAGGCACACCGTGGTCATTTGCCACCGCGGGCGCGGGCGGGGGCTGGGGCAGGGCCGACACTCAGGCCAGGCTCCGCAGGACCTCGGCCAGCCGGGCGGGGTCGTGGCCTCCGTCGGGGGAGGCCACGTCTGCCTCGACCACCCTGACCCCGCAGAACTCGAGCGTCTCCCGATCGACGGCCACGCCGGCGGGCTCCAGCACAGGACGTTGCACGACTACAACGTCGGCCGCGTAGGGACCGGCGTGCGCCAGCAGCGCCTCGAGATGCCCCCCGGCGGTGAGGGCGGTCGTCTCCCCTGGCTGGGTGCAGCTGTTGCACACGAACACCTTGCAAGCCTCGGTCCGAGCCAGTGCCTCCTTGATGCCGGGCACGATCACGGTGGCGATGAGGCTCGTGAACAGGCTCCCCGGCCCCAGCACCACCTGGTCGGCCTCGAGGATCGCCCGCACCGCCCCCTCGTAGGCGACGGCGTTGGCCGGTTTGAGATAGACCGCCTGGATGGGGGCTCCCGCGCTTTGCACGGCCACCTGGCCGCGCACGACCTCCCCGTTGACGCGCGCCCGCAGCGCAACCACCTGGGTGGTGGCGGGATGGACGAGCCCGCCTGCGCCCAGCAGCTCGCCTGCTTGCTGCACCGCCGCGGCGAAGTCACCGGTCATCTCGGTCAGTCCGGCGATCACGAGATTGCCGAGGGGGTGCTCGCTCAGCGTCCCTTCGCCGAAGCGGTGCTGGTAGAGACGAGCGAGCGCCGAGTCCTCGGACAATGCCACCAGACAGTTGCGGATGTCTCCGGGGGCGGGAATGCCGAGCTCCCTCGTCAAACGGCCCGAGGAGCCACCGTCGTCGGCCACCGTCACCACCGCAGCGACCTCGTCGGCGTAGCGGCGCGCAGCCCTGAGGGTGGCGGCGAGGCCGTGACCGCCCCCCACCCCAGTGACCTTCATTGCGCTTGCGGGCGCTCGACGTCTCGATGCACGACTTTGGCCCGGAAGCCGAGATCGCGAATCGTCGCACCTATTGCCTCGGACAACACCACAGAGCGATGGCGTCCGCCGGTGCAGCCAATCGCCACGGTGAGATAGTGACGACCTTCCTCCTGGTATCCGTTCAGCAACATCTCGAGCAGATCGCAGAGGCGGTCCATGAATACTGTCGTCACGCTGTGGCCGAGGACATAGTCCTTGACAGACTGCTCGAGCCCGGTCAAGGGCCGAAGGTCGGGCACCCAGTGTGGGTTGGGCAGAAACCGAACATCGAGCACAAGGTCGGCATCGAGCGGCAACCCGTACTTGTATCCGAACGAGATCACCGTCGTGCTGAGGCCATCGGAAGCACTCACATCCGAGAAGTAGGAGCCCAGCCGCGTCCTCAACGCGCGCACGGACATATCCGAGGTATCCACCACGATGTCGGCACCCTCTCGGAACGGCCTCATGAGATCGCGCTCCCGCTGGATACCGACCGCTACGCGATCGTCCGGTGCCAGGGGATGCCTGCGACGAGAGGCGTCGAAGCGCCTCACCAAGACATCGTCGGAGGCCTCCAGGAACACGAGCCGGTAGTTGCACACATCCCGTCTCAGCTTCTCGAGCTCCTTCATCGCTTCGGAGAAGAAGGTGCCGCCGCGCGCGTCAATCACCAATGCAATGAGATCGATGTCGTTGCCGGGCGCCAGTGCCAGGGACACCATCGTCTTGATCAGGGCCGGCGGCAGGTTATCGACCACGAACCACCCGAGGTCCTCGAGTGCCTTTGCCGTCTCGGAGCGCCCCGCTCCCGACAGCCCGCTTATGACCAAGACATCGACGCGCTGCGCGCGCTGTCTCAGGCTCATGACGCCTGCTGCTGCGCGACGGTAGGATCTGAGAACTGCGCAAATACAGCTTCGGCTACCGTGCGCGGAAGGCCGGGCACCTCGTAAAGTTCCTCCAGGGTCGCCGTCCGAATTCGCTTGACCGAGCCGAAATGGTTCAAGAGCTTCTTGCGGCGAGCGTCTCCCAACCCCGGCACCGCATCGAGCGCGGAGCGCGTCATGCTCTTGCTGCGGCGAAGACGATGGTAGGTGAGCGCGAACCTGTGGGCCTCATCCCGAACACTCTGCAACAGATACAGCGCTTCGGAGCTTCGGGGGATGACGATGGGCTCGGCACGATCGGGAAGGAAGACTTCTTCCATCCGTTTGGCGAGGGAGCACACCGCGATGTCGTCGATCCCCAGCTCCTCCAAGACCTCGACCACGCTGCTCAGTTGTCCTTTGCCTCCATCGATCACCACTAGGTTTGGTGCGTAGGCAAACTTCCGGTTCGTTTCGACTTCCGAGTCGCCCCGCCGATAGCGAAGAAACCGCCGCCTCACGACCTCTCCCATCATTGCGAAGTCGTCGGGTCCGCTCGTGTACTTGATCTGAAAACGCCGGTAGTCGGATCGCTTGGGCACGCCGTCCTCGAACACGACCATGGAGCCGACCGCCTCAGACGGACCCGTATTGGAGATGTCGAAACACTCGATGCGAAGCGGAGCCTGTCTCAGCCCCAACGCCTCCTGCAACTCGGTGAGCTGGCGGGAGCGAGAGGCGAAATCGCTCGAACGTTTGAGCCGGTGGCGGGCGAACGCTTCCTTGGCATTGTCGGTAACCGTCTGCAGCAACGAACGCTTGGCTCCCCTTTGTGGCACCGACAGGGTCACAGGCCCGCCTCGGAGCTCCGACAGCCACGCCTCGACCAGCGCGCGGTTGGTTGGCTGCACCGGCACCAACACGCGCCGCGGGACATCCGAGTCCGCATAGAGACGCTCCAAGAATCCCTCGACCAGCTCCGCAGTTGCGAGATCCTCGACCTTGTCCACGATGTAGCCCTTGCGGCCGGTGACCCGGCCTCGGCGTACGAAGAACACTTGCACCGCGGCCTCGAGGTCGTCTTCGTGCCAACCGACGACGTCGATATCGTCGCGCTCCGAAGACACCATCTGCTGTTTCTCGATGGCGCGGCGAACGTTGTCGAGCTGGTCCCTCAGCTTGGCGGCAAGCTCATACTCTTCCCGGTCCGACGCCTCCTTCATGGCGGTCTCGAGGCGGTCTATCACCGGGCGCGTGTGTCCGTCGAGGTAGTCGCACAGCTCCGAGACGATGGCGCGATGTTCGTCCGGAGACACCGCTCCCACACACGGTCCCGAGCAGCGCTCGATGTCGTATAGAAGGCAGGGGCGATTGCGCCTGCGGCAGCGGTCGAACACCCCTTGAGAGCAGGTCCTGATGGGAAACGTCGTGAGCAAGAGGTCGAGCGTGTCGCGAATCGCGTAGGCGTGGGCGAAGGGCCCGTAGTACTTGACCCCCTTGCGCTTGGATCCGCGCATTACACGCGCCCGTGGAATCTCCTCATCGAGGGTCACCGCGAGATAGGGATAGCTCTTGTCGTCCCGATAGCGCACGTTGTAGCGGGGACGGTGCTCCTTGATGAGGTTGAGCTCGAGGTGAAGCGCTTCGACCTCGTTGTCGGTGACGATCCAGTCGACCTCGGAGGCGGCCTCGACCATCGCCCTGGTGCGCGGGTGGAGCTCGGGCCCAAAGTAATTGGACAGGCGCGACCGCAACGTCTTCGCCTTGCCCACGTAGATGACGCGCCCCTGAACGTCCTTGAACAGGTAGACGCCCGCGGCTGTGGGGATCGAGCCGGTTTCCGGTCTCGCAAGCGAGTTCTGTGTCATGTCCTCAGCAATCGAAACACATCAGCGGGGTGCGTGGCGGTGGCTGCAGGCTCGACCTCATCGCTCGGCGGCTCGCGGCGCCGGCCCCCGCCGCTCCCGGGTCAGCCGCTCGGACTGCTCCCGGCGCCAGCGCTCGATCGCGCCGTGGTCGCCCGACAGCAGCACCGGCGGGACCCCTAACCCCCGATACTCGGTGGGCCGGGTGTACTGCGGGTACTCCAGAGTCCCGGCCGCATGCGACTCGAAGCTCAGCGACTGCTCGTTGCCCAGCACCCCGGGCAGCAGGCGGGCCACGGCTTCGATGACCACCAGCGCGCCGAGCTCACCTCCGGCCAGCACGAAATCGCCGATCGACAGCTCCTCGTCGGCCACCTCGGCGACCCGCTCGTCGACGCCTTCGTAGCGCCCGCACAGGAGGACCAGTTGAGCATGCCCCGCGAGCCGTGCCGCGCCCTGATGGTCGAGCTTTGTGCCCTTGGCGGACAGCAGGACGACATGCCCGCCCGGCTCCCGCACCGCGTCGACCGCTTCGAAAAAGGGGGCCGGGCTCATCACCATGCCGGCCCCGCCCCCATAGGGCTCGTCGTCGACCGAGCGATGCCGGTCCGAAGACCACTCCCTGAGGTCGTGGGCGCGCACGTTCAGCCGTCCCGCTGCGAGCGCGCGGCCCAACACCCCCCAGGAGACGAAGCCCTCGACGAGCCCGGGAAAGATCGTGACGACGTCGATGTCCATTAGCGCCTCATTAGTCGAGCAAGCCGGGCGGGGCATCGACGACCGCGCGACGGGAGTCCCTGTCGATGTCACTCACGATGGCTTCAACCAAAGGGACAAGCCTCTCGCCGACGGGCGTCTCGACCACCAGCAGGTCCTGGGCCACCCTGGACACGACCCCCGTGATCCGCCCCAGCTCCCGTCCCTCGGGGTCCTCCACCTTCATGCCGATCAGCTCGTGCTCCCACCATTCGCCCTCCTCGAGCGCACGCACATCGCCCGGCTGCACGTAGAGGGGGCCGCGCATTCTCTCGGCGGCAGTGCGGTCGCCCACGCCTTCGAACTTGACGAGAAACCGTTGGTGGTGCCCGCGGGAGCGCTCCACGGTGAGGAGCTCGCCTCGTGCGCCGACGAGGACGGCACCCGGCTCGAAGCGCCCGGGATGGTCTGAGATCGGAGTGACGTAGAGCTCGCCGGAGAGCCCGTGCGGCTTTCCCGCCTGTCCCGCCAGCAGCAGCTCGGGCGGGTCACCCGGCTCGCCGTCCTTAATCGACCACCTCGACCGTGATGCTCTCCCCATCGCGCTGTCCCGTCGCCTTGGCCAGAGTTCGCAGGCTGCGGATGATGCGGCCCCGTTTGCCGATGATCTTGCCGACGTCGTCGGGATGGACGGTGACCTCGACCACGAGCGTGCCCCGTTCGTTCTCGACCTCCTCGATCTCGACCGCATCGGGATGCTCGACCAGCCACGGAGCGACGTACTCGATCAGCTCCCGCGTCATTCCTCGGAGGAGCCTTCCTCGTCGTCTTCGGCGACCGAGGCCGCCGGCGTCGCCCGGCGAGCCGCGGCAGGTGCACCCTCAGCCTCGGGAGTGCTCCGGGCAGAGGCGGCGGTGACTCCGGGACGACCGGAAAACTCTCCCCACGCCCCGGAAATGTCGAGCAGCTTGCGGACCGGCGGGGACGGCTGTGCGCCCTGCTTCAGCCAATAGACCGCCCTGTCGTTGTCAATCACGACCACGGAGGGATCAGCACGGGGCTGGTAATGCCCGATGGATTCGATGATGCGTCCATCACGCGGGCTGGTGGCGTTGGCTACCACGACCCGATAGGAGGCTCTCTTCTTCTTGCCGGTTCGCATCAGCCTGATTTTGACCACGGTTCTCCTCGATCGGGGGGCGGCGCCTTCGCGCCACGAAACATCGTTAGCAAAGGGATTGACCAGATTCTAGCAGCACCCTCAGAGGCCCAGGTTAGGCGGGACCTTGAGGCCGCCCGGGAGCCGCATGGGGCCCCCAGGTTTGCCCGCAGACATCATCTTGACCATCTTGCGGACGTCGTCGAACTGCTTGACGAGCTTGTTGACCTCCTGAACACTCGTTCCCGACCCGCGGGCGATACGTGTGCGTCGGCTCCCGTTGATGAGATGGGGGTTGTTGCGCTCCTGCATCGTCATCGAGCGGATGATCGCCTCGATGCGGGGGAGCTGCTCGTCTATCTCCACGTCTCCGACCGGCAGCTTTGACATGCCCGGCAACATCCCCAGGACCTGCGACATGGGACCCATCTTCTTGAGCGCCTGCATCTGGCTAAGGAAGTCCTCGAAGGTGAAATCGGACTTGCGAAGCTTTTCCTCCATCTTCTTGGCCTCGGCCGTATCGAACGCCGACTCGGCCTTCTCGATCAGAGTCAGAACGTCGCCCATCCCGAGGATGCGAGACGCCATACGGTCGGGGTAGAAGGCCTCCAGATCGGACAGCTTCTCCCCCACTCCCGCGAACTTGATCGGGCGTCCGGTGACGTAAGTCATGGACAGCGCCGCCCCGCCGCGTGCGTCGCCGTCGAGCTTGGTGAGGATGACACCGGTAACTTCGACCTCGCTGCTGAATGCCTCGGCCACGTTGACCGCGTCCTGGCCTGTCATGGCGTCGCACACGAGCAGCGTCTCGGTGGGATCGAGTGCGTCGTGTATCTGGGCGAGCTGAGCCATCAGCTCGCGATCCACGTTCAAGCGCCCGGCGGTGTCCACGATCAGGTCGGTGTAGCCCTCGTCGCGCGCAAGGGTCAGGGCGCGCCAGGCGACCGCCACGGGGTCGGCCGCGTCGGCCTCGGCGTGGGTTGGGACTCCGGCCTGCTCCCCCAGTATCTGGAGCTGGCGTATGGCCGCGGGTCTCTGGAGATCGCAGGCGGCAAGCAGCGGGCGTCGGCCCTGAGACTTCAGATGGCGGGCGAGCTTGGCGGCCGCGGTCGTCTTTCCCGAGCCCTGAAGACCTGCGACCAGAATGATGCGCGGCGGTCGGTCGGCGTGCGCCAACGCGCTGGCCTCCTTGCCGAGCATATCGATGAGGGCCGCGTGCACCAGCTTGATCACCTGCTGCGCCGGAGTGAGGCTCTTGTGAATCTCGGCCCCCGCGGCTCGCTCTCGTACGTCCTTCACGAACGCCTTCACGACCCTCAACGAGACGTCCGCTTCGAGCAACGCCAGGCGGATCTCGCGCAGGACCTCGTCTACCTGTTTCTCGTTGAGGCGGCCGCGCCCTCTCAGCCGGGTGAAGATCTCGTCGAGGCGGCCCGACAGGGTGTCGAACATCTAGTCGAACATCATGAGAGCAGGGCGTCGACGTAGGTCTTGGGGTCGAAGGGCTCGAGGTCGTCGATGCCCTCCCCCACTCCGATGAGCTTGATCGGCAGCCCCAGCTCGGACTCGATGGCGAGCGCTATCCCGCCCTTGGCGCTACCGTCGAGCTTGGTCAGCACCACTCCGGTGACGCCCGCCGCCTGGGTGAACCTGCGCGCCTGGGCAAGGCCGTTCTGGCCCGCAGTCGCATCGAGGACCAGAAGCGCCTCGGTGACCGAACCCTCCTTCTCGACCACCCGCCGGATCTTCGAGAGCTCGTCCATCAACGGGGTCTTGGTGTGGAGCCGCCCCGCAGTGTCGATCAGGAGCACATCAAGGCCGCGGGCGCGAGCGAAGCGGACGGCGTCGAACGCCACCGCTCCGGGGTCGGCCCCCGGCTGATGCCGTACGAGCTGGGCCGAGGAGCGTCCGGCCCACACCTGGAGCTGCTCGTCGGCGGCGGCACGGAAGGTGTCGGCTGCCGCGAGAGCAACGCCCTGGCCCCGGCGCGTGAGATCCGAAGCCAGCTTGCCGATGGTCGTGGTCTTGCCGGTGCCGTTGACGCCCACAACGAGCCATACGGTGGGCGGCTCCGGGGCGAACGCAAGCGCCCGGTCACGGCCGGGGTCGACCGACTCGAACAGGGCTACCAGCTCCTCGGCCAGCAGGCCCTTCAGCTCGGCGGCGTCGATAATTCCACGTTCTGTGGCCGCCACCCGCAGCCGGGCCACGATCTTGGTGGAGGTCTCGACGCCGACATCGGCCTGGATGAGTGCCGCCTCGAGATCCTCCCAGGTGTCCTCATCGACCCCGCCACCGAAGGCCTCCGCCAGCCGCGCCGCGAAGAAGCGTCTGCTCTTGACCAAGCGGTCGCGCAGGGTGGGCCGCGGCGGGGCCTCTTGCATCCGCTCCTGCAGGGGAGCCTCGGCTGCCGATGCGGTCTTCGGAGGCGGTTCTGCCTGCTCGTCCCTTTCTTCTCCCTCCTGCTCCCGTTTTTCTCCCTCCTCTTCCTTCCCCTCCTCCGCCCTGGGCCGGGTGGGCGTTTCGACCGCGGTGCGCCCCGCCCGCTCCATTGCCTCGAAGTCCTTCATGCGGGTTGCCCCGCGCCGTCCGGAAGGGCGGCGGCGACGCGCCACCACCACGCCAGCCACTATCACGACCAGCGCAAGACCGACCAATATCTGGGGGAGGAGCTCTTCGAGCATCCTCACAGGCTAAACCGCCCTGTTCATTGACTGAGAACCGGCGACTCCCGCGACTCCTGCATCCTCTGGGCGATCACCTCGGAGACTCCGTCTGCTCGCATCGTGACCCCGTAGAGCACGTCGGCGGCCTCCATGGTCCTCTTCTGATGGGTCACGATCAGAACCTGCGCTCGCTCCTCAAGCTCGTGCACGAGCGAGATGAAGCGCTGCAAGTTGATGTCGTCGAGCGCCGCCTCGACCTCATCGAGCAGGTAGAAGGGCGACGGCCGGGCCCGAAAGATCGCAAACAGAAAAGCAAGGGCGACGAGAGAGCGCTCGCCTCCGGACAGGAGCGACAGCTTCTTGACCCTCTTGCCCGGGGGCCGTGCCTCGATCTCGACCCCCCCGCCCAGAAAGTCCTGCCCTTCGGTCAGCTCCAGGCGGCCTCTGCCTCCGGGGAAGAGGCGCTCGAAGACCACCTCGAACTCACGAGCGACGTCCTCGAAGGCCTCGGAGAAGACCTGCACAATCGTCTCGTCGACCTCGGCCACGATCTTCAACAGGTCCTTTTTCGAGGACTCGAGGTCCTCCATCTGCGCCACCAGGAACCGCTCTCGCTCCTCGGCCTGACTGCACTCCTCGGCCGCCTGAGGGTTGACCGGGCCCAGGCGCCTTATCTGCGACTCCAGTTGCTGGGCGCGACTCCGAGCCTCGACCTCGTCCTCGCCGAGGACGTCCAATGCACCCAGCTCTGCGGCCGTGAGCCCCCACTCCTCGAGCGCTCTCTGGGCCAGCGCCTCGGCGCGAGCGCGCGCCTCTGCCCGCTTCACGTCCAGCTCTGTTCGGAGGCGCTCGGAAGCCCCGAGGCCCTGTTCGAGCTCCAGCTCGCGGGCGCGCAGCTCGGCCACCCGTCGTTCGGCGGCTCGGGCCTGCTCGCGCGCCTCTCGCGCCCGGCCCTGGGCTTGCTCCGACCACGACGCGGCCCTGGCGGCCACCTCCGCGATCATCTCCGCCAGCAGTAGCACGCGTTCACGCTCGCGCTCGAGTCGGTCGCGCACCTCGGCCAGCCCGCTCAAGGAGCTTCTGGCATCGGCAATGCCCGCCTCTGCCTCTTCCACACGATGACGGGCACTCAACGCTCTTTCTTCGGCCCCGCGTGCCTCTATCTCGGCCTCGTTGGCCTCGATCATCACGGCTCGACTCTGCTCGGCCGCGTCCTCGGCCGAGCGCAGGAGCCGCTCGAGGTCTTCGGCCGCCTGGCTCTGAGCCGAACGGTGGGCCGGCAAGGCAGTCCGCTCGTCGAGCGCCGCACGTTGTGCGGAAGCCAGAGCCTCGGACACCCGGGCGAGCTCTTCGTCGAGAGTCGCAAGCTCGGTCTCACGCTTGTCGTGGCGGCGGCGGGCGGCCGCCAACCGGTCGGCGGCGGCCGCCAGAAGGGCATCGTGATTCCTGAGCTGTTCGTCGAGGGTGGCAACCTCCTCCCAGCGCTGCTCGGAGCGAGCCCGGGCCTGCTTCAGGATCGCGCTCGCCTCCTCGGTACCGGCCGCCGCCAGACGCGCCCGTGTGCGCGCCTCCTCCAGCAGCGGCCGCAGTCGCTCCTGGAGTTCAGGATGATCGGCGAACAGCGCCTCGACCTGCTCGAACGCCTCCACGCGGGCATCCGCGGCGGCCCCCTCGGAGCCCGAGGCGCCCAGCGCATCGCGCAGGCGTTCTTCCTCTTGCCGCTGTTCTTCGAGCGCCGCCTCGGCCCTCGCCGCCGCTTCGGTGGCCTCGTCCAGACGCTGTTCGGAGGAGACCACCTCGTCCCGGGCTCGCCGGATGGCGGCAACGTCCTCCTCGAGCGCCGCCTGAGCGCTGTTGCGGCGCTGCTGCACGGCCGCCGTGCGCGCCTCGTAAGAAGAGATCGTGGCCCGTCCCGCCGCTTCTGAGCCCTCGGCCCGCACCACGGCCTGCGCGGCGGTGGTTTCGCGAGCCCGGCCCTCGGCGACCGCCCTCTGCGTCTCCACCAACGCGGCCGCAGCAGCGGCGGCTTGCTCGTGTCGCTCGCGAGCACGTTCGCGGGCACGATCGGCCTGCACCGCTCGCTCGGCTGCTCGCCCGCCCCAGCGCTCGAGCTCTGCCTCGAGCAGCGTGATGCGCTCGCGATAGCCCTCCTCGGTCTCGGCACGCAAACGCAGCTCGATACGGGCGGCGCGTTCGGCCGCGAGCCGCTTCAGGCTCTCGAGGCGGTCGGTCACCCGGCTCACGCCGTGGGCACGAACCAGCGCCTGCTCGGCGCCTTCGGCGGCCGACTCTCGTTCGGCGCCCACGCTCTGGAGGCGCGTGCGGACACCGTCGAGCTCGTCGCGGGCCAGCGCCGTCCGCCGGGTCTGCATGTGGAGGTTGTGTTCGGCGTCCTCAAGCTCGAGCGCACGCAGGTCCGTGGCACAGAGGCGCTGCTTGAGCTCGCGATGCTCGGCCGCGAGCTCCGAGTGGCGGGCCGCCGCCGACGCCTGGCGCCGCAACGGCCGCAGCGCCCGTCTCAGCTCCGAGAGCACGTCGGCGAGTCGCATGAGGTTGTCGTCGACACGCTCGATCTTTCGGATAGAGCGCTCCTTGCGCTTGCGGTACTTGCCGATCGAGGCCGCCTCTTCGATGAAGGCGCGCCGCTCCAGGGGCTGGGCGTGCAGAACCTGGTCGAGCTGGCCTTGACCCACCAGCGTGTGGAGGCTGCGCCCCACCCCCGCGTCGGACAGCAGCTCCTGGATGTCGAGGAGGCGGCAGGGGGCAGAGTTGATCCGGTACTCGGAGCTCCCGGTGCGGTCGGCGAAGCGGCTGACGGTCACTTCGGACAGGTCCAGCCCGAGCGTGCCGGAGCCGTTGTCGAGGGTGAGCTCGACCTCGGCCACGCCCAGTCCCGCCCGCTCGGCCGAGCCCGCGAAGATGACGTCCTCCATAGAGGCTCCCCGCAGGCTCGAGGGGGCCTGGGAGCCGAGCACCCAGGAGATGCCGTCGGCGATGTTGGACTTGCCGGACCCGTTGGGGCCCACGATGACGTTGATGCCGGGCTCCAGCTCGAGCACGGTGGGGTTCGCGAACGACTTGAACCCGGACAGCCGCAGGAACCTCAGGAACATGGCGTCAACCTAACAGCGGCCCCCGACGCGGCCACGGCTTTGGGGGCTCGGGCCGAACTTTGCGTCGCCGACCACCTGTGAGGTGGTTTCGGGCTCAAAGTTGCCGCGCCGGCGCCGGAAGGTTCGGGGCCCCCCACCACGGGCCGAACTTTGCGTCGCCGACCACCTGTGGGGTGGTTATTGGCACAAAGTTGCTGGGCCGGGCCGAACTTTGCGTCGCCGACCACCTGTGGGGTGGTTATTGGCTCAAAGTTGCCGGATGCGGCCTAGCTACTTGATCGTGAAGGTCTGCTCGTCCTGCGGAGACTCGCGGTCAACCTGGACCCCCGCCACCCGGACCCCGTTGGGGCCGGCGCGGCACAGCCCGACGACCCGGTAGACCTCGTCGCGCGGCCCCTCCAGTACGGCTTCGACACGACCGTCTGGGAGCATGCGGACCCAGCCCGTGACGCCCAGCTCGGAAGCCTTGTCGGCGACGGCTTTCGGAAAGTCGCTGGCATCGAGCTCGCCGTCGACGAACACGTGCACTCTGGTTCTATCCTCCAACGCTCGACCTCCCGGACATCACGACGGACTGAGGACACGCCTCAACTAGCTCGAGCACCAGAATCTCCCTCCACGGACCACTCCGCCATCCTGCCCAGCGCGTGGCGGGCCGCGTTCTGCTCCGCCTCCTTCTTGCTGTGCCCCGACCCGCTGCCACACGCCCGATCCTCGACGAAGACGTCGGCGGTGAACCGCTTGGCATGGTCGGGCCCACTGGACTGAACCCGGTAGAGAGGCCTGGTGCCATACAGGCGCACGATCACTTCCTGCAGCGCCGTCTTCGAATCGTGGCCACCGCCCTCGGCCGCGACTTCGACCATCCGCGCAGTGAAGAGCGGAATCAGAACCGTGGCGACATGCTCGCTGCCCCGGTCGATGTGGGCCGCGCCCACCAGCGCCTCGAAGGTGTCGGCCAGAAGAGAAGACTTGTCGCACCCTCCCGACGCCCGCTCTCCCCGGCCCAGCATCATGTAGCTCCCGAGCCCGAGCCTGCGGGCGAGCGCGGCGAGAGCATGGGTGCTGACAAGTGACGCACGCAACCTCGCCAAATGCCCTTCGTCCAGCTCCGGATAGGTGCGATAGATGAGGTCGGTGACCAACGCCCCCAGGATGGCGTCCCCGAGAAACTCAAGCCGCTCGTTGTGCTCGCTCGGCTCGGGACGCTCGAATGCATACGAGCGGTGTGTAAGCGCCTGCTCATAGATGGACCCCGGTGGAGCCGGAAGCCCCAGCGCCCCAAGAACGGCTGAAGAGCTAGTCCGTCTCGACAACCTGGCGACCCGCGTAGTAGCCGCAGTTGGGGCAGATACGGTGGGGCAGCTTGGGCTGCCGACAATGGGGACAGGACGAGTAGGTGGGGGCCTCGGCGCGCCAATGGGCGCGCCGCATGCGCATTTTCGATCTCGTCTTTCTTCGTTTGGGTACGGCCACTGCTTCCTCCTCGCCGTCCGGCACGGGCGTTCGTCGCTCGATCTCGCCCTCTCCGGAGCCTTTCTTGGTTAGGTTGATCCCTCCGAGGCTGCCTGGGACAGTTTCGCCTTGAGCTCCTCCAAGGGCGCCCAGCGCGGGTCTGAGCTCTCCAGGCGACACGAGCACACCCCCTCGTTGAGATCCCGGCCGCAATGGGGGCATAGGCCCTTGCAGTCGGCATCGCACAAGGGATTGAGGGGCAGGGCAAGTGTCAGGGTGTCGCGAAAGACGGGCTCGAGATCGATATCTGTTCCCGACAGCTCATAGGCCTCGTCCGCCAGCTCGTGGCCGGGCTCGACGAAGAGCTCACAGAGTTCGAGCGCGATCTCAATCGGCACCGGGCGCGCACAGCGAGCACAGTCCGCACCGGCGGAGCCCTGCAGACGACCGGTGACGAGCACTCCTTCGACGACGCTCTGAGCGCACAGCTCCGCCTCGACCGGGCTGTCGCTGAGACGCGTCAGTCCCACTCCGGCATCGGGCACAGGCGCGGCCACGACGATGTCCCGGCGCCGGCCGGGCTGGCCGAGGATGTCGGCGACCGAGAAGACTAGGTAAGGCACTGAAACGAGTCGCCCCTTTTGCGCGCAGTGCGGGCTCTCCATGCGGCCCGCGAGGTAGTGAAATGATATCAGAGGGCACCTTTTTGCCAGGATTTGGCTAAGTCAGCGTGCCGAGGTTCAGCATGGGTCAGAGGGCGGGCTCGTTCAGGTGGGCGCCGTCGAAGGGGTCCTGCTCCCTCGATTCCTCCCCCTCATCGCCTCGGGGAGCGACTAGCTGCTCTCTGCCGCGGGCGACAGTTGACAGGGTCTTGTTGAGCAGGATCTCGAAACCGGCGAGCTTCTGGTCGATGTAGTCCTCGGCTTCCAGCCGCGTCCTGGCGGCCTTCGCCTTGCCCTCGTCGATCAGGCGTTCAGACTCGCGCTGGGCCGCGTGGACGATCTCCGAGCGCGACAGCAGCCGGTCTCGCTGCTCCCGGGCCTCGGCCAGGAGGCGGTCCGCCTCCTTACGAGCGCGCGCCAGGAGCTCATCCCGGTCGCGTGCCATCCAACGAGCCTGCCTCACCTCATCGGGGACCGCCTGTTTGAGCTGTGCGATCAGCTCCAGAAACTCATTTCGATCTATAACCGCGCTCGAGGAGAACGGGACCGACTTGGCCTCCTCCACAAGAACCTGCAGTTCCTCCAAACGTTCAACGATGTCCATCGTTCCCCTCTCCGCTATCCCGTCCCCAGCTTCGTTGTAACGGAGCGGCCCTCCGTGCTCCTCACGAAGAGATTGCCATGCTCAAGGCCCGTTGACTAGCATCTGTTCGAGTGCGCTCTGGACTCCTTTGGGGACGAGGCCTTCCACCCGGCCCCCGTAGCGCGCGACCTCCTTGACCAGGCTCGAGGACAGAAACGCCCATTCGGGAGTGGCGGTGACGAACATCGTGTCGAGCTCAGGAGCAAGACGTGAGTTCATCTGCGCCATCTGCAGCTCGTACTCGAAGTCGGACACCGCTCGCAGCCCTTTGATCACGAGGCTGATGCCGAGGGTGCGCGCATGGTCGACGAGGAGGCCGTCGAACGACGAGATCTCGATGTTGTCGAGGCCGGAGAGGGCATCGGACAACATCGCCGTGCGCTCCTCGAGCGTGAACATGGGGTTCTTGGAAGGGTTTCTATTGACGGCCACAACCACGCCCTCGAAGTAGCGGGCGGCCCGCTCGATCACGTCGACGTGGCCGTTGGTCACGGGGTCGAACGACCCCGGACACAGGGCCCTCGCCATTAGCGGCGTCTACCCTTGATCCTCTGGCGAGCCCTCTTCGTCCTCATGGGCGAACACGTAGAGATGGGCCTGACCATAGTCGCGCTCCCACACGAGCTGCAGCCCAAACGGCTCTATGCGGCTCTCCTTGAGGGGGCGATGGAGGGCGATCCGGCCCGCATCCGCGAGCCACCCACCCATGACGACCGCCTCAAGGTCGCGCCGCACATCCGGCAGCGGCATGCCGTAGGGAGGGTCGATGAAGATCAGGTCCATACGCTCGTCGGCGGGACGGCCCAGGGTCGATGACACCTGAGACCACTGCACCTCGGAACGCGAGCCCAGCCCGGTCGCCTCGATGTTGGCCTGGAGCTTGACAATCGCCTCGTGGGCGCTTTCGACGAAGGTGGTGGCGGTGGCTCCCCGAGACAGTGCTTCCAGACCGAGCGAGCCGGAGCCCGCATAAAGATCGAGGACCCGAAACCCGTCCATCGCCCCGAGCGCGGAGAACAGCGACTCCTTCATCTGATCGGTCATCGGCCGCGTGCCAGAGGTGGGAGCGCGCAGCCGCCGCCCCTTAGCCTGGCCCGCAATTACTCGCATAACTTGAACATAACCCCAATTCTAGTGAGCCAAGGTATTCACCCCGACTGCACGACCTCCAGAGAACGTTCCGGGAACCGGGCTCTCATCTCGCGCTCGAGAGCACGATGCTCCGGGTGCTGCAGCTCGGGATCCTCCTCCAACAATCTAACTGCCAGCTCACGCGCCTCGATGATCGCGTCCTGATGCTCGAGCACACGCGTCATCTTGAGCTGCGGCATGCCCGACTGGCGGGCGCCGAACAGCTGGCCCTCGCCTCGCTGCGCAAGGTCGACCAACGCCAGTCGGAAGCCGTCGGTGGTGTCTCTGATCGCGGTCAGCCGCTCGGCGGCGGCGCGCGCGGAGGGCTCTCGTGCGGCCTCGAGGTCTATTCCCGTCGCCAGAACGCAGTAGGAGTCGTGCTCGCCGCGTCCGATGCGGCCTCGTAGCTGGTGCAGCTGGGCGAGCCCGAAGCGCTCGGCGTCCTCCACCAACATCATCGTGGCGTTGGGCACGTCGACTCCCACTTCGATGACCGTGGTGGCAACAAGAACCTGCGTCGAGCCTCCCCTGAAGGCAGTCATGGCCGCCTCCTTGTCCTGCGCCTTCATGTCGCCGTGGACGAGGCCCACCGAGAGCTCCGGCCACACGTCCTTCTGCAGGCGCCGAGCCTCGCTCTTGGCGTCCCTCAAGTCGGTCGTGCGGGACTCCTCGCGCAGCGCATAGACCACGAACGCCTGGCGGCCGGCCATGGCCTCGGACCGTATGAGCTCGTACGCGACCTGCCGCTCCGCTTCGGTGGGGGCGATCGATGTCTGGACGGGCCGCCGGCCCAACGGAAGCTCATCGAGTATCGAGATGTCGAGATCGCCGTAGATCGACACTGCCAGAGTGCGGGGTATCGGTGTTGCCGTCATCACCAGGATGTCGGGTTCGCCGTCGGCGAAAGACTTGGCCCCGAGACCCTTGCGCTGATGTACGCCGAAACGGTGTTGCTCGTCGACCACTGCCAGCCCCAACTTGGGAATATCGACCGAGCTCTGAATCAGCGCATGTGTGCCGATCAGAAGATCGACCTCACCGGCAGTGGCGGCGGCGAGGATCTCGGAGCGCTGCCCCTCGGGCGTCGAGCCGGTCAGCAGGCGGACTACGGGGCGGCGGGAGATCGAGGCGAAGAGGTTACGAGCCTCCTCGGCGCCGAACGCTCGGCCCAGCAGCTCGGTGACGGTCAGGAAATGCTGCTCGGCGAGCACCTCAGTGGGAGCCATGAACGCGGCCTGATGCCCGCCGGCAATGGCGACAAGGCAGGCATAGAGAGCGACCACAGTCTTGCCCGACCCGACCTCGCCCTCGATGAGGCGGTGCATCGGGTAGGGCTTTGCCATGTCCGAGGCCACCGCCGCGCAGGCGCGCCGCTGTGCCCCGGTGGGCTCGAAGGGGAGGGCATGCATGAACGTCTCTGCCAGAGAGCCCTCGCCCGACTCCACCTGGCGCAGCCCGCGCACGGTGCGCTCGACCCGCCGCTTGCGGTAGACGAGGCCGAGCTGGAGCGTGAAGACCTCGTCGAATACCAGGCGGCGACGGGCGGCGAGGACATCCTTCTTTGTCTCGGGAAAGTGGATGAGACGTATCGCTTCACTTCTCTGGAGTAGTCCCAGCGAGCGCCTCAGGTTGTCGGGCAACGGGTCTGCAACGGCTGAGTGCTCGTGCAGTGCGTCCCACATCAGGCGGCGCAGGCCGTCGCTCGAGAGCTCGGCCGTGGCCGGATAGATGGGGACTATGCGCCCGACGTTGAAGGGCTCGCGACCGGAACGGACGATCTCGAAACGAGGGGCGGTCATCTGCAGCTTCCCCTTGTAGCGGCTCACGCGCCCATAGAAGAAAGCCTCCGTTCCCGGCCGCAGGGCCCGTGCCACCCAGTCCTGGTTGAACCATGTGACGGTCATCAGGCCCGTTTCGTCCCCGATGCTCCCCACGATCATCCTCTTGCCCGACTTGGTGCGAAAGGGAGGCTTGATCGATTTGACCCGGGCGTGCATCTGGTCCTCTGTGTCCTGCGGCGCCCGGCCCAGCTCCGAGATCGTCCTCAGCTGCGTCCGATCCACGTGGTAGCGGGGATAGTGCTGCAAGAGGTCCTGGACGCTTGTGATGCCGAGCCTCTCGAGAGCGCCCTCTTTGCGCGTGAGCGGGGTCCTCTTGGCAGGCCCGGCGAAGAGTTCGAGCCCTCTGACGGGCAGCGTGATGATCTCGGCCATTGTGCACCTCCCCATAAATACGGTGGCATTCGAACGCCCCTGCATCGCCGCTCGCGGCGTGTCTCGTCGCTCACGTACCCTCCGGGTACGCAGCGCTCCTCGCGCCTGGCGAATCGGGGCGCAGTGACGCTCTCGGTGCGCACCGTATTTCCGGTGCGGAGCACCCTCAGCCTAGCGCCGGGCACCCCTCCTCACTCGTATTGCGGTGTCCCCTTCCCGAGCCGGGCCGGGCCGGGGGCCGGGGCACCCGCGGGGTGGTGAAATGTCCTCGGTCCGCTATGCACCACCTTTTTCGGTGGTGAGATGTCCTCGGTCCGCGTTTCACCACCACCTCCGGGGCACGCCGCCGTGCGGTACCCTTGGCCGCTATGTCATCGGTTTGCGATATCTGTGGAAAGAAGCCGGGCTTCGGCAACAACATCTCGCACTCGCACCGGCTCACCCGCCGGC
>Ga0075530_1000476_pt1 | contig 18854 bp, 17 predicted proteins | sample NGEPerD_2_FD_75101 | JGI IMG/M metagenome (GOLD analysis project Ga0075530, IMG submission 75101) | Arctic peat soil microbial communities from the Barrow Environmental Observatory site, Barrow, Alaska, USA - NGEE PermafrostL1-D | ecosystem: Environmental > Terrestrial > Soil > Wetlands > Peat ... | reverse complement strand
ACGAGCACTTCGCCGGGGGCGAAATCAGGCGGTGGCACCTCCTCGAGAACGAGCGCGTCGGCGTCTCCGGGCGTGGGGATCGTGATGGCTTTCATGTCCCGACGATATGCCGCGCCTCCTCGAGCGCTTCGGGAGTGTCGACGTCCAGGGTGGTTCGGGAGTCGCATTCCGAGGTGTCGATCAGCAGGTTCTCGATGACGGCCATCAGCCTTGCTCCGCGAGGTTCGCGAGGGAGTGCGGCCCGCAAGGCCTCGCAGCGGTATGCCGCGAGCAACGGCTGCGTGCGCCTGTCTGGGTCTGAAGCCAGCACGGCGTCGAGCCCTGGCTGAGCGTTGAGCGCGCCCACCAGAGTGGGCAGGGCGGTCGCAGCGAACGGCATGTCTCCGCCGACAACGACACAGATCGCATTGCCAGGCATCGCAATATCAGAGCTCGCATCGTGGTCAGTCGCAGCGCCGAGGTCCCTGATGAGCTCGAGGCCGGCGGCGATACCGGCGACCGGTCCACCACCGGCGGGGGACTCGCGACACCACTGGACCGATCGCGTGGTGGCCCGCATCTCGCCGACGCAGACCACCGGCCAGCCCGGCGGGAGGTCATCGAGCAGGTAGTCCAAAACCGTCGTCCCAGAAAGGGATTCGCGAGTCTTGTCCACACCGCCGAGCCGACGAGAGGTGCCCCCACACAGGACGATGACGACGGGCTGCGGGCGAGGCATCAGGCCCGACCCCGCACCCTGCGCGTGAGGTCTGTCGCAGTCTTCATGACCTGCTCCACGATGAAGCGTCGCTGGTCCTCGGTCACCTCGGCGGCGGGATAGGTCACGGCGATCCCGGCCACCGGATGGCCGACGTGGTCGAGAACCGGCGCGGCGACGGAGGCAAAGTCCGGCGTCACCGTCCCGTCCTCCGCCGCAAAGCCGTCCCGGCGTACGCGTGAGAGCACAGAGCGCAGGCCGGCCAGCGTCGTCGGGCCCACGCCGTGGCGTTGCACAAACGTGTCGCGGGACGGGAAGAGGGCCCGGACCTGTTGGGGTGGGAGCGAAGCCAGCATCGCCAAGCCACTCGCGGTGAGCTGCGCGGGCAGCCGCACACCCACGTCGGTGACCAGTGGTGGCCGGCCGGGCGCGCGCTCCTCGATGACATAGAGGACGTCCCGGCCGTGCAGCACGGCAAGGTGGGCGTTGTGTCTCGTGGCGTCCACCAGCCGCACCATCGGCTGACGAGCGAGGCGCTGGAGCGGCGCCTGCCGGGTGTAGGCGGAGCCGAGCTCGAACGCCGCGACGCCCAGTCCGTATCGACGTTCCTCAGGCAGATGCACGACGAATCCCTGCTCGCCCAGCACTGCGAGCAGGTGATAGACGCTCGACCTGGGCAGGTTGAGGTCGCGGGCGATGGCGGAGGCCGGGACAGGCTCGGTATGCCGTGCCAGCAGTCGCAGCACGGTCAGCGCCTGACGTGCGGCGGGTGCGTTGGCCATGCTGCCAGTGTCTCAGGTGCGAGACGACCTACAGTCGGGCTCATGGATCACGACCTCGGGGCTGACTTCGCCAACGCGGTCGCCGCCAAAGATCACGATCGCGTCCGTGCACTCATCCATGCCGAGGTCGACTTCCAGGCGATGACGCCGGGGGAGTTCTGGCATGCGAGCTGTCCGGACGAGATCGTCGGTGTCCTCGATGAGTGGTTCGGCGAGGATGACCTGATCGAGGCGGTCGAGCTGCTCGACTGTGACGGCTTCGCGGATCGCAAACGCGTCGGGTATCGCCTGCGTGTGAAGCGTCCGGACGGTCAGCACCTCATCGAGCAACAGGCGTACCTCTCCGAGCGCGATGGCCAGATCGGATGGCTCCGCATCATGTGCTCGGGCTATCGCCGGGCTGACGCGACCACGTCGGCAACACCACAGGCCAAGCGATAGTCCGCAACACCGCCCGATCGCCAGTTCACGGACTACGCGGGTACGCGACCGTTCTGCACCAGGCGGACGAGGAGAGCTGGCAGGAACACGACGACGATCAGCAGCACGCCCCACCACGATGCGAAGTGATCGTTGAAGCTGATGGCCGCAAACACAGCCGTACCGCCGGCGAGACCCCTCAAGACTCTGGCCGCAGTCGGGTAGAGAGGTTGTTGCCCACGCCAGAGCGGAAGTCGCACGCCGGGATTCGCCCGGGTCAACAGGACCTCGGATGCGACCGCCGCACATGCGGCAAGAACGAACAGGACGATGCTCATGCGGCATCGTGACACGTGGACGCAGGCTGTGGTGGCCAGACCTTCGCCTTGGGTCGCCCGATAGGTCTCAGATCCGAGACACTAACCATCATCAGGGGATGGTTGACCGGTCGCAGGTGCGTTCCAATGAGGTCATGACATCAGCCCATCCCCCTGAAAACCTGCTGGCGCCCGAGACTGGCACGGTCGCCGTCGGCATCGGGCCGCTGTCTATCGACGATGTGGTGGCTGTTGCCCGGCAGGGTGCCCGCATCGAGATCACCCCCGACTCGCTCGACGAGATTCGCAGGAGCCGCACCATCATCGAAGACCTGGCGGGCGACGTCGAGCCGCACTACGGGGTCTCTACGGGGTTCGGTGCGCTCGCCACCAAGCACATCGCACCCGACATGCGCGCCCAGCTCCAACGAAGCCTGGTGCGAAGCCACGCCGCCGGCTCCGGTCCCGAGGTTGAGCGTGAGGTCGTCCGTGCGCTCATGCTGTTGCGCCTGTCGACCCTGGCCACCGGCCGCACCGGCGTGCGCGAGGAGACGGCTGCGGCGTACGCAGCGGTCCTGAATGCGGGAATCACGCCCGTGGTCCATGAGTACGGCAGCCTGGGTTGCTCGGGCGACCTCGCTCCGCTCGCGCACTGCGCACTCGCCGTGATGGGCGAGGGACCGGTCCGCAACGCGCGGGGCGAGCTGGGGTCGGCCGCCGACGCCCTGGCTGAGGCGGGCATCACCCCGATCGTGTTGCGCGAGAAGGAGGGCCTGGCGCTGATCAACGGCACCGACGGCATGCTCGGCATGCTGATTCTTGCCATCGCCGACCTGCGCGACCTGCTCAAGGTCGCCGACGTCACGGCAGCAATGAGCGTCGAAGGGCTGCTCGGCACGGACGACGTGTTCGCCGCCGACCTCCAGGCGCTGCGCCCCCACCCCGGCCAGGCCGCATCCGCCACCAACCTGCGCAGGATCCTGTCGGGCAGCCCCATCCGCGCAAGCCACGACAACGAGGACTGCCCTCGGGTGCAGGACGCGTACTCCCTGCGATGCGCGCCGCAGGTGGCCGGCGCTGCACGCGACACGGTTGACCATGCCGCGCTGGTCGCCGGCCGCGAGCTCGCCGCTGCCATCGACAACCCGGTGATCACCCTTGACGGTCGGGTGGAGTCCAACGGCAACTTCCATGGGGCGCCCGTCGCCTATGTCCTCGACTTCCTGGCCATCGTGGCCGCCGACGTCGCGAGCATGTCCGAGCGTCGGACCGACCGGTTCCTGGACGTCTCGCGCAGCCATGGCCTCAACGCGTTCCTGGCCGACGACCCCGGCGTCGACTCGGGACACATGATCGCCCAGTACACCCAGGCCGCGATCGTCTCCGAGATGAAGCGGCTCGCTGCTCCGGCCAGTGTCGACTCCATCCCGAGCTCGGCCATGCAGGAGGACCACGTGTCCATGGGCTGGTCCGGAGCGCGCAAGCTCCGACGGTCTGTGGACGGCCTCACCCGGGTGCTGGCGGTCGAGCTGCTGACGGCGGCGCGCGGCATACAGCTGCGGGCTCCTCTTGAACCGTCGGCCGCGACCGGTGCGGTGATCAGCGCACTGCGCAAGACCACCTCTGGGCCGGGTCCCGACCGGTTCATGGCACCCGAGATCGAATCGGCCGTGCGGTTCGTCGCCAAGGGTGGTGCGCTGCGCGCCGTCGAAGCCGTCACCGGCCCCCTCGGATGACACTCTCAGAACAACCCGTTCCATCAGCGAAGTACGTTCTCTGACAAGGAGATTTGCCATGGAAGGCGCCCGTCCCGTCCGTGCACCCCGAGGCACGACCCTGACCGCCAAGTCGTGGACCACCGAGGCCCCGCTGCGGATGCTGATGAACAACCTCGACCCCGAGAACGCCGAACGTCCCGACGACCTGGTCGTCTACGGCGGCACCGGTAAGGCAGCCCGCGACTGGAAGTCCTTCGACGCGATGGTTCGCACCCTGACCACGCTGGAGAAGGACGAGACCATGCTGGTCCAGTCCGGCCGGCCGGTCGGCGTGATGCGCACCCATGAGTGGGCGCCGCGGGTGATCATCGCCAACAGCAACCTCGTCGGTGACTGGGCGAACTGGCCAGAGTTCCGCCGCCTCGAGCACCTGGGCCTGACCATGTATGGCCAGATGACGGCCGGGTCGTGGATCTACATCGGCACCCAGGGGATCCTTCAGGGCACCCACGAGACCTTCGCCGCCGTGGCTGACAAGCGTTTCGGCGGCACCCTGGCCGGCACGCTGACCCTCACCGGTGGCGCCGGCGGCATGGGTGGCGCCCAGCCGCTGGCCGTGACCATGAACGACGGCGTCTGCCTGCTCGTGGACGTCGACGGGACACACCTGCAGCGGCAGGTGGACCACCGTTATCTGGACCGCATCGCCTCGGACCTTGACGATGCGGTCGCCCAGTGCCTGGCCGCCAAGCGGGACCGCCGAGCCCTCTCCGTGGGCCTGGTCGGCAACTGCGCCACCGTCGTCCCCGAGCTCCTGCGACGCGGCGTGGAGATCGACATCGTCACTGACCAGACGAGCGCGCACGACCCGCTGTCCTACCTGCCCGAAGGCGTCGAGGTGGCCGACTGGCACGACTACGCAGAGGCCAAGCCCGAGGAGTTCACCGACCGGGCGCGGGCCTCGATGGCCAAGCACGTCAAGGCCATGGTCGAGTTCCAGGACGGTGGGGCCGAGGTCTTCGACTACGGCAACTCGATCCGCACCGAGGCTCAGCTGGGCGGATACGAAAGGGCTTTCGAGTTCCCGGGCTTCGTGCCGGCCTACATCCGTCCGCTGTTCTGCGAGGGCAAGGGCCCCTTCCGATGGGCCGCGCTCTCGGGCAACCCGCAGGACATCTTCAAGACGGACCAGGCGATCCTGGACCTGTTCCCGGACAACGACCGGCTTCAGAAGTGGATCCGCGGGGCGCGCGAGAAGATCGCCTTCCAGGGCCTCCCTGCCCGCATCTGCTGGCTGGGCTACGGCGAACGTGACGTCGCGGGCCTGAAGTTCAACGAGATGGTCGCCTCGGGCGAGCTCGACGCGCCGATCGTTATCGGTCGTGACCACCTGGATGCCGGCTCAGTGGCATCCCCCTACCGCGAGACCGAGTCGATGGCCGACGGCTCCGACGCCATCGCCGACTGGCCGCTGCTCAACGCCCTGATCAACACGGCCTCGGGCGCCACGTGGGTCTCCATCCACCACGGCGGAGGCGTCGGCATAGGCCGCTCGATCCACGCCGGTCAGGTCTCGCTGGCCGACGGAACGGCGCTGGCGGCCGAGAAGCTGGCCCGGGTCCTGACCAACGACCCCGCCATGGGCGTCATCCGTCACGTCGACGCGGGCTACGACATCGCCGACCGCGTGGCCGCCGAGCGCGGGGTGCGGATCCCCATGCACGAGGGCCCGTGACCCCCCATCCGGTGAGCAGCCGCCTAGGTTGAGCACATGACCTTTGACGGCATGTGGTCGGCGATCGAGCCCATCGGACGCGAGGCGAGCACCGGGGGTTATCGGCGCTACGCCTGGACCCGGGTCGACGCGACCCTTCGTGAGTGGTTCGCCGGGGAGGCGACTGCGCGCGGGCTGGACCTGGTCACCGACCGCGCGGGCAACCAGTGGGCGTGGTGGGGTGATCCGGATGCCGCCGTCGCGGCAGGTCGTTCCGGAGTGGTGATCGGCTCGCATCTCGACTCGGTCCCGGACGGCGGGGCCTTTGACGGCCCGTTGGGGGTCGTCTCAGCTCTGGCCGTCATCGATGCCTTGAGGGCAAAGGGTTTTGCGCCTTCTTGTCCCATCGCTGTCGTGAACTTCGTCGACGAGGAGGGTGCACGGTTCGGTATCGCCTGTGCCGGATCCCGGTTGATCACAGGCAAGCTCGACGCCGACACGGCTCGAGGTCTGCGCGACGCGGACGGTGTCACGATGGCCGAGGCGATGACGGCAGCCGGCCACGACACCGAGCACGTCGGCCCTGATGAGGAGACGTTGCGCCGGATCGGGACATTCGTCGAGCTGCACATCGAGCAGGGCCGCGGACTGATCGACCTGGGCCGCCCCGTTGCCGTCGGTTCTGTCATTCGGCCCCACGGACGCTGGCGGCTCGACCTGGAGGGTGAGGCCAACCACGCCGGCACCACTCGGCTGGAGGACCGTCGGGACCCGATGCTCGCCTTGGCAACCACCGTGCTGGCAGCTCGTGAAGCCGCCGCTGCACAGGGCTGCGTTGCCACGGTGGGCAAGGTTCGGGTCGAGCCCAATGGTGTCAACGCGATTCCGTCACGGGTCACCGCGTGGCTGGACGCTCGAGGTCCTGGCGAGGCAGCCGTCCGGTCGGTCGTCGAAGCCGTTGGACGTCAGTCCGGCATCGCCGCAGTCGAGGAGTCATGGACCCCCGAGACGGTCTTCGACGCGTCCCTGGCGCAACGGCTCTCGGAGCTGCTCGACGATGCGCCGATGCTGGGGACCGGGGCCGGTCACGATGCCGGAGTCCTTGCTACTGCAGGACTTTCGACAGCCATGCTTTTCGTTCGCAATCCCACCGGCATCTCGCACTCGCCGGTCGAGTTCGCCGAACGCGAGGACTGTCACCGGGGCGTCGAGGCCCTTACGCGGGTGACCGAGGAGCTGTCCCGATGAGCCAGTCGGCCATTTCCTCCGATGAGCAGCGGTGGTGGGCGGCATACGCCCTGCTCCCGTCCGGCGTCGCTCGCGACGTGACGTTCGAGGTTGCCGGCGGACGGTTCACCGCGGTCAGGCCGGAGTCCTCGCCGGGCGACGCGCAGGTCCTGCCCGGGGTCGTGCTGCCAGGGTTCGCCAACGCCCACAGCCACGCATTTCACCGCGCCCTGCGTGGGCGTACCCATGACGGCGGAGGCACCTTCTGGACCTGGCGTGAGCGGATGTATGCCGTTGCGGCGCAGCTGGACCCGGACTCCTACCTCGCGCTCGCCACCGCCACGTACGCCGAGATGGCGCTGGCCGGCATCACCACGGTCGGGGAGTTCCACTACCTGCACCATGCTCCCGGAGGCGCGTCCTATGACGATCCGAACGCCATGGGTGAGGCCCTGCGTCAAGCGGCGGCCGACGCGGGGATCCGGCTGACCCTGCTGGACACCTGCTACGTCGCCGGAGGGCTGGACGCCACCGGACACAGCCCACTGGACAAGACGCAACTGCGTTTCGGTGATGGTGATGCCGCCCGGTGGGCAGAGCGGGTCGCCGGCCTCGCAGAGTCCGACGGGATGCGTGTCGGGGCTGCCATCCACTCCGTGCGTGCGGTGCCCAGTGACCAGCTCGGCGTTGTCGCCCGGGCTGCGGCGGGTCGACCGCTGCACGTCCATCTCTCCGAACAGCCGGCCGAGAACGAGGCCTGTCAAGGGTTCTACGACATGACGCCGACTGCGCTGCTGGACGTCGAGGGCGTCCTCGGCCCGCGGACCACCGTGGTCCACGCCACGCACCTGACCGATGCGGACATCGCGACGTTGGGCAGCGCGGGCACGACGGTTTGCTTCTGCCCGACCACCGAACGGGATCTCGCTGACGGCATCGGGCCGGCCAAGATGTTGCGTGACGCCGGTGCGCCGCTATCCCTGGGGTCGGACCAGCACGCAGTTATCGACCTGTTCGAGGAGGCCCGGGCGTTGGAGATGCACGAGCGCCTGGACTCTTTGCAGCGTGGGCGGTTCCGGCCGGGCGAGCTGCTGTCGGCCGCCACCCGACACGAGAGCCTCGGCTGGGACGACGCTGGGCGGCTTGAAATCGGAGCGCGTGCCGACCTGGTTGCGGTCAGGCTCGACAGCCCCAGGACCGCCGGCAGCGCGCCGGGGCAAATCCTCTTGTCGGCCACCGCTGCTGACGTCGACACTGTTGTCGTGGACGGCAGGACCGTGGTGACCGGTGGCCGACATCTGCTTGGCGACGTCGGCTCGTTGCTGCAGAAGGCGATTGACCCCCTTCGGGAGAAGTCATGACTGCGACCGTGATCACCGGCATCGCCGAGCTTGTCACCAACGACGAGGATCTGGAGGGTGCCGATCATTCGGAGCACCTCGGCCGGCTGCGCAACGCCGCGGTCATCGTGAAGGACGGACTCATCGCCTGGGTCGGTCCCGCGTCACGGGCACCGGAGGCCGATCGCCGTCGGGATGTCGGCGGGCGGGCGGTCGTCCCGGGTTTCGTCGACTCGCACTCGCACCTCGTCTTTGCCGGAGACCGTTCTGCGGAGTTCGCTGCCCGGATGACCGGCGTCAAGTACGACGGTGGCGGCATCGCCAACTCGGTCTGGGCCACCCGTGCCGCCAGCGACGATGATCTGCGCGCCCTTGTCGGCGCACGGATCGAGGAGATGCGCGCCCAGGGCACGACCACCGTCGAGATCAAGAGCGGCTACGGCCTCAGTGTTGAGGATGAAGCGCGTTCGTTGCGAATCGCCGCAGAGTTCACCTCTGAGACAACGTTTCTCGGGGCACATGTGGTGCCGCCGGCGTATGTCGACCGGCGAGCTGAGTATGTCGCTCTGGTCACCGGAGAGATGCTGTCGGCCTGTGCCCCCCACGCCCGCTGGATCGACGTGTTCTGCGAGCCGCGCAGCGCGCACGCGTTCACCGAGGACGAGGCGCGAGTCGTCTTGTCCGCGGGTCGGGATGCGGGTCTCGGCCTCAGGGTGCATGGCAACCAGCTTGGCCCCGGTCCCGGCGCGCGTCTCGCGGTCGAGATGGGCGCCGCGAGCATCGACCACTGCACCTTCTTGTCCGAGGAAGATATCGAGGCGCTCGCCGCGGCGTCGGACACCACAGTGGCCACGCTGCTGCCCGGCGCCGAGTTCTCCACGCGTTCGCGTTACCCGGACGCACGGCGCCTGTTCGATGCCGGCGTGAGCATCGCATTGGCCACCGACTGCAACCCCGGCACCTGTTACTCGTCGTCGATGCCGTTCGTCCTCGCCCTGGCGGTTCGCGAGATGGGCCTGACACCAGCGGAGGCGCTGCGAGCCGCGACGGTCGGGAGCGCCAAGTCGTTGCGGCGCAATGATATTGGCGTGATCCGCCCCGGGAGCCGTGCGGATCTGGCGGTCCTGGACGCGCCGTCATACCTGCACCTGTCCTATCGGCCTGGTGTCCCGATCGCCAGCACACTCGAGGAGCGTGGCCGTCATGGATCCTGACCACCTGGGGATCGTTCGATTCGCGGATCTCCCCGTCGTCCCCTGGCGCAACGGCGGCGGTGTCACCAGGGAGGTTGTCGCCTCCGGTAGGTCCGACCCACAAGAGTTCGACTGGCGGATCAGCATCGCGGACGTCAGCCAGTCCGGGCCCTTCTCGGCCTTCCCAGGTGTCGACCGCGTGATCACCCTGGTCGAGGGTGAGCGGATGGAACTGGTCATCGACGGCGTCGTACACGTCCTGGGTCTGCGCGAGTCGCTCAGCCTCGACGGCACGAGTCAGGCTTCGTGCAGTCTTCCGGCCGGACCCACGCGCGACCTCAACGTCATGACGCGCAGCGACCGGTTTTCGGCCGCAGTCGCCGTCAGAGACCTCTCGGAGACTCGGCCGATCGCAGTCTCCGGAGCCCAGATCGTGGTGTTGCTGACCGGAACGGCGGTGGTCGCTGGAGCCGATGAGAGCCAGGCCCACCTGGAACCGCTGGATGCTGTCTGTCCCAGCGGGCTGCACGTGCGCCTGGTCACGGGATCAGGAAGGGTGGCGATGGTTCGGATCGAGGACCACCACCAGACGCGCGCCCAGTAGGTACGAGACCGGGCCCGAAACCAGGCCCGACCAAGGCCGAAACCCCCACAGGAGAACGATGGCGACCACGGTCCAGCTCACGATCGACTGCGGCGACCCGCAGGCGCTGGCGCAGTTCTGGATGACGGCGCTGCACTACGTCCCCGAGCCGCCGCCGAGCGGTCATGAGAGCTGGGACTCATGGCTGACCGCGATAGGCGTGCCACAGTCCGAGTGGAATGACGGCGCCTCGATCGGTGATCCCGAGATGGTTGGGCCAAAGCTCTACTTCCAGAAGGTTCCGGAGCCCAAGACGGTGAAGAACCGGCTCCACATGGACCTTGACATTGCTGCCGTGTCAGACCCGTTGGCCGTTCGGGTGGCCGACGTGGAGCCTGAGGCTGCCCGCCTGGTGCTCGCCGGGGCGACGGTGCTTCATCGAGTCAGCGATCATGGCCACTTCCAGGTCGGCATGCGAGACCCCGAGGGCAACGAGTTCGACCTCCGCTGAGCGATGACCCAGAAGCCGCCGGGCAGTCGGACACGCATGCCTCAGCGGGTTTGGGGAAGGTGGAGGACCTGGGTGATGCCGGCCGCCTATCACGGAGATGACGAGGCGGTCAGCGCGTTGGTGGCTCCGGGCGCTTAGGTTTGCGAAGTGTGGCCGGCGGCTGCGAGGACCTGGGCCCAGGTGACCTGCAACGGCCCGTTCGTCTCGCGGGCAGCCAGCGTTGCCAGCGCATCTCGTCGGTCTGAGGCTGAGAGCTCGTCACCGAACCGGTCGACAATCAGCAGTATGCGCGGGCGCGCCAGCCCGCCCATCACCTCACGTACCGCGTCGAGCAGGTCGCGAGCGACCGCTGCCAGATCCCGCGTCTCGGGGAGCGCATCGACTGCGAGAACCACGGCGGCTGCAAGGGATCGGCCGATCTTGGCATCCTTGCGTTCGACCACGTCGGCGGCCGTCACGAACGGGTGGCTGAGCAGCACCTCACGCACCTCGGTGAGCGACACGAGCTGCCCGGCCACTGACACGACTTCGTCGGTGCGACCCAGGAACTCGATCGAGCCGTCAGCCCCGAGGCGAGCCAGGTCACCCGTGGCGTAGACCGACGGGTGCCGGCTCCAGTGGCTCTCCGTGACCTCGACTGTCGGGCCTTCGGCGCCGCACATGGTGCCGGCCCACGGGTGAACCAGTACCAGTTCGCCTGCGTCACCCTGCGGCACCGGTCGGCCGGTCGGGTCGACGATGCCCAGACCCGAGTCGGGCATCGTCGACGGGTCCACCGGACGGTCCAGCCGCACGATCCCACCCAGCTCGACCTGGCCCCAGCCGTCGGCGACGTCGAGGTCGCCGCGGCCCAGGTCGCGCACCAGCCATTCGCGCAGCTCGGGGTCCATCGGCTCGCCCATCGTGACGACCCGAGCCAGTGACTTGACCGAGCCCATGTCCGGCAGCTCGTGAGACCAGCCCCGCATGGTGCGCACGACCGATGGTGACGTCAACAGGGTTGCGATGGCGTATCGCTGGATGACCTCCCACGCGCGGGTGTGTGTTGGCACGTCGAGCGTGCCCTCGAACATGACCGTGGTGTCTCCGCAGGCGAGCGGACCGTAGATTCCGTGGACCTGGGCGCCGAGCCAGGAGACGTCGCCCGCGCACCAGAACACGCCACCGCGGCTGATGCCACGTCGGTGCACTGCGGTGGAGCTGACCATGACGTTGGCGGTGGCGTGCAGCACCGTGACCGGACGGCCGCGGCGGTTGGCCAGGTTGACCGCGATGAGCGGGTGGCTCGCCGGCAGGCTGGCCGGCGACGCGTCGCCGAGCCGATCCTCCACCTGGCGGCCGGGCCGGGTGCCGGCTACGAGGTCGTGGTACCACCGATCTCCCTCGTACCAAGCCACATCCATGCCGGTGCGCCGGATGACGATGGTCTGTTCGACACCGGCGACGGCGCTGAGGGCCTCGTCGGCGCGGGTCTTCAGCGGCAGCACCGCGCCGCGCCGCCACGCGCCGTCCTGGGTGAACAGGATCTTGGGAGCCAGGTCCTCGAGTCGGTCGGCCAGAGCCTCGGCGGGCAGCGGCGTCGGGATGATCGTGTGCACGGCGCCGATGCGGGCACAGGCGAGCATGGCCACCACTGTCTCCGGCAGCCAGCCCAGGTGCAGGACGACACGATCACCCGGCACCACTCCGAGGCCGCGCAGTCCTCGGGTCAGCGCGAGCACTTCGTCATGGAGCTGTTGGAAGGTGAGTGACCTGCGGTCGCCCGGCTCGCCCTCCCAGAGGATCGCGACCTGGTCAGCCCGCTGTGGCAGATGCTGGTCGACGCAGATGGCCGACGCGTTGAGCTGTCCACCCGCGAACCACTCGCCCCCATTCGCCCCAGGAACCCACAGCTCGCCATACGGCCTGGTCCAGGGCAGCTCTGACGCCACCTCGGCCCAGGCGGAGAGGTCGTTGGAGCCTGTGATGCCTGACGAGTCCGTTGCGGAGGGGTGCCTCTCAGCCATGAGCCAGTGTCCGTCCGGCGGCAGCGGCCGCGAGCCGCAGGTAATCTGCCATCGCCTCTGTCTGTGCAGCGTCCGCGCTGGCTGGCAGGTTGGCCGCGAGCGCGGCGACTGCACGTCCATGACCGTCCATGACCGGCACGGCGACCTCTCGTGGCGCTGTCGGATCCGAGCCGTTCGTGACCAGGTGGCTAGCCCGCGCCCAGGTGGCTTGCTCGCGGTCGGCCTCCTGCTGGTCCTGTGGCGAGGCGAGCTTCCAGGCTGCCTTCCAGGCTTCCGCGTCCGCGCGCGCAGTGAGGATGCGACCACCGGCAGTGGCGAGGGCTGGGTGCACGCGGTGCGCGTCGCGATACAGACCGAGGTCGTCGCCGTCGACCCTGTCGATGTAGACGACCTGTCCTCTGACGAGCACCTCGACGTGGACGGTCGAGCCGACCTGGTCGCGGAGCTGCACCAGGTACGGAGCGAGGGCTCCCAGGATCGGCAGCCGGGCCAGGTACTGGTGGGACAACCGGGTCAGCTCTGGGCCCAGGCCATACCGGGAGGAACGCGGGTCCTGTTCGACCAGGTCAGCGAGAACGAGTGAACGCAGCAGCCGATGGACCGTCGGCACGGAGAGGCCGGACCTCTCGGCCAGGTCGGTGAGCTGCTGATAGGCAGGCCCTCGACTGAGCAGCTCGAGCAGCACGACCGCGTTGCGGACGGTGCCAAGACCGCCGCGACCATCGGCGGTGGCGGCGTCGTTCTGCATTGGGTCTCTCCTTGAGGGGATGTACACCGTTCGGCGAGCTATACGGATCTCACACTGGCTGAGTGAAAGGACGATAACACCGAACATCAATTCCATAAAAAGGTATTGCCTTTCACATAGTGGAACCCTATGCTCGCTCGCAACGCCGGCACAAGCCGGTATGTCCGGCGACGAGGAGGTCTCTACGTGCTCACCCGGGCGTACCAACACAGCCTGAACTCCAGCGGGGTGCTCGCCGGACAGCCCCTGCTTGAGGTGCATGACGTCACCTTGCGTTTCGGCGGCGTCTCAGCCCTGGCCGACGTGAGCTTCACCGTCACCCAGGGTCATATCCACGCCGTCATCGGTCCGAACGGCGCCGGCAAATCGTCCCTGCTGAACTGCGCCAGCGGCCTCTATAACCCGCAGGACGGCCGGATCGTCCTGCACACCGGAGCCGAGGCAGGCGAGCGCAGCCACGAGCTCACCCGGCTGGCACCCCACCGGATCGCCCGGCTCGGCGTGGCCCGGTCCTTCCAGAACATCGAGCTGTTCGCCCACCTGACCGTCCTCGAGAACCTCATGCTCGGCCGGCATGTCCACATGAAACACAGCGTGGCTGCCTCCCTGCTGTGGTTCGGCCCTGCCCGGAGCCAGGAGATCGCCCATCGCGGCCTGGTCGAGGAGGTCATCGACCTGCTTCAGCTGCAGTCCTACCGCCACCAGGCCGTCGGGTCGCTCGCCTACGGGATCCAGAAGCGCGTCGAGCTCGGCCGCGCGCTCTGCATCCAGCCGGCGCTGCTGCTCCTGGACGAGCCGATGGCCGGTATGAACGCCGAGGAGAAGGAAGACATGGCGCGCTACATCCTCGACGTGCACGAGCTCGCAGGCGTCACCGTGGTCCTCATCGAGCACGACATGAACGTCGTCATGGACATCTCCGACCGGGTCAGCGTGCTCGACTTCGGCCGACTGATTGCCGATGGCACCCCCGACGAGGTCAAGGGCAGCCCGGCCGTCATCGAGGCCTACCTAGGTGCGGAGGGGACCTCGTGAGCACCTTCCCCCAGCTCCTGGCGAAGCTCGCGACCGAGCGTCCGGACGAGGTGGCACTCCAGGAGAAGCGCTACGGCATCTGGAAGCCGATGACCTGGAGCTCGTATGACGCCCGGGTGCGCGACTTCGCGCACGGGCTCGCCTCCCTCGGGGTCGAGCGGGGCCACGTCGTGGCGGTTCTGGGTGACAACCGGCCGGAGTGGCTCATCGCCGAGCTGGCGGCCCAGACGTTGGGTGCGGCTGTGGTCGGCATCTTCCCGACGAGCCTCAACGAGGAGCTGCGGCACATCCTGACGCTGGCCCGCGTCAAGGTCGTGGTGGCCGAGGACCAGGAACAGGTGGACAAGCTGCTGCGTCTGCGAGACGACGCGAAAGCCGACCTCGACGCCAAGGCCGACCTCGACGCGAAAGCCGACCACGACGCCAAGGCCGACCTCGACGCGAAAGCCGACCTCGACCCGACCGGAGCCGACGAGGACCCACCTCTGCTGGTCGAGACCGTCATCTTCTACGACCCGCACGGTCTGGAGTCCTACACCGACCCCTGCCTGCGGGACTTCACCACCGTCGAAGCGATCGGACGGGAGCTCGCGGCGCAGCGGCCCGGCTGGCTGGACAGCCAGCTGGACGAGTGCAGCGACGAGGACATCGCGATCATCTGCACCACCTCCGGCACGACGTCGCGCCCCAAGCTCGGCGAGCTCTCCCACGCCAACCTGTTGGCGATGGCCGAGCACCTCACCGCTGTTGACCCGATCGGGGCCAAGGACCGTTACGTGTCCTTCCTGCCCTTCGCGTGGATCGGTGAGCAGATGCTCGCCGTGGCCTGTGGACTCTCTCGCGGCCTGACCATCTCCTTCCCCGAGGACGCCCTGACCCAGGGGGCGGACCTTCGCGAGATCGGCCCGAACGTCATGTTCAGCCCGCCGCGCATCTGGGAGTCGATGCTCTCTGAGGTCCAGGTCCGCATCGACGAGGCCGGCTGGCTCAAACGCGCCACCTTCGGCTGGGGCTACGACGTGGGCGACAAGGTCGCCGAGCGTCGGGTCAAGGGCCAGCGGCCCGGCCTCTGGCTGGGGCTGGCCTACCGCCTCGCCGACGCCGTGGCACTTCACCCGGTGCGCGACCAGCTCGGCCTGGCCCGGATCAAGCGCTGCTACACAGGTGGCGCCCCTCTCGGCCCCGACGTCTTCCGCTTCTTTCACGCGATCGGCGTGAACCTCAAACAGATCTACGGCCAGACCGAGATCTGCGGCATCGCCGTCGTCCACCGCGACGACGCCATCGCCTTCAACACGGTCGGCTCGCCGATCCCCGGCACCGAGCTGCGGATCACCGACGACGGCGAGATCCTGCTGCGCTCCGCCTCGGTGTTCCGTGGTTACCACCGTCAGCCGGAGGTGACGGCCGAGACGGTTGATGCGGATGGCTGGTTGCACACCGGCGACGCCGGATACCTCGACGAGGCAGGCCAGCTCGTCGTCATAGACCGCGCCAAGGACGTCCTGCAGACGGCCGACGGCACGCGCTTCTCCAGCGCCTTCATCGAGAACAAGCTGAAGTTCTCGCCCTACATCGAGGAGGCCGTCACCTTCGCCGGCGAGGGCGGGCCCGCAGGCGGAGACCGAGCAGCCCACAGCGGTATGACGGCGCTGGTCACCCTGGATCCCCTCACCGTGGGTTCATGGGCAGAGCACCAGCACCTGTCCTACACGACGTACACGGACCTGGTCGGCAAGAAGGACGTCTACGACCTCGTCGCCGAGGAGGTGGACCGGGCCAACCAGGATCTGCCCGAGAGCATCCGGGTCCAGCGGTTCGTCATCCTGCACAAGCAGTTCGACCCTGATGACGACGAGATCACCCGCACCCGCAAGGTCCGCCGTTCCGTGATCAACCAGCGCTACGCAGACATCATCGCCGCCCTCGACAAGGGTGAGCCGAGCGTGGAGGTGAGCAGCGTCGTGACCTACCAGGACGGCTCAACCGTCGAACGAACGATGGACCTGCGGATCTTCGACCTGACCGGCTATGTCGTTCCCGCCGGCCATGGCCGCCGGCCCGTCTGGAGCGGACGCCGATGAGCACCTTCGTGTCACTGACGGTCTACGGCATGGCGGACGGCGCCATCCTCGCGCTCGCGGCGCTGGGGTTCGTCCTGATCTACAAGGCGACCAGCGTTATCAACTTCGCCCAGGGTGAGTTCCTGCTGGTCGGCGCCTACACGTTCTACGCGGCGTTCGTCCTGCTCGGTCTGCCCATCGTGCTGGCCAGCCTCGTCGGCGTCCTGTTCGCGGTTGGTCTCGGTATCGTCGTCGAGCGCTTCGTCCTGCGGCCGCTTATCGGTGAGAGCCCGATCAGCGTGATCATGGTGACGATCGGTCTGTCCGCCGTTCTGCGAGCGGTCGTCCAGATGTTCTTCGGCACCGCGGTCCGTCAGCAGCCGGCGATCCTGCCCCGCGACTCGATCAAGATCTTCGGCGGCCAGGTTCCGCTGAACCGGCTGTTCGTCATCGCCATCGCGGCCTTCGTCCTCACCGCCTTCACGGTGTTCTTCCGGCGCTCGCGTCACGGCATCGCGATGCGAGCGGTGGCCGATGACCAGCAGGCCGCCCTCACGATGGGCATCTCGGTCCGCCGGATCTTCGCGATGGCTTGGGCGCTCGCCGCTGTGAGCGCACTGATCGCCGGCGTGCTGCTGGCGGACGTGTCCGCGGTCGAGCAGAACATCGCGAGCTTCGGCCTGATCGTGTTCCCCGTGGTGATCCTCGGTGGCCTGGACTCGGTCCCCGGAACCATCGTCGGCGGCCTCACGATCGGTCTGCTCAAGCAGTACGTCTCGGGCTATGCGGACCCCGGCCTGGCGGAGGTCATCCCCTACATCGTCCTGGTTCTGATCCTCATGGTCCGGCCCTACGGAATCTTCGGCGAGACACGGATCGAGAGGGTCTGAGCGATGGCAACCGCAACCGGCATCCACCACCGCAGCTACCGGGCCGAGCTCGCGCTGCGGCATACCCGCGCCGAGTACGCCCGGCTGGGCCTGATGATCATGGCCCTGATCGCAGTGCCCTACCTCCTGGGCAACTACTGGCTCGGCATCGTCAACACGATCCTGATTGCCGTCATCGGCGCCGTCGGCCTCAATATCCTGGTCGGCTTCACCGGCCAGATCTCCCTCGGCCAGGGTGGTTTCCTCGCGGTCGGCGCGTACACGAGCGCGATCCTGCATGAGCGCGCCGGACTTCCCGTCGTCGTCTGCGTCGTGATCGCCGTGCTGACCACGGCCGGCATCGGAGCCTTCTTCGGCCTTCCGGCGCTGCGCCTCAAGGGTCTCTATCTCGCGATCGCCACTCTGGCCAGCCAGGAGATTATCATCTTCGTCGTCCGTCGCTGGACCTGGCTGTCCGAGGGCAAGGGCTTCGTCGACGTGTCACGCCTCGACCTGTTCGGCTGGAAGATCAAGCGCGAGACGTTCGAGTTCCAGTGGTACTGGGTCCTGCTCGTCCTTGCGGTCGTCGCAGTCCTGGCGGCTCGCAACCTGTTCCGCACCGGACTCGGGCGCTCCTTCATGGCGGTCCGCGACCATGACATCGCCGCAGAGGCCATCGGCGTGAACATCACCCGCGCCAAGGTCACTGCCTTTGCCGTCTCCAGCGGTTTCGTCGGGCTGGCCGGCGCACTGACTGCCCACTACACAGAGACGGTCACCTGGGAGCGTTTCACCCTCGACGTCTCCATCCTCTACCTCGCGATGATCATCGTCGGGGGCCTGGGCTCGGTCGCCGGTGCCGTCTACGGAGCGACCTTCATCATGCTGCTTCCCGCCCTGCTCACCGAGGTCAGCGATGCGGTCAAGGGCCAGCTGCCGTTCCTGGCCGACCAGCTGCCCGCCATCAAGAACGCCGTCTTCGGCCTGGTCATCGTCCTCTTCCTGATCATCGAACCGCGCGGACTCGCGCGGATCTGGCAACGCACCAAGGACTACGTGCGGTTCTGGCCGTTCCGCTACTGACGCACGACGCACGACGCACCCGCCATACGCAAACCAAAGTCACCCGAACAGAAGGAGTCGCCGGAAATGAAGCACACGAAGAGATATGCGATCGCGGCCACTAGCGTGGCCGTGCTGCTCGGTATCACCGCCTGCGGTGGTGGTGAAGCCACCACCGGGTCCGACAACAAGGCGCCGATCAAGATCGGCATCATCGCCGACCTCACCGGCGCCACCGGAGACGTGGGCACCCCCTACAACGAGGGCATGCTTGGCTACATCGACTGGATCAACGCCAAGGGTGGCATCGAGGGGCGCAAGATCGAGGCCCAGTCCAACGACTACGCCTACAAGGTGCCGGCCGCCGAAGCGCTGTACAAGAAGTTCGTCGCCAGCGGTGTCGTGTTGATCCAGGGTTGGGGCACCGGTGACTCCGAGGCACTGCGCAAGAAGGTCGCCTCCGACGCGCTGCCCTTCATGTCCGCCTCGTATGCCGAGGTGCTCACCGACCCGAAGGAGTCCCCATACAACTTCGTCGTGGCGCCGACGTACTCCGACCAGATGCGGGT
>Ga0075530_1000474_pt1 | contig 18864 bp, 7 predicted proteins | sample NGEPerD_2_FD_75101 | JGI IMG/M metagenome (GOLD analysis project Ga0075530, IMG submission 75101) | Arctic peat soil microbial communities from the Barrow Environmental Observatory site, Barrow, Alaska, USA - NGEE PermafrostL1-D | ecosystem: Environmental > Terrestrial > Soil > Wetlands > Peat ... | reverse complement strand
CTCATCATCCTCCTCCGCCTGAGTGCTCCGCACCGGAAATGCGGTGCGCACCGAGAGCGTCGCTGCGCCCCGATTCGCCAGGCGCGAGGAGCGCTGCGTACCTGGAAGGTACGTGAGCGACAAGTAACGCCGCGAGCGGGGATGCAGAGGCGCTCGAATGCCACCGCATTTATGGGGAGGTGCACTAAACTTTGCGAGGTCAAGCGCCCCAGCGCAGTCCGGGGGTGTTGACCGGAGCGTCCCACAGACTTGTCAACTCATCGTCGAGCTTGAGCAGCGTGATCGAGCAGCCCGCCATCTCCAACGATGTTATGTAAGGACCGATCAAGTTGCGAGTGATCTTCAGGCCCTTGCCGTCGAGGAACGCGACGAGATCGTTGTAGAGCACGTATAGCTCGATCAGCGGTGTCCCGCCCATCGAGTTGACAAAGGCCAGCACCTGGTCGCCGCGCTCAAATGGAAGGTCGCTTACGATGGGCTCGGCAAGGCGTTCGACTACCTCCTTGGCAGATGCGAGCGGAGCGCGCTCGCGTCCCGGCTCGCCGTGGATTCCGATGCCGATCTCCATCTCGTCGTCGCCGAGTTGGAAGGTGGGTTCTCCTGCCGAAGGGACGGTGCAGGATGTGAGGGCCATGCCCATGCTGCGGCCACGAGAGTTCACCGTTCGACAGATGTCTGATACCTCTTTGAGCGAGCGGCCTTGCTCCGCCGCCGCACCGCAGATCTTCTCCGCGAGCACAGTGGTGCCGACACCCCGGCGACCGGCGGTGTAGAGGCTGTCTTTGACGGCCACGTCGTCGTCGATCACGACCGCCTCGACTTCGATCGACTCTTCTTTGGCCAAGTCCGCAGCCATCTCGAAGTTCAGGATGTCACCCGTGTAGTTCTTGACGATGTGCACGACTCCCGCGCCGCCGTCGACCGCTTTGGTGGCCTCCAGCATCTGGTCGGGAGTGGGAGACGTGAACACCTCACCGGGACACGCTGCATCCAGCATCCCCATGCCGACGAAGCCGCCGTGCATCGGCTCGTGGCCGGAGCCGCCTCCGGAGACGAGGGCCACCTTCCCACTGACCGGAGCGTCCGCCCGCACCATGTAGTAGGGGTCGAAGTTAACGCGCACGTGATCTGAGTGTGCGTGTGCGGCCCCTTGGAGCGATTCCAAGACCACGTCCTCCGGGCGATTGATGAGCTTCTTCATGGCTCCCCCTTTCCGAGCGACTTCACTGCGTGAGCGCATCCTACGCCGACGGCCCGAGGGGGTTGAGATGCGACTGTCGCACGTGAGTCACCGAATTGGGTGGCGGAGATGCGACTGTCGCACGTGGACCACCGCGGCCCCCACCGCTCCGGCCCGGCTTGGGCCCGGCAGATCTCAGCGGGCTCTCAGGCGCTCCAACACCCGGCGCTCGACCCGCAGCGCAACCTTCTCGGTCCGCCCGCTGTCGCGGCAGTGGGTCAGCTCGTGGGCCAGGATCGCAACCCAGAAGTCGTCCATCGTCGGCGGCTCGACCGGAAGCCGGTCCTGAGAGTAGTAATAGCGCTGCTTTGCAAGGTCGTCCCTCATCGCCCTCGGATAGAACGTCACCCGGCAGACGCGCCCCTCCCCCCTCCTGGTGGAACGATACAGGGAGTCGGCCAAGTGCCGGTCCTGCGGCACCGCGCTCTCTCCCGGACGAGCACGAATGTTCAAGCGGGTCAGATGCGAAGTCATGGCTCCCCACAGGCGCAGCCGCTTGATCTCCGCGACGGCGGCGTTCATCGCCGGATGGGTGAGCGGGCCGCCGGCGACCCTCACCCATGCTCTCGGCAAGGCTGCGCTCTTCTCGTTGACGGCGGCCGGCGACTGTGGGGGCGGCGCGAGCTCGAACTCGGGGGGCGGCGTCTCACAGGCGGCCGCTAGCGATAGTGCAGCCAGCAATAATGCAGCCCTCTTCATTGAGTTTATTTTAGAACCCACTCCGGCCGCCCGGCTCTAAGCAATGGTGCTGATTCCCCAGCGGCTATCGAACGACTCCCCCGGCTCCAGCACGCGCAGTCCCCTGCCGTTGTTGAAGGCGTCGGGGGCACAAGTCATCGGCTCGACCGCCAGACCCCGCCGACGCCGGTGCTCCTCGAGCGTGTCGCCCGTATACACCTGTAGGAAATCGTGGTGCTCGTCCATGAAAATCGCCACGGCCGGGCGGCCCGGCGCGGCGAACTCAACTCGGGTCATGCCGGCATCATCCCGTGCCAGATCCGTGAAACAGAGGTCGAGCCGCGCGTCGCCGAGGGGCCGCAAAGACCTGAAGTCGACGCTCGTACCTTCGACCGGAGCTTCGCCGGTCGGAATCAGGCGGTCGTTGGTGGTGAGGACCGTTGCTGCCGGTATGCGGACTTGTGTGTCGTCGACCGTTCCGGAGCCGGTGGCGAGATAGGGGTGGTAGCCGGCGCCAAAGGGGGCCGGCTCGGAACCGCGGTTGTGGGCTCGCAGCAAGACCCCGAGCCCTTCGTCACTGAGTGCATAGGTAATGTCGACGAGGACCATGAACTCGTAGCCATCTTGTGGATACAGCAGGCACGACAGCTGCAAGCGGTCGGGCTCAGCGGCGCCGACGAGATCGAAGGGGAGCCAGCGGACGAGGCCGTGGATGGCGTTGTCCCGCTCAGGCTCGCTGAGACTCAGCCGCCTGTCCCGCCCGGCAAACCGGTAGCGTCCATGGTCGATGCGATTCGGCCACGGCGCCAACACCTGCCCGCGGCAGGAGTCGCACATGGCCTCCTCCGAAAACGTGTCGAGCAGCTCTATGCCCTCCACCGTGTAGCTGCGCAGGGTCGCTCCGACTTCGGTCACCACGGCGCGCTGGGTGCCGCGCTCGATGACGTGCTGGCGCCCCGAGGGCGGCACCGAGCTCACCACTCCTCAGTAGCCGAGCTTGGGATCTACCGTCGCCTCGAGCGGCTCTCCCGCAGCGAAGTGGGCGACATTGCGCTCGATGAGACTGCACAGTGCAGGCAGCCCCATCACCCATGTGTTGGCGATATGCGGGGTGATGATGCAGTTGTCCAGTTCCCACAGAGGATGCCCTTCGGGCAGCGGTTCGGGGGCCGTGACGTCGAGCGCGGCCCCCCCGATCTCGCCACGCCGGAGCGCATCGACGAGCGCGTCGGTGTCGACCAGGGCTCCCCGGGCGACGTTGATCAACCAGGCGCCGGGCTTCATGCGGGCAAGCATCGCCTCATCGAAGAGGCGCTCGGTCTCGGGCGTGGTCGCCGCTGCGAGCACGACGAAGTCGACGTCTGGGATCAACTCCGAAAGCTCCCCCACGACCACCGTTCTCTGAGCCCCTGCCAAGGGCCGGCCCGAGCGGTTGACGCCGATCACGTGTGCGTCGAAGGGCTCGAGCATCGAGGCCAACGAACCCCCTATCCCCCCTGTGCCCACGATCGCGACCGTGGCCTGGCCGTGGAAGCGCCGCTCTGTGGAGCTCGAGTCCTCGGGCTGCCAGCGAGAGGCGCCGATGTGGTCGTGCATGCGATGCCACGCCACGAGCATGAACGCGAGCGCGTGCTCGGCGCAGGACTCGCCGTAGATCCCCTTGGCACATGTCCACGAATGACCTTCGTCGATGACACCGGCGGTAACGAACGGCTCGATTCCTGCGAACGGAAGCTGCACCCAGCGGGCCGGGGAGCTCTCCATGGCGCGCTTTAGCCCGTCCGGGTCGGAGGGATCCACCCACACGATGCCGTCTGCTTCGTCCGCCGCAGCTATCTCGCCGCCGCCGCGCCGGACCGCGTCGAAGAGCTCGTCACCGGGAGGATCGCCGGCGGGTGACTTGTCTCCCAGCACTGCTATGCGGGCTTCCATTACAACAACGGCTCCCGGGCGATGTCGACCACCTCGCATCCGCAACTGGGGCAAGGCGCGTGGTCGCCCTCGTGGACGACGAAGACGTCTCCGCAGTCACCGCAGCGAAGGATCACGATCTCGGTGCTCATCGCAGCCGAGGCTATACCGGCAGGCGTTTAGCGCTTGACTTGCGAACGGCCGGCCCGGAAACGAGCGGAAAGGCCAACCCGTCTCCTTCCACTGTCACCGAAACGACATCCCCGTCCGAGAACTCGCCCTCGAGCAGCTTGAGCGCCAGTGGGTCCAGGACCTCTTTTTGCAGCAGCCGCTTGAGAGGCCGCGCCCCGTAGGCGGGATCGTAGCCTTTGCGGGCGAGATAGGCCCGGGCATCGTCCGTTATCTGGAGATCGATATTGCGCACGCCGAGCCTTTCCTGCACGATGTCGAGCTGCAGTTCCACGATCCGAGCCAGATCCTCGCGATCGAGCCGGTGAAACACGATGAGCTCGTCCACGCGGTTCAAGAACTCGGGCTTGAAGTGATCCCGCACCGTTTGCAGCACCTTCTCCTCGATCTGTGGCTCGCTCTCGGTGGCCGACAGGATCCATTGAGAGCCCAGGTTCGAGGTCATGATGATTACCGCGTTCTTGAAGTCGACGGTGCGTCCCTGTGAGTCGGTCAAGCGCCCGTCGTCGAGAATCTGCAGGAGCACGTTGAAGACGTCGGGGTGCGCCTTTTCGATCTCGTCCAACAGGATGACCGAATAGGGGCGCCGGCGCACGGCCTCCGTGAGCTGCCCGCCTTCCTCGAAGCCCACGTATCCAGGGGGAGCTCCGACCAAGCGGCTGACCGTGTGCTTCTCCATGTACTCGGACATGTCGAGCCTCACCATGGCGCGCTCGTCGTCGAAGAGAAACTCCGCGAGCGCCCGGGCAAGCTCGGTCTTGCCGACTCCGGTCGGTCCCAAGAAGATGAACGAGCCGATCGGCCGGTTGGGGTCCGAGAGGCCCGAGCGGGCCCTGCGGATGGCGTTGGCCACGGCCGCAACCGCCTCTGCTTGGCCCACGACCCGCTCGTGGAGACCCTGCTCCATGGTCACGAGCTTCTCGATCTCGCCCTCCATGAGCCTCGAGGTGGGAATTCCGGTCCAGCGCCCGACGACCTCGGCCACGTCCTCCTCGTCCACCTCCTCCTTGAGGAAGCGCTGCTCCAGCTGCAGCTCGTCCAGCGCGCGGTTCGACTCTTGGAGGTTGCGCTCGAGCTCGACCAGGCGCCCGTAGCGCAGCTCGGCCGCTCGCTGCAGGTCGCCGTCGCGCTCGGCGCGCTCGGCCTCCGTACGCGCGGACTCGATCTCGGCCTTGAGCGTCTGGATAACGTCGATGCGCTCCTTCTCCTGCTGCCAGTGGGCCTTCATGCCGTCCATGACCTCATGCAGGGAGGCGAGCTCTGCATCGATCCTCTCGAGACGCTGACGCGACGCGTCGTCGGTTTCCTTTCTGAGTGCGGCCTTCTCTATCTCGAGCTGCTTGGCGCGCCGGTCGAGTACGTCGATCTCGGTGGGCATCGAGTCGATCTCGATGCGCAGCCGAGACGCCGCTTCGTCGATGAGGTCGATCGCCTTGTCGGGCAGAAAGCGGGCCGTGACGTAGCGGTCCGAAAGCATGGCCGCAGCGACCAGGGCTGCGTCCTGTATGCGGACCCCGTGGTGGACTTCGTAGCGCTCCTTGAGGCCGCGCAGGATCGCAACGGTCGCCTCGACAGAGGGCTCGCCCACCACGATTACCTGGAAGCGCCGCTCGAGCGCGGGGTCCTTCTCGACGTGCTTGCGGTACTCGTCCAAAGTCGTGGCCCCGACCATGCGCAGCTCGCCGCGCGCCAGCATCGGCTTGATCATGTTGCCCGCGTCCACCGCCCCCTCGGCCGCGCCGGCGCCTACCACAGTGTGGAGCTCGTCCACGAACGTGATGACCTCGCCCTCGGAGTCTGCGATCTCCTTGAGAACCGCCTTCAGCCGTTCCTCGAACTCGCCCCTGAACTTGGAGCCCGCCACCATCGAGGAAATGTCGAGCGACACCACGCGCTTGTTGGCGAGCGAGGAGGGGATGTCTCCCGCCACGATTCGGTTGGCGAGGCCTTCGACGATGGCCGTCTTGCCGACGCCCGGCTCGCCGATCAGCACCGGGTTGTTCTTGGTGCGCCGTGAGAGGACCTGGATGACCCGCCGGATCTCGTCGTCACGGCCGATGACCGGATCGAGCTTGCCGCGGCGGGCGGCCTCGGTGAGGTCCCGTCCGAAGCGTTCGAGCGCCTGGTACTTGTCCTCGGGGTTCTTGTCGGTGACGCGTTGGGAGCCGCGCACCTGCTTGAGCGCCTCCAGAAATGCGGCTCGTTCGACGCCGAACTGTCGCAGCAGCCCGGCGGAGTCGTCCGAGCCCTCGAGCAGCGCCAGAAGGAGATGCTCGGTGGAAACGTAGGCGTCCCCGAGTGTCTCGGCCTCGCCGAAGGCCCGCTCGAGGGTGTCGCGCAGCGCCTGAGACAGATAGGTTTCGACCCGTCCATAAACCTTGGGAATCTCGCCCAACAAATCATCTAGTCGAGCGCGCAACGCTCCCGGATTCGCCCCCAACCTGTCGAGCAGGGGGTAGACGACCCCCTCTGTCTGCCCCAGGAGTGCGCCGAGCAGGTGCGCGGGCGCTACCTGCTGGTGATTCAGGCCCCTCGCCCTGGTCTGGGCCTGCCCCAGCGCCTCCTGGGACTTCAGCGTCAGCTTGTTCATGTCCATGTCTGCTCGTCCGGTCCTTTTCGCTCGCTAACCGCTCGGCCTTTTCGCTCGCTAACCGCTCGGCCTTTTCGCTCGCTAACCGCTCGGCCTTTTCGCTCGCTAACCGCTCGGCCTTTTCGCTCGCTAACCGCTCGGCCTTTCATGCCTTCTAAATTGATAGAAAATCTAAGTGTGACTCTATCAACCATGCTACCGACCTGATCCTTCCACAAAAGGCGCTAATCTTGCCTCTCCGGTCTTTCGGAAGGGGGACGTCCCCCCGTCCGCTCACGCCAGAGGGGAGGGCGAATGCTGCGCGTAGACTTCAACTATCCCTTGACGCGCTACCTTTACCGGCCGGTATCGCGGCCCCTTGCGGCGCGGCTTGCCCGGACGCATTTCACTCCCAATCAGGTGACGATTCTCAGTGCGCTGGTGACCGGCGCCGGCGGGGTGGCATTCCTGTTCCACGCCTACACCGCCGGAGTCGTTCTGGCCCTTGTGGGACAGATCGCCGACTGCGCCGACGGAGACATGGCGAGGCTCCAGGGCAGGACCTCGCCCGCGGGCGCCTTCCTGGACAGCGTGCTGGACCGCTGGACGGACGCGGCCTTGATATTGGGGCTCGCCTTCTCGGACCTGGAGCTCTACGGGGGGCCCGCGGCCCTCGCTCTGGCAGGCTCCTTCTTGGTGAGCTACACGAGAGCGCGCGCCCAGTCGGTCGGAGTGGATTGTCCAGACGGTGTCGCCACCCGCGACGCACGCATGTTGATCATCATGGCGTCCGCCCTGCTCGGCTGGATAAGGCCCGGCCTGCTGCTGCTAGCGGGCCTGGGCGCGCTCACCTCGGTGACCCGGACGGTGTGGGCGATGCGGGCGCTCAAGGCCTCCGAGGACCGCTCCTCGCTCTAGATTCCTGGCCGAGTGGTGGCAGGGTGACCTATATGACCACCTGACCACCACTCGGCGATGAAGCGGTTAGAGCTCGGCCGTTTTCCTCTCCAGCTCCTCCGTTCCACCCGACGAAAAGTGCCGGTCGAGATCGGCGCGATCGAGGGTCTCGCGCTCGAGCAGGACCTCTGACAGCTCGTCGAGGTCTCCCCGGCGTTCAATAAGGATGCTGCGCGCCTTCTCCTGTCCCTCGATCAAGATCGACTTGACCTCCCGGTCGATGGCGACCTCGGTCTCATCGGAAACATCGTCGCCCCGCCGGAACATCGGCGACAGGAACCGGGCCCCCTGCTCGGAGATGTTGATGGGGCCGACCTTCTCCGACATGCCGAACTCCATGACCATGCGCCGGGCGATCTCGGTCGCTTTCTTGAGGTCGTCGTGGGCGCCGGTGGTGGCGTACCCGAACACCGTCTCCTCGGCGGCTCGGCCCCCCAGCAGGACCGCTATGCGGTCCCGCAACTCGGGCTCGGACATGAGGTAGCGCTCCTCGTCGGGAAGCTGCTGGGTGTAGCCGAGCGCTCCCATGCCGCGCGGGATGATCGAGATCCGGTGTACCGGGTCGGCGTGCTCGACGAAGCGGGCCACCAGCGCGTGGCCGAGCTCGTGAAACGCCACCAGCCTGCGCTCACGGTCGGACAGCACCTGAGAGCGGCGCTCGAGCCCCGCGGTCACGCGGTCGATGGCGTTCTCCAAGTCTTGCATCTCGACCACTTCCCGGTTCGCCCGCGCCGCGAGCAGCGCCCCCTCGTTGATCACATTGGCGAGCTGAGCGCCGGAGAAGCCGGGCGTGCGCCGAGCCAGGACCTTGAGGTCGATGCCAGGCCCCATCTTGACGACGCGGGCGTGGATCTCTAGTATCTCGGCGCGCCCCCTGATGTCGGGCAGGTTGACCTGAATCTGGCGATCGAAGCGCCCCGGCCTCAACAGCGCCTGGTCCAGCACCTCGGGGCGGTTGGAGGCGGCGACGATGATGACGCCGGAGTTGGGCTCGAAACCGTCCATCTCGGTGAGCAGCTGCTGCAGAGTCTGCTCCTGCTCCTGACTGGAGCCCATCTGGTAGCCCGCCGCCCCCGAGCGAGCCTGGCCGATGGAATCGATCTCGTCGATGAACACGATCGCCGGCGCCCGCTGGCGCGCCTGCTGAAAGAGGTCGCGCACCCGGGCGGCGCCGAGCCCGACGAAGAGCTCGATGAACTCGGACGCCGAGATGTAGAAGAACGGGACCTCGGCCTCTCCCGCTATGGCGCGCGCCAGCAGTGTCTTGCCGGTGCCCGGCGGGCCCACCAGGAGCACTCCCTTGGGTATGCGCGCCCCGACTTTCTTGAACTTGTCGGGGGACTTGAGGTACTCGACCATCTCTTGGAGCTCGGTCTCGACCTCGTCCACGCCGGCGACGTCCGCGAACGTGGTCTTGAGATCGGTGCGGTCGTAGAGCTTGGCCTTGTTCTTGCCCAGGGACAGGGGCCCGCCGGCGCCGCCGCCGAGCTGCTGGCGCGCCCGCCGAAAGACGAAGAAATAGATGAGGCCTCCAAAGATCAAGAACGGCACGAAGCCGACCAGGAGCTGCGTCAACAAACCCGGCTGCGACCCGGACAACGTGACGCCTTGTTTGGTCAGCCTCTGTGCGAGCTGGTTGGTCGTAAAGTCGGGGGGCAGCGTAGTGCTGAACAGCCTCTCCTCGTCACCCGCGGTGTAGGTGCCGGTCACCGACCCGGTCCCGATCGTGGCTTCGGTGACCCGGCCGCGGTCGACGAGGCCCAGCAGGCGGGACAGCGGCACTTCCTCGGACGAGGCCGCGAGCGAGTTCACCGCAAACAGGAGAAGCAGCAGCCCACCCACGATCCAAGCGATCGAGACCCACCGCCGGTTGCCTTCGAACGGGCCCGGGCCCGTTCGAAGGCAACCGGCGGTGGGTCTCGATCGCTTGGATCGTGGGTGGGCTGCTGCTTCTCCTGTTTGCGGTGAACTCGCTCGCGGCCTCGTCCGAGGAAGTGCCGCTGTCCCGCCTGCTGGGCCTCGTCGACCGCGGCCGGGTCACCGAAGCCACGATCGGGACCGGGTCGGTGACCGGCACCTACACCGCGGGTGACGAGGAGAGGCTGTTCAGCACTACGCTGCCCCCCGACTTTACGACCAACCAGCTCGCACAGAGGCTGACCAAACAAGGCGTCACGTTGTCCGGGTCGCAGCCGGGTTTGTTGACGCAGCTCCTGGTCGGCTTCGTGCCGTTCTTGATCTTTGGAGGCCTCATCTATTTCTTCGTCTTTCGGCGGGCGCGCCAGCAGCTCGGCGGCGGCGCCGGCGGGCCCCTGTCCCTGGGCAAGAACAAGGCCAAGCTCTACGACCGCACCGATCTCAAGACCACGTTCGCGGACGTCGCCGGCGTGGACGAGGTCGAGACCGAGCTCCAAGAGATGGTCGAGTACCTCAAGTCCCCCGACAAGTTCAAGAAAGTCGGGGCGCGCATACCCAAGGGAGTGCTCCTGGTGGGCCCGCCGGGCACCGGCAAGACACTGCTGGCGCGCGCCATAGCGGGAGAGGCCGAGGTCCCGTTCTTCTACATCTCGGCGTCCGAGTTCATCGAGCTCTTCGTCGGGCTCGGCGCCGCCCGGGTGCGCGACCTCTTTCAGCAGGCGCGCCAGCGGGCGCCGGCGATCGTGTTCATCGACGAGATCGATTCCATCGGCCAGGCTCGCTCGGGGGCGGCGGGCTACCAGATGGGCTCCAGTCAGGAGCAGGAGCAGACTCTGCAGCAGCTGCTCACCGAGATGGACGGTTTCGAGCCCAACTCCGGCGTCATCATCGTCGCCGCCTCCAACCGCCCCGAGGTGCTGGACCAGGCGCTGTTGAGGCCGGGGCGCTTCGATCGCCAGATTCAGGTCAACCTGCCCGACATCAGGGGGCGCGCCGAGATACTAGAGATCCACGCCCGCGTCGTCAAGATGGGGCCTGGCATCGACCTCAAGGTCCTGGCTCGGCGCACGCCCGGCTTCTCCGGCGCTCAGCTCGCCAATGTGATCAACGAGGGGGCGCTGCTCGCGGCGCGGGCGAACCGGGAAGTGGTCGAGATGCAAGACTTGGAGAACGCCATCGACCGCGTGACCGCGGGGCTCGAGCGCCGCTCTCAGGTGCTGTCCGACCGTGAGCGCAGGCTGGTGGCGTTTCACGAGCTCGGCCACGCGCTGGTGGCCCGCTTCGTCGAGCACGCCGACCCGGTACACCGGATCTCGATCATCCCGCGCGGCATGGGAGCGCTCGGCTACACCCAGCAGCTTCCCGACGAGGAGCGCTACCTCATGTCCGAGCCCGAGTTGCGGGACCGCATAGCGGTCCTGCTGGGGGGCCGAGCCGCCGAGGAGACGGTGTTCGGGTACGCCACCACCGGCGCCCACGACGACCTCAAGAAAGCGACCGAGATCGCCCGGCGCATGGTCATGGAGTTCGGCATGTCGGAGAAGGTCGGCCCCATCAACATCTCCGAGCAGGGGGCCCGGTTCCTGTCGCCGATGTTCCGGCGGGGCGACGATGTTTCCGATGAGACCGAGGTCGCCATCGACCGGGAGGTCAAGTCGATCTTGATCGAGGGACAGGAGAAGGCGCGCAGCATCCTTATTGAACGCCGGGGAGACCTCGACGAGCTGTCAGAGGTCCTGCTCGAGCGCGAGACCCTCGATCGCGCCGATCTCGACCGGCACTTTTCGTCGGGTGGAACGGAGGAGCTGGAGAGGAAAACGGCCGAGCTCTAACCGCTTCATCGCCGAGTGGTGGTCAGGTGGTCATATAGGTCACCCTGCCACCACTCGGCCAGGAATCTAGAGCGAGGAGCGGTCCTCGGAGGCCTTGAGCGCCCGCATCGCCCACACCGTCCGGGTCACCGAGGTGAGCGCGCCCAGGCCCGCTAGCAGCAGCAGGCCGGGCCTTATCCAGCCGAGCAGGGCGGACGCCATGATGATCAACATGCGTGCGTCGCGGGTGGCGACACCGTCTGGACAATCCACTCCGACCGACTGGGCGCGCGCTCTCGTGTAGCTCACCAAGAAGGAGCCTGCCAGAGCGAGGGCCGCGGGCCCCCCGTAGAGCTCCAGGTCCGAGAAGGCGAGCCCCAATATCAAGGCCGCGTCCGTCCAGCGGTCCAGCACGCTGTCCAGGAAGGCGCCCGCGGGCGAGGTCCTGCCCTGGAGCCTCGCCATGTCTCCGTCGGCGCAGTCGGCGATCTGTCCCACAAGGGCCAGAACGACTCCGGCGGTGTAGGCGTGGAACAGGAATGCCACCCCGCCGGCGCCGGTCACCAGCGCACTGAGAATCGTCACCTGATTGGGAGTGAAATGCGTCCGGGCAAGCCGCGCCGCAAGGGGCCGCGATACCGGCCGGTAAAGGTAGCGCGTCAAGGGATAGTTGAAGTCTACGCGCAGCATTCGCCCTCCCCTCTGGCGTGAGCGGACGGGGGGACGTCCCCCTTCCGAAAGACCGGAGAGGCAAGATTAGCGCCTTTTGTGGAAGGATCAGGTCGGTAGCATGGTTGATAGAGTCACACTTAGATTTTCTATCAATTTAGAAGGCATGAAAGGCCGAGCGGTTAGCGAGCGAAAAGGCCGAGCGGTTAGCGAGCGAAAAGGCCGAGCGGTTAGCGAGCGAAAAGGCCGAGCGGTTAGCGAGCGAAAAGGCCGAGCGGTTAGCGAGCGAAAAGGACCGGACGAGCAGACATGGACATGAACAAGCTGACGCTGAAGTCCCAGGAGGCGCTGGGGCAGGCCCAGACCAGGGCGAGGGGCCTGAATCACCAGCAGGTAGCGCCCGCGCACCTGCTCGGCGCACTCCTGGGGCAGACAGAGGGGGTCGTCTACCCCCTGCTCGACAGGTTGGGGGCGAATCCGGGAGCGTTGCGCGCTCGACTAGATGATTTGTTGGGCGAGATTCCCAAGGTTTATGGACGGGTCGAAACCTATCTGTCTCAGGCGCTGCGCGACACCCTCGAGCGGGCCTTCGGCGAGGCCGAGACACTCGGGGACGCCTACGTTTCCACCGAGCATCTCCTTCTGGCGCTGCTCGAGGGCTCGGACGACTCCGCCGGGCTGCTGCGACAGTTCGGCGTCGAACGAGCCGCATTTCTGGAGGCGCTCAAGCAGGTGCGCGGCTCCCAACGCGTCACCGACAAGAACCCCGAGGACAAGTACCAGGCGCTCGAACGCTTCGGACGGGACCTCACCGAGGCCGCCCGCCGCGGCAAGCTCGATCCGGTCATCGGCCGTGACGACGAGATCCGGCGGGTCATCCAGGTCCTCTCACGGCGCACCAAGAACAACCCGGTGCTGATCGGCGAGCCGGGCGTCGGCAAGACGGCCATCGTCGAAGGCCTCGCCAACCGAATCGTGGCGGGAGACATCCCCTCCTCGCTCGCCAACAAGCGCGTGGTGTCGCTCGACATTTCCTCGATGGTGGCGGGCTCCAAGTTCAGGGGCGAGTTCGAGGAACGGCTGAAGGCGGTTCTCAAGGAGATCGCAGACTCCGAGGGCGAGGTCATCACGTTCGTGGACGAGCTCCACACTGTGGTAGGCGCCGGCGCGGCCGAGGGGGCGGTGGACGCGGGCAACATGATCAAGCCGATGCTGGCGCGCGGCGAGCTGCGCATGGTCGGGGCCACGACTTTGGACGAGTACCGCAAGCACGTCGAGAAGGACCCCGCGCTCGAGCGGCGCTTCCAGGTAATCGTGGTGGGCGAGCCCTCTGTCGAGGCGACCGTTGCGATCCTGCGCGGCCTCAAGGAGCGCTACGAAGTCCACCACGGGGTCCGCATACAGGACGCAGCCCTGGTCGCTGCGGCCATGCTTTCGGACCGCTACGTCACGGCCCGCTTTCTGCCCGACAAGGCGATCGACCTCATCGACGAAGCGGCGTCTCGGCTGCGCATCGAGATCGACTCGATGCCCACCGAGATCGACGTACTCGACCGGCGCGCCAAGCAGCTCGAGATAGAGAAGGCCGCACTCAGAAAGGAAACCGACGACGCGTCGCGTCAGCGTCTCGAGAGGATCGATGCAGAGCTCGCCTCCCTGCATGAGGTCATGGACGGCATGAAGGCCCACTGGCAGCAGGAGAAGGAGCGCATCGACGTTATCCAGACGCTCAAGGCCGAGATCGAGTCCGCGCGTACGGAGGCCGAGCGCGCCGAGCGCGACGGCGACCTGCAGCGAGCGGCCGAGCTGCGCTACGGGCGCCTGGTCGAGCTCGAGCGCAACCTCCAAGAGTCGAACCGCGCGCTGGACGAGCTGCAGCTGGAGCAGCGCTTCCTCAAGGAGGAGGTGGACGAGGAGGACGTGGCCGAGGTCGTCGGGCGCTGGACCGGAATTCCCACCTCGAGGCTCATGGAGGGCGAGATCGAGAAGCTCGTGACCATGGAGCAGGGTCTCCACGAGCGGGTCGTGGGCCAAGCAGAGGCGGTTGCGGCCGTGGCCAACGCCATCCGCAGGGCCCGCTCGGGCCTCTCGGACCCCAACCGGCCGATCGGCTCGTTCATCTTCTTGGGACCGACCGGAGTCGGCAAGACCGAGCTTGCCCGGGCGCTCGCGGAGTTTCTCTTCGACGACGAGCGCGCCATGGTGAGGCTCGACATGTCCGAGTACATGGAGAAGCACACGGTCAGCCGCTTGGTCGGAGCTCCCCCTGGATACGTGGGCTTCGAGGAAGGCGGGCAGCTCACGGAGGCCGTGCGCCGGCGCCCCTATTCGGTCATCCTGTTGGACGAGATCGAAAAGGCGCACCCCGACGTCTTCAACGTGCTCCTGCAGATTCTCGACGACGGGCGCTTGACCGACTCACAGGGACGCACCGTCGACTTCAAGAACGCGGTAATCATCATGACCTCGAACCTGGGCTCTCAATGGATCCTGTCGGCCACCGAGAGCGAGCCACAGATCGAGGAGAAGGTGCTGCAAACGGTGCGGGATCACTTCAAGCCCGAGTTCTTGAACCGCGTGGACGAGCTCATCGTGTTTCACCGGCTCGATCGCGAGGATCTGGCTCGGATCGTGGAACTGCAGCTCGACATCGTGCAGGAAAGGCTCGGCGTGCGCAATATCGATCTCCAGATAACGGACGATGCCCGGGCCTATCTCGCCCGCAAAGGCTACGATCCCGCCTACGGGGCGCGGCCTCTCAAGCGGCTGCTGCAAAAAGAGGTCCTGGACCCACTGGCGCTCAAGCTGCTCGAGGGCGAGTTCTCGGACGGGGATGTCGTTTCGGTGACAGTGGAAGGAGACGGGTTGGCCTTTCCGCTCGTTTCCGGGCCGGCCGTTCGCAAGTCAAGCGCTAAACGCCTGCCGGTATAGCCTCGGCTGCGATGAGCACCGAGATCGTGATCCTTCGCTGCGGTGACTGCGGAGACGTCTTCGTCGTCCACGAGGGCGACCACGCGCCTTGCCCCAGTTGCGGATGCGAGGTGGTCGACATCGCCCGGGAGCCGTTGTTGTAATGGAAGCCCGCATAGCAGTGCTGGGAGACAAGTCACCCGCCGGCGATCCTCCCGGTGACGAGCTCTTCGACGCGGTCCGGCGCGGCGGCGGCGAGATAGCTGCGGCGGACGAAGCAGACGGCATCGTGTGGGTGGATCCCTCCGACCCGGACGGGCTAAAGCGCGCCATGGAGAGCTCCCCGGCCCGCTGGGTGCAGCTTCCGTTCGCAGGAATCGAGCCGTTCGTTACCGCCGGTGTCATCGACGAAGGTCATTCGTGGACATGTGCCAAGGGGATCTACGGCGAGTCCTGCGCCGAGCACGCGCTCGCGTTCATGCTCGTGGCGTGGCATCGCATGCACGACCACATCGGCGCCTCTCGCTGGCAGCCCGAGGACTCGAGCTCCACAGAGCGGCGCTTCCACGGCCAGGCCACGGTCGCGATCGTGGGCACAGGGGGGATAGGGGGTTCGTTGGCCTCGATGCTCGAGCCCTTCGACGCACACGTGATCGGCGTCAACCGCTCGGGCCGGCCCTTGGCAGGGGCTCAGAGAACGGTGGTCGTGGGGGAGCTTTCGGAGTTGATCCCAGACGTCGACTTCGTCGTGCTCGCAGCGGCGACCACGCCCGAGACCGAGCGCCTCTTCGATGAGGCGATGCTTGCCCGCATGAAGCCCGGCGCCTGGTTGATCAACGTCGCCCGGGGAGCCCTGGTCGACACCGACGCGCTCGTCGATGCGCTCCGGCGTGGCGAGATCGGGGGGGCCGCGCTCGACGTCACGGCCCCCGAACCGCTGCCCGAAGGGCATCCTCTGTGGGAACTGGACAACTGCATCATCACCCCGCATATCGCCAACACATGGGTGATGGGGCTGCCTGCACTGTGCAGTCTCATCGAGCGCAATGTCGCCCACTTCGCTGCGGGAGAGCCGCTCGAGGCGACGGTAGATCCCAAGCTCGGCTACTGAGGAGTGGTGAGCTCGGTGCCGCCCTCGGGGCGCCAGCACGTCATCGAGCGCGGCACCCAGCGCGCCGTGGTGACCGAAGTCGGAGCGACCCTGCGCAGCTACACGGTGGAGGGCATAGAGCTGCTCGACACGTTTTCGGAGGAGGCCATGTGCGACTCCTGCCGCGGGCAGGTGTTGGCGCCGTGGCCGAATCGCATCGACCATGGACGCTACCGGTTTGCCGGGCGGGACAGGCGGCTGAGTCTCAGCGAGCCTGAGCGGGACAACGCCATCCACGGCCTCGTCCGCTGGCTCCCCTTCGATCTCGTCGGCGCCGCTGAGCCCGACCGCTTGCAGCTGTCGTGCCTGCTGTATCCACAAGATGGCTACGAGTTCATGGTCCTCGTCGACATTACCTATGCACTCAGTGACGAAGGGCTCGGGGTCTTGCTGCGAGCCCACAACCGCGGTTCCGAGCCGGCCCCCTTTGGCGCCGGCTACCACCCCTATCTCGCCACCGGCTCCGGAACGGTCGACGACACACAAGTCCGCATACCGGCAGCAACGGTCCTCACCACCAACGACCGCCTGATTCCGACCGGCGAAGCTCCGGTCGAAGGTACGAGCGTCGACTTCAGGTCTTTGCGGCCCCTCGGCGACGCGCGGCTCGACCTCTGTTTCACGGATCTGGCACGGGATGATGCCGGCATGACCCGAGTTGAGTTCGCCGCGCCGGGCCGCCCGGCCGTGGCGATTTTCATGGACGAGCACCACGATTTCCTACAGGTGTATACGGGCGACACGCTCGAGGAGCACCGGCGTCGGCGGGGTCTGGCGGTCGAGCCGATGACTTGTGCCCCCGACGCCTTCAACAACGGCAGGGGACTGCGCGTGCTGGAGCCGGGGGAGTCGTTCGATAGCCGCTGGGGAATCAGCACCATTGCTTAGAGCCGGGCGGCCGGAGTGGGTTCTAAAATAAACTCAATGAAGAGGGCTGCATTATTGCTGGCTGCACTATCGCTAGCGGCCGCCTGTGAGACGCCGCCCCCCGAGTTCGAGCTCGCGCCGCCCCCACAGTCGCCGGCCGCCGTCAACGAGAAGAGCGCAGCCTTGCCGAGAGCATGGGTGAGGGTCGCCGGCGGCCCGCTCACCCATCCGGCGATGAACGCCGCCGTCGCGGAGATCAAGCGGCTGCGCCTGTGGGGAGCCATGACTTCGCATCTGACCCGCTTGAACATTCGTGCTCGTCCGGGAGAGAGCGCGGTGCCGCAGGACCGGCACTTGGCCGACTCCCTGTATCGTTCCACCAGGAGGGGGGAGGGGCGCGTCTGCCGGGTGACGTTCTATCCGAGGGCGATGAGGGACGACCTTGCAAAGCAGCGCTATTACTACTCTCAGGACCGGCTTCCGGTCGAGCCGCCGACGATGGACGACTTCTGGGTTGCGATCCTGGCCCACGAGCTGACCCACTGCCGCGACAGCGGGCGGACCGAGAAGGTTGCGCTGCGGGTCGAGCGCCGGGTGTTGGAGCGCCTGAGAGCCCGCTGAGATCTGCCGGGCCCAAGCCGGGCCGGAGCGGTGGGGGCCGCGGTGGTCCACGTGCGACAGTCGCATCTCCGCCACCCAATTCGGTGACTCACGTGCGACAGTCGCATCTCAACCCCCTCGGGCCGTCGGCGTAGGATGCGCTCACGCAGTGAAGTCGCTCGGAAAGGGGGAGCCATGAAGAAGCTCATCAATCGCCCGGAGGACGTGGTCTTGGAATCGCTCCAAGGGGCCGCACACGCACACTCAGATCACGTGCGCGTTAACTTCGACCCCTACTACATGGTGCGGGCGGACGCTCCGGTCAGTGGGAAGGTGGCCCTCGTCTCCGGAGGCGGCTCCGGCCACGAGCCGATGCACGGCGGCTTCGTCGGCATGGGGATGCTGGATGCAGCGTGTCCCGGTGAGGTGTTCACGTCTCCCACTCCCGACCAGATGCTGGAGGCCACCAAAGCGGTCGACGGCGGCGCGGGAGTCGTGCACATCGTCAAGAACTACACGGGTGACATCCTGAACTTCGAGATGGCTGCGGACTTGGCCAAAGAAGAGTCGATCGAAGTCGAGGCGGTCGTGATCGACGACGACGTGGCCGTCAAAGACAGCCTCTACACCGCCGGTCGCCGGGGTGTCGGCACCACTGTGCTCGCGGAGAAGATCTGCGGTGCGGCGGCGGAGCAAGGCCGCTCGCTCAAAGAGGTATCAGACATCTGTCGAACGGTGAACTCTCGTGGCCGCAGCATGGGCATGGCCCTCACATCCTGCACCGTCCCTTCGGCAGGAGAACCCACCTTCCAACTCGGCGACGACGAGATGGAGATCGGCATCGGAATCCACGGCGAGCCGGGACGCGAGCGCGCTCCGCTCGCATCTGCCAAGGAGGTAGTCGAACGCCTTGCCGAGCCCATCGTAAGCGACCTTCCATTTGAGCGCGGCGACCAGGTGCTGGCCTTTGTCAACTCGATGGGCGGGACACCGCTGATCGAGCTATACGTGCTCTACAACGATCTCGTCGCGTTCCTCGACGGCAAGGGCCTGAAGATCACTCGCAACTTGATCGGTCCTTACATAACATCGTTGGAGATGGCGGGCTGCTCGATCACGCTGCTCAAGCTCGACGATGAGTTGACAAGTCTGTGGGACGCTCCGGTCAACACCCCCGGACTGCGCTGGGGCGCTTGACCTCGCAAAGTTTAGTGCACCTCCCCATAAATGCGGTGGCATTCGAGCGCCTCTGCATCCCCGCTCGCGGCGTTACTTGTCGCTCACGTACCTTCCAGGTACGCAGCGCTCCTCGCGCCTGGCGAATCGGGGCGCAGCGACGCTCTCGGTGCGCACCGCATTTCCGGTGCGGAGCACTCAGGCGGAGGAGGATGATGAG
>Ga0075530_1000473_pt1 | contig 18875 bp, 20 predicted proteins | sample NGEPerD_2_FD_75101 | JGI IMG/M metagenome (GOLD analysis project Ga0075530, IMG submission 75101) | Arctic peat soil microbial communities from the Barrow Environmental Observatory site, Barrow, Alaska, USA - NGEE PermafrostL1-D | ecosystem: Environmental > Terrestrial > Soil > Wetlands > Peat ... | reverse complement strand
GTGTGAAGCACAAGGAAGCGTAAGGGATCACGGCAGCGGAGGTGCTGGCGCTCGTGGGCGATCACGGCGGTCAGCTCCTCATCGTCAAGTTGCGTGAGCAATCCCGCCGTGATCGCGATACGAGGCCGGAGGAAGCCGTAGCAGCACGCTGCTGGTTCTGCCCACGCCTGGTAACTAAGCTGGTCGGCAATGCTGAGGTTGGTGCCGATCCGGACAAGTTGCGGCGGCATGGGCATCGCACCGCGCCGTAGGCGTTGGTTGAAGCGGTGCGTGCGCACGAGTCCCGTCACCGCAGCCCCGACGCCGACGAATGTGATGAGACCGGCAAGGCCCAACAGGAACGCCAAGAGAACCGGCGACGCATGAAAAGTAAGCAGGGCGAGGGGTGGATACTGCTCACACAGTTCCCGATAGGCTCGTGCGATGGGAAGGAGCGGAGCTGGGTTGACCATCAGGAGCGCGATCACCAGCCCGACCGCCAGAGCAGACCCCAGCTGGCTGCCACACTGCAAGCGCGCGAGAAGAAAGGTCCGCGGCATCATTGCGTCCCCTTTCGCTCGCGCACAAGCCGCTCAAGTTCATCGAGGTAGAGAGGATCGAGCGTTTCCGCCGCCCGAACAAACTGGGCGAGGCCGTGCTGACCAAAGTCAGTCACCAGGCCGTTGGCCACGCTCGCGGCGACGCGGTCGAGGAAGACCTCGCGGCTCTCGGCGGCCCGGTAGCGAAACGCCCGCGATTCCGTCGGTTCGCGCACGAGCAAACCCTTCTCGACGAGGCGATTGGCGACGGTGAGAACGGTCTTGTAATGGGCGTCGGGACCAAGATCGTCGCAAATCTCCTTCCCGGTCGGTTGTCCGAGCGCCCAGACGGTCTCCATGATCCTGGCCTCAAGTTCCCCCAGCACGCGGGTAAGGCCGTTCCCATCCAGATTGTAACGGTGAATATTCATGTCGGGCTCCTACAGCATTCTACCTAACGCCAGGTGGTACCACCGTCATCACTTCGGTAGATGCCGCCTGCATCACTGAGCAAGAGTACCCGGTCGGGGTCACTCGGCGTGACTGCGAGTGCAAGGGTGACCACACCTTCCGGCCCGAGGTTTGTCCAGCTTTCGCCGCCGTCGGTGCTCTTGGTGAGACCGCTCGGCGTGCCGGCGTAGAGGGTCTGCGGATCGGTGGCGGGAATGGCAAGACTGATGATTTGGCCGCTCGGCTGCGATGGAAGGGCTGCCCAGGACTGGCCACCGTCACGGCTCACCACGAGCCCCGCATCCGTCGCGGCGTAGAGGGAGTCGCCATTGGCGGCGAGTGCCAGATGCATTCCTCCCCCAGGTGGCTGGGCCGGCAGCGGTTGCCACGTCGTTCCTCCGTCTCCAGAGGTAAAGACTCCTTCACCGACGATGAAGGCGTAAAGACGCTGTGGATCGTCCAGCTGTTGAGCAAATCCATGGATGTCGGTTCCCGGCAGGTTAGGCGCGAGTGCGTGCCAGGTCTGCCCACCATCATTGCTCATCTGAAAGACGTCGTGACCCGTCGCATAGATCGTCTCCGGTGCCTTGGGACTGGCGCTCAACTGCATCGCGTCGGCGTTGCGCAATGCTCCCTCCTCCCAAGTGAAACCGCCGTCCTGGCTCACCTGAATCCCGGCATGGCTGCCGAACAGGATGTGCTCGGGATCCTGTGGATCGACGAGGAGCGAGTGGAAATCTGGACTTTCGAGCGTCGCGATCGGCTGGACACCAGCGAAGGTGCCTGCTTCATCATCGCCAGTGGCCGACGCGATCATCCACCACGCTACAAGCCCGACGAAGACGATCGCCGCGATGATGAGCGGCGCCCACCATCGGGAACTGGTCGAGCGTCTTTCCCGTTTTGTGCGGATGTCCGCCTTCCGTGGAGGGTCGACGACATTCGTATTTCTGGTGCGTGTGTGTTGCTGTCGCGCCTTGGCCATAATGCTTTCCTCATCGGTATACGAATCACAGGTACCTGGGTACTTGTCGCGCCTACTTTATCTTACATATTGTAAGCGTATGACATTCATCAGTTAGGAGCAAGGTGTGTGACCGACGTCAACAAAGACGCCAGCCATTCTACTGTAGCAAGATGGGCAATGGGCAGCCGATACGTCGTGCTGCGGCAGATCTCACCGACTTCAGAGAATCACGGCTGGACTGAACACCGGGCACGAGGAGGCCAGCGGTATCTATGTCTGGTAGCGGCGACCCCTTCTGCACCCGAACGTTTGAACTTCGTGGTGGATGCTGACTGGGTACTCCTGCACGATCCCGATCCTCGCTCCCAACTCTTGCGTGGTAGTATCTTACATCAAGTAAGCATGATGTTCACGTGTTGCGGACCGGTGCTTCCTCAGATGACGATTCTGGTACCCGCCGTGCATATGTGATGTCAGGAGAGGACAGAATGTCTCCGACACACTACGACCGATCATCGCGGGTTTGTGTCAGGATGCCTCTTCAACAATCTCCGACAGGCGCAATATTACGTGTACGTACACGTTGGGTCGGAGTGTGACGCCAGCTCCGCCAGATTCGGTAGCTGGATCGCGCGATTGCGGTACGAATACGCGATTTCGTGCGAAACCGGAATGGTCGGAGCGGCGTTCACGAAAGAGGAGAGACCGGCCGGCATCAACTGGCCCATGCGCATCAGGACGACCCGACCGCGATGCTGTCGTGGGTGGAATCGGCAAGACGTCCGGACCGATCCGGAGGACAGGGAAGAAAGGGATGTGTGGTGAGGATACTCGCAGATACTCCTGCTGGTGTGATCGGCATAACTGACGGTCAGCCACGCGGGAGCCATGGGCAAGGTCGATTTGTGGTGATCGCCGTCATGGTTGGGGTCATGATATCGCTTATCGCCCCGATGATGATGTCATCGTCGCGGCAGGCCGGCGCGCAGGGGTGGTCGCCTCCCCAAACGGTGTACCTGCCCCAAACCGGGCACACGCTTGACCGCGTGTTCCTGGAACAGTGGCGCGAGGGCGGTGGCGCATCGACCTACGGCTATCCGGTCACCCCGGAGATCACGCAGGACGACGGGACCATCGTCCAGTATCTGCAGTACGCCCGCTTCGAGTACGATCCGGAAGGTGACGCCAACGGCAATCATTTCGGGCTCGGCGAGATCGGCGAGGAGCTTCGCCCATTTAGCCTGCAGCGATCCGTGGCGTCCTTCACCTCCACCGGAGGCACCGAAAGCGGTCAGTCCACCGCGGCCGCCACATCCTTCGCCAGCGCCTGGATGCCGGTCGACACGTCCTCCATCACCAATGACAGCGTCCGGTACGTGGAAGAGACCGGCCACACGGTCCGGTATGGCTTCCGCAACTTCTGGGAATCCACCGGCGAGGCCTCCTATCTCGGCAATCCCCTGACCGAGGAATACGTCATCGATGACATCACCTATCAGGTATTCGAGCGCGGTCAGCTCGCCTGGGTAAATGGCAAGGACGCGTGGATGGTTCCGGTCGGCGAAGTGCTGGCCAGAAAATACCAGCTCGATTTGGAACCGGTGCCGCAGGGCGACATCCCGACCTACAGCGAAGATCTCTTCGTGCCACCTCCTGCCCCTGTCGCCGATACTTATGGTCCGGGACCTGTCGATGGTGCATCGAAGTCGATCGTCGTCTCCATCAGTCAGCAGCGGATGTGGGCATACGAGGGAGATACTGTGTTTCTGTCCTCGTTCGTGAGTACCGGCAAACCCGGATTCGACACACCCACCGGCATGTTCTCCATCAGCAAGAAAGTCCCTCTCCAGGATATGGAGGGATTGATCGGCGGAGAATACTACGACGTTGACTCTGTACCTGACGTCATGTACTTCACCACGGTGGGACATGCGTTTCACGGCACGTACTGGCACAACAACTTCGGGGCCGTGATGAGTCATGGCTGCGTGAACCTGCCGATGGATATTGCGGCAGCACTCTATGCATGGACGCCAATGTATGCACCTGTCCTGATCGTGCCCTAGTCAGAGCCATCCACCACTCCTTATCCACCTGAGGAGGTGTAAAAGGGATCGAGATGTCGTATTTGCATGTTAGCGCAACAGGTATCAATCACGTTGCACGGATCCGACGATGACGGAAGTAACCCTATTCACCGCATTCATTGCGGGCATCTTCTCGATTTCGTCCCCCTGCTGCCTGCCGCTGATCCCTATCTTTCTGTCCCACATCGCTGGGAGCGCGGCGGGGCAGGACGGGACGCGGACGCGGCCGATCGTCCTCCGCCACGCCGCTGCCTACGTGGCGGGCTTCTCGCTCGTGTTCATCGTGCTCGGTGCCGCGCTCGGCGCGGCGGGGGTATTCGCGGGATCGCTGAATTTCATCTCGCAGAACCGATTTTGGATGGTCCGCATCGGCGGCGTGCTGCTCGTCCTGCTCGGACTTCAGCAGCTCGGCTGGATCACCATACCGTTTCTCAATCAGACACGACGAGCAGATCTTTCCAGCGGGACACCAGGCTCGCTCTCGTCGTCCTTCCTGGTTGGTGTCTCGTTCGGAGCGGGCTGGTCTCCCTGTGTCGGACCGATTCTCGGCGCGATCCTGACGATGGCGGCTGGGCAGGGCAGCATTGAACAGGCCACATGGCTCCTCACCGTCTACTCGCTGGGTATGTCCGTACCCTACATGCTGGCCGCGTTCGCCGTGGGAACGGCTCCGAGGATTATCCGCTCGCTCAATAGCCGGATGGCGATGATCACCACGATGAGCGGCGCAGTCATGATCGGAGTTGGGGTGATCATGGTGCTCGGCATCTTCGAGCAAATCTTTATCGAGATCGTCAGGATGGCCCCTTGGCTTCCGTACGAACCAACAGTTTAGCGGTCCTTGCATTCGGCCGTCCCCATGCCAACGGAGGGAGTTAATATCATGAGTACGCCCGCATCCAATACCGTGACACCCCAGTCCGACACCGGCAACGAAGTCACGCGGCAAGGGCGTCTGCAGCAAGTCGTGATTGCCACCGTCACCGGCCTTGTCATCATCCTCGCCGCCTTCTGGATTGCCCGGAGTCAGGGGATGGGCGAGCTCGGCGATGGCGGGGTCAATAGCCACCTTTTGCCGAAGGTTGGCGAGCCAGCGCCCGAGTTCATGACGCTCTACGCGACCGGCGACAACGAGGTCTTCCGGCTCTCTGAGTTAAAGGGGCAGCCGGTCTGGCTCAACTTCTGGGGGTCATGGTGTCCGCCCTGCCGTGCCGAGATGCCGGAGCTCCAAGCGGCGTGGGAACAGCTGGAACCGCGTGGGCTGGTCATGATCGGCGCATCGATGAAGGAGGATCCCAAGGATTCAGTGGCCTATGCCGAGCGCGTCGGAGCCACGTACCCGATTACAGTCGATCCGAACTACCTCACCGCCGTGGCCAATCCGGAAGCGTTCCCCGATCTGTTCGAGACCGCCTCGACCTGGCAAATCCGCAACTTCCCGACGCACGTCTTCATCGACCGGGACGGCATCGTTCGTGCGGTCGTCATCGAGCAAATGGATACCGAGACGGCCATCGCCCATGGCGAGATGATCCTTGGCGAAGAACCCAGCGTTGATGTCAAGCATTGACGCACGATCCTCGATTCGGCCCAAGGTTGTGGTGGGCCAGGTATGCACGCAATTCTCAGGTCCGGCGACGCTGATGACGCTCGCCTTTGGCGTCGCTAGGCGACTTCGACGCCAGCAGCGGAAAAGCTGCGATCCACGGCCTGGGCGACGCGGGCGATCTTCGGCATCAGCTCCGCGAATTCTTCCAGTGTGAGGGATTGGGCGCCGTCGGACATCGCCTGATCCGGGTTCGGGTGCGCCTCAATGATCAGCCCGTCGGCCCCGGCGGCGATCCCGGCCCTGGCAAGCGCTCCGATGAATGGGCGCTTGCCGGCGGCGTGGCTCGGATCGATGATGATCGGCAGGTGGGAGAGACTTTGCACCACCGGCACGGTGCTCACATCGAGCGTGTTGCGGGTCATCGTCTCAAAGGTGCGAATACCGCGCTCGCACAGCATCACGTCCGGATTGCCCTGCGCCATCACGTACTCAGCGGCGAGCAGCCATTCCTCAATCAGCATGGAGAGTCCGCGCTTCAGCATCACCGGCTTCTGCGCCTTGCCGACTTCCTCCAGCAGCAGGTAGTTCTGGCAGTTGCGCGCGCCGATCTGGAAGACATCGGTGTATTTGCCGACCGTCTCGACATCGGTCGGGGTCATGACTTCGGTGATGATCTTCAGCCCGGTCACCTCTCGCGCCTTGGCGAGGATTTCGAGACCCTTTTCGCCGAGGCCGCGGAATTCATACGGGGAGGTGCGCGGCTTGTAAGCGCCACCACGGAGAACGGTGGCGCCGCCCGCGACCACGGCTTTGGCGGTTTCCAGGGTTTGATCTTCGGATTCCACCGAGCATGGACCCGCCATCATGGCTATTTCGTTGCCGCCGATCGTGACGCCGTCGCCGAGATCGATCACGGTCTTTTGGGGATGGAAATCCCACCCTGTCAGCTTGAATTTCTTGGTGATGCGTACCACGCTCTCCACGCCAGGAAAGGATTCGAACATCTCTTCCAGGGTGGGCGGCAATGGCAATCCGACCACGCCCACGATGGTGCGTTCTGCGCCGTCGATGAGGTGGGCCTGCAGGCCAAGCTCCTCGACGCGTGCGACGACTGGGTCAATTGTCTGGCGGTCGACACCGGTTTTCATGATGATGATCATGGCGGGGATTCCTTTATTGTGCTTGTCGGACTCAGCCGTTGGCGACCGGTTGGGCCTCGGATTCGATGTTCTGGTCAACTGGTTGCCGCAATGTGATGTCAGCGAGCTCCTTGTCGGAGATTCCCCATTCGGGGCGCAGCTGCCTGGCGCCTTTCAAATAGACATGTCGAATCTCGCTCGGGGTCTTCGTGGTGTTGACGTGGACGAGCACACGCACGGCTTTGGTGAGCGCACCGGGAACCGCCATTTCGTGCGAACAGATCATCGGTACCTCGGTCCAGCCGAAGGATCGCGCCGCCATGGCCGGAAACATCGCGGTGAGGTCGGTGGTAGTGGTAAAGATGGCACTGGCGATGTCCTCTGAGGTGAGGTCATTGAGTTCGATGAGGGCGATAACCAGTTCCTGCGTCGCTTCGAGGATATCCTCAGCGGTATTGGCAGTTGCGGTGGTCGCTCCCCGAACTCCGCGGCAGACAAGCGGTCGTTCGCCGTGGGATGTCATCCGTTCCGATTCTCCGTTCCTGCTTGGTGTATCCGTGCCAGCCGGGCGTGAATACGAGGTGTGTCGACCCGGGCGTATTGGACCGGGCGCATGGGCATCCTTGCGTGCATGGGCATCGTTGCCCGAACCGTTGTGGCGGTCACCTAATCATACCAGTCCTGACGATCGCGTCGATGGGGAACTGATGCGGCGCGGCGACGATTCACCCATAACCGGATGCAATGCGGGTGTCCCCGGTCCTCCACCGTTATCCCTTCGTCGATCTGGCCAGCATGCCCCGCACGAAGAAGCGTCCGAGCAGGATTCACCAGAGCCGTTCGACGCCGTAGTCGTCGAGCGCCGTGTCGATACTCACGATCGCCATCTGTTCGGCGAGGCATTGTGCTACCAGAAGCCGGTCGAGTGGGTCACGGTGATGCAAGGGAAGTCGTGCAACGATGTCGAGATGCAGTGGCGTGATCGGCAAGGATCCCAGGCGGGGTTTCGTTGGGATTTCGACCGCTAATTCCAGGAATGTCACATCAAGATCCAGCTTGCCCACACTGAGCTTGATGGCGATCTCCCACAGGCTTGCGATGCTGAGCAACGGTTCATTGCCGATATCCCGGATCAAGCCACGAGCAGTGCTGCTGAGGTTGGCGCTGTCGCTGACAGACCAAAGAAAGGTATGGGTATCGAGAAGGCACCTCATCTCAACGTGACGATGAATGAATGCACGTCACTACCCGGTCTTGTCGACATCATCGCCGATATAGGGCTCGAACCCCTCGGGAATCTCGTCGAAGTCAGGCGCCATCCTGACCCTGCCTTTCAAGATGCCGAAGAGTTCGCTCCGGTCCTTCAGCGGCTTTGGAGACGGCACATCGTCGCTGTGCTCACCGTTTTGCGCGGTGTCGCAACTCGTCGGCTCATCGCCAAGGTACGGCTCAAAGCCTTCGGGGATCTCATCGAAGTCGTCCGCCATCCAAATCTTGCCTTCCGCGCTGCCGACGAACCCTCGCTTCGTGCCGGAGGGAGGCTCCGAGTGAGTCACCGTGACTGTTGCGCCATCTTCGCGCACAGTTACAACTTTCTCGCCTCCGGCTGCCTTAGCGAGAAGCTCGGCCAGATGATCCTTGGCTTCGTCAATCGTCATTGTCGTCATGGTTGCATTTTACCTCGCCAGGCTCCTCGGAACTATCGCCGGAGCCACGCGTCAAGCGACCTTCCCTTTCCATGGTACCTCCGCTTTCAGCAAGATGTCACCCCTTCATCCAGCCGGCCAGCATGCCTCGGACGAAGAAGCGCCCGAGCAGGATGTAAAGGATTGCGGTCGGCAGCGCGGCGATCACCGCCCCCGCCATCAGCACATTCCATTCGACGGCGAAGCCACCACTGAGGTTGTTGAGCGCGACCGTGATCGGCTGTTCTCTCGGATTGGTGATGATGGTCAGTCCGAAGAGGAAGTCGTTCCAGATGTTTGTGAACTGGAAGATGCCGACAACGACGAAGGCGGGAAGCGACAGCGGCAACATGATCCGGAAAAAAATGCCGATCACACCGTCGCCATCGACTCGGGCCGCCTCAATGATTTCACCGGGAATGTTGGTGAAGTAGTTGCGGAAGATCAGCGTGGTAATCGGCAAACCGTACACGACATGCACGATGATCAGGCCGGGCAATGTCCCGTACAGGTTGATGTAATCCAGAAACCGGATCAAGGGAATCAGGATCGACTGATATGGAATGAACATGCCGAACAATAGCAGCGTAAACAGCACATCTGATCCCCTGAACTTCCATTTGGAGAAGAGGTAACCGTTGACGGCGCCGATCAGCCCGGAGAGGATCGTCGCCGGGATCGCCAGCTGGAAACTCGTGGCGAGGTTCGGGCTGAGCTTGTCCCAGGCGGATCGATATCCGTCCACGGTGAACGTTGCCGGCACCTCCCACATGTTTGCGAGGCTGACGTCGGCGGCTGCCTTGAAACCGGTAATGACCATCACATAGACCGGCATCAGGTAGAAGATCACCGCCACCGTCAGGATGGCGATAATGATCGCGTTCGTGATGGGGCGGTGCCTTCTCCCGTCTGATGCAGCGTCGAGCTCGGCCATGACTAGAGCTCCTTCAGCGTTCGCGCCAGGTACGGCACGATCACGATCGACACGAGGAGCAGCATCACGATCGACGCCGCCGCGCCGAGATTGTAGCGGGTGGCGCGGAACGTTTGCTCATACACGAAAATGCCGGGCACGTCAGTGGCGAAGCCGGGCCCAGAGCCCGACATCGCGAAGATGAGGTCGAAAATCTTCAGGGAGACGTGGCCGAGGATGATCAGGATGCTGATCGTGATCGGCCGCAGCAGCGGGATGATGATATCGCGGTAGATGCGCCAGCTGCTGGCGCCATCGAGCTGGGCGGCTTCGCGGATATCGTGGGAGATGGTGCCGAGTCCGGCCAGGTACATGGCCATCGCAAAGCCGGAGAGCTGCCAGGTGGCGGCGATGACCACCGGGATCATGGCGAGAGGGAGACCGAGCTGCGCGTTGATGCCATCGAGAAACGGTATCCATGAAGCCAGGTCTCCAACCACTTCGGGCGTCGTGAGCCAGGCCGGAGAAAAGGCAGGGAGGCCGATGGCATCCAGCGCCGCATTGATACCGAGGTTCTCGACCAGCAGGTTGATACCGGTCTGGGGACTGAAAATCCAGCGCCAGGAGACGCCGGTCACGATAAAGGACAGCGCGTAGGGGAACAGGAAGATATTGCGGAAGAGCGATCGCCCGAAGATACGCTGGTCGAGCAGCAGGGCCAGGACCAGCCCCACCACGACGGCGAAAAGCAGGAAGAGTATGGTGAAGACGAACGTATTCCTGAGGTCGATCTGGAACCGTGTCATGTGAAAGAGGCGGTCATAAATGCCCAGGATGGGATCGGAGGGGGAGAGGTCGATCGTGGACGAGCGCCAGTTGGAGATAGAGACGTAGAGGGTGGCCCCGATGAAGCCGTAGACAAAGACAAGGATGGCAATCAGGCTGGGCGACAGGAGGAGCTTGGCGACGCCGGTTTCGACAAATGCGCGCTTCCTGGTGACTTCGCCATACTTCGTTTCATCATGCTCCGCGGTCGCCATGCGTAACTCCGGATTGTCCCGACCTGTTTTTCCTGCGTGACGGATATGGTCGAAACGTGCTGATAACCGTACACGGAAGCTGAAGACATGCCGCCGACTGTTTGCGTGTGCTTCCAGCTCCGTGCCGCATTGCCGGTGACCGTCAGCCAAGGCGAAGCGTCGGAGAAGGACTGTCATTCGGAGCTTGTCGATGGACCTTATCGACAAGCTCCGAATGACGAAGTGGTTGTGACGCCTTGCCCTTAGAGAGCGAGTGGCTCGTTACTGATTGGCCTGGGCGTCCTCGGCGGCAAGCGCCAGCTGTTCCTGATACGAGGCGACGTCCCCATCGGCGAGGAAGAAGACCGTCGCATCGAATATCGACAGCCGATGCTGTGGTGACGCGGCGGCGCCGTGCGCCATGGACGCAACGACCTCGGCTTCGGCGAAGTCACTGGCCGACCACTGCATGTAGTCGTTGAACCCGGAGGTGTCGACATCGGTCCGAGCCGGGATCGCGCCCTTGAATGGCGCGAAGGCGGTTTGAGCCTCAGCTGATCCCACCGTCTTGAGCCAGCTTTCGGCGTTGGTCGGGTGTGGCGGGTCAACCGGCAGGGTGAAACCGTCGACAACTGCCACAAACCCGCCAGCGGTGCCGGCATGGGTGACGTAGCCGATCTGCTCTTCGGCGCCGTTGCTGACGGCGTGGCCCCAGGCCCAATCGCCCATCGATGTGAAGGCGCATTCGCCCGCGATGACCTTGTCCATCGCGGCGTCCCAGGTGAGGGATGGGTGATCGTCGTTGACGTGCTCGAGCATCTGCCCGAAGGTCTCGATCGATTTGGTGACCTCTTCACCATCCCAAGGAGTCGTGAAGTCCCACAAACCGCTGTAGCCTTCCGGTCCCAGCTGACCGAGCAGGATGTTTTCGAAAAGCTGCGGCGCCGCAAACGAGTCCTGGCTGCCAAGCGCGAGGGCAGGGATGCCCGCGTCGGCGAGTGTCGTGGCCATTTGCGTGTACTGGTCGACGGTGAGCTCCTCGCCGACCTCGAGCCCGTTATCGGCGAGCACCTGCTTGTTGTAGAACATCACGTTGCCGCGGTGGACACCGACCGGCACGAGATACTGGTCGCCATCGAAGGTGACCTGGTCGATCAGGCCTTGTGGATAGGCATCGAGCCACCCCTGCGCTTCCCAGAGGGCGGTGATGGCCAGGGTGTAACCGGGTTCGACGTAGAGGCTGTAGAGCTCCTTGCCGGGATGGCTCTGCCACGAATCTGGTGGCTCGCCGCCACTGAGGCGGGTTTGCAGCGCCACCTGGGCGTTTGAGCCAGCGCCACCGGCCACGGCGGCATTGATGATCTCGACATCGGGATACTGCTCGCTGAATGCCAGGAACAGTTGCTCGAGGCCCTTGGCTTCACCGGCAGTGGTCCACCAGGAGAAGATTTCGAGCTCGGCTTCGGCATTGGCGGCCGGCGTCGCGTCTTGGGCACTGGCGCGCATCAGCGGCAGTGACGCGGCGAGTGCCACGGACGTCCCGGCGAAGGTACGCCGGTTCAGCGAACGCGCCATGAGATCTCGTGTGGTTCTGGACATCGTTACAGACACCTCCCGCACAGGTCACTGTGCGTTACATGAGACACGGAACGCAGGGTCCGCGAGACGCCAGGCTGCCGGGATGTCCACTGATCGACAGGGGTGACTCAGGTGGCCACATGCCGGTCACAGGTTGTTTCGGGCATTGGCTGGTCGTCGAAAACGAACGCGATCCCGTGTTGCGTATCCCTATTATCAGCAAGAACCCGGCGAGATGCAACGCGGAGGTCAGCGGCTCCAGTCCGGCTATTGACAGCGTCCCGTGGAACGCTCGCTTGAAACACTTTCGTCTATGACGACGTTTGGCGAGTTGAGACCGACGTATCCTGTTCTCATCCAACAAGGTGCAATCAGGAATTGGAGGACGAGGTGATGAACACCAATGGCAATTCGCGATCGATTTGGGTTCTGCGTCTGGCGATCCTTGCGGTCTCAGTTCTCGCGATTGTTGCTGTCGTGCGATTCGTCGGTCACCTGGGCGACGTGCCGCGGTCACAGCAAGAGGTTGAAGCGCATCTCGACCGCTCAATCCTGACCTATGTCGTCTGGGATGGAACACCGTATGTGGTGTTCGAATTCGGCGGCATGGTGCATTTCGACACGCTGATTCTCGACTGGATATCGATCGAGTGGCCACCAACGCCTCGCTGGCAGTGGAGCGGCTACTGGTCGAGCATCGAATCCACGACCGATCCAGCGAGTGTGAGGGTCACTGATATCCCGAGCGAGCGGGCTATCTATGGCCAGGTCAATTCTGGCGAGATCGCCTGGCTGGAGATTGAGCGGGATGGGGAATGGTACAGGTTCGCCGTGTCGGCTCCGGCGTTCGCGGTTCGATTGCCGGAGGATTTGCAGAGCCCCGACACCTATCGCTGGCTTGATGCCGATGGGCGAGTGGTCTGGACGGTGGAGCGTTGAGCAGGGTGATTGCCCGCACATGAGCAATTGCAATGACTATCGTGTCGATGATCTGCGTGGGCTGTTGTCTTCGGCTCACGAGGTGGTAACGTCAGGGAGTGAGGTGGCTGGACAGCCCAATCGAAGGAGTGTTCGTGGTCAAGGGCGTATTTGGCTCGGTTTTCGCCTCGATCCTGTTCGCGGTGATGTTCTACTACGTGACGCTCATGAACCCGCTCACTGGTAGTGAGATCTTCGGCTGGCGCATGCTCTTCACCGCGCCATGCCTCACGGCGCTCCTGCTGATCAACCGGGAATGGCCTCTGGCGCGCCCCACGCTGCGACGCATACGGCGGTCTCCGGCCCTGGCGCTCGGCGTCGTCGCGTGCGCCTGTCTCGTCGCGGCCCAGCTCTGGGTGTTTGTGTGGGCGCCGGTCAACGGTCGCGCCCTGGAGGCCTCGCTGGGCTTCTTCCTGATGCCGCTCTTCCTCGTGCTGATCGGCCGGGTGATCTTCCGGGAGCGACTCTCGCGCTTCCAGTTCGGCGCCACGATCTGCGCGATGGTTGGTGTCACCAACGAGCTGATCCGGGTCGGAGGGATCTCGTGGGTCACCCTCCTGATCGCGATTGGCTATCCGACCTACTTCGTATTACGCCGGAAGCTCGGGACCGACCACCAGGGTGGGGTATGGATCGAGATGCACCTGATCGTGCCGCTGGCCGTTGTCCTCATCCTGCGTGGCCCCGGTTCGATCAGCACGTACTCCGACCATCCGGATTTGTTCCTTCTGATCCCGGGTCTCGGCCTGATCAGCGCGGTGGCCCTTTCGGGATACTACCTGGCGAGCCAGCTCCTGAAGTTCGGCCTGTTCGGCCTGCTTGCGTACCTCGAACCGGTGCTGTTGGTATTTGTGGCGTTGCTGCTGGGGGAGGGGATCGAGCCGGACCAGTGGCTCACCTACATTCTCATCTGGTGCGCTGTCGGGCTGCTGTTCGTCGAAGGGGTATACCGCATCCTGCCTCGAAGCAGCGCCGTTGTTTCTCTGTCTGCCCGGTCTCGGTCCCGCGTTCCCTGAGCGCTTGTCTCCGCTCGCGCGTGCAGTGGCCGATGCCCTATGGTTGTGGTTCGTGACCGGTCATTTCCTCCGCGCAAAGTGCTTTCGCCAGGCAGCCGCCTCAAGCTGTTGCATGGTGGGCACGGCGACGGGCATTTGTGCGGTTGGCTGCCGCAATCCCACCAGCGTTGCGACGAGAGCGACGATCGACCACTTCGGATCACCGAAGGTGAAGAGGTAATCATCGACGTCGCCGAGCAAGCCGGCATCGTAGGGGCCACGCATGCAGCAATGGATGATGCGGGCGGCATCCGGGGCGGCTCCGATGGCCCGTCTGGCGATATCGACCTGGTGTGGGCTGTCGGTGGCGTCGCGAGTCAGGATGATGAGCGTCCGGGCGTTGGCCGCACGGGACGTGGCTTCAGCGATCTGGTCGTCAGTGGGCTCGTTGCTGAGGCTGACGACAGTTGATTCCGGCAGGTTCGCCTTGACGTCGTCTTGGAGCAGCTTTGATCGCCCAACCGGGTCACCTCCCTCGACGGCGCGAAATCGCTGGAAGTCGATAAAGACATTGCCGGATGCGCCCTCGGGAGGATCGAACTGCTTGAGACGCGCGTTCGGTTCGAGTGGCGCAAACGGCTTTGGTCCGACGTGGGCGATCGTCCGGAGGGCGATATCGAACGTAATGTCGCCAAGACTCCCACGACGCTCCGGGAGCTGGGTCGGCACGCCGGTGATCCCGTAGCGAGCACGCACCTCGTTGAGCCTTTCGGACGTGGTTTCAAACGCTTCACGAGGGACGCGCCCAGACTCCAGCGCCTTGACCAGCGCCGCATGTCGCACGTTCTGGTCGGCGACAGGCTCGTTCGTCTCCAACACATCGACCCCGGCCAGCTTGGCGCGAACGGACGCTTCCGCGATACCGTACTGGTCGGCGAGCGCTCGCATGTCCATGGCGTCGGTGAAGATCAGGCCAGTGAAGCCCAACTCGTCCCTCAACAGTCCGGTGAGGATGCGATGCGACAGGGTCGCGGGGTACTCCGGATCGAGAGCGGGAAAGAGGATGTGCGCGGACATGACGGCAGGCACACCCATCGCCACCGCGGCGCGGAACGGCGCCAGCTCGACGCCGTCGATTCGTTCACGGTCGTGCTGGATGGTTGGCAATCCAAAATGGGAGTCGACACTGGTGTCGCCATGTCCCGGAAAGTGCTTGACGGTGGTGACTACGCGAGCCGCCTCATGACCGCGGTAGACCCACTCCATTGCGGCGATCACCTTTTCGGCCACGTCGCTGTAGGATCGGGTGCGAATCACCGGGTTGGCGGGGTTGACATTCACGTCCACCGACGGCGCGAAGTTGACATTGATCCCGACCTCGCGCAGCTGCAATGCCGTGATGGTCGTGGCGGTCAGGATATCGCCGGGCACGCAGCTGGCGGCGAGCGCCATCGCGCTGGGGACGGTGACGAAGTCCTGTGAGAAGCGGCTGACGATGCCACCTTCCTGATCGGCGGCGATGAGCAGGGGCGGCATGCCGAGCTTGCGCGCCTCTGCCTGGAGATCGGTGGTCAGGGCATGCGCCTGTTCGCGACTGGTGATGTTATCGGCGAAGAAGAGCACCCCCGACGGCCTGATCTGCCTGAATGCGTCGCGCGCTTCGTCGGTGAAGCCGGATCCCGGAAGACGGAACATCATGCTTTGTCCGGCAAGCTCGGATGGTGTCATGGGGTGCTCCGTTCAGATCACAATGGTGGTGGCCAGGATCGAGATGCTTCGACAGCGGCCATACGGCCTTGCTCAGCATGACAACCCCCTTGTGACAAGGTATTCACGTTTTATCATCACGCACTGGGCAAATCCGCCTCGCCGCGAAGGTAGTGGACGAAATCAGCCGCCCCCCGCGGCTGGTCGGACTCCGGCAAGGTGTTCAGGTAGTTGATCATGGCGCTCGCCACAATGACGCCATCGGCATGCCTGGCGATCTCGTTGACATGTTCTGGGGTCGAGATGCCAAAACCGACAATCAGCGGTAGGTCGGTGTGCTTGCGGATGCGGTCGAGGTAAGCGCCGAGACCGGCTTCGACATTCTCACGAGCGCCAGTCACCCCAGTCAGGGAGACGCAATAGACAAAACCGCTGCCGCGCTCGCCGACAAGCGTCATGCGATGCTCGGTGCTGGTCGGAGCGACCATGAAGATCAGGTCACGGCCATGCTCGCGACAGATGCTGAGCAGCCGGTCGGACTCCTCGATGGGCAGGTCGGGCACGATAAAACCGTCGACGCCAGCCTCGGCGCAATCGGCGACATAGCGCTCGACGCCGTATTTCACCACCGGGTTGAAATATCCCATCAGCATCATCGGAACGGTGATGCCATCGGCGCGGAGTCTTGCCACCAGCGCGATGCAATCGCTGAGCCGGGTGCCGTTGGTGAGCGCCACATGGCTGGTGTGCTGAACGGTGGCGCCGTCGGCAATTGGGTCGGAAAAGGGGATGCCGATCTCGAAGCCGTCGGCGCCCGCTTCGACCATCGCCCGGATCGTCGCTTCGCAGGTTTCCATTGTTGGGTAGCCAGCGGTGACGAACGGCAGCAGCGCCGTGCAGCCTTCACGCCTGCAAGCGCTCAATTGGTCGACAATGCGGCTGGCGGCGGGTGATTTGGCGCTCACAGCTCAACTCCAAAGGCTTCGGCGACGGTGTGCATGTCCTTGTCGCCCCGACCTGAAAGGTTCACGACGATGGTCTCGTCCGGACCGCGCTCCCGCGCGAGCTGGGCGGCATGCCGGACGGCGTGGCTGGATTCGAGCGCCGGGATGATGCCCTCCGTGCGGCAGAGCAGCTTGAACCCCTCCAGCGCTTCCTCATCGGTGACGGAGACGAAGCTGGCCCGCCCGGCGGATTTGAGGTAGGCGAGCTCCGGCCCGACGCCGGGGTAGTCCAGACCTGCCGAGATCGAATGCGTCTCGAGAATCTGGCCGTCATCGTCTTCCAGGATGTACGACCAGGAACCGTGGAGCACACCTTCCTCACCGGCTACCAGGGTCGAGGCGTGCTTGCCGGTTTCGATGCCGTACCCGCCGGCTTCGACGCCGATGATCTCCACCGATTCATCCTCGATGAACGGGTAGAACAACCCCATCGCGTTTGAGCCGCCGCCGACGCAGGCGACGATGGTGTCCGGCAGAGAACCGGTGATGTCCTGGATCTGCTGGCGAGCTTCCCGACCGATCACGGCTTGAAGATCACGCACCATCATCGGGTAGGGGTGCATGCCGGCGACCGTGCCGAAGATGTAGTAGGTGGAATCGACGTTGGTGACCCAGTCGCGGATCGCTTCGTTGATGGCGTCCTTGAGCGTGCGGGATCCCGATTTGACCGACACCACTTCCGCGCCGAGCAAGCGCATGCGGAAGACGTTGAGCGACTGCCGGTGAATATCGACCTCGCCCATGAAGACGATGCATTCGAGGCCGAGCAAGGCACAGGCGGTGGCGGCGGCAACACCGTGCTGGCCGGCGCCAGTTTCGGCGATGATGCGCTGCTTGCCCATCCGTTTGGCGAGTAGCGCCTGGCCCAGGGCGTTGTTGATCTTGTGCGCGCCGGTGTGGGCGAGGTCTTCCCGCTTGAAAAAAATGCGTGGTCCGTTGCCGCCAGACGCCTCCTCGGAAAAGCGCGTTGCCTCGTAGAGCGGCGTCGGGCGACCGACATACGATGCGGCAAGCCGGTCGATTTCCGCCTGGAAGGCGGGGTCGTTTTTCGCCTCGTTGTAGGCAACGACGAGCTCGCCGATGGCGGGCATCAGGGTTTCGGGGGCGAACGTGCCGCCGAACCGCCCGAAGTTGCCGTGTTCATCGGGCAGGGTGTAGTTGGCGAATACCTCATGTTCGAGCACTTTGGCCACTGGCGATCCTCCGACGGAGCGAGCAAATGTCATGCGCCAATGCTAGCAGGAAATACCGCCTTCGGGCGCTATTGAACTGACGTCACACATACTGCTTGACGATCGCGCCGGTGTCCTCTTGCCCGAGCCCAGCGATGCGGGCACGATCGATCTGGGCGAGGACCACATCGCCAATGTCGGGCGAAATTCCGCCATCCTTCATCATCGCCAATGCCAAAGAGACGTCCTTGTGCAAGAGGTCGATGGTGAAGGCCGGAGAGAAGTCGCCCGCAAGGATCTTTGGGCCGAGCTCGCGGAAAAGCGGGCTGACGGTTGCCGCCCCGCTGTCCACGACCGTTTCGTAATAGGTCCGTGGCGACACCCCAACTGCCTCGCACGCGGCCATCGTCTCTGCCGCGATCGCGTTGATCGCGCCGAACATCAGGTTGTTGAGCAACTTGACCGCGTTGCCACTGCCGGAAGGGCCGACGTGGATCACCTTGCGCCCGAGCGCTTCGAGCACCGGTTTGGCCCGTTCCAGTGCGTCAGGATCGCCGCCGACCGGGAAGGTCCAGGCGCCACAGGCATCCGGGCGACCGAGCACCGGCGTGTCGAGGTAGTCGACACCCGCGGCGTTCGCCTTTACCACCATCCGCCTGGTTGTCTCCGGGTCAACTGTCGATGTGTCAAGCACAACGAGATCCTTGGTCGGTCGCGTGAGGACGCCGTCGTTGCCAGCAACCACCGCTTCGACGTGCGCTGGTGTGGGCAGCGAGAGCAGCACAACCTGAGCCGTAGCGCCGACCTCCTCACTGGACGTGACAGTCTCCGCGCCCGCGTTGGCCGCGCGTTCGAGCGCGGACGCCGATACATCGTAGGCAATTACCCGATGTCCCGCCACGACAAGTGCCCTGGTCATGGGCATTCCCATGGTGCCGAGCCCGATGATTCCAATCTTCATTCAGTCCTCCCTTGCTAATCAGGCTCCCGCCCGCAGGTGCACCTGCGGTTTCGACAGCGCGGGGATGACCAGCATGTGCGGATCACGGCCGATGTCCTCCCGGACGCGATCGACGGCGTCATCGAATGCGCGCACGGGGATGCACCCCATGCC
>Ga0075530_1000471_pt1 | contig 18888 bp, 29 predicted proteins | sample NGEPerD_2_FD_75101 | JGI IMG/M metagenome (GOLD analysis project Ga0075530, IMG submission 75101) | Arctic peat soil microbial communities from the Barrow Environmental Observatory site, Barrow, Alaska, USA - NGEE PermafrostL1-D | ecosystem: Environmental > Terrestrial > Soil > Wetlands > Peat ... | reverse complement strand
CAACCCCTCAGGGCGCCGCGTCACGCCAGGACTCCCTGGACAGCGGCCAGCAGGGTCCGCGGCAGCTCGTCGAGTGCACTCAGGCCCATCAGCCTGGCCCCCATGGTCCGGGAGACGGTGGTCGACCGGGCACCGTCAGCGCGGATGAGCAGCAGGGTGACGTCGGGGGGCAGCCCGGAGCACAGCACCCCGGCCAGATCTTCGGGAGCCGTCCCCCCGGTCACCATCACCAGCCAGCTGGTCTCGGGAGAGCGCCGCATTGCCTGCCGGGCCGCCCGTACCGGATCGGAGCTGCCCGGCTCGATGCGGCAACAAGCGTCGAGGACACCGTCCAGCCCGCGCCCGGTGACGGCGTGCTCTCCGCACAGCATCGCGATGTCGACGCCGTCGCGGTAGGCGCGAGCCGCGATCGAGGCTCCTGCCGACACGGCGATCTCGAAGTCCTCTGCGTCGGCGTAGGACCCACTGTCATCGTCGATGACCAGGGTCAGGTGGCTGCGCCGGTTGTCGTGGTACTGCCGTACCTGGAGAGTGTCGGCCTTCGCCGAGGACTTCCAGTGCACGTGGCGCAGGTCATCACCTGGCACGTACTCGCGCAGCCCCTGGAAGGCCAGGTCGCTCATCGAGATCTCGTCGCTGGGGATGCCCCGCTGATCCCGGATGACACCCAGCCCGAGGGACCCGACGTCGACCATCCGGGGCAGCACCAGCAGCTCGGCAACCGGCGACCACCGCTCGTCCCAGCGCAACAGGCTCAGCGGGTCAGTGCGCCGCGCGATGACCGGTCCCACCTGGACGGCGCCACGCTGCAACCCGGTGAGCTCGATCCGCCCCTCGACCGGGGTGTGGCGCAGGGTGCGGAGACGAACGAGTTGCCTCTTCTGGCCTGTGGGTACCTCGACCAGCGGACTGGCCACCGGCACCGCACTGGCGCTGCGGGCCGACAACAGGACCTGCGCGTCGCCGCCGGCCATGGTGCGCGACGGTGAGAGCTCGATCGTTGCCCGCGCTCGGGCAGGAAGCAGCGCGAAGGCGACGGCGGTGAGACCGAGCAGCGTGCAGACCACCCACAGCAGCTGGAAGACCGGCCAGCCCCCCAGGGTGTCGACGAGGTAGCAGACGGAGCCGAGCAGGGCGAGGGAGCGACCGGCGGGCGTGACCATCGCGAACACTGCGGGCAGGCGTCTGTTCATCATCAAGCCCGGGGTCAGGCGCGGAGCGAGGGGACCCGCACGCGGTCGAGGAGCTCGTCGACGACCTGGTCGGCCTCGACCCCGCGGAACTGGGCCTCGCCGTCCAGGATCAGACGGTGGCTCAGGACCGGGTGGGCAAGCTCCGCGACGTCCTCGGGTACGACGTACTCGCGACCGTCCGCGGCCGCCCAGGTCTTGATGACGCGGATCAGGGCCAGGCAGCCGCGAGGCGAGACGCCGAGGCGCACGTGCTCCATCCCCCGAGAAGCCTCAGCCAGCTTGCGGACGTAGGTCACGACCGCCCCGTCGACATGCACCTCGTCGGCGATCCGGCTCATGTCCCGGACCAGGTCCATCCCCATGATCGGCTTGACAAGGGCCGCCCGGTCACGCACCCGGGAGTCGTGCAGGAGCTCCTCGGTGGCCTCGGCGCCGGGGTAGCCGACGGAGGTCTTCATCAGGAAGCGGTCGAGCTGCGCCTCCGGGAGCGGGTAGGTCCCGGCCTGCTCGATCGGGTTCTGGGTGGCGATGACCATGAACGGCTGGGGCACGTCGTGGGAGACGCCGTCGACGGTCACATGCCCCTCCTCCATCACCTCGAGCAGCGCCGACTGGGTCTTGGGTGAGGCCCGGTTGATCTCGTCAGCGAGAACGATCGAGTGGAAGATCGGTCCGGGGTGGAAGTTGAAGGTGCCCTTGTTCTGCTCATAGACGGAGACGCCCGTGACGTCACTGGGCAGTAGGTCCGGCGTGAACTGGATCCGGGCATGCGACCCCTCCAGCGTGCCGGCCAGGGCGCGCGCCAGCATCGTCTTGCCGGTGCCCGGGAAGTCCTCGATCAGCAGGTGTCCCTCGGAGACCAGGCAGGTCAGCGTCAGCCGGATGACGTGCCGCTTGCCGAGCAGCGCAAGCTCCATGTTCTGGGTCACCGCGTCAAAGGTGTCCCGGAACCACGCCGTGCGCTCGCTGCCGATGGTCATGGGCGTCATCGTAGGTGCAGGCAACGCGGCCGCCATCAGGCGCTGATCAGCGCTGGTGCAGGCGGACGAAGTTCGACAGCAGCGTCATCGGGTGCCTGACCTCCACGGCCCGGGACAGTGCCTTGAGCGTCTCGGCCTCGCTCGGGTCGAAGTAGCCGGCGTTCTTGTACACCTCGATGCGCGTGCAGATGCCCTCGAGGTCGAGCTCGGGGTGGAACTGGGTTGCATAGACATTGCGACCCACCCGGAAGGCCTGCACCGGACAAGCGGTCGAGGAGGCCAGCTGCACCGCTCCGCGTGGCAGGTGCACGATCGCCTCCTTGTGTCCGCCGTACGCCGCGAAGTCGGCTGGTATCCCGGCGAAGACCGGGTCCGCCCGGCCCTCTGCGGTGAGGGTGATCGACAACGGGCCCACCGGCTCGGGCCGGCTGCGGTCCACCACACCACCCTGGTGGAGGCCGAGGGCGCCGATCCCGTAGCAGGCACCGAGGAACGGGGAGTCCCGCGAGACGACGTCGTCGAGCAAGGCCGAGATCGACGTCTCGGCGATCACCTGCACCTCCGACTTGGTCTGCTGCTCGTCGCTGGCGTTCCAGGCTCCTCCGCCCATCAGGATGCCCGACCAGTTGTCCAGCTCGACTCGCGGCAACACGTCCCTCGAGAGGTTCAACAGGGAAAGCTCGTCCCGGGGCAGGCCACTGAACCTGAGGAACGAGTCGTACTCGTTGTCGGCCGCGGCCCGCTCACCGCGGATGGACAGCAGCAGGAAGGGCTTCACGGCGGCTCACTTGCCGCCGTACGGAACCCCGAGCTCGGCCAGCCTCGCCTTGCCACCGTCGAGGGCGGTGAGGATCCAGGCGCCGTCGGGGGTCAGGGTGAAGGAGTGCTCGAAGTGCGCGGCCCAGCTGCCGTCGTCAGTGACGACCGTCCACCCGTCCTCGTCGAGGTCGGTGTACTTGCTGCCCAACGTGACCATCGGCTCCACCGCCAGCGCGAGTCCACGCTCGAGCCTGGGTCCGCGTCCGGGGCGACCGTAGTTGGGGACGTTGGGCGGCTGGTGCATCGCGGTGCCGATCCCGTGGCCGGTGAACTCCTCGAGGATCCCGTAGTCGCCACCGGTCGGATGGGGCTGCGCGCGGATGTAGCTCTCCACCGCGTGGGAGATGTCGGTGACCCGGCCGCCCAGACGAGCGGCGGCGAACCCGGCCCACATCGATGCCTCGGTCACCCGCATCAGCTCGAGGACGTCGGGCCGGACCTCACCCACCGCGATCGTGATCGCGGCATCGCCGTGCCAGCCCTCGACGATCGCGCCACAGTCGATGGAGATGACGTCGCCTTCCTGCAGGACCCGGGACCCGGGGATGCCGTGCACGACCTCGTCGTTGACCGAGGTGCAGATCGTCGCCGGGAAGGGCGGCGAGCCGTAGCCGAGGAAGGAAGGTACGCCACCACCGGCGAGGATGTTCTGCTCCGCGATCACGTCGAGCTCGCCGGTGCTGATGCCGACCCGCACTGAGGAGCGCAGCAGTTCCAGGGTTTCCCCGACCAGGAGGCCGGCGACGCGCATCTTCGCGATCTGGTCGGGCGTCTTGATCTCCACGCGGCGGTCACGGAAACCCATCGCTAGCGGCCCGCGCCCGCAGTTGTTGCGTGCTGTCGTGGTTCAGGTGCGTGCCTGGGCCGCGACCGCTGCAAGGTACTTCGGACGCGAGACATTAGCTCTCGTTGACGGCCTGGAGCGCCTGGAAGATCCGCTCGGTCACCTCGTCGACCTCACCCTTGCCGTCGGCCTCGATCAGCAGGCCGCGGTCGCGGTAGAACTCGATCAGCGGCTCGGTCTGCTCGACGTAGAGCTCCTGCCGACGACGGATGACGTCCTCGGTGTCGTCCGAGCGACCGTCGGTCACGGCGCGTTGAAGCAGGCGCTGGACCAGCTCCTCGCCATCGACGGTGAGCACCACCACGGCGTCGAGCACGTGACCGGTGTGCTTGATCATCCCGTCGAGCTCCTCCACCTGCGCGAGCGTGCGTGGGTAGCCGTCGAGCAGGAACCCCGGCTCGGCGTCGGGCTCGACGATGCGGTTTCGCACCATCAGGTTGGTGACCTCGTCGGGGACGTACTCACCGGCGTCCATGAACTCCTTGGCCTTGCGACCGAGGTCGGTGCCTTTGGTGACGTTGGCGCGGAAGATGTCACCGGTGGAGATCGCAGGGATGCCGAAATGGCCGGCGACGAACTTTGCCTGGGTGCCTTTGCCTGCCCCGGGGGGGCCCATCATGATGATTCTCATTAACGTAGAAATCCTTCGTAGTTGCGTTGCTGGAGCTGGCTCTCGATCTGCTTGACCGTGTCAAGTGCGACTCCGACCATGATCAGCAGGGAGGTGCCACCGAACGGGAAATTCTGATTGGCACCGACCAGCACGAGGGCGACCAGCGGGATCAGTGAGAGCAGACCCAGATAGAGCGCACCCGGCAGTGTGATGCGGGATAGGACGTAGCTGAGGTACTCCTCGGTCGGCTTCCCCGCCCGGATCCCGGGGATGAAACCGCCGTACTGCTTCATGTTGTCTGCGACCTCCTGGGGGTTGAAGGTGATGGCGACGTAGAAGTAGGTGAAGAAGATGATCAGCAGGAAGTAGGCCAGCATGTAGAGCGGGTGGTCACCGCGCACGAAGTACTGGGCGATGAAGCGCACCCACGGCGACGTGGAGTTCTGGTTGAACTGCACGGCCATCGCCGGGAGGTAGAGCAGGCTCGAGGCGAAGATGACCGGGATGATGCCGGCCTGGTTGACCTTGAGGGGGATGTACGTCGAGGAGCCGCCGAACATCTTGCGACCAACCATCCTGCGGGCGTACTGAACCGGAATCCGTCGTTGGGCCTGCTCGATGAAGACCACAGCGGCCATCACCACGACGCCGATCAGGATCACCCCGGCGAAGATCCACGGGCCCTTGGCCTGCTGCACGCCCCACAGCGAGGCGGGGAAGGTGGCCACCACCTGGGTGAAGATCATGATCGACATGCCGTTGCCGATACCGTGCTCGGTGATCAGCTCGCCGAACCACATGATGATCGCTGTGCCGGCTGTCATCGTGAGGACCATCAGCATCGCGATGCGCGTCGAGTCCTCGTAGACCAGGGGCTTGTTGCAGTCCTGGAGCAGGTTGCCGGTGCGCGCGAGGGCGACGATGCCGGTGGCCTGCAGGATGGCCAGGGCCAGGGTGAGGTAGCGGGTGTACTGGGTGATCTTGGTCTGGCCGGACTGGCCTTCCTTCTTCAGCGCCTCCAGGCGCGGGATCACCACCACGAGCAGCTGCAGGATGATGCTCGCGGTGATGTAGGGCATGATCCCCAGCGCGAAGACCGTCAGCTGGAGCAAAGCGCCGCCGGAGAACAGGTTGATCAACCCGTAGATGCCGCTGTCCTTGGTCGCCTCGAAGCAGGACTGCACGTTGGGCACGTTCACGCCGGGCGCGGGGATCTGCGAACCGAGCCGGAAGAGGGCCACGATGAACAGCACGAACAGCATCTTCTTGCGCAGGTCCGGTGTCCGGAAAGCGTTGGCGAAAGCGCGTAGCACGTGCTCCTCTTTCGGATAGCGACTGGTCGAGCCCGATTGACCGGGCGGCGCACAGGTTCAGCAGGTAGCGGTCATCTCAAATGGACCCTCGACGCAAGGAGCTGAGAAGTAACCCAAACCCGTGGAAGCCTAACAGGGCAGGACGACCCTCCAACGGCTAGTGCGGGGCACCAGTCCGTCGTGATCATCCCGCCCTGTCGGTGACGAACATCGCCGGCTCAGAGCTCGGTCGCAGTGCCACCGGCAGCCGCGATCTTCTCCTTGGCCGAGCCGGAGAACCTGTCCACGGTGACCTGCACAGACACCTTGAGGTCACCTTGGCCCAGCACCTTGACGGGCTGGTCCTTGCGGACGGCGCCCTTGGCGACCAGGTCGGAAACGGTGACGGTGCCACCCTCTGGGAAGAGGTCGTTGATGCGGTCCAGGTTGACGACCTGGAACTCCACCTTGAACGGGTTCCTGAAACCCCTGAGCTTCGGCAGGCGCATGTGGATGGGCATCTGCCCACCCTCGAACGCAGCCGGAACCTGGTAGCGGGCCTTGGTTCCCTTGGTACCGCGGCCGGCGGTCTTGCCCTTGGACGCCTCGCCACGACCCACGCGGGTCCTGGCGGTCCGGGCGCCGGGAGCCGGACGCAGGTGATGCAACTTCAAGCTCATCTGGAGTCATCCTCTCCGTCAACTTCGGTAACCGTCACGAGGTGGCGGACGGCGTGGACCATGCCCCGAACCTCGGGGCGGTCCTCCTTGACGACCACGTCACCGATCCGCTTGAGACCGAGCGAACGCACGGTCTCGCGCTGGTTCTTCTTGCGGCCGATGGTGGACCTCGTCTGCTCGACCCTCAGGCGGGCCATCACTGCGCCCCAGCCGGCTGTGCCTTCGCCGCCTCGATGCCCTCGGCCTGAGCCCTGAGCAGCGCAGCGGGAGCAACGTCCTCGACGGCCAGACCACGCCTGGCGGCGACGGCTGCGGGCTCCTCGAGGGAGCGCAGGGCCGCCATCGTGGCGTGCACGATGTTGATCTGGTTCGACGAGCCGAGGGACTTGCTCAAGACGTCGTGGATGCCGGCGCACTCGAGCACCGCACGCACCGGGCCACCGGCGATCACACCGGTACCGGGAGCGGCCGGACGCAGGAGTACGACGCCCGCGGCCTTCTCGCCCTGGACCGGGTGCGGGATCGTGCCCTGGATGCGGGGGACGCGGAAGAACGACTTCTTCGCCTCCTCGACACCCTTGGCGATCGCAGCCGGGACCTCCTTGGCCTTGCCGTAGCCGACGCCGACCATGCCGTCGCCGTCGCCGACGATCACGAGGGCGGTGAAGCTGAAGCGACGACCGCCCTTCACGACCTTGGCGACGCGGTTGATAGCCACAACGCGCTCGATGTAGGTGCTCTTGTCGCCGCCGTCTCCGCCACGACGGTTGTCGCGGCCTCCACGGCGCTCGCCACCGGCGCGCCCTCCGCGCTGCGGTCCGCTCATGAAACTACCTCTTCCGTTTCTCTTAAGACTCTGGGGTTTCCGGGGCGCATCAGAAGGTCAGACCGCCCTCGCGGGCGCCGTCAGCAAGGGCAGCAACACGACCGTGGTACTTGTTGCCGGCCCTGTCGAAGACGACCGAGGCCACGCCTTGGCTCTTCGCGCGCTCGGCGACGAGCTCCCCGACCTTGCGGGCCTTGACCGTCTTGTCGCCCTCGATCGAGCGGACGTCGACCTCCATCGTCGAGGCAGACGCGAGCGTCTTCCCGACCATGTCGTCGACCACCTGCACAGTGATGTGCTTGGACGACCTTGTCACCACCAGACGCGGACGCTGGTGAGTGCCACTGACCTTCTTGCGACCACGGATCTGGCGACGCATGCGCGACGCCACCCGAGCCGAAGTGTGCTTGCCAGTCCTGAGTGCGATAGCCATCGTCACTTACCAGCCTTTCCGACCTTGCGGCGAATGTGCTCTCCGGAGTAACGCACGCCCTTGCCCTTGTAGGGCTCCGGCTTGCGTAGCTTGCGGATGTTGGCAGCGACCTCGCCGACCAGCTGCTTGTCGATGCCCTGGACACCGAGCCTGGTGGGACCATCGACGGTGAACGTGATGCCGTCGGGGGCGTTGACGGTGATCGAGTGTGAGTAACCGAGCTGGAACTCCAGCTGGGTCGGACCCTTGGAGAGCACGCGGTAACCCACGCCCACGATCTCGAGACGCTTCTCGTAGCCCTCGGTGACACCGACGACCATGTTGTTGATGAGCGAGCGGGTCAGGCCGTGGAGGGCCCTGCTCTCCCGCTCGTCGTTGGGACGCTTCACCTCGAGGGCGCCCGCACCGTTCTCGACGGTGATGGGAGCAGCGACCGTGTGGCTCAGCGTCCCCTTGGGACCCTTCACGGTGACGGTCTGGCTCTCGACCTGCACGTCGACCCCGGACGGAACCGGGACGGGCAGCTTGCCAATGCGCGACATTGCTATTCCTCCTGGTCCCTGGTCACCAGACGTAGGCGAGGACTTCCCCACCTACACCCTTGCGGTTGGCCTGACGGTCGGTGAGCAGGCCCTGGCTGGTCGAGATGATCGCGACGCCGAGGCCGCCGAGCACCTTGGGCAGTGCGGTCGCCTTGGCGTACACGCGCAGGCCGGGCTTGCTGATCCGGCGTACGCCGGCGATGGAGCGCTCGCGGTTGCGGCCGTACTTGAGCTGGATGTCGAGCGTCTTGCCCACGACGTCCTCGTGGTCGGAGACCTCGAAGGAGGTGATGTACCCCTCCTGCTTGAGGATCTCGGCAACGCCCTGCTTCAGCTTGCTGTACGGCATCGACACCGAGTCGTGGTACGCCTGATTGGCGTTGCGCAGACGAGTCAGCATGTCTGCGATCGGGTCAGTCATGGTCATGGCCGGGTCGGCCCTTTCTCCACTCCGGTTTCGCCCTGCATCTCAGGACGACCTGTAGCGATCATTGGTTTGGTGGTTACCAGGAGCTCTTGGTCACGCCGGGCAGCTCGCCGGCGTGCGCCATCTCCCGCAGGCAGATCCGGCACAGGCCGAACTTGCGGTAGACGGCCTTGGGGCGACCGCAGCGCTGGCAGCGGGTGTAGCCGCGCACCGCGAACTTCGGCTTGCGTGCGGCCTTGACTCTCAGTCCAGTCTTCGCCATTTCAGTCACTCTCCTTGAACGGGAAACCGAGCTTCTTCAGTAGCGCCCGGCTCTCGTCGTCGTTGGTCGCCGTGGTCACCACCGTGATGTCCATGCCGCGCGAGCGGTCGATCTTGTCCTGGTTGATCTCGTGGAACATGACCTGCTCGGTGAGTCCGAAGGTGTAGTTGCCGCGACCGTCGAACTGCCGGTCCGAGAGTCCGCGGAAGTCACGGATCCGGGGCAGCGCCAGGGCGAGCAGCCGGTCCAGGAACTCCCACATCCGGTCGCCGCGCAGCGTCACGTGGGCGCCGATCGGCATGCCCTCGCGCAGCTTGAACTGGGCGATCGACTTGCGGGCCTTGGTGACCTGCGGCTTCTGGCCGGTGATCGCGGTGAGGTCCTTGACGGCGCCCTCGATCAGCTTGGAGTCGCGGGCTGCCTCGCCGACACCCATGTTGACCACGATCTTGGTCAGGCCGGGGACCTGCATGACGTTGGCGTAGCCGAACTGCTCGCGCATGGCGGGGATGATCTCCTCGCGGTAGCGCGCCTGCATCCGCGGTCCGGCCCCACTTTCCGCAGAGCGCTCGGCCAGCTTGTCGCTGTTGATCTCGGTCATTGCGTCACTCATCAGATCTCCTCTCCGGACTTGCGGGAGATGCGCACGCTGCGGTGGGCGGGGTAGGTCGAGCCGTCCGAGCGGCGCTTGGTCGTCTCCGCACGCTTGGAGCCGAGGCGGGTGATTCCCTTGCCGTCGACCACCATCACGTTGGAGATGTGGATCGCGGCCTCCGCGGTCACGATGCCGCCGGTGTTGCCGGCGCGCCCACCCTGGTTGACCACCTTGGTGTGCTTCTTGACCCGGTTGACGCCCTCGACGATCACCCGCTGCTCCTCGCGGAGCACCTGGATGACCTTGCCCTCGGCGCCCTTGTCCTTGCCGGCGATCACCTTGACGGTGTCGCCCTTCTTGATCTTCACGCTCATGCGAGTTCTCCCAAGGGGCTGACGCCGGGGAGGGACAACACGCATGAGGCTCCCGACGCGCCGTGTTGAATGATTCGCTCGCTCCGCACGCTCATACGAGTTCTCCCAAGGGGCTGACGCCGGGGAGGGACAACACGCATGAGGCTCCCGACGCGCCGTGTTGAATGATTCGCTCGCTCCGCTCACTCATGGTCACAACACCTCCGGTGCCAGCGAAATGATCTTCATGAACTTCTTCTCGCGCAGCTCGCGGCCCACGGGGCCGAAGATGCGCGTTCCACGGGGTTCCCCGTCGCTCTTGAGGATCACGGCTGCGTTCTCGTCGAAGCGGATGTAGGAACCGTCCGAACGACGGCGCTCCTTGACGGTGCGCACGATCACGGCCTTGACGACGTCGCCCTTCTTGAGGTTGCCGCCCGGGATCGCGTCCTTGACGGTGGCGACGATGACGTCGCCGATGCCGGCGTAGCGTCGACCAGAGCCGCCGAGCACGCGGATGCACAGAATCTGCTTCGCACCCGTGTTGTCGGCGACCTTGAGTCGCGACTCCTGCTGGATCATTGTCTAGTTCCCTACTTCGCCTTCTCGAGGATCTGCACCACGCGCCAGCGCTTGGTAGCGCTCAGCGGGCGGGTCTCCATGATCCGGACGCGGTCTCCGACGCCACAGTCGTTCTGCTCGTCGTGGGCCTTCAGCTTGCTCGTACGGCGCAGCACCTTGCCGTACAGGGCGTGCTTGACGCGGTCCTCGACGGAGACGACCACGGTCTTGTCCATCTTGTCGCTGACGACCAGGCCATCACGGACCTTGCGCGCCGAGCGCTCCTCGACGGCCCCTTCAACTACAGGGTTCTCAACTACGGGGTTCTCGCTCATGCGCCAACCTCCTCAGACTGGGTCTCGGCGCCCGGTGCGGTCCGGATGCCGAGCTCGCGCTCGCGCACCACGGTGTAGATCCGGGCAATGTCCTTCTTGACCGCGTTCAGGCGGCCGTGGCTCTCGAGCTGACCGGTTGCGGCCTGGAAACGGAGGTTGAAAAGCTCCTCCTTGGCCTCACGCAGCTTGCCTTCGAGGTCGACGTTGTTCAGGTCATCGAGCTCATGTGCGGTCGCCATCAGAACTCACCTGCTTCGCGGCTGATGAACCGGGATTTCATGGGGAGCTTGTGTATGGCTCGGCGCATGGCCTCGCGAGCAACTTCCTCAGTCACCCCGGCCAGCTCGAACATGACACGACCAGGCTTCACGTTGGCCACCCACCATTCGGGCGAACCCTTGCCGGAGCCCATGCGGGTCTCGGCAGGCTTCTTGGTCAGGGGACGGTCGGGGTAGATGTTGATCCACACCTTTCCGCCTCGCTTGATGTGACGGGTCATCGCAATACGCGCCGACTCGATCTGACGGTTGGTCACGTAGCTGCTCTCGACGGCCTGGATGCCGTAGTCACCGAAGGCGAGCCTCGTGCCACCCTTCGCAGCACCTGTGCGCTTGGGGTGGTGCTGCTTGCGGTGCTTGACCCTGCGGGGCATCAACATCGGGCTCAGGCCTCCCCGTCTTTGGCGGTCGGCGTACTCGTCGTGGCGGTGGCCGTGGTGGTAGCGGGAGCCTCGGTGGCCGGAGCGGCTGCTGCGGTCTCCTTGGCTGGCGTCTCGGCGCGGTCCGCGCGCGTCGGACGGTCTCCCCCACCGGCACCGCGGGTGCCGCGCGTGGGTCGCTCGCTCCCGCGATCTCCACGGGCGCCACCGGCCCCGCCGCGGCCGCGGCCGGGAGCACCGGCGCGGGCAGCAGCCTGGGCCTCGCGCTCGGCACGAGTGCCGGCGACCTCGCCCTTGTAGATCCACACCTTGACGCCGATGCGGCCGAAGGTGGTGCGGGCCTCGTAGAAGCCGTAGTCGATGTCGGCGCGCAGGGTGTGCAGGGGCACGCGACCCTCGCGGTAGAACTCCGATCGCGACATCTCCGCACCGTTGAGACGGCCCGAGCACTGGATGCGGATGCCCTTGGCGCCCGAGCGCATCGAGGTCTGCATCGCCTTCTTCATGGCGCGACGGAACTGCACGCGACCGGAGAGCTGCTCGGCGACGCCCTGGGCGACCAGCTGTGCGTCGATCTCGGGCTGCTTGACCTCGAGGATGTTGAGCTGCACCTGCTTGCCGGTGAGCTTCTCGAGCTCGCCACGCAGGCGGTCGGCCTCGGCGCCACGGCGACCGATGACGATGCCGGGACGTGCGGTGTGGATGTCCACCCGCACCCGGTCCCGGGTGCGCTCGATCTCGACCTTGGAGATGCCGGCGCGCTCCATGCCCTTGGAGAGCAGCTTGCGGATCGCGACGTCCTCCCCTACGTAGGACTTGTAGAGCTTGTCGGCGTACCACCGGCTCTTGTGATCGGTGGAGATGCCGAGGCGGAACCCGTTCGGGTTGATCTTCTGACCCATCAGGCCTTCCGTCCCTTCGTCTTGGTACCGGTAGTGCTGCTTGAGGTCTTTGTGGCAGCGTCCGACTCGTCGGCGGGCTGCACCACCAGGGTGATGTGGCTGGTGCGCTTGTTGATCCGGGTGGCCCGGCCCTGCGCACGGGGACGCCAACGCTTCATCGTGGGGCCCTCGTCCACGGTCGCCTTGCTGACCACCAGGGTTCCGCGGTCGAGATCCTCGGTCGTCTCGGCGTTGGCCACGGCGCTCTCGAGGACCTTGTAGATGGTCTCGCTGGCGGCCTGCGGGGCGAACTGCAGCAGGGCCAGGGCATCGTCGACCGGCAGGCCGCGGACCATGTCCACGACACGGCGCGCCTTCATCGGGGTGATCCGGACGAAGCGCGCGCTGGCAAACGCGCCCGGCTGTTCGCCGAGCAGCGAGTCACGGCGGGCGCTGATGCGCCTGCGCTCTCCTATGGTCATGTCATCTCTCCTTGCGCGCGCCGCGTCAGCGACGGCGAGCCTTCCGGTCGTCCTTCACGTGTCCGCGGTAGGTGCGGGTCGGGGCGAACTCGCCCAGCTTGTGGCCGACCATCGAGTCGGTCACGAACACCGGGACGTGCTTGTGTCCGTCGTGTACGGCGAGCGTGTGGCCGATCATGGCCGGCACGATCATCGAGCGACGTGACCACGTCTTGATCACGTTGTGGGTTCCGGCCTCGTTCTGTGAGTCCACCTTCTTGATCAGGTGGTCGTCGACGAACGGACCCTTCTTCAGGCTGCGTGGCATCTCGCTACTTCCTCTTGCCGGACTTGCGGCGGCGGACGATCAGGGCATCGCTGGCCTTGCGCTTGCGCGTACGGCCCTCGGCCTGGCCCCAGGGGGACACCGGGTGGCGACCACCGGAGGTCTTGCCCTCACCACCACCGTGCGGGTGGTCCACCGGGTTCATGACGACACCGCGGACGGTCGGGCGCCTGCCCTTCCAGCGCATGCGGCCGGCCTTGCCCCAGTTGATGTTGGACTGCTCGGCGTTGCCGACAGCACCGACGGTGGCGCGGCAACGTACGTCGACGTAGCGCATCTCACCGGAGGGCATCCGCAGCTGGGCCCGGGAGCCTTCCTTGGCGACCAGCTGTGCGCTGTTGCCGGCTGAGCGGGCGATCTTGGCACCGCCACCGGGCCGGAGCTCGATGCAGTGGATCGTCGTACCGACCGGGACGTTGCGCAGCGGCAGGTTGTTCCCGGACTTGATGTCGGCGGTCGGGCCGGCCTCGACCACGGTGCCCTGGGTCACGCCCAGCGGCGCGAGGATGTAGCGCTTCTCGCCGTCTGCGTAGTGCAGCAGCGCGATCCGGGCGGTGCGGTTCGGGTCGTACTCGATGTGCGCGACCTTGGCCGGCACACCGTCCTTGTCGTAGCGACGGAAGTCCACGATGCGGTAGGCGCGCTTGTGCCCGCCACCCTGGTGACGCGTGGTGATGCGGCCCTGGTTGTTGCGGCCACCATTCTTGGGCAGCGGCTTGACCAGCGACTTCTCCGGCGTCGTCCGGGTGATCTCGACGAAGTCAGCGACCGACGAGCCACGGCGGCCCGGGGTGGTCGGCTTGTACTTGCGGATTGCCATTTGAATACCTCAGTCAGTTCTCATCAGACGCCGGTCAGGAGACCGGGCCCCCGAAGATGTCGATGCGGTGACCCTCGGCCAGGCTGACGATCGCGCGCTTGGTGTCCTTGCGGCGACCGGTGCCAGTGCGCGTGCGGCGGGTCTTGCCCGGGCGGTTCAGGGTGTTCACAGAAGTGACCTTGACGTCGAACACCTTCTCGACCGCGACCTTGATCTCGGTCTTGTTCGCGTCCGGACGGACCAGGAAGGTGTACTTGTTGGCGTCGAGCAGGCCGTAGCTCTTCTCGCTCACGACCGGTGCGATCAGTACGTCGCGGTGGTCCTTGTGCAGGGTGCTCACTTCGCCTCCTCCGTCGGCTCAGCGAGCCCGGCTGCTGCGTCTGACTGTTCGCTCGCAAGCTCGCTCACGGCTGCCTCCTCCGTCGGCTCAGCGAGCCCGGCTGCTGCGTCTGACTGTTCGCTCGCAAGCTCGCTCACGGCTGCCTCCTCAGACCCGTTCTCGTCGGCCGCGGCGTCGGTCGCCACCTCCTCGGTCGCCACCTCGTCCGTCTCCGCGTCGTCAGTGACCGCGTCGTGGGCCGGAGCCTCGACGATGGTCGCCTTGCGCGAGCTGGACGCCGCGGTGCCGCTGACGAAAACGTCGTACGCGCCCTGGCTGAAGATCACGTCGTCGGAGAGCAGCACATCGTAGGTGTTGAGCTGGTCGACCGCGAGCAGGTGCACCGAAGCCACGTTGCGTAGCGAGAGCCAGGTCAGCGCGTCATCGCGGACGAGCACGACCAGCTGACGACGGTTTCCGGCAAGGCCGGCCAGAGCTGCGATGGCGTCCTTGGTCGATGGCTTGTCGCCACCGACGAGGGACTCCACCACGTGGATGCGGCCCGCGCGTGCCCGGTCCGAGAGGGCTCCGCGCAGGGCGGCGGCCTTCATCTTCTTGGGGGTGCGCTGGTCGTAGTCACGCGGGTGCGGTCCGTGCACGATGCCACCGCCGACGAACTGCGGCGCGCGGGTCGAGCCCTGGCGGGCGCGGCCGGTGCCCTTCTGCTTGTGGGGCTTGCGGCCACCGCCGCGAACCTCGCCGCGTCTCTTGGTCGAGTGCGTGCCCTGGCGAGCAGCAGCCTGCTGGGCCACCACGACCTGGTGGATCAGCGCGATGTTGGTCTCGACGTCGAAGATCTCGGCGGGGAGATCGACCTTCACGGTCGTGCCTGGATTCTGGGCGGTCATACGCCGGCCTCCCCATTCACAGTTGCAGTCCTCTTCGCAGCCGAACGGATGACGACGAGTCCACCCTTGGGTCCCGGAACGGCACCCTTTAGCAGGATCAGGCCCCTCTCGATGTCCACGGCGTGCACGGTGACGTTCTGCGTCGTGACGCTGTCGCTACCCATGCGACCGGCCATGCGCGTGCCCTTGAAGACACGGCCCGGGGTCGCGCAGGCGCCGATGGAGCCGGGCTTGCGGTGGTTCTTGTGAGCACCGTGGGAGGCGCCGACGCCGTGGAAGCCGTGCAGCTTCATGACTCCGGCATAGCCCTTGCCCTTGCTGGTGCCAGTGACGTCGACCTCCTGGCCGGCGGCGAACAGCTCAGGGCTGAGCTCCTGGCCGACCTCATAGGAGGGGGCGTCGCTCGTACGGATCTCGACCACGTGACGACGGGGCGTCACGCCGGCCTTCCCGAAGTGACCGGCAGCGGGCTTGTTGACCTTGGCGCCGGCGATCTCGCCGAAGCCGACCTGGATGGCGTTGTAACCATCCTTCTCGGGGGTGCGTACCTGGGTCACCACGTTGGTGCCGGCCGCGACCACGGTCACGGGGACGACACGGTTGTTCTCGTCCCAGGTCTGGGTCATGCCGAGCTTGGTGCCCAGCAGTCCCTTGACATTGCGTTCGGCTCTACCTCTTTGAGTGCTCATGATGTCCGACCTCAGAGCTTGATCTCGATGTCGACGCCGGCAGGCAGATCGAGGCGCATCAGCGAGTCGACCGTCTTCGGCGTGGGGTCAATGATGTCGATGAGGCGCTTGTGGGTGCGCATCTCGAAGTGCTCGCGGGAGTCCTTGTACTTGTGCGGCGACCGAATGACGCAGTAGACGTTCTTCTCGGTCGGCAACGGCACCGGGCCGGCGACCTTGGCGCCCGTACGGGTCACTGTGTCCACGATCTTCCGCGCCGAGGTGTCGATCACCTCGTGGTCATAGGCCTTGAGCCTGATGCGGATCTTCTGTCCCGCCATCAAACAACGTCCTTACTTCGTAGTCCTGCCGACTGGTCTCGCACGCCCTCGGTGAGGGTGTGCGCCTTGCTCCCACTCCATGTTCTGCCTCCGACCCCCGAGGTCGGGCGTGTCGCGGGTCTTGGTGACGCTCGCGGCACACACGGATCTCTTGCAAGTCGTTGTCTGGAGTGGCGCCCGGGGGGCCGGGCTGAACGGGATCTCCTGGTGCGGCGCGGACGCGCGACCACTTCTGCCGCCGATCAGCAGCTCAGGAAAGACCTGTTCAGTAGTCAATGTCCTCGCCCCGGCAATCCCGCCGGAGCAACCGCACTATCTTGACAGAGATCCCCGGCCAGCGCCAAATTGAGTCCGCACCGCAACCGATTCTCCTCAGATCTGGGCGGTTTCCTCGCTCGTCGCCTCTCTCGGCCCAGCTTCGTCCCCCTGACCGGAACCCTTCACACGCGGGATCGAGAGGCACATCACGGCCGCCAGGGCACACAGGCCTCCGGCGGTCATCCATGCCCAGAAGTAGTCGCCGGTCCCCTGACGGATCCATCCGGCGTACGACGCGGCGACCCCGGCACCGACCATGTGGGAGGCGAACACCCAGCCGAAGACCACGCCCGACTTCTCCAGCCCGAAGTGGGCTCGGCACAGCGCCACCGTCGGCGGCACCGTCGCCACCCAGTCCAACCCGTAGAACACGATGAACAGGAACAGACTCGGGTGCACGTCCGGGCCGAGCAGCACCGGTACCACCAGCAGCGAGAGACCGCGCAGGAAGTAGTAGCCGAACAGCAGGTATCGGGAGTCGACCTTGTCGGTGAGCCAGCCGGACGCGATGGTCCCCACGATGTCGAAGATCCCGATCAGGGCGAGCAAACCGGCTGACGTGGTCGCCGGCATGCCGTGGTCGTGCGCCGCCGGGATGAAGTGGGTGCCGATCAGGCCGTTGGTGGACCAGCCGCAGATCCAGAAGGTCAGGAACAGCGCCCAGAACGTCCAGGTACGGCTCGCCTGGCGCAGCGTGCTCAGGGCGACCGTGGCTGCTCCCGGGCCGGACCGGTCCAGCGGAGGCTCGACGTACGACGCCGGGGCTCCGTAGGGCACCTCGCCCACGTCTGAGGGCCGGTCGCGCAGCACCAGCAGGACGACCGGCACCAGCAGGAGCGAGAACACCGTGACGACTCCAGCGGCCCACCGCCAGCCGGGGCCGTTGGCCAGCTGGGCGATCAGGGGCAGGAAGATGAGCTGACCGGTCGAGCTGGCCGCCGAGAACAGGCCGGTGACCAGGCCCCGGTGTCTGACGAACCAGCGGTTGGCCACGATCGCTCCGAAGACCAGGGCCAACGCTCCGGTTCCCATCCCGACGGGGACGCCCCACAGGAACCACAGCTGCCAGGACTCGGTCATCACCAGGGTCAGCCCGGAGCCGAGCGAGACCAGCACCAGTGCAGCCCCGACCACGCGCCGTACGCCGAACCGCTCGATCAGCGCCGCCGCGAAGGGGGCCGTGAGCCCGTAGAGGATCAGGTTCAGGCTCACCGCGCCCGAAGTGGTCCCCCGCGACCAGCCGAACTCCTGCTCCAGCGGCTCGAGCAGGGCCCCGGTGGAGGATCGGAACCCGCCGGCGGCGACCAGCGCCGCCATGGTCGCCGCGGCGACCCACCAGGCACGCACGCTCACGCGCACCTCGCGCGCCCCGGCTCCAGACACCCACCGAGTCTAGGAAGCCATCGGGCTCACCGCCGTGACTGTTGCTGCCGGATTGCGTCGGCATCGCGCCACGGCAGACCTTGCCCGAGCTGGCGACTCAGGCCTAGCGTTCGATCCATGGACGTCGCTGTCCTGTTCGGATTCTTCATGTCCATCGGGATCTCACTGGTCCCCGTGGCGATCTTGGCTGCTTTCCTCCATTTTGGTGGGATCTCCGTGCGGGCCGTCGCACTCGGCCGCCGGCTGCACCTCCTCCGGCCGCCGGAGCCTCCGCCGGCCGGGCCACCGATCGAGAAGCTGGCCGCCGACCTACGCCGGTTGCAACCCGTGGTGCGCTCATTACAGCCGGGAGTGGGTTTGGCCCGGCAGCGCGGCTTCGCGGCGGCCTACGACGGGGCGCTGATCCGGATCGCCAAGGCATTGGGCGTCCCGACGACGCTCGCCGAGCTCCCGGAGGGCATCGATCACGAGGCCGAGCAGCTGCGCCTCGAGTACGAGCTCGAGCTGGCCGGGCTCAGCTGGCACGTCCAGGAGCTCTGAGAGGTCCCTCTCGTTCCACCTGCCGCTCGACTGCGCGGGGCTGGGTCGGCGCCATCGAGAAGAGCACCGAGTTCGGACGCCGCGTGCACCTCCTCCCTCCCGCGGTTCCGCCGCCGACGGGGCCGCCCCTTGGAGAAGCTCTCGCTCGCGGAGCTGCTGCCTGAGGGCATCGACCACGAGGCATAGCGGTTGCGGCTCGAGCACGCCCTCGGTCAGGCGGGGCCCAGCTGGCGGGTCCAGGAGCACTGAACGGGTTCTCTTCGCTGCTGCGCGCTCAACTGCGAGGGCTGGGCACACTGCAGCCCCCACCTGCCGTTTGGGGTCGGCGGGGTGCGGGGGCGGTGCAGTTACCGGTCAGGTGGGTGCAGCGTCCGCGGTCGTCGGCGTTCGCGGCTGACGTCGAGGGTGCCTTGGTGGTCGCGGAGGAACTGGTAGCCGTGCGGGCTCGACCACAGAACGACCCGGGTTCGAGCATCGTGTAGGTCCAGGT
>Ga0075530_1000469_pt1 | contig 18899 bp, 13 predicted proteins | sample NGEPerD_2_FD_75101 | JGI IMG/M metagenome (GOLD analysis project Ga0075530, IMG submission 75101) | Arctic peat soil microbial communities from the Barrow Environmental Observatory site, Barrow, Alaska, USA - NGEE PermafrostL1-D | ecosystem: Environmental > Terrestrial > Soil > Wetlands > Peat ... | reverse complement strand
CTGCTCGAGGACGGCATCGCGAAGTTCGTAGAGCCCTTCGACCAGTTGATAGCCGGCGTGGAGTCGAGCAAGGAGGCGGCGATCATGGGCCGCCCGCCCAGGGTCGATTCGTCGATTCCCGACGAGCTCGAGGGGCCGCTCGCCGAGCGGGTCAAGACGGCGGTCGAGGAGAATGTGGCGCGGCGCATCTGGCGCAAGGACGAGACGCTGTGGGGCGGGCCCGGCCCCGAGATCGGCGACCGCCTGGGCTGGCTCACCATCTCCGAGACGATGCTCGAGCACGTGGACGACCTGGGTGCCTTCGTTGACGAGGTCAAGGCCGATGGCTTCACACACGCCGCGCTGCTGGGCATGGGCGGCTCGAGCCTCGGCCCCGAGGTGATCCGGCGCAGCTTCGGCAAGCGCGAGGGCGGGCTGGAGCTGCACGTGCTCGACTCCACCGACCCCGAGGCCGTGAGGGCGCTCGAGGAAGCGGTGGACCTGGACAAGACGCTGTTCGTAGTGTCCTCGAAGTCGGGCGGGACCGTGGAGACGCTGTCGCACATGCGTTACTTCTACGAGCGCACGGGCGGCAACGGCGCGCAGTTCGTGGCCGTCACCGACCCGGGCAGCGGCCTGGTCGAGATCGCGGGGGAGCGTGGCTTCCGGCGAGTGTTCGAGAACGACCCGAACATCGGCGGGCGGTACTCGGTGATGTCCTACTTCGGGCTGGTGCCCGCCGCGCTGATGGGCGTGGACGTGGAGGCGCTGCTGCAGTCCTCCCGCGAGGCGGAGGAGAACTGCAATTCCTTCGACGACAGCTTCAAGAGCAGGGGGATGTGGATGGGGTTGGCCATTGGCGAGCTGGCGCGCCAGGGGCGCGACAAGCTCACCTTTGTGGTCTCGGACCCCGTGTCCAGCTTCGGCCTGTGGGCCGAGCAGCTGATCGCCGAGTCCACGGGTAAGGAGGGCACGGGGATCCTGCCCGTGGCCGGCGAGCCACTGGGCGATCCCGAGTCCTACGGGGACGACCGCGTGTTCGCCTACCTCAAGAATGAGCAAGACCCCGACGAGGACCACGAGGCCGCCACCGGCGCCCTGCGCGCCGCCGGCCAGCCGGTTCTCGTGGTGCCGGTGAAGGGGCCGGAGGACCTGGGCCGGATCTTCTTCTTCGCCGAGTTCGCCACGGCGGTGGCCGGCTGGGTGCTGGGGATCAACGCGTTCGACCAGCCCAACGTGCAGGAGGCCAAGGACAACACCGCCAAGCTGCTGGAGGCCGACGAGGCACCCGTGATCGAGGACGCGGACGACGACGCCCTGCGCGAGCTGCTCGCGCAGGCAGAGCCGCCCCGCTACGTGGCGATCTTCGGCTACGTGGCGCCGTCGGATGAGTTCGACGAGGCCGTGGCCGAGCTGCGCGCCGCCATCCGCGACGCGACGAAGGCCACCACCACGTTCGGCTACGGACCGCGCTACCTGCACTCAACGGGGCAGTTCCACAAGGGTGGCCCGCCCAGCGGGCTGTTCCTTCAGCTGCTGCACGAGCCGGGCGAGGACATCGAGATCCCCGAGGCCGGCTACTCCTTCCAGACGCTGAAGGAGGCTCAGGCCACGGGCGACATTCTCACGCTGCGCGACCACGGTCTGCCGGCCGAGCGGGCGCGCCTGGACGGCGATCCGGCGCAGGCGGTGCGCGAGCTCACCGAGCGGGTGCGCGGGTTGCTCTCGGCTGCTGGCTGACCCATCGCACTGGAGCGCTTAGGTTGCAACCCCCGCCGATGCCGGAAAGAATGCCTCTCCAGAGGACACACCGGGGCTGAGCCCCATGAGAGGAGAACACATGCAGCTCGGTTTCGTAGGTCTCGGGAAGATGGGCGGGAACATGGTCCATCGCATCCACCGCGACTCCGACCACGAGGTGGTGGCCTTCGATTTCTCCGAGGACGCCCTCAAGCAGGCCGAGGAGCACGGTGCCAGCGGATCGAGCGGGCTCGAGGACCTGGTCGGGAAGCTCGCTGCTCCGCGCACGGTCTGGATCATGGTGCCCGCCGGCCAGGCCACTCAGGACACCGTCTACGCGCTGGCGGAGCTCCTGGAGGAGGGCGACACGATCGTCGACGGCGGCAATTCGAAGTGGGTGGACGACAAGATCCGCGCGGAGTCCCTGTCGGAGAAGGGCATCAACTACGTCGACGTGGGCACCAGCGGCGGCGTCTGGGGCATCGACGTGGGCTACTGCATGATGGTCGGGGGCCCCGACGAGGCGGTGCAGCGCCTCTCTCCCATCCTCGACGTGCTCGCGCCGCCTGCGACAGACGAGCACGGGCCCGGCTGGGCCCACTTCGGCGATTCCGGCGCCGGCCACTACGTGAAGATGGTGCACAACGGCGTGGAGTACGGGCTGATGCAGGCCTATGCCGAGGGTTTCGACCTCTTCGACAAGAGCGAGTTCGAGATCGACAACGCCAAGGTCGCGCATCTTTGGATGCAGGGCTCGGTGGTGCGCTCCTGGCTGTGCGAGCTGGCCGCCATCGCCTTCGAGAAGGAGGGCAACGACCTCGGCGGCCTCACGGCGCACACCGCGGACTCGGGTGAGGGCCGCTGGACCATCGAGGACGCCATGGACCGCGACGTCCCCACGCCGGTGATCACGGCTGCCCTCTATGCGCGTTTCTACACCCGCGGAAACGGCGACTACACCGGCCGGGTTCTCTCCGCCCTGCGCAACCAGTTCGGCGGGCACTCCATGCAGACCCGGGCCGACGAAGGGGAGTCCGCCTGATGGCCACGGCCCCCTCGAAGGCGGAGGAGTCCGAGCAGGAGAACCCGCTTGCCGAGGGTCTCGAGCGACTCCCCGTACACCCCACGATCCTGACGATCTTCGGGGCCACCGGGGACCTCGCCAAGCGCAAGCTGCTGCCCGCCCTCTACAACCTCGCCCACGAGGGTGCGCTGCCGGAGCGCTTCAACCTGATCGGCGTCTCCCGCGGTGAGCTGTCGGACGAGGAGTTTCGGGCTCAGGCGAAGGAGTCGATCGAGGAGTTCTCGCGGCGCAAGGTCGATCCGAAGGTTCTCGCGGCGCTGCTGGACGGGGCCCGCTACGTGACCGGGTCGTTCGACGACGGGACCGTCTACGACCGGCTCGACGCCGCCACCAAGGAGCTCGACGACGAGGCGGGCATCGTCTACAACCGCGCCTACTACCTGTCGACCGCACCGTCCTTCTTCCCCGTGATCGTGGGACAGCTCGGGGCACACGGGCTCGACCACAAGCAGGGCTCCGAGGTGCGCGTGGTGATCGAGAAGCCGATCGGCACCAACCTGAGCGAGGCCAGGCACCTGAACTCCGCGGTGCTCGACGTGCTCGACGAGGACCAGGTGTTCCGGATCGACCACTACCTCGGCAAGGAGACTGTCCAGAACTTCATGGCCTTCCGGTTCGCCAACGGCCTGTTCGAGCCGATCTGGAACCGGAACTTCATCGACTACGTGCAGATCACCGCCGCCGAGGACATCGGCATCGGCTCCCGCGCCGGCTACTACGACACCTCCGGAGCCCTCCGGGATCTCGTGCAGAACCACATGCTCCAGCTGCTCCCCCTCCTGTGCATGGAGCCGCCGGTCTCCTTCTCCGCCCACGCGGTCCGCGACGAGAAGGTGAAGGTCCTCCATGCGATCGATCCGCCGACGCCCGAGCAGGTGTCGCGGATCGCGGTTCCCGCCCGGTACGACTCCGGGGTCGTGGCGGGCGAGGAGGTCAAGGGATACCTCGAAGAGGACGACGTGCCCGAGGACTCCAGCACCGAGACCTACGCGGCGCTTCGCCTGCGCGTGGACAACTGGCGCTGGGCCGGAGTCCCGATCTACCTGCGCGCCGGCAAGCGACTGGCACGCAAGGTCACCGAGATCGCGGTCACGCTCAAGCCCGTGCCCCACCTGGCCTTCCAGCACGAGGGCTCCGTGGGCGTTCAGCCCAACCAGATCGTGCTGACGATGCAGCCCAACGAAGGCGTGTCGATCTCCATCGGGGCCAAGATCCCGGGCACGCGGATGCGGATCCGGCCGGTGAACATGCAGTTCCTGTACGGCACCGCGTTCATGTCGGAGTCGCCCGAGGCCTACGAGCGGCTGATAATGGACGCGATGCGCGGCGACGCCACGCTCTTCACTCGCGACGACGAAGTGGAGGCGCAGTGGACGATCATCGACCCGATCGTCCAAGCCTGGGGGTCCCAGTCCGGCCCGATCGCCACCTACGCGGCCGGCTCGGGTGGGCCCGGCGAAGCGGACGCGCTACTGGAGCCCGGCCACTCCTGGAGAGCGATCTGAGGTGACGCCATGCAGATGAGCGGCAGCGTCTGGGCTGCACAGGACACCACACCGGCGCAGATCGAGACCGGCCTGCGCGACCTGCTCAGGGAGCGGCACGCCCGCAGCGAGGCGTACGTGCCCGCCCGCGTGCTGAACCTGGTCGTCGTGGCCGACCGCGAGTGGCGCGGCGAGATCCAGAACCGCCTCGACCAAGTCGGCCGCTACCACGCCTCGCGCACGATCCTCTGCTGCGTGGAGCCGGGCCAAGACACCATCGACGCCTGGGCCACGGCGGAGGGCGAGCGTGCCAGCAGCCCGACGGACGTCAGCATCCTCCACGAGCAGGTGGTGCTCGACATCGGGTCGAAGCACCTCGAGCACCTCGAGACCATCGTCGATCCGCTCGTGGTCACCGACCTGCCCACGCTCGTCTGGTCTCCGCACGGGCACCCCGAGGCCGTCGACGCGATGCTCGACCTGGCTCAGATCGTGCTGATCGACTCGGTCCACGAGCCCGACCCGGCCGGCGCCCTCCGGCGCGCCCAGCAGCTGTCCGAGCGGGCCTACGTCGTCGATCTCGCCTGGCTGCGGTCCACGCCGTGGCGCGAGCGGGTGGCGTTCGCCTTCGACCCCATGCAGTGGCGTGGCGAGCTGTGGAAGATCAGCTCGGTGACCGTCAAGCACCGCCCCGACTCCAGGGCCGCCGGCCTGCTCTTCCTGGGCTGGCTCGCCAAGCGGCTCGGGTGGGAGCCCGGGTCGATGCTGAGCCAGAACGGAGCCCTGCACGGGATCGCCCATGCCCGGCGACAGGACGTGAAGCTGCGGCTGGAGCCCGACGAGACGATCAACGCCCCCGGGCTCGCCGGGGTCGCCATCGAGACGGCGTCCGGCCTCTCCGCTTCGCTGGATCGCGGCTCCGGCGGCCTGACGGCACGACGGCGCCTGCGCGATGGGCTCGAGCGGGAGTGGACCGTGATGGGCGCTTCGCGGGGCGAGGCGGGCATTCTCGGGGAGGGCATCCGTCAGGCGATGCTGCGCGACAAGACCTACGGCCCGGCGCTCTCCGCTGCCCAAGCAATGCTCGGATGACCGAGCGGAAGGGGATCGTGCGCAGCCGGCCGAGCCGGCTGCTTCGCAAACTGGTGGTTGAGGATCCGGCCGCGGTCGCCGCGGAGCGACTGGTTCAAGCCGCGGCTGCGGGCGGCCACATCGCCCTCGCCGGGGGCTCGACTCCGCGCGCCGCCTATGAGAAGGCTGCCGCAGCTGACGTCGACTGGTCGCGGGCGACGATCTGGTTCGGCGACGAGCGCTGCGTGCCCCCGGACCACGAGCATTCGAACTACGCGATGGCCCGGGCGGCGCTGCTCGACCGCATCGATACCCAGCCGCGGGTGCGGCGGATCGAGGGCGAGCGCGGTCCCGACCAGGCGGCCGCCGCGTACGAGGACGTGCTACGCGAGGACTTCGGCGAGGGGCTCCCCGAGCTCGACCTGATGCTGCTCGGGCTTGGCCCCGACGCGCACACCGCCTCGCTGTTTCCCGGCGCCGCCGCACTGGGTGAGAGCGAGCGGCTCGCCGTGGGCATCGAGACGCCGGGCATGGCTCCCCTGGTGTCTCGTGTATCGCTTACGCTCCCGGTCGTGAACGCGGCGCGCGAGGTGATCTTCCTGGTCTCCGGAGCGGACAAGGCGGAAGCTGTCGCGCGTGCCTTCTCCGGGCCCGCCGACCCGGCTGCGCCGGCGAGCCTCGTGCGGCCTTGCTCCGGAGCGCTGACGCTGGCGCTGGACCCCGCGGCGGCCGGCCGGTTGGAGGGCGGCGCGTGACGCCGAACATCCCGACTCCGGCGCACTCCGGTGCTTGGCGGATCAGGCAGATGGCCGGTAGTGCCGTCGGTGCAGGTCCGTTCCCCCCGATCGCCCAGTACGCCTTCCTCTCGGATTGCGAGACGTGCGCGCTGGTGGCCCCGAGCGGAGCGGTCGAGTGGCTGTGCCTGCCGCGGTTCGACTCACCGAGCGTGTTCGGTGCGATCCTCGATCGAGACGCCGGGATGTTTCGCGTGGGCCCCGCGGACGTCGACGTGCCCGCCGACCGCCGCTACCTGCCCGGCACGATGGTGCTCGAGACCAGCTGGGGCTGCCGCGGCGGCTGGATCGTGGTGCGCGACGTTCTGCTGATCGGGCCCTGGCATCACGAGGGCGACCGTTCGGAGACCCACCGGCGCTCGCCGACCGACTACGACTCCGACCACGTCCTGCTGCGCTGCGTCCGGTGTGTGAACGGCGAGGTGCAGGTGCTGCTGGACTGCGAGCCGGTGTTCGACTACGGCCGCCAGGCCGCGTCCTGGGAGTACAGCGGACCCGGGTACCACGAGGCCCGAGCTACGGCCGACAGCACCGACGTCGAGCTGTACCTGACCACCGACATGAACGTCGGCTTCGAGGGCTCCCGCGCCACCGCGCGCACGCTGATGAAGGAGGGCGACACCGCGTTCGTGGCTCTCGCATTCTCGGACCACCCTGCGCCCAAGAGCTATGACGAGGCCTACGAGAGGCTCGTCTGGACCGCGCACCACTGGCAGCACTGGCTCGATCACGGCGACTTTCCCGATCACCCCTGGCGCACCTACCTGCAGCGCAGCGCGCTCACCTTGAAGGGCCTCTCATATGCGCCGACGGGCGCCATGCTGGCCGCCGCCACCACGTCCCTGCCCGAGACCCCGGGCGGCACCCGCAACTGGGACTACCGCTACAGCTGGATCCGCGACGCCACCTTCATGCTCTGGGGCCTTTACACCCTCGGCTACGACTGGGAGGCCAACGACTTCTTCTACTTCATCGCGGACGTCGCGGAAGCCGAGGAGAACCAGCTGCAGATCATGTACGGCATCGATGGCCGCGCGAAGCTGGAGGAGGAGGAGCTTCACCACCTGTCGGGATACGAGGGCGCCCAGCCGGTGCGAATCGGAAACGGCGCGTACAACCAGGACCAGCACGATGTCTGGGGCGCCATCCTCGACTCCTTCTATCTCCACACCAAGTCACGCGACCACCTGCCCGAACGCATATGGCCGATCCTCGTCAAGCAGGTGGAGACCGCGCTCGAGAACTGGCGTGACCCCGACCGCGGGATCTGGGAGGTGCGCGGCGATCCCAAGCACTTCACCTCGTCGAAGCTCATGTGCTGGGTGGCGGCGGACCGCGGCGCCAGGCTCGCCGAGATCCGCGAGGACATCGAGTGCGCGTCTCGGTGGCAGTCCGCCGCCGACGAGATCGAGGCCGACATCTGCGAGAACGCCCTCGACGACCGGGGCGTGTTCTGCCAGCACTACGACACCGACGCTCTCGACGCGTCGGTGCTCCTGATGCCGCTGGTCCGCTTTCTGACGCCTGACGACGAACGCATCAAGAAGACGGTGCTGGCACTGGCGGACGAGCTCACCGTCGACGGACTGGTGCTCCGCTACAAGGTGGACGAGACCGACGACGGCCTGCCCGGCGAGGAGGGCACGTTCACCATCTGCTCGCTCTGGATGGTCTCGGCGCTCGTGGAGATCGGTGAGGTCAAGCGGGCACGGGCGCTGTGCGAGAAGCTGCTCTCCTACGCCAGCCCGCTGGGGCTCTACGCGGAGGAGATCGACCCGCGCTCGGGCCGGCACATGGGCAACTTCCCCCAGGCATTCACACACCTCGCGTTGATCAATGCGGTCATGCACGTGATCCGGGCGGATCAGGGTCTGGAGTCCGGCGGCCCGGGCCCGCTGTCCTGGGACCGCGAGTTGGCCCGCCAGCGCGGCCGGACCTGAGCTGAGCAGGGGGGTGCGGTGCTCGCCCGATCAACGATCGGGCTGCGCTCCTCCCCATCGGTTTGCATTGACGCAGGGGCGCGGCTAGGTTCCGCACTGCAGCGCGTCGATCCAGCTAACCCCCGGAGGCCCGACACGTGGAAGCTCGCCAAGCGGCTCAGTCCAGCATCTCGATAGAGGACCTCGCCCGGTATCGCCGCGCCTCGAACTACATCGCCGCGGCGATGATCTACCTGCAGGGCAACCACATGCTCGAGGAGCCGCTGAAGCCCGAGCACATCAAGCACCGGCTGCTCGGCCACTGGGGCACGGTGCCCGGCCTCAACCTGATGTACGCCGGGCTCAACCGGCTGATCCTCAACACCCAGGCGAGCATGCTGCTGCTCACCGGCCCGGGCCATGGCGCGCCCGCGAACCTCGCAAACCTCTGGATCGACGGCTGCCTGGAGGACGTCTACCCCGAGCTCACGCGTGACCGCGAGGGCCTCGCGAAGCTGGTCAAGGACTTCTCCTGGCCGGGTGGCTTCCCCAGCCACGTGGCCCCGATCGTGCCGGGCACGATCCATGAGGGCGGCGAGCTGGGATACGCGCTGGCGACCGCCTTCGGCGCGGTGCTCGACAACCCGGACCTGATCGCGGCCGCCATCATCGGCGACGGTGAGGCGGAAACCGGCCCCACGGCGGGCGCCTGGCACTCCAACAAGTTCCTCGACCCCGTGACCTCGGGCGCGGTCCTCCCGATGCTGCACCTCAACGGCTACAAGATCGCCAACCCGACGATCTATAAGTCGATGAGCGACGAGGAGCTGACGAAGCTGTTCGAGGGCTACGGCTGGCATCCGATGATCGTGCAGGGCGAGGACCTGGACGGTGAGTTGGCCGGGGCGCTCGACACCGCCTACGCCGAGATCCGCGACCTCCAAGGCGAGGCGCGCAACGGCAACCGCCCCGAGCGCCCGCGCTGGCCGATGCTGGTCGTGAAGTCGCTCAAGGGCTGGACGGGCCCCAAGGAGGTGGACGGGATCCAGGTCGAGGGCACGTCCAAGGCCCACCAGGTGCCCGCCATGCAGGCGAAGTCCAACCCCGAGCACCTGAAGATCCTCGAGGACTGGCTGCGCTCCTATGAGGTGGAGAAGCTGTTCGACGACAACGGCGGCCCGAATGAGGAGATCCTTGCCTGCTGCCCCACGGGCGACCTGCGGATGGGGGCCAACCCGCATGTCAACGGCGGCAAGATGCGCAAGGACCTCAAGCTCCCCGAGCTGGCCAAGCACGCGATCGACGTCAGCGCTCCCGGCGCGGAGACCGGCAGCGCCCTGGGTCAGCTGGGCGAGTACTTCGCCGACATCTTCCGCCTGAACGCCGACGAGGCCAACTTCCGCATCATGTGCCCGGACGAGGTCGCATCGAACCGCCTCGGCGCGGTGTTCGAGGCCACCGACCACGCGTGGGAGTGGCCGCTCGACCCGAAGATCGACGTGGGCCACGCCCCCGACGGCCGCATCATGGAGGTGCTCTCGGAGCACAACTGCCAGGGCTGGCTGCAGGGCTACGTCCTGACCGGGCGCCATGGCGTCTTTCCCTGCTACGAGGCGTTCATCCCGATCGTCGACGGGATGGTCAACCAGTACTCGAAGTTCCTGAAGATGTCCAAGGACGAGGCCCCCTGGCGGGAGCCGGTGGGCGGTCTGAACTACCTCCTGACATCGGTCGGATGGAGGCAGGACCACAACGGCTACTCGCACCAGATGCCGGGCTTCATCAACTCGATGCTCAACCGCAAGGAGGAGACCGCGAGGGTCTACCTGCCGCCGGACGCGAACACGATGCTCGCCACCTTCGAGCAGGTGCTCCAGTCAAAGCGCACGATCAACCTCGTGATCGCCTCCAAGCATCCGCTGCCGCAGTGGCTGACGATCGACGAGGCTCGCGAGCACGTGGCGCGAGGAGCGAGCAGCTGGGAGTGGGCCGGCAACGAGCCCGGCGATCCGGACATCGTGCTGGCGGCTTGCGGCACGATCCCCGTGATCGAGCTGCTGGCCGCCGCGGCGCTGCTGCGCGAGCACGCGCCGGAGCTGAAGGTGCGCTTCGTGTGCGTGACCGACCTGTTCACGCTCGCGCGCCCGGAGGCCCATCCGCACGGGATGTCCGAAGGCGACTTCAACGCCCTGTTCACCGCGGACAAGCCGGTGATCTTCAACTTCCACGGCTACGCGTCGGCGGTGCATCAGCTGATCCACCGCCGCCCGGCCCAGGAGCGCTTCAGCGTCCGGGGCTACGCCGAGGAGGGCACCACCACGACCCCGTTCGAGCTGCTGGCGATGAACGGCGTCGACCGCTTCCAGCTCGCGATCGACGCCATCGGCCGGGCGGACGTGGGGATCGCGGAAGGGCTCGGCGCGATGTCCGGCCAGTTCGCGGTGCGCGAGATCGGGCAGGCGAACGAGGCCATCGAGGCGCTCAAGTCCCGCCGCGCGGAGCTGCGCGCCTACGTGGTCGAGGAGGGCAACGACCCGCCGGAGATCCTCGAATGGAGCTGGCACCGGCCCACAACGGCCCCGGCCTAGTCGGGGCTGGGGTCGGCCGGCTCGCGAACCCGACATCCGGCGAGTCTCGGGGTGGCTAGGAACGTCTACATCACCGCGATGGGCTCCCAGAGCGGGAAGTCCGTCGTGGCCCTCGGCCTGATGGAGCTCCTCTCCGCGCGCACGGACCGGGTTGGCTTCTTCCGCCCCCTGGTCTCCGGGGGAGGGATCGATCCGCAGATCGAGCTGATGCGCGCGCGCTACGGGCTCGACGTGCCGCCTGAGGACATGTTCGCGCTCACCGACGACGAGGCCCAGGCCGCGATCGCGAGCGGTGACTCCGACGAAGTCAAGAAGCGGGTGGTGGCCGCCTACCGGAAGCTCGAGGCGGACTGCGACGTGGTGGTCTGCGAGGGCACCGACTTTGCCGGGCAGTCGCCCGCGCTTGACTTCGAGCTGAACGCCGATCTGGCCAACGAGCTGGGCTGCCCGGTGCTCGTGGTGGTGAGCGGGGGCTCGCCCGACGAGGCCGTCGAGGCGGCCCGGGTGGCGCGCGAGTCCCTGCGCCGGAAGGGTTGCGAGCTGTTCGGCGTGGTGGTCAATCGCGTGCCGATCGAGGTTCTCGCCCAGGTTACCGCGAGCCTCCATGGTCACGATGGAGAGCGACCGATCTACGTGCTGCCTGAGCAGCCCGAGCTGGCCTACGCCACCGTGGCCGAGGTCGCAACGGCACTCGACGCCCGCCCCCTCTTCGAGCTGGGCAACCCGCGCGACGCGTCCTGGGCGGGCGCCTCGCTGTCCTTGCCGGGATCGGGCCAGGAGCTGCTCCAGCGCGACGTGCGGGCCGTCCGGATCGCCGCCATGAGCGTGGAGCACTTCATCGAGGACCTCGAGGAGGGCACGCTCGTGATCGTGCCGGGCGACCGCCCCGACGTGCTCGTGGCGAGCATCACGTGCACCCTCTCCTCCGCCTTCCCGAGCGTGTCCGCGATCGTGCTCAGCGGGGGCTATGAGCTCAACCCTTCCGTGCGGCGGCTGCTCGAGGTGGCGCCCTTCCCGGTGCTCGAGACCGACTGGCCAACCTTCAAGGCCGCCGCCCTCGTGGAGTCCGTGCGGCCGGCGATCACCGCCGGCAACGAGCGCAAGATCGCCTCAGCCCTGGCCGTATTCGAGTCCGGGGTCGACGCCTCCGAGCTCGAGCAGCAGCTCGCCATCGAGCGGCCTGCGCGCATGACGCCGACCATGTTCGAGTACGACCTGGTCGAGCGCGCCAAGGCGGATCGCAGGCACATCGTGCTGCCCGAGGGCAACGACGAGCGCGTCCTGATGGCGGCCGACATCCTGCTGCGGCGTGGGGTCGTCGAGCTGACGATCCTGGGAAACCCGAGCGAGATCGCGTCGCGCAAGGCCACCCTGGGGCTCGATCTCGACGGAGTGAACATCGTGGACCCCGAGACGTCCCCCCTGCGCGCGGTCTATGCCCAGGCCTACTACGAGATGCGCAAGAACAGGGGCCTCACCGAGGAGCAGGCCCTGGAGACCACCGGCGACGTGAGCTACTTCGCCACGTTGATGGTCAACGCCGGCGACGTCGACGGCATGGTCTCGGGCGCCGCGCACACCACCGGCGACACCATCCGTCCCGCCTTTCAGATCATCAAGGCCCAGCGCGGCGTGTCGGTGGTCTCGAGCGTGTTCCTGATGCTGCTCGCCGACCGGGTGCTCGTGTACGGGGACTGCGCCGTCAACCCCAAGCCCGACTCCGAGCAGCTGGCCGACATCGCGATCAGCTCGGCCGAAACCGCCGCCACCTTCGGCGTCGAGCCGCGCATCGCCATGCTGTCCTATTCAACCGGAGAGTCCGCCCAGGGCCCAGACGTTGACGCCGTGCGAAGCGCGGCCGAGGTGGTGCGCGAGCGCAGGCCCGACCTCAAGGTGGAGGGGCCGATCCAGTACGATGCCGCCGTGGACGCCACGGTGGCCGAGAAGAAGCTGCCCGGCAGCGAGGTGGCCGGCCAGGCGACCGTGTTCATCTTCCCCGACCTCGACACGGGCAACATCGCCTACAAGGCGGTCCAGCGCTCCTCCGGCGCGACCGCCGTGGGGCCGGTGCTCCAGGGTCTGCGAAAGCCCGTGAATGACCTGAGCCGGGGCTGTACGGTCACCGACATCGTGAACACGGTGATCATCACCGCGATCCAGGCCCAGGAGATCGCGGGACGCAGCACGTCCCGCCTCCGGGAGTCGCTGCCGGCGGCCTGAAAGGGAAGGGCGGCGTTGACAGCACGAGCATGGCGAAGGTAGGTTCGAGTGGTTCCCGCGTCCCAAGGAGACGAGCGTGGCAGTGAATTGGCAGAAGGAGCCTCCGGTCGAAAAAATCGGGGAAGCGCAGGTAGTCACAGCGGACGAGATGCCCGCCGACACCCGGCGTGGGGGTGATGTCCGGACCCTGCTCAGCCCGAAGACGGTCGAGTCGAAGTCGGGCTTCATGGGGGTCGCGACCCTGGCCCCCGGCGACAGCATCTCCGAGCACTGGCATCCCTTCTCCGAGGAGTTCATCTACTGCGTGCGCGGCACGCTGACGGCGGACCTCGACGACGAGCCCACCGAGGTGAGCGCGGGCCAGGCACTCTACGTGCCTTTCATGATGCGGCACCGGCTGCGAAACGAGGGCGACGAGGATGCCTTCATCGTCCTTCACCTCGGCCCCCTGGCTCCGCGAGCGGACATCGGACACGTGGACATCGAGTAGTGAGTCGCAGGGCAAGCGGAACAGATCGACATGGCACCGGACGTGCCCCGCGAGGTGGAGGAGCTGCTCGAACGAGGCAGGACGCTCACCCTGGCCACGTGCAGCCTGGAGGGGCCCTGGGCCGCAACGTTCACGTACGTGAGCGAGGGGTCCGAGATCTACTTTTGGACTCGACCCGGGTCGAGGACCACCAGCCAGCTCGACGAGAACTCCCGTGCCGCCTTCGCGATCGACGAGTACTCCGACGACTGGCGCCAGACCAAAGGCCTGCAGGGTCGCGGCCACGTGTCGGCGGTCCTGGGGGAGACGATCGGCTGGGTCGCCGAGCTGTTCGGGCGCAAGTATCCCGAGCTGAGGCCGGGGTCCACCAGCGCCGTCGTTTTCTTCCACATCAGCCCCAGAACGCTGCAGTTCATCGACAACTCGCGCGGGGTGGACGAGGGATCGGACTTCGGGGCGGACTACAGTCGGCGGTCGGTGCTCGACGTGCCGGCGATCGAGGGGTAGGCCGCCGGTGACGGTCGACCAGGCACGCTCGCTGTTCGAGGCCGGCGACTACTCGGCGGCGCGGGAAGCGGCGTCCGAGGGACTGCGCAGCGCGCCCGACGACGTCGAGCTGCTGCGTATCGCCGGCTGTGCGGGGGTCGAGACGGGCTCGCCGGAGTCGCTGGACCAGCTGCGGCGCGTCACCGAGCTCGCGCCGGACGACGCCCGGTCCTGGCACGACCTCGGGGACGCACTGGCCACCGACGGCCGCGCAGAGGAGGCGAGCGACGCCTTCCGCAAGGCGCTCGATCTCGATCCGAGCGACGAGCTTGCCATGACCCACCTCGGCCACTCGGCGTTCCAGAGCGGTAAGGTCGACGAGGGGGTGAAGCTGCTGGAGCAGGCGGCCGAGCGATTCACGGGGAACTCGACGGCCGCGATCAGCCTGGTGGACATGTACCGGTCGTTGGGCCAGAACGAGGAGGCGCTCGCGGCGGCTGTGAAGGTCGCCGACGCCGACCCCGACGACCGGCTCTCCGCACTCGACGTGGCCGAGCTGAGCCTCGAGAACGGAAAGCTCGACGAGGCGGCGGCGGCATTCGATCGCCTGCGCGAGATCGTCGAGGGCCCGGAACAGGAGGTCTGGGTGCTGCACGGGGCCGTTCTCGTGGCGCTCGAGCGCGACGACGCGCCGCGGGCACTGGAGCTTGCGCGCGACGCATTGGCCATCGACACGATGGGGCGCACCGCCGGGGTGATTGGCCACCTCGAGGTCGTGACTGGCGTCGACCCGGCGATGGACGCGCCTCGGGACGCGTCGGCGGCGCACACCGCCGCGCAGGGCGTGCCGCCCACGCGCCAGGAGGTGGACCAGGCGTTGCGGGAGTCGCTGCGGGACCTGCGGCTCTTCCAGGCGGGGGACAGCCGCTCTATCGGGGCGGAGCCCGTTGGCTGAGGTGGCGGCACCCGGGCGCGCAGCCTCCGCGGAGTGGCGACGCTGCCCTTCGTGCGAGTCGTTTGTCTACTACAAGCGCCTCAAGCGCAACCTGCACGTCTGCCCCGAATGCAACCACCACTTCCGGCTCAGGCTGCGGGACCGCCTCGATCAGCTCACCGACGAAGGCAGCCTCGAGGAGCTGAGCGGCGACCTGGAGCAGATCGACGCGCTCGCCTTCTCCGATTCGAAGCCCTACACGCAGCGCATCGCCGCGGCGGACAAGAAGGCCGATGTCAAGTCGGGAGCCTTCTATGGCAAGGCCACGGTGGACGGCCACCCCCTGATCGTCGCCGGCATCGACTTCAGCTATATCGGCGGCAGCATGGGGAGCGTGGTAGGGGAGGCGATCACCCGTGCCGCAGAGCTAGCGCTCGAGACTCGGACGCCGCTACTGGTGATCTCGGCCTCAGGCGGAGCGCGGATGCAGGAGGGCTGCGTTTCGCTGATGCAGATGGTCAAGACCAGCCAGGCTGTGGGTCGGCTGAATGAGGAGGGGATCCTCTACATCTCGCTGCTCACCGACCCCACCTACGGCGGCGTGAGCGCGTCCTACGCCACGCTCGGCGACGTGCTGATCGCTGAGCCCAAGGCCCACATCGGCTTTGCGGGACCAACTGTGATCGAGCAGACGATCCGCCAGACGCTGCCCACGGGCTTCCAGACGGCCGGCTTCCTGATGGACCACGGGATGCTCGACCTCGTGGAGAAGCGCGAGAACATCCGCCGCACGATCCGCAACATGCTCGAGTTCCACGAGCGTGCGGAGGCCGCCCGCGGCGAGGCCGACAGCAGCGGGCGGCTGCCCGAGACCCAGGGCGCCGAGCTGGTCTCCGACCCGGCGGCGATCGCCGGGCGCCCGGCCTGGGAGGTCGTGCAGATGGCGCGCGAGCTCGAGCGGCCGCACACGCTCGAGTACACCGGGCTGGTGTTCGACGACTTCCTGGAGCTGCACGGCGACCGGATGTTCGAGGAGGACTCCGCGATCGTGGGTGGGCTCGCGCGCCTGGGCGAGCTCAGCCTCATGCTCATCGGGCATCAGAAGGGCAGCAACACCGGCGAGATGATGGAGCGCAACTTCGGCATGCCCGAGCCCGAGGGCTACCGCAAGGGCATGCGCCTGATGCGCTATGCCGCCAAGTTCGGGATGCCGATAGTGACGCTCGTGGACACGGCGGGCGCCTATCCCGGCCTCGGCGCCGAGGAGCGCGGCCAGTCCAATGCGATCGCCGAGTCGATCCTGCTGATGTCGCGGCTGCCCGTGCCCACGGTCACCGTGGTCACCGGCGAGGGGGGCTCGGGTGGCGCGCTGGCGCTGGCGGCCACCGATCGAGTGCTCATGCTGGAGAACTCCTACTATTCGGTGATCAGCCCGGAGGGCTGCGCCACCATCCTCTTCAAGGATGCCGCCTCCGCCCCGCGAGCGGCCGCCGCGCTGCGGATCACTGCGCCCGACCTACTGGCCCTCGGCGTGATGGACGCCGTGGTGCCCGAGCCTGCCGACGGCGCGCACACAGACGCCGCCACGGCAGGGGCCAACCTGAAGACCGCGCTGGTCACGACCCTGGGGGAGCTTCTCGGCAAGTCCCCCGACGAGCTTCTCGAGCAGCGCTACGAGCGCTTTCGGAAGTTCGGAGCGCCAGGCCGCCAACCGGTGCTTGCGCCGATCGAGGATTGAATCCGCCCCGAGGAGAGCAAATGAGCGAAGACACTGCTACCACGCCGAGCCAGGAACTCCTCGAGGCCGTGTGGGCTGAGGCCCGCGACCTCGTGAGAAAGCTGGAGGGGAGCACCGTGCAGCGACTGGCGGTGGCCGCCGGCGACTGCAAGATCGAGATCGAGCGCGGCGCGCCCGCGCCGGTCATGGGCCCCTCCGACGCCGCGGAGGCGCCTTTGCCCCCCGGTCCCCTGGCTGCGGGCGCCGGCCCCGGCCTCGGCGTGGCCCCGGGTGCCCGCGCGGCCAGCGGGGTCTTCACGCTCGGCGACGCGCCGAGCGACACCCGCATCCCCGTGCTAGCACCGCTCGTGGGGGCGTTCTACCAGTCGACCCAGCCCGGCGAGAAGCCGTTCGTGACGGTCGGAGACGTGGTAGAGGCCGGGCAGACGGTGTGCATCGTCGAGGCGATGAAGCTCATGAACGAGGTGGCCACCCCAGAGGGTGGCCGCGTGGCCGAGATCGCGGTTGAAAACGGCGAGCCGGTTGAGTTCGAGCAGGTGCTCATGTACCTCGAGCCGGTCGAGGACTGACCCCGGTCGTGTTCGACAAGGTCCTGATCGCCAACCGTGGCGAGATCGCCTTGAGGGTCGCGCGCGCCTGCCGCGAGCTGGGTGTGAAGTCCGTGGCCGTCTACTCGACCGCCGACGAGGAGTCAGCCGTGGTGCGCTTCGCCGACGAGGCGGTGTGCATCGGCCCGCCGCCGCCCGGCAAGAGCTACCTCCACATCCCCAACATCATCGAGGCCGCACGCAAGACGGGCGCCCAAGCCCTCCACCCCGGCTACGGCTTCCTATCCGAGGATCCCTTCTTCGCCGAGATCTGCAACGACAACGACATCAAGTTCATCGGCCCCGACCCCGAGGTGATGGAGAGGGTGGGGGACAAGGCCATCGCCCGCGACCTGATGCAGAAGGCGGGGCTGCCCCTGCTGCCCGGCACGATCGAGCCGGTGGGCACCGTGGACGAGGCGCAGGAGATCGCCGACGACATCGGCTATCCCGTGATCATCAAGGCGGTGGCCGGCGGCGGCGGCCGGGGCATGAACGTGGTCAACCGCAGCGAGGATCTGGCCCGCCTCTACCAGACCACCCGCAACACCGCGCAGGCGATCTTCAAGGACAGCGCCGTGTACATCGAGCGCTACCTGGCGGTCACGCGCCACACCGAGGTCCAGTTGGTCTGCGACTCGCACGGCAACGGGGTCTACTTCTTCGAGCGCGACTGCTCGGTTCAGCGGCGACACCAGAAGCTCATCGAGGAGGCGCCGTCAATCCACCTCAATCCCGAGCAGCGCCGGGACATCGGGGAGCGGGCCGTCGCGGGAGCGCTCTCGGTGGGCTACACGGGCGCGGGGACGATGGAGTTCCTGCTCGACCTCGAGGGCAACCTCAGCTTCATGGAGATGAACGCGAGGATCCAGGTCGAGCACCCGGTGAGCGAGCTGGTCACGAGCTCGGACCTGATCCAGGAGCAGCTGCGGGTGGCGGCCGGCGAGGAGCTGTCGGTGACCCAGGACGACGTGCTGCTGCGCGGCCACGCCATGGAGTGCCGCATCAACGCCGAGGACCCTGATAAGGACTTCGCCCCGGCGGCAGGCCGGCTCGACGTCTACGTCCCGCCCGGCGGGCCCGGCACGCGCGTCGACTCCCACTGCTATCCGGGCTGGGACATCGCCCCCTACTACGACTCCCTGATCGCGAAGCTGCTCGTCTGGGCACCGACGCGCGACGGGGCGATCGACCGCATGGACCGGGCGCTGTCGGAGTTCCAGATCGAGGGCCGCGGCGTAAAGACCACCATCCCCTTCCATCGCCGCGTCCTGGCTAGCGACCAGTTCCGCTCAGGCGACGTGACCACCGACTTCCTCGAGCACTTCCTGGCCGACGAGGCCCAGACGGCCGCGGCGGCGGGCTAGCGGCCCAGCGCTCCGGACCTGGCCTTCCCGACGAGCAGCCAGGGCCAGTGACGCTCGGGTAGCTCGCCAGCGTTCCGGCGCCGTCGGCGGCGGGTCCCTGCCCGGAACGCGGTCCCTCGCGACAGCTATCTGCCCGTCCGGCATCCGATACCGCGACGCAAGGCATCGCGGAGGCCTCAGTCGAACAGGATGAGCAGTAGCGCGACGGCTACGAGCGCGGCGACGAAGATCGCCACGCTCGCTGGGATCGGCAGATGCGGAGACTCCTCGGTGCTCTGCTCCTGACCTGGGCTCCCCGTCTCGGCGGCCGGGGCTGCCGCGGGGGCCGGAGCTGCGGCAGGAGGCGCCTGGGCACCACCTTGCGCGGGGCGGTGACGTCGGGCTGCGGGGGTTGATCGGGCACCCGGCGGGGGGCGGT
>Ga0075530_1000468_pt1 | contig 18913 bp, 15 predicted proteins | sample NGEPerD_2_FD_75101 | JGI IMG/M metagenome (GOLD analysis project Ga0075530, IMG submission 75101) | Arctic peat soil microbial communities from the Barrow Environmental Observatory site, Barrow, Alaska, USA - NGEE PermafrostL1-D | ecosystem: Environmental > Terrestrial > Soil > Wetlands > Peat ... | reverse complement strand
CCAACTTCACCAAGCTGGCCCAGTCGTTCCCGATCATGGACTCGGCGGGGGGCGTGATCTGCGAGCCCAACGACACTCCGCTGGACAGCCGGCACCTCGACATGACCTATGCGCTGGCCACGCTCACCGACAAGGTGTTCATGGGCAACGTGGTCTCCGGGCCCAACGCACGAGACACGATCGAGCTGACCTCGATCCTGTTGGGCGAAGGCAAGGGCTGGGAGGCCGGCCGGGCCAGCATCGAGCAGACTCCCGCACTGATCTCGTTGATCAACTGCAACTCCCCGCTCCGCTGGGACGACCGGATGCTCGACTCGCTCTTCGAGTACGCCGAGGCCAACCAGGCCGTCGTACTCACCCCGTTCATCCTGATGGGGGCGATGTCGCCGGTGACCATCCCGGCCGCGCTCGTCCAGCAGATCGCCGAAGCTCTCACCGGCATCGCCCTTGCCCAGCTGATCCGGCCGGGCTGCCCGGTTGTGTTCGGCTCGTTCCTGTCCAACATCGACATGCAGTCCGGCTCGCCGACCTTCGGTACGCCGGAGTCCGGCATCGGCCTGCTCTGCACCGGTCAGATCGCGCGGCACTTCGGACTGCCGTTCCGCTCCGGGGGCGCTCTCACCTCCTCGCAGGTCCCGGACGCGCAGGCAGGCTACGAGGCGTTGATGACGCTGTTGCCGACGTTCCTGGCCGGCGCCAACTGGGTGATGCACTCGGCCGGCTGGCTCGAGGGGGGTCTGGTCGCAGGCTATGAGAAGTTCATCGTCGACATCGAGCTGCTGCAGATGATGCACGCCGAGTTCACGCCGTTGGAGATCAACGAGGAGTCGCTGGCCTTCGGTGCGCACGAGGAGGTTGGTTCCGGTGGCCACTTCCTGGGCGCGATGCACACGATGGAGCGGTTCCGTACCTGCTTCTACCGACCGCTGCTGTCGTCCTCGGAGAACTACGAGCGCTGGACGCGCAACGGGGGCAACGACGCCGCCGCGCGGGCCTCGAAGATCTACCACGACAAGCTCACCGCCTACGAGCAGCCGCCCCTCGACGAGGCGATCCGTGCCGAGATGGAGGAGTTCGTCGTACGCCGCCGCAAGGAGCTCGGCGACTGATGACGGAGATGTCCCTGGGGCGCACCTCGGCCAACGCCAGCAATCCCTCTGGCGACTTCGTGGTCATCCTCGACTGTCCCGACCGGCCCGGCATCGTGCACGCGGTCTCCGGGTTCCTCGTCACGCACGGCGGGAACATCAGGGAGAGCCAACAGTTCGGAGACCCGCTCAGCGGCAGGTTCTTCATGCGCATCGACTTCTCCGTGTCCGACGACAGTGTCACCGTCGACTCCCTGCGGGACGACTTCGCCGAGGTGGCGAGCAGGTTCGCCATGACCTTCGAGATCTGGGGCGACCGGGTGCCGTACCGAACCATGATCATGGTCAGCAAGCAGCTGCACTGCCTCAACGACCTGCTCTTCCGCTGTTCGAGCGGCAGCCTCCAGATCGACGTTCCCGTGGTGGTCTCCAACCATCCTGACGCTGAGTCGCTGGTGCGTAGCCATGGCATCGAGTTCCGCCACATCCCCGTGACGCCATCGATTAAGGCCGACGCCGAGGCCAAGCTGTTGGCGTTGCACGAAGAGCTCGGGATCCACCTGGTCGTGCTGGCGCGCTACATGCAGGTGCTCTCCGACGATGCCTGCCGCCGCCTCTCCGGGCATGCGATCAACATCCACCACTCGTTCCTGCCGAGCTTCAAGGGAGCCCGGCCCTACCACCAGGCCTTCGAGCGCGGCGTCAAGCTGATCGGCGCCACCGCCCACTACGTCACAGCCGATCTCGATGAGGGCCCGATCATCGAGCAGGACGTGATCCGCGTCGACCACAACCACAGCCACGAACAGCTCGCCGCCGCCGGCCGCGACGTGGAGGCCCAGGTGCTGTCCCGTGCAGTGCGCTGGCACTCGGAGTCCCGGGTGCTGATCGACGGGAACCGGACGGTCGTCTTCCGATAGTCGTTGGTTGAGCAGCCAGCGCCAGCGAGCGTCTCGAACCATCGAGAGCAGGGGACCGAGCCTCGTTGCGTCATACGTTTCGAGGTCTGGAGGCCACGATTCGTATGACGTCCCTGCGGTGGTTCCGCTTCGCTCGCTCCTCAACGACCGTGGTGGCTTGCCTCGACGGCGAGCCGGTCGACCAGATCGTTCATCGGGTGGCCGGAGTGGCCCTTGACCCACCGGAAGGTGACGTCGCCACGCTCCTCGACCAGGTCGATCAGCGGCTCCCACAGGTCGCGGTTGGCCACCGGCTTGTTGGCGGAGGACACCCAGCCGCGGGCGCGCCAGCCGGTCCACCAGGAGTTCTTGAAGCAGTTCACGACGTACGTCGAGTCGCTGACCACCACCAACGTCCCGGGCAGAACGCGGATCGCCTCATAGGCGGCCCGCACTTCCATCCGTTGGTTGGTCGTTGCCGGGTCGTGCCCCGAATCCCGAGGACCGTCCGAGACCACCCATGCCCAGCCACCAGGCCCGGGGTTGCCTCGGCAGGCGCCATCGGTGAAGACCTCCGTAGTTCCGGCGGGCACCGGTTCGTCGGGCGTCAGCACCCGCGGCCCGGCCTTCCTCTTCGTCGCCTTGCCGGTGGGGGCACTCGCCGAGGCTGCACATGCGGCGTGCACCCACGCCGATCCGTCCGCCGAGCGGGCGATCTCGGCAGCGGGTTCGATCCGCTTCGCGCATGCCGCACAGTGCCCGGCGTACCTCGCCTGCATCAGGTTCCGCTCCCCTCAGTTTATGCTCGAGACCCGAAGGCACCAGTCGACCGGATCATCTCATTCGCCCAGGCGCACCTCCGCGACCGGACAGGCCGGGCTCTGGCGACGTTGCGTCAGCAGGTCTACGGTTGCGCCATGAGCAACCCGGCCGTCGAGTCCGCCGTGGGCGTGCAGTCGGTCGACCGGGCACTGAGGATCCTCGAGATCCTCGCCCGCTCCGGCGAGTCCGGCGTCACCGAGCTCGCCGCGACCCTCGAGGTCCACAAGAGCACGGCATTCCGTCTCGTCGCCACCCTGGAACAGCACCGCCTCGTCGAACAGGTCGAAGGACGCGGGAAGTACCGCCTCGGCGTCGGTCTGCTCCGGCTCGCGGGCGCGACGACCGCACGTCTCGACGTGGTCCAGGAGGCGCGGCCGCTCTGCAAGCAGCTGGCCGCCGCCACCGGCGAGACGGTCAACCTGGCCACGCTCAGCGGCAACAGCGCCCTCTACCTCGACCAGGTGGCTGGCCCCTCCGCCCTGCAGCCCCACAACTGGGTCGGGCAGCACATCCCCTTGCACGCCACCAGCAACGGAAAAGTCCTGATGGCCTGGCTCGCGCCGGCCGAGCTGAGCGACCTGTTTGGCCGCCTGCCGGCGTTCACCGGGCTGACCATCACCACGAAGAGCCGGCTCAAGCGGGAGCTCGAGGACGTCCGCGAGCAGGGGTACGCCGTGGCGGTCGACGAACTCGAGGTCGGCCTCACCGCAATCGCTGCACCCGTCCGCAACGCGCACGGAGACGTGATCTGTTCGATGAGCCTTTCCGGCCCCACATTCCGACTGCCCTCCGAGCGCGTGGCCGAGGTCGTACCTCAGCTGGTCGAGGCCGCCGAGGAGCTCTCCCATCGTCTCGGATGGGGTGTCCGGTAAGCACGGATTGGGGCATGGCACCGGTTCAGACCGGAAGGTCTCGATCCGTTCACGAGTCTTGACGTGAACCCGTTGGGGTCAGCATTCTGTTTCGCATAACGCCTAGGCGTTGCAAGCAGCGCAACGGCCTGGCAGGACGGATCCGATGCCCGAGAACTTCATCAACGGAGAGTGGGTGGCCGCCCGCGAGGGTGGACGCCGTGAGATCCACTGCCCTGCCAACGGGGAGCTGGTGGCCGAGATCGACGAGTCCAGCGCCGCCGACACCGAGTCGGCCATCGCAGCCGCCCGCACCGCCTTCGACGAAGGGCCCTGGCCGCGCACGAGCGCCCGCGCCCGTGGGGACCTCCTGCTTCGCGTGGCCGACCTCCTGCAGCGCGACCGTGCCGAGCTGGCCAGGATGGAGTCGCTCGACACCGGCAAGCGCCTGGTGGAGAGCGAGATCGACATCGACGATGTGACCAGCGTTTTCCGGCACTTCGGTCTGGTGGCCGACGCCGAAGCCGGCCGAGTTGTCGACACCGGACGTGACGACGTGGTCAGCCGCGTGGTCCACGAACCGGTCGGCGTCTGCGGCCTGATCACACCGTGGAACTACCCGCTTCTCCAGGTCTCCTGGAAGGTTGCTCCGGCGCTGGCCGCCGGCTGCACCTTCGTGCTCAAGCCGAGTGAGCTGTCTCCGCACACGGCGATCCACCTGCTCCGTCTCCTCGACGAGGCCGGCCTCCCGCGGGGTGTCGGCAACATCGTCGTCGGTGACGGGCCCCACGCCGGCGCCCTGCTCAGTGAGGACGCACGCGTCGACCTGGTCTCGTTCACCGGTGGGCTCGAGACCGGCAAGCGAATCATGGCTGTGGCCTCCGGCACCGTGAAGAAGGTCGCGCTCGAGCTCGGCGGCAAGAACCCCAACATCGTCTTCGCCGACGCCGACCGGGAGAGCGCGCTCGACATGGCCCTCACCGCCGTATTCCTGCACTCCGGCCAGGTCTGCTCGGCCGGGGCGCGATTGATCGTGGAGGAGTCGATCCACGACGAGTTCGTCGAGGAGCTCGTCTCCAGGGCCCGAGGGATCCGCCTCGGCGGACCCTTCGACGAGAAGGCACAGACCGGAGCGCTGATCTCGCAGGGCCACCTGGACAAGGTCACGGCGTACGTCGAGGCCGGGCTCGCCGAGGGCGCCACCCTGCTGCTCGGGGGGCAGCGGGTCACCGATGGTGACCTCGCCGACGGGTACTTCTTCGCACCCACGATCCTGGGCGACGCGCACGCCGGCATGCGCGTGACCCAGGAGGAGTCGTTCGGGCCGGTGCTCACCATCGAGAAGTTCACCGACGAGGCGGACGCGGTCCGGGTCGCCAACGACTCGATCTACGGCCTCGCCGGCGCGGTGTGGACCCAGGACGCCGGCAAGGGACAACGGGTCGCAGCGAAGCTGCGCATGGGCACCGTGTGGATCAACGACTACCACCCCTACGTCGCCCAGGCCGAGTGGGGGGGCTACAAGCAGTCCGGTATCGGACGTGAGCTCGGCAGCGCCGGCCTCGAGGAGTACCGCGAGACCAAGCACGTCTGGCACAACATCGCGCCCGATGCGCAGGGCTGGTTCGGGGGTGGCGCATGAGTGGTTTCGAGACGCTCGGTGACGCTCGCTCCTCAACCACCATGGATGCTGACGAAGGAGGAGCGCGATGAGCAGCGGCCGCCGCGGGCACTGGGACTACGTCATCGTCGGCGGTGGCTCCGCCGGGTGCGCCCTGGCCAACCGGCTCAGTGCCGATCCCGGCAACTCCGTGCTGGTGCTCGAGGCCGGTCGCAGCGACGTACGCCTCGACCCGTTCATCCACATGCCCGCTGCCTTGCCCTACGCGATCGGCAACAAGCTCTACGACTGGAAGTACGAGTCCGAGCCGGAGCCGTTCATGTCTGGCCGCAAGGTCTACCACGCACGAGGCAAGGTGCTCGGCGGTTCCAGCAGCATCAACGGGATGATCTTCCAGCGCGGCAACCCGCTCGACCTCGAACGCTGGGCCGCCGACAAGGGCATGGAGTCCTGGGACTACGCGCACTGCCTGCCGTACTTCAAGCGGATGGAGACCTGCCTTGCGGGTGCCGACGAATGGCGCGGCGGCAGCGGACCGCTGGTGCTCGAGCGCGGGCCGGCCAGGAGCCCGCTGTTCGGCGCGTTCTTCGAGGCCGTGCAGCAGGCCGGCCACCCGCTGACCGACGACGTCAACGGCTACCGTCAGGAGGGCTTCGCGGCCTTCGACCGCAACGTGCACCGCGGCCGACGACTCAGTGCCGCTCGCGCCTACCTGCACCCGGTGCGCTCGCGGCCCAACCTCCGGGTCGAGACCCTGGCGATGGTGACCGGCCTGGTGATGGACGGGGATCGCGTCACCGGCGTCGACTACCACCGCGCGGGACGAGGGTCGCACCGTGCCAGTGCTACCGAGGTCATCCTGTGCGGCGGCGCGATCAACTCCCCGCAACTCCTGCTGCTCGCCGGCATCGGGCCGAGGGACGACCTCGAGAAGCTCGGTATCGAGGTCGTGGCGGACCTTCCCGGCGTGGGTGCCAACCTCCAGGACCACCTCGAGGTCTACATCCAGTACGCCAGCAAGCAGCCGGTCTCGATCGGTCCCTGGCTCAAGCACCGGCACAAGCCCCGTATCGGCGCGGAGTGGCTGTTCCTGCGCAGCGGCGTCGGCGCCTCCAACCACTTCGAGGCCGGCGGCTTCATCCGCAGCAACGACGAGGTCGACTACCCGAACCTGATGTTCCACTTCCTGCCGATCGCCATCAGGTACGACGGATCCCGGCCGGCCGTCGAGCACGGTTACCAGGTGCACATCGGGCCGATGTACTCCGACGTACGCGGCGACATCACTCTGAAGTCTCGTGATCCCTACGAGCACCCCGCACTGCGGTTCAACTACCTCTCGACCGAGAACGACCGGCGCGAGTGGATCGAGATGGTCCGCGCCGCACGCGACATCCTCAACCAGCCCGCGTTCGCGGCGTTCAACGCCGGCGAGCTCTCCCCCGGGCCTTCGGTCGAGACCGACCAGGAGATCCTGGACTGGGTCGCGAAGGACGCCGAGACGGCATTGCACCCGTCCTGCACCGCCCGGATGGGCGTCGACGACGACTCGGTGCTCGACCCGGAGACGATGCGCGTCCACGGCGTCGGCGGTCTGCGGGTCGTCGACGCGTCGGCGATGCCTTATGTCACCAACGGCAACATCTACGCACCGGTGATGATGCTCGCCGAGAAGGCCGCCGACCTGATTCTCGGGAACACTGCCTTGCCGCCCTCGAACGCGCCGTTCTACCGCTACCGCGAACACAACGCGCTCTACCCACCAGGTGACCCACGCAACGGCGCCTCGATGAGAGAAGGCAACCGATGACCCCAGAGGCGACCCCAGAGGCGACCACGGAGACGACGCAAACGGCGGCCCCCCGGGCGAACGGCGCACACGCTGCGGCGACACCGCCCGACAGCACCGAGCTTCCCGCACTCTCGGTGAAGGGACTGTGGAAGGTCTTCGGACCCAAGGCCGAGACGATCATCGGCACTCCGGACGCAGACCTCAGCAGGGCGGAGATGCTCGAGAAGACGGGATGCGTCGCCGCGGTCAAGGACGTGTCCTTCGACGTCGGCTCCGGTGAGGTCTTCGTGGTGATGGGCCTATCGGGCTCCGGGAAGTCGACGCTGGTCCGGTGCCTGACCCGGCTGATCGAGCCGACGGCGGGGAAGGTCGAGCTCGGGGACCGCGATGTCGCTGCGATGTCCTCCAAGGAGCTGATGGAGGTACGCCGCACCGAGGTCGCGATGGTCTTCCAGCACTTCGGGCTGCTGCCCCACCGGCAGGTGCTGGACAACGTCGCGTTCGGGCTCGAGATCCGGGGGTGAGGACAAGGAAAAGCGATACGCCCGCGCCGAGGAGGTCATCGACCTCGTCGGCCTCAAGGGGTACAAGAACCACTACCCCGACCAGCTGTCCGGTGGCATGCAGCAACGAGTGGGCCTGGCTCGCGCGTTGGCCGTCGACCCGAAGGTGATGCTGTTCGACGAGCCGTTCTCGGCACTCGACCCGCTGATCCGACGCGACATGCAGAACGAGGTCATCAGGCTGCAGGCGGATCTCAAGACGACGATGGTGTTCATCACCCACGACCTCCAGGAGGCGCTGAAGCTCGGGGACCGGATCCTGATCATGCGCGACGGCGAGGTCGTGCAGGTGGGTCGTCCCGACCAGGTCATCGGCGCGCCGGCGGACGACTACGTGCGTGACTTCGTGCAGGAGGTGCCGAAGTCCCACGTGCTCCGCTCCGCTGGGTGATGCGCCCGCCGCGCCCCGAGGAGTCGATGGACGGTCCCGAGATGGACCCCGACACTATCGTCCAGCACGCTGCGCGTGCGGCGCTCGACTCCAAGCATGCGGTGCGCGTCGTCGAGGACGGCAAGGTCGTCGGGATGGTTGACGACGAGGCCATCCTCCGGGTCGTGGTCGCGGAGGAGAAGCTGGCCGACGGGCAGGTCTCGTCATGACCATTGCAACAGCGAGCCGGCCGGTGATCGAGGCCGACTCGCCAGATCCTGAGTCCGCGACCCGACGCCGCCCGCGGATCCGTCGCGGCTGGTTGGCGCTGGCCGTGCTTGCGGTCTGGGTGGTCCTCTCGATCGTCTTCCAGGGCAAGCGCACGCTGGAAATCGGAGGCACCGCACAGGTCGGCGTGCAGAACTGGCTGGCAGACCGGGCCAACGACATCGCCCTCGCCGGGGACGACCACGTGTTCATCGCGATCTGCCACGGCATCTCCAACGTGCTGGACTCGATCATCACGTGGCTGGACCTGTTGATCAGCACGCCGGCGTTCCCGAGTCCCTACCCGCACATCGGGTTCCTGGGCGTGGTGGCCATCGCCTGGTTCATCACGGCGCTGGTGGCCGGGTGGAGACTCTCGATCCTGACCGTCGTCTGCTTCTTCCTGTTCTCCATGCTGGGGTTCTACGAGGACAGCATGAACACGCTGATCGTCACCGGGCTCGCAGTCGTGCTCTCGGTGTTGATCGGGCTGCCCCTCGCGGTGTGGATGGCGCACAGTCGCACCGCCCGTGCTGTGATCACGCCGGTTCTCGACCTGATGCAGACGCTTCCGTCCTTCACCTACCTGCTGCCCCTGATGTTGCTGTTCGGCATCGGTGGCCCGGCGGCGGTGGTCTGCACCTTGATCTACTCGATCCCTCCCGTGATGAGGATCGCCTCGCACGGGATCGAGCACCTGCCGGCCACGACCCTCGAGGCCAGTGAGTCGCTCGGCGTGACGAGCTGGCAGCGGCTACGGAAGGTCGAGCTGCCGATGGCCAAGGCGACGATCATCGTGGGAATCAACCAGACAACGATGGCTGCGCTGTCGATGGCGACGATTGCCGCATTCATCAACGGCCCTGGTCTGGGCCAGCCCGTCGTACGCGCCCTGAACGCCCTGCGCGTGGGCGACGCCTTCGTGCCCGGACTGTGCATCGTCCTGATGGCGATCATGCTCGACCGGGTCACCACCGCAGCCAGCGAGCACTCGGAGAAGCTGACCCGCGGTCACGCAGGCGGTGCGCAGGAGCGCCGGGAGCTGATGCTGGTGATCGGAGCCGTCGTCACGGTGTTGCTCGTCTACCTCTCGCGCCACTTCGTCTCCGCTGCGAAGCCGGTCGGCGGTGCACTGGGTGACTGGATCTCCGAAGGCGTGCAGAACGTCGTGGACTGGATCTCCACGAACTGGGCCGTCGCGACGGCAAACATCTCCGACTGGTTCACGACGGGGATCATCAACAAGATGGAGTACGTCATCGCCGGGTCTCCCTGGTTCGTGACGTTCGCCGCGATCCTGTTGCTCGCCCTCGTCGTCGGCGGCTGGCGCGCAGGTCTCGCGGTGCTCATCTGCCTCAGCGGCGTGCGTTACCTCGGTCTGTGGAACGACTCGATGGTCACGCTCACCACGACGCTGGTGGCGGCGATCTTCGTGATGATCCTGGCCGCCACATTCGGCGTGTGGATGGGGCGAAGTCGTGGTGTCGACAGATTGATCAGACCCCTGCTCGACGCCGGCCAGACGATGCCCCCGTTCGTGTACCTGATCCCGGTGCTCGCACTGTTCGGCGCTACCCGGTTCACCGCCATCGTCGCGGCGGTGGCCTATGCGGCACCTGCCGCCATCAAGATCGTCGCCGACGGCATCAAGGCGGTGTCGTCTGCCACCGTCGAGGCCGCCCAGTCCGCCGGTGCCATCACGATCCAGATCATCACCAAGGTCCAGATCCCGATGGCGCGATCTGCGTTCACGGTCGCGGCCAACCAGGGACTGCTCTACGTCTTGTCGATGGTGGTCATCGGCGGCCTCGTTGGCGCGGGCGCGCTCGGGTACGACGTCGTCGCCGGGTTCAAGCAGCTCGACCTTCGTGGCCGTGGCCTGGCAGCAGGGCTGTCCATCGTCTTGTTGGGCATCATGCTCGACCGGATCACGACGTACGCCGCCCGGCGTACCGCTGGGAGGTCCTGATGAAGACGCTCGCACGGTGGATCGCCCCGCTGGCAGCGCTCGGCATTCTGATCGCGATTCTGCTGCCCGGCGGCGGCAATATCGAGGAGGTCTCCGCCGAGGCAACGCCCTGCGGCGAGGTGAACATCGCAGTCAACAACTGGGTGGGCTACGAGGCGGACGCGTTCGTGATCGGTGAGGTCGCACAGAAGAGACTGGGTTGCATCGTCAACTACGTCTACGTCGACGAGCAGATCTCCTGGCAGGGGTTCGCCAGCGGTCAGGTCGACGCGGTCGTGGAGAACTGGGGACACCCCGAGCTCATCGACCTCTACGTCAAGAAGCTGAAAGTGGCCGAGGATGGCGGCAGCATCGGCATCACAGGGGTCATCGGCTGGTTCGTTCCGCCGTGGATGAAGGAGAAGTACCCCGACATCACCGACTGGAAGAACCTGAACAAGTACTCCGCGCTGTTCAAGACCAGTGAGTCGGGCAGCAAGGGCCAGCTCCTCGACGGGGACCCCGGGTTCGTCACCAACGACGAGGCCCTGGTGAAGAATTTGAAGCTCAACTACGAGGTGGTCTTCGCCGGCAGCGAGGCAGCGCTGATCCAGGCATTCCGGTCCGGTGAGGAGCAGAAGAAGCCGGTGCTCGGCTACTTCTACTCGCCGCAGTGGTTCCTCGCGGAGGTCCCACTGGTCAAGGTGAACCTGCCCAAGTACAAGGAAGGCTGCGACGCGGACCCCACCAAGGTCGCCTGCGACTACCCGCCCTATCCCTTGCACAAGATCATCAGCAAGAAGTTCGCGGACTCCGACTCGACCGGGTACCGGCTGATCAAGAACTTCAGCTGGTCGGACAAGGACCAGAACCTGGTCGCGAAGTACATCACCTCGGACGGGATGCTGCCCGAGGACGCTGCGGACAAGTGGATCGAGGACAACCCCGACAAGGTCGACGCCTGGCTCGGCTGACCCGTCAACCAAGGAAGCGCGCCAGCCGCGAGGCTGGGGCGCTTCCTTGGTCTGTGCGGCCGTTTGTGCGGCCGTTTGTGCGGCAGTTTGTGCGGTCCGTGTCAGTGGCGGCTCAGCCCCGGCCGGGCCCGACGAAGAAGGCGTCGCGCGAGGGCGCCTTGGCCGTGAAGTTCTTGTAGGAGTGGGAGCAGTGCGGACCACTGCACCGGGTGTGCCGCAGCTTGCCCTTGATGGAGTACACGTAGGTACCGCGCTTGCAGTTGGCCCACCCACCCGGCTTGACCTTCATGGAGGCCGACGCGCTGTCGGTGGTGGTCACCGAGCGTTCGACGCCGGCGGTGGCCGTCGCCTCCGCCTTCGCGAAGACCACTCCGGCCGAGGCTTTCACCGACGCGCTGACGCTGAACTTCCAGGTTGTCTGCTTGGAGGTCGTGCACTGGAAGGTGACCCTTTGCTTCTTGAACTTGTTGTGGAAGGTCCGGATGTAGTCGGTGTCGAACTTCTCGTTGAAGACGCTGAACTTCGCGCAGTCACGCACGCTGTTCTTCCACGCCGTGCAGTGGTAGGCCGACGGCGCCTCACGCTTGGCCGCCACCGCCGTCGATCCGGAGCCGAGCGCGAGCCCGACCGTCGTGGCCAGCAGGGTCAGGAGCGTGAGCAGCCGCGCACGGCGCCTTCCAGCGGACTGGTGCATGTGTTTCCCCAAGTGACACGACCGCGCCTCGCGCACGGCCCAAGGCTGACGTTATGCCCTCTTTGAGTCGTTTCATGCCGAAACGACGATCTATGTCGGCGGCCCCGGCCGCCGGGCGGTCCACGCCACCGGCGAAAGACGATTGACACCGTGCCCGCCGCGGGTGATGCTGGACCTGCTTGTCTCGCATCACGCATCGGGTTGCGTATAACGCAACATTGCTCAATTCGCTCCTGGAGGAACCGTGGCCACCGTCCCCGCCACCGCCAAGGTCGTCGTCATCGGTGCCGGCATCGTCGGCAACAGCCTCGTCCACCATCTCGTCGAGCTCGGCTGGACCGACATCGTCCAGATCGACAAGGGTCCGCTGCCCAACCCCGGAGGCTCGACCGGGCACGCGTCAAACTTCCTCTTTCCCGTGGATCATTCCCGGGAGATCACTGATCTGACGCTCGACTCGATACGCCAGTACAAGGAGATGGGCGTCTTCACCGAGTGCGGCGGGTTCGAGGTGGCCCGCACGCCGGCGCGTATGGAGGAGCTGCGGCGGAGGATGTCGAGCGCGAAGGCGTGGGGGATCGAGGCCGAGCTCGTCTCACCGGAGTTCGTGGTCGAGAAGGTGCCCTTCCTCGACCCCGACCAGATCATCGGCGCCTTCTGGACGCCGTCGGTCGGCGTGGTCGACTCGCTGCGCGCGGGCACGATCATGCGTGAGAACGCCCTCGCCAAGGGCGCGCTGAGCGTCGTACCCAACGTCGAGGTGACCGACCTCGATGTCGAGGACGGGCGCATCTGCCGGGTGCATACCGACCAGGGCGTGATCGAGGCGTCGTACGTCGTGATCGCCTGCGGGGTCTGGAGCCCGAAGATCGGCAATATGGCAGGCGTACGGGTCGCCCTGACGCCCGCGGTGCACCAGATGGTCTCGGTCGGCCCGTGCCCGCAGCTCGCCGAGAGGGAGGGGGAGATCTCCTTCCCGATCGTCCGCGACATGGACACGCTCTGCTACGAGCGCCAACACGGCGCCGACATGGAGGTCGGCTCCTACGCGCACCGCGCGATCCTGCACGACCCGGAGGAGATCCCCTCGCTCAACCAGGCGAAGCTCTCGCCCACTGAGATGCCCTTCACCGAGGACGACTTCGACCCGCAGCTCGAACAGGCCCTCGAGCTGATGCCCGAGCTCCTCGGGGCAGAGGGAGCCGAGATCCGCTACGCGATCAACGGTCTGCTCTCGCTGACAGCCGATGGCTCGCCGATCCTCGGCGAGAGCGAGGTCGGCGGCCTCTGGGTGGCAGCGGCCGTCTGGATCAAGGAGGGCCCAGGCGTCGGCCGTGCGGTGGCGGAGTGGATGACCCACGGCCACTCGGAGATCGACATCGCCGCGAGCGACATGGCCCGCTTCCACGACCACGAGACCACCCGGCCGCACGTGAAGGCGCGCACTGGCGAGGCGTTCATCAAGACCTACGGAATCATCCACCCCTCCGAGCAGTACGAGTCCGACCGCGGCGTGCGCTGGTCGCCGATGGCGCAGTCTCAGAAGGCGCTCGAGGCACGGTTCTTCGAAACCGTGGGTTGGGAGCGGCCGTGGTGGTACGACTCCAACGCCGGTCTGGTCGAGAAGTACGGCGGCGCGGTGATGCCGCGCGAGCATGAGTGGGACGCGCGCTGGTGGAGCCCGATCATCAACGCCGAGCACCTCGCGATGCGCGAGAACGCCGGCGTCATCGACCTGACCGCGTTCTGCATCTTCGACATCACCGGTCCCGGCGCGCTGGCGTCGGTCCAGGAGACGTGTGTGGCGCAGTGTGACGTCGCACTCGGCAAGGTCATCTACACGCCGGTGCTCGACGCCAAGGGCGGGTTCGTCTCCGACCTCACCGTGATGCGACTCGGCGAGGACCACTTCCGGGTGGTCACGGGTGGTGCCCACGGCATGGCCGACCGGAAGTGGTTCGGCGACCGGCTCGTCGACGCATCCCTTGCCGACCGGACCGAGGAGATCTCGACCATCGGCCTGTGGGGTCCGCGGGCCCGCGACATCCTCAGCTCGCTGACCGGCGAAGACGTGAGCGACGCCGGCTTCGGCTTCCTGAACTGCCGCGAGATCGACGTCAAGGGCGTCGACGCCCCGATCCTGGCGTCGCGGATCTCCTACGTCGGCGAGCTGGGTTGGGAGCTCTACGTGCCCTTCGACCGAGCCGCGCAGCTGTGGGACACCGTGCTCGACGCCGGCAAGGACAACGGCGCGGTGCCAGTCGGCATCGGTGTCTACGCGACGACCGGGCGCATCGAGAAGGGCTACCGGGCCTTCGGCTACGAGCTCGACTCCGAACGCACGATCATCGAGGCCGGGATGCAGCGACCCAAGGTGAAGGCGGCCGACTTCGTCGGCAAGGATGCCTACCTTGCACAGCGCCAGGCTCTCGAGGAGGGGACCGGTCCCGCGACGGTGCTGTGCACCTTGACCGTCGACGACCACATCTCCGCCAGCGGGACGAAGCGCTACATGCTCGGCGGCGAGCCGATCCTCACGCGCGACGGCGGCACCCTGACCGACGGCCACGGGCACCACCCCTACGTGACCACGGCCGGCTCGGCCCCGACCCTGGGCAAGCACGTGCTGCTGGCCTACCTCCCCCCGGACCAGGCGCGGATCGGCAACGAGCTGGCCGTGTCCTACATGGAGGAGCTCTACCCGGTCACGGTCGGCTCCGTGGACGCGACGCCGCTCCTGGACCCCGGCAACGAGCGGATCCGGTGAGCCGTCGCCATGCCGGATGACACCGTGAACGTGCTGGTCTGCATCAAGCGGGTGCCGGACTTCTCGGGCGAGGTGCTGCTGACCGAGGACGCACAGTCCGCGGACGCCCGCTTCGTGGGGTTCACGCTCAGCAACCACGACAGCTGCGCGGTCGAGCTGGCCGTGCAGATCGCCTCGGCGACCGACGGCAAGGCGACCGTGCTCACGGTCGGCGCCGCCGAGTCCGTCGAGCAGCTCCGCTCCGCACTGGGGGTCGGGTGTACCGCAGCGGTCCTCGTGGAAGCGGACCCCGTCGCGATGGGTCCCGCCGACGTCGCCCGCGAGATCGCTGCCGTCGTGCGTGATCACGAGGCTGCGCCAGAAGACGGCCAGGCAGACGGTAGAGCGACGTACGACCTGGTGCTGCTCGGCAACGACGCCGCGGACTCGGGTGACTTCCAGGTCGGGATCCGGCTCGCCGACGAGTTGTCGCGCCCGGTGGTGACAGGCATCAAGACCGCGCGGGTCGCCGACGGCAGCGCCAACCTGCAGGGTGACGGGCCGGAGGGTCTCGAGACCTACGTCGTCCCCCTGCCCGCGGTGGTGACCGTGATGGAGGGTGGCGTCGAGCCGCGCTACCCCACCATCACCGGGCGGATGAAGGCCAAGAAGGTCGAGGTCGAGACTCGCGCCGCGGAGCGGACGCCTGTGGGTAGCGGCCGGGTGAAGCTGACCCTTCCGCCACCGTCGCCGTCCACGGCAGAGGTGCTCGGCGAAGGTCCGCAGGCTGCCACGGCGGTGGTCGACCTGCTGCAGCGACTGGGGGTCGGACGATGATCCTGGTCTACATCGAGACGTCGAATGACGGTGTCAGCGAGGTCTCCCTCGAAACGGTCACCTTCGCGCGTGAGCTCAGTGCTGCTGGCGGTGGGGTCCCCATCGACGCGGTGATGGCAGGTCCGGCCTCCGAGGGAGTTGCCAAGGAGCTGGCGGCGTACGGCGTGCGCACCGTCCATCACGCCGACAGCGACGACTTCGACCGGTTCTCCGGGGCAGCCACGACGGCGGCGGTGGTCGCTGCCCGCGAGGCCGGTCGTTCGGTCGTCGTGATGGCCGGGGGCACCAACCGTGGCAACGAGGTGATGGCCCGGACAGCCACCCCGCTCGGCGTCGCAATGGCGGCCAACGTCGTGTCCTTCCAGGGGCTCTCGCCGTTCGTCGTCACCCGACAGGTGGTCGGCGGCCTGGCGCTGGAGGAGATGCGGCTCTCCCAGAGGCCGGCTGTCTTCACCGTGGCCGGACACGCGGTCGAGCCTGTACCCGCACCCGAGCAGGGGGCCGGCACCGTGCAACCCCTCTCGGTCGAGCTCTCCCCCGCCGACCTCGCCGTTCGAGTGGTCTCGGTCGAGCGCACCACCGACGACGACTCCGGAAGTCTGAAGTCGGCCCGTGTGGTCGTGGGCGCCGGACGCGGTGCCGGCGGGCCCGATGGTTTCACGGGAGTTCTCGAGCTCGCGGAACTACTCGGCGGCTCGCTCGGGGTCTCCCGCGTGGTCACGTCGTTGGGGTGGCGTCCCCACCACGAGCAGGTCGGCCAAACCGGCAGCCGGATCGCTCCCGAGGTCTACATCCCCTGTGGCATCAGCGGGGCGATCCAGCACTGGGCCGGCTGTGCGAGCTCGAAGGTCATCCTCTCGATCAACACCGATCCGGAGGCGCCGATGATGACCAAGGCGACCTACGCAGTGGTCGGGGACATGCACGAGGTGGTCCCGGCGATCAACGAGGAGATCCGTCGCCGCAGGGCCTGAGCTGGTCGCGCTCGCCTGGGTGGTGGTTTCGAGACGCTCGTTCCTCGCTCCTCAACCACCGAGGGGACCACCTCGACCACCGATGACGCGGTCATACGCTTGCCCGCGTGGGCAGACGCGGATGGGGGGTCGGTCTCGTGGCGGGCGCAGTCGTGCTCGCCGGGGTCGGTGCCGTAGCGGTCTCGCGGTTGCTGCCCCCGGGTTTGCTGACGGAGTGCGGAACCGAGGTGACGCGTGTCCCGGCCGCCCGCTCCACCTCGCCGTTCCTCGACGCGGACCAGCGGGTGGAGCAGCCCGATCGTGATCGCGACGCGCTGGTAGGGGCGCTGGACGCAGCCCCGTCACCGTTCGGCGAGGTGCTCGGAGCCGTCGGCTACCACTACGAGCTGTGGGCACAGGTCGGCGCGTTCGCGCAGGGCATCGGCGTACGCACCCGCGACAACCCCGACTTCACGATGCTCGACGACGAGACGCTCATGCCCCGCTGGAGCGTGCAGGTCGACACCGGGCGATCGGCGTACGACGCCAGTGACCGGCGCTATCTGGTCGCCACCATGCCCTCCGAGGCCGCACCCGACCTCGTCGCCATGGACGCCGACAACGGCGAGCGGCGCTGGTGCGCCACCCTGGGTGAGGCCGCCGTGCATCCGACCGACCCGTTCGCCACCCAGATCCTCGACAACGAGGACGTCGCCGTGCTGGGCCCGGGAAGCGACGACAAGGAACGGCTCGTCCGGCTCGACGCTCGGGACGGCTCCCAGGTGTGGGAGCGCAGTGTCGACGCGGACTCGGGTGACTTCCTCGGTGAGCTCGGCCAGGGAACGCTGCTGGTGGGCGGTCGCGAGCAGTTCCGCCTCTTCGACCCCGTGTCCATGGCCACGCGCCGGGCCGGGGCGGCGCTCGTGCTGGTCTCGGCCAGGGACGGCAGGACGATCTGGACCCGTGAGGCGGCCGCCGGCTCCGATCTCCATGTGCTCGGGACCGACCCCGGCACCGGCACGGCGTTCGTCCAGGAATGGAGCACCGCTGGCAGGTCAGCCCGGCTGATCTCGATCGACCGCGAGGGCAATCAGGACTGGTACGCCGTTCCCGCCAGGGGCGCCAACTTCGACGCAGCTCTGCGGTCCGGGCGGATCCTTGTACGGGCCGCGAACCGCTGGTCGGCGTACGCAATCGAGGACGGTCACCTGTTGTGGACGCGCATGCTGCCAGCGAGGCCGCAGTTCCTTCCATACGGCTTCGAGCTCGATAGCATCCCGATGCTGGACGCCGACCACGCGCTCATCGCGGGCACGACGGCGCTGCACACCCTGGACATGCGCACCGGGGCGATGGTCTCGGCCGTCCTGCCCACCGACGGCGTGAACACCACCTTCTGGCCCTACCAGGTAGCCGTCAGCGCCGGGTTGATCGCCGTGGCGACCAACCCGGGGCCGTGGTCGTACGGCGGGAGTAGGGGCTGCGGCTTCCAACGGTCCCGTGGGAAGCGGCTGGCGTGAACGATCAGTAGCCCTTGATGGCGTTCCTGATGATGAAGTACAGGTCGGTCTGGTCGATCAGCCCGACCAGGTTCGCCGCGCTCGGGCCATAGCCGGCCACCCGAACCTGCGTGCCCGTGTGCTGCTGGCTGCCCCCTGTCGCCGCGGTCCCGTAGGCGACAGTCATCTCCGAGCCCTCCGTCGTGGCGAGCTTGGCCGTCAGACCGGGGGTGTTGCCGTCCACGATCTGGCTGGTGTGCGCGTGGCGCTGTCACGATGACCAAGGTGTCGCCGTCCTTCTTGGCGAACTTCAGGGCCGCGCTGACCGCCTCGTCGAGCTGCTGGGTCTCACCGATCTGGCCACAGGCATCGGCCGCGTGGTCCTTCTTGTCGATCGAGGCGCTCTCGACCTGCAGGAAGAAACCCTTCTTCTGGCCGGCCGGGTTGTGCGAGAGCAGGTCGGTGGCCTTTCCGGTCATCGACTTCAGGTCGGGGACCTGACTGAACGTGGGCTCGGCGCCGCACTTCTGCGCTGGTCCGTTGGCTCCACCCACCGTGGCGAGCAACGGAGCGAACTTCACCGGCATGTTGCCAGGGGCGAACAAACCGAGAAGTGGCCTCTTCTGATCCGCGCTCGCCACTCCGGCGAGGTCACTCTTCGCGGTCAAGTAGTTGTAGCCACGCTCTTTGGCCTGCTGCTCCAGCGTCTTGCCCTTCCACTTCCCGGCCGTGGCGGTCTCCGCGAAGGTGGTCGAGCCACCGCCCAGGGTCACGTCGGGCCGGGTGTCGAGCAGCTGCTCGCTGATCGAACCCCGCCCGCCGTTCTCCTTCGCAGCCTCAGGACAGGTCTTCGTCGTGGCCACCGGGCCGTAGCACGAGCGCTGGCTGATGTGGCTCACCTGAACTGCGGGGGTGGCGTCCTGGATCTCGGAGGTGGTGATGTCGCCGGTGGCGAGCCCGGCCTTGCTCCAGCAGGGTCGGGTAGGCCT
>Ga0075530_1000467_pt1 | contig 18925 bp, 19 predicted proteins | sample NGEPerD_2_FD_75101 | JGI IMG/M metagenome (GOLD analysis project Ga0075530, IMG submission 75101) | Arctic peat soil microbial communities from the Barrow Environmental Observatory site, Barrow, Alaska, USA - NGEE PermafrostL1-D | ecosystem: Environmental > Terrestrial > Soil > Wetlands > Peat ... | reverse complement strand
GCCTTCGCAGTTGACCGTAACCTTGCCGGGAATGTCGCCACGGATCTGGGCGTTCAGCATCACCCCACCAGCGGTGAAGTCGAGGCCGTCGAGCGCGCCCAGGTCGCCGTCGACCGGCGGCGGCAGCTTGTTGTTGGCGATGTCCTCCTTGGTCAGCGCGTAGATGCCGCCATTCGCCGGGTCGGCCAAGTCGGCGAATGCCCCGACGGTGTTGACGTAGACCTTGCCGTCGGTCGGTGAGACCTCGACCCCGTCAGGGTTGCCGGGGATCTCTAGGAACATCGGCGGATCGGCCGGCGCTCGGCCGTCCGCGAGGGCGTCAAGCGCGCTGTGAGCGGCCCCGCGTCTCCAGCTTCTCTACACGATCCAGCCGAGCTCCCTTGCCTTGGCGACGGCCGCTTGAAAGGCTCGCGGCCGACCTGCCGGTTCCGTGAACGGCCGCCCCTCAATTTACGTGAGGCCGGTGGCTTAGACATTGTGCTTCACGAGCAATCCATTCTGACAGATCCCCTAACCCTTTGATGTCTCTATGCGTGAACGAAGCGGGAAGAGTCAGAATCGGCCTTGATTTTGTTACTTGCACCGCCGACTCTTAATCAGCGGGTCGTAGGTTCGAGTCCTACTGCGCCCACCAATCCCTCACGGTCATGGAGTCGCGGTCGGCGTTTTCGCCATGATAGTGGCTGAATTCCGCCGCCTCGCCCTGGAAAATGCAGTTATCGAAACGCTCCGCGAGGAGTATGATCCGCGCGCCTCGCCTCCGGCGGCCAACGAACCGCGCAGGCTGATGTCCGGCATTGGAGAACAAATGCAACACCCCGGATTCTTCCTACGCGGGGATCCCATTTCCCTGCAGGCGATCGCCGACGCGGTCGGCGCTGAGCTCGTGCTCGCCAGCGACGGGGCTACCGAAATCGATGACCTCCGCACCTTGAATGAGGCGGCCGGGACGCATCTCACGTTTTGCACCGGGCCCAAATATGCCGGAGAGCTGGCGGCGACGCATGCGGCCGCATGTCTCATCAAACGCCGCGATGCCAGCCTCGTGCCCGCGTGCGCGGCAGCGGTGATGACCGACGCGCCCCAGCGCGCGTTCGCCATCGCGGTCGGACTTCTCTATCCCTCGGCGCTTCAGCCGAAAGCCGCGGCCGCGGCGGCGAAAGCCGATGGGCAGCTCGTCCATCCCACAGCGGAAATTGCCGAAGGCGTCACCATCGAGCCTGGGGCGATCGTCGGCAGAGAGGCGAGGATCGGCGCCGGCACGACCGTCGCCGCCGGCGCCGTTGTCGGCTACCGCGTGTTCGTGGGCCGCGACAGTTATATCGGGCCGGGCGTTTCCGTGACCCATGCCTTGATTGGCAACCGGGTGACGCTCCATGCCGGCTCACGCATCGGGCAAGACGGCTTCGGCTTCGTCATGAGCGCGGAGGGGCACTTCAAGATTCCGCAGATCGGCCGCGTGATCATCGGGGACGATGTCGAGATTGGCGCCAACGCGACGGTTGATCGCGGCTTTCTCATGGACACCAAGATCGGCGAGGGGACTAAGATCGATAATCTGGTGCAGATTGCCCACAACGTCGTCATCGGCCGCCATTGCATCATCATCTCCCAGTCGGGCATTGCCGGCTCGGCGCAGCTGGGCGACTTTGTCATCATGGGTGCCCAGTCCGGCGTGGTCGAGCACGTCAAGATCGGCGACGGGGCGCTGATCGCTGGCATGGCCCATGTCAAGAATGACGTCGCCGCTGGCGCCCGCATGGGGGGTACGCCGGCCCGCCCGTTTAACGAGTGGGCACGCGAGGTGGCGGCGCTCAGGCGATTGGCCAAGAACGGCCGGCCGGCCAAAATTGGGCTCTGACCTGGCGAGGGCCAGTTCGAGCTCCCCACGTGCGAGGAGAGAAGACAGCAATGGGCAGGGCTTTCAAGGTCTTCGGGTTACCGGTTGCCGCCCTGATCCTTGGCTTGGGTGTCAGCGCCGCCGCCGCCGCAGAGGGTGAGTTCGACGGCGAATGCGTGATGGGCCTCGCCCTCGGCAAGGACATCCAGACCGATTGCTCGGTCAACACCGTCTATCAGGGCAAGACTTATTGTTTCGGCAATGAGACGGCGCGGTCGCTCTTCCTCAAGCGGCCCGAGGACTTCTTGCTCCAGGCGCACATCTACTATTCCAGCAAGCAGCCGCAATAAACCGCGCGAGGCTTGAGGGGGTCTTAGGATCCCTTCGGGCGGGATTGGCCCGTAAATACCGTCCCGTCCGTATCGACGATCACGACATCGAGGTCGTTCTCCTCGCCGCGCCCGAAAGTGAAACGGAAGTTCGGGTTGGTCGAGATCGAGAACGTTCCGTCCAGCTGAAACACGAGCTCGCCGTCGCGCTTGACCGTCATCTCCTTGACGAAGCGCGCCGGGATGAACTGCGCGGTGTTGATGTCGAGCTGCATGCCGTTGTGGTTCGGATGCTTGATCATCACCTGCGCCGCCCAGATCGGGCTCGATTCGATGGCGGGCGGGAAGGTCCTGACGATCGTCTTGCCCATATCTGCCGTATCCGCATCGGGGTCCTTTGCCTGCATGGCGGCACAGCCGCCGGCCGCCGCCAGGAACTTGGTGGTCATGTGCAGGCTGCCGTCCTCGGTCTCGAGCACCGCGCGCACATGAGAGAAATTGTCGACGCGCACGCGTGTCGAGAAGCTCCGCTCGCCGCCGGTGCCGGCCGCCGGACCGAAGGTCAAGGTCGCCACCCTCGGATCGGGATTCTGATCGATGAACAGGGTCAGCGATTTGAGCTTGCCTTTGACGGACGGCGGCACCCGCACGGTCAGCGGCACGATTGCGGCGTCCTCGACCTTGGACGGGGTCTCGAGCACCACCATGCCATCCTCTTCCTGGATGGGACGGTCGCCGAAAGCCTGCTCCTTGAGGATGGGCCAGACATTCTCGTCGGCTTGGGCGCCGGGCGCGCCCAGAACGATCATCGAGGCCACGAGCGCGGCGATGCCGCAGCTTCGGGCTATGCTATTGAATGAGTGAGGCATGGCGCCGTGCTCCTCAATTGACGGTTCGGGACATCATATCACTCCCACTCAAGTTCGGCGAATGCCGCCGTGACGTTGCGGACATGATACTGGTCGAACAGCTTCCAGGCGTCTTTTTCCGAGAATCCCGCCGTTTTTGTCGCTTCCGCCAGGGTCTTGCCTTCCGCGATCTGGCGGCGCACGTCATCGGCGATGGCCGCAAGATAGCGCTGCTCGGGCTCGAGCGCCTCAGGCCACGCCATCGTCTTCGGCCCATGCCCGGGAACGACGCGGGCTGCTTGGCGCTTGCCCATCTCATTCAGGAGCGTCAGCCATCCAGTGATGGACCCGTCAATGGTCGGCACGTGTACGGAAAACAGGAGATCACCGAGAAACAGCGTGTTGGTCTTGGTGTCGGTGACGATGAGGTCGTTGTCGGTATGTGCCGTGGCCTGCGGCTCTAAGAGCAGCGTGCGGTCGCCAAGGTCGAGCGTCGTGGGCTCCTTGATGAGACGTGTCGGGAGCACGATCTCGCTGCCGGCGAAGGCCCCCTCACCCAGCATCTGCTTGTTGGCGGTGATGTAGCCGTCGGCGCGGGTCCCAAGCGCTCGGGCGAGCTTGTAGTGGCCGACAAAGATCGGCGCATCCTGCTTGAACGCGGCATTGCCCAGCACGTGGTCGGGATGCATATGCGTGTTGATCACGTAGCGGATCGGCTTGGTCGTAACGGCGCGAATGGCGTCGCGCAGCTCGCGGCCCATCACCGCGCTGCCCGAGGTGTCGATCACGGCCACCGCCTCGCTGCCCACCACGAAGCTTGCATTGGCGATGTCGCCGCGATTGTCGGGGGACTGAACCTCGTAGCGCCCCTGGTGCACAAACACCCCGGGCGCGACCTCGCTCACCTCGGCGGCAGCCGCATAGGCCGGGACGTAGCGGAGGAGGGGCGCCGCCGCGAGGGCAAGACCGGCCTTCAGCAAGGTCTTGCGGGATATGAGCTTCGGTTTGCACATCGGTTTGGCCAGCGGCATGGCGCCGCTCGGCAAAGTCATATCGTGTGAACAAAGGACAGAATCAAGAATCCTCGCCAAACCGGCCCTTTTTGTTTCGGCTCTGTTCGTATAGTTTACGGCAGCGCGAATAGGGAGGGAGCCTGCATGCGGATTATTCTTCTTCTAATTGTCATTGCCGCCATTTTTGCCGTGGTCCAGAGTCAGAGGCACGGTTGCGAATGGGGTGAGGCAGGATGGTTTGACTGCGTCATCGGTAAGACCGCAAGCGAGATGCCGGCGAGTACGCCGGCATCGACGCCTGAGGCAGCTGAGCCAATGGCTCCGGCGACCGAAACGCCTTAGTAACACCGGCTCTCACGCCCTGCGACGGCTGCAAAGCCAGCCATTGCGGCGCGTACTGGGCGATTCGCATCTGGCATTGAGGCGTTTTGGTTCAATCGCTTAGAGACGGACCCCGGTCGACCGGCAATGTCGGGCGCTCGCTAACCTTGCCGCGATTTCATGAAACATGGTCCGGACTCGGCACAAATTCAGTGTAAATTCCGCGCTGAACCCTGCACTTCCACGGGCAGGCTAACGTCGACTGAGACGGCGGGATAATGGCCACTTCAAACGACTACGCCGCACAGGCAGCGGCTTCGCTGGCGAAGCTGCTGCGGCCGGGTGCCGACAAGGCCGCGGTTGAGGCCATCCTTCAACAGGTTCTCGACGCCGCCGCGCGCGAGCATGATGGGGACGCGCAGGCTTCGGCACAGGAACGCGCGTCACGCTTGCTGTCTGCGTCGCCGGCGGTGATCTACAGCTTCAAGGCCAAGGACGATTTCGCGCCGACCTTCATCAGCGACAATATTGGGAGCCTGTTCGGCTACCAACCGACCGAATATCTCAACAATCCAAATTTCTGGCAGGAGCACGTGCACCCGGACGACCTCGAGCGGGTCGAAGCGGAGGTGAACAACCTGTTCGATACCGGCCGGCAAGCACTCGAATACCGCTTCCGCCGCAAGGACGGCTCCTATTGCTGGGTCAACGACGAGCAGCGCCTTGTCCGCGACGAGAGTGGCGCCCCCCTCGAAGTCGTGGGCTCATGGAGCGATATCGGCGCGCGAAAGAGCGCCGAGGAGGCGGAGGACGCGGCCCGCGCGCGCCTCTCGGTGCTGCTCGAGACGGCGCCATCGGTGATCTACAGCTTCAAGGCCCGCGACGACTACGCGCCGACCTTCATCAGCGAGAACATCAAGCGGCTGCTCGGTTATTGCCCGGAGAAATATCTGGAGCACGCCGACTTCTGGCGCAGCCACGTTCATCCGGAAGATCTGGCGGCCGTCGAGGCGGAGCAGGCGAGACTGTTCGAGAAGGGTCGCCACGTCGCCGAGTACCGTTTCCGCAAGCGGAACGGCACGTATATCTGGGTCGCCGACGACCAGTACCTCCTGCGCGATGACAAGGGCGAGCCTGCCGAGATCGTCGGCTCGTGGAGCAATATCACCGCGCGCAAGACGGCGGAGCAGGCCGAGGGCGCAGCGCGGGCACGGTTCGATCTGATGCTCCACAGCGCGCCGGCGGTGGTCTACAGCTTCGCCGCGACCGGGAACTTCACGCCCACCTTCGTCAGCGAGAACATCAAACGCGTGCTCGGCTATGAGCCTGACCACTATCTGAAGCAGCCCGACTTTTGGCGCAGCCACGTCCACCCTGAGGATATCGAGGCGGTGGAGGCCGGTCAGGCCAAGCTGTTCGAGGAGGGCCGTCACGTTGCCGAGTATCGCTTCCGCAAGGCCGACGGCATCTATTGCTGGGTCAGCGACGAGCAGACGCTTGTGCGGGACCAGAGCGGCAACCCGCTCGAGGTGATCGGCACTTGGAGCGAGGTGACCGCGCGCAAGACGGCGGAGCAGGCAGCCCTCCAGCAAAGCGAGCGGCGCCTGACCGACGCCATTGAAACCATCTCCGAGGGCTTCTCGCTCTACGACGCGCAAGACCGCCTGGTTCTCGCCAACCACAATTATGCTGAGCTGTTCGATTTCGGCGAAGGGCCGCCACCGGCGGGTTCCACCTATGAGGAGATCATCCGCAAGGTGGTGGCTCACGGCCTCATCGCCGACGCCAAGGGCCGGGAGGATGGCTGGCTCAGGCAGCGCCTCGCCGAGCATCGCAATCCGGGCGAGCCGCTTCTCCAGCGCCGGTCGGACGGGCGCTGGCTCCAGATCAGCGAACGCCGGACCGAGACCGGCGGGACGGTCGCCGTTTATAGCGACCTGACCGAGGTCAAGGAGAGCGAGCAGCGGGCCGCCGCGGCCAACCATCTCATCCTGCAAAGCCTGCGCTATGCGAGCCGCATCCAGTCCGCGGTCCTGCCGGCGCGCCAGGAACTCGAGGCCGTGGCTGCCGACCATTTCCTCATCTGGGAGCCGCGCGACATCGTCGGCGGAGACTTCTTCTGGTTCCAGCCCATCAATGACGGTTATGCGGTCATGGTCGGCGACTGCACGGGGCACGGTGTCCCCGGCGCCTTTATGACTCTGATCGCCTGGGGCTTACTCGATCGCATGCTGCGGAGTGCCCCGAGCGACAGGCCGAGCGAGGTGCTGGCCGGCTTGCATGAAGGGGTGCAGAGCCTGCTCGGACAGGACGAGACGCACGGCGAGACGGACGACGGGCTTGAGGCCGGCATCTGCTTCATCAATCCGAAGAAGCAGCAAATGACCTTCGCCGGCGCGCGCTTCTCGCTATGGCGGGCGAACCAGGAGGGCGTCATCGAGATCAAGGGCGACCGCGAGGGTCTCGGCTATCGGCGTTATCCGCAAGACACGAGCTTCACCAACCGCACCTTCTCCTTCGGCGATGAGGATGCCTTCTACCTCACCACGGACGGCTTGATCGATCAGATAGGCGGTCCGCGCGGCCGTTCCTTCGGCAAGCGGCGCTTCCAAGACCTGTTGCGCAAGAACCGTCATGCGCCAATGAGCGAGCAGGCGGAATCGCTGCGCAAGGCCTTCGATAAGTATCAGGGTGAGCAGATTCGCCGCGACGATCTCACTGTCTTGGGCTTTATCCCGCACTCCTAGGAGACGCCGATGCTTGCCGGTCAACTGATGGATTTGCGGTCGATGCTGCACACGCAGGGCGTCATCTTTGCCTATAGCGGCTACGTGACGGAGCCTGTGCTGAGCGGCGTCGGCGAGGCGCTGAAACAGAAGCTTACCATCGACGATGCCGATACCAAGACGCTGCGCAGCGTGTTCGCCATTTTCGTCGAGCAGATGCAGAACATGATCCGCTATTCCGCCGAGATGGTGCACACCCAGCCGCCGCCGGCGTCCGATGCCGTAGCGCTCATGGAGATTCGGTACGGCATTCTCACCATCGGTAGGGAGGGCGACGACTACGTGGTCTGTGCCGGCAACCTGATACTGCGGACCGATGTCGAGCGACTGAGGGCTAGGCTGAGCAAGATCAGGGACATGAGCAAGGAGGAGCTGAAGGTTCTCTACAAGGAGAAGCTCAGAGCCGACCCCGAGCAAGGCAGCAAGGGGGCGGGCCTCGGCTTCATGGAGATCGCGCGGCGCGCCACGCGGCCCATCGAGTTCGACTTCGCCGACATCGACGGCGACCATGCGTTTTTTGCGCTAAAAGCGACCATCTAAGGACCGGATTGATGCGAGATAAGCTGGATATCGAACCCACCTCCCGCACCCCGGCCGTGGCCTTCGATTTCGCCAACAACCACCTCAAGATCTCAGGCGAATCCTATCCCGAGGACGTCACCGAGTTCTACGGGCCGGTCTTCTCCGCGCTCGATACCTATCTCGGCAAGCTCAGCAAGGGGACCTGCCGGTTCGACTTCGAGCTCATCTATCTGAACAGCTCGAGCGCCAAGGCGGTCATGATGCTGATGGACAAGCTGGAAGCCGCCGCGAACAACGGCGCTTCGGTCGATGTCTATTGGTTCTACGACAAAGAAGACGACACCATGCAGGAGCTTGGCGAGGAATTCGGCGAGGACCTCGAAGCCGCCAAGTTCCATCTTGAGAAGATGGCTGGCTGATGTCGTCCGACGACCTGTTCGGCGCGGAGGAAGCGGCCCTCGCGGCGGCGAAGGAGCTCATCGATAGCGGACGCTTCGCCGATCTCGCCGACGGCAAGCGTTATGAGGCTCTGGTCAAGGACTACCAGAAGTTGCTGCGCGCTACGCGCCGGTTGATGCGCTTGAGCGATCGTAACGAGGAACAACTCAACGCGCTGAGCAAGGAACAGCGCCAAGCCAACGAGGTCATTGCTCAGAAGAACAAGGCACTCGATGCGCTCGCCACGAAGCTCTCGAAATATCTATCGCCGCAGATCTACCATTCGATCTTTACCGGCGCCCAGAATGTCGAGATCGCGTCCAGCCGCAAGAAGCTGACGATCTTCTTTTCCGACATAATGAATTTTACCGAGACCACGGACAAGTTGGAGTCCGAGGATCTCACCAACCTCCTCAACCGCTATCTCACCGAGATGACCAACATCGCGCTCGAGCATGGCGCGACCGTCGACAAATATATTGGCGACGCCATCATGGTGTTCTTCGGCGATCCTGAGTCGAGGGGCGTGAAGGAAGATGCTCGCGCCTGCGTGCGCATGGCCATCGCCATGCTGAAACGTTTGGGCGAGCTGCACGCGGAATGGTTGGAGCTCGGCGCCGAGCAGCCGTTCCATCTGCGCATCGGCATCAATACCGCCTATGTCACGGTGGGGAATTTCGGCAGCGAGGACCGCATGGACTACACCATCATCGGCAGTGGCGTGAATGCCACGGCCCGGCTGGAATCCTTCGCTCAGACCGACGGGATCCTCATCGGCCACGAGACCTATTCGCTGGTGAAGGACGAGGTCGACGCGGAGGAGCACGAGCCGATCAAGGTGAAGGGCTTTGCTGAACCCTTGCGCTGCTACAAGGTGCTGGGACTCTATGACGACCTGGTCGGGGAGGGCTCCGTCATCCGCGAGGAGCAGGACGGCTTCAAGCTTTTGGTGGACTTGAAGAAGCGCGATCGCGCGGAAGCCATCGCGGCCCTTGAGGCCGTCGTCGCCCGCCTCAAGCAATAGCGCGGAAGCTTTTGCACCTAGGGAAGGTCTTGCCTCTAAGTGCCGTGGCGCTTGGGCGGGGCATCGTCGTTGGCCGGCAGGCGCCGCGCGCTCTCCCGCAAGGCCTCTTTCAGCGAGGTCGGCCGGTGATATTTGCGCAAGAGATCGACAAACGCTTCGTCGGCGAGCGACTGCAGGCTCTGGCCGCTGTCCCTGGCGAACAGCTCCAGCGCCTGCCAGATCTCGGGCGCGAACGTGATGAGCTTGCGCCGGATGTCAGCGGTTTGTGAGGGCATGGACATGCAGCGGAATCATAGCCGATTCGCTGCCCCGCCGGCACACGCGAACCGGAACTTCTCGGCCGTTCAGCTCTTTATCGTCACACGCTTTCGGCCCGCCCAAAGGCGCGCGCAAAAAGCGTCGAGCAACGACCGAGGCATACCGAAAGGAAACGACATGGGGCTGTTCAGTAAAGACATAAAGTCGATGGAGGACCTGTTCTTGCACACCCTCCAGGACGTCTATTACGCCGAAAATCAGATCGTGAAGGCCCTGCCGAAGATGATCGACAAGGCGACGAACCGGGAGCTCAGCGCCGGCCTCCGAAGCCATTTGCGTGAGACCGAGGGCCAGGTAAAGCGCCTTGAGCAGGTGTTCGCCAAGCTCGGAAAGGAGCCGAAGGGTGTGGATTGCCCGGCGATCGACGGTCTGATCAAAGAAGCCGACGAAGTGGCCGGAGAGGTTGATGACAAGAAGGTGCTCGACGCCGCGATCCTGGGCAGTGCCCAGGCGGTGGAGCATTATGAAATGTCTCGCTACGGCACGCTGATCGCATGGGCCCGGGAGTTGGGCCACGACAACGTTGTTTCTCTGCTTAACGCCAATCTCAAAGAGGAAAAGGCGGCCGACAAGAAACTGACGACCCTTGCCGAGGGGAAAGTCAACCGTCGGGCGACCGGACGTGCCGCCCCGAAACGGTCGACCAACCGCAAGGCCGGCGCCGCGAAAACGCCGGTGAAGCGGGCGGCGGCAAGAAGCGGCACCACCAAGCGCAAGACGGCCACGGCGCCGCGCCGCAAAGCCGGAACGGCGAAGCGGAAGACGACCTCGCGAAAATAGGGACCCAGCGCCGGAGCCCGCGGAAGTGGGCTCCGGCGGCCTCAGGCCTTCCGCGCTTCGTCGATATAGAGTTGGCGGAAGGCACCCGCGACCGGGCCGGGATGCCCATCGCCGATTGGGTGCCCATCGATCTCGACGATCGGCAAGACGAAGGCGGATGCCGCGGTGAGGAAGGCCTCGCGGGCCTGATAGGCCTCCTCGACGGTGAACGGGCGCTCCGCCACTTCCAAACCCTCCTGGTTCGCCAATCGAAGCACGGCGCGGCGGGTCACGCCGGGAAGGATATGCGGTCCAAGGGGCTGGGTCCGGAGTACGCCTGCGGCATCGAGGATGAAGGCTGACGACGAGGTGCCCTCGGTCACGAACCCCTCCTCGACCATCCAGGCTTCATAAGCGCTTTTGAGCTTCGCCGCCTGCTTGCCCATGGCCTGGGCGAGCATCGCCGTGGATTTGATGTCCCGCCGCTTCCAGCGGATGTCTGGGATGGTGACCACCTTGATCCCCGTCGTGGCATAGGGGCTGTCGAGCAAAGCGCGCGCTTGCGTGAAGGCGACGACCGTCGGCTCTGTCGCCTCGGGGTAGACGAAGTCACGGTCGGCCGCGCCCCGGCTGATCTCGAGATAGACGATGCCCTCGTCAACTTGGTTCAGCGCGATGAGCTCTTGATGCACTTCGCGCAAGCCCTCGTGGCCGACCTGAGGTTTAAGATCGATCTCCTTGAGCGACCGGTCGAGCCGGGCGAGATGCGCGTCGAAATCCACCAGCCGCCCGCCGAGCACCGCGGTGACCTCGTAGACGGCATCGCCGAATAAAAAGCCGCGGTCGAAGACGGAGACCTTGGCCTCCTCTTCGGGCACGTAGACGCCGTTCACATAGACGATGCGGGACATGGAGCGGAAGCGCTTGGCAAGATGGTGCGGTCTGGGTAGCGCTGGCTCAGGCCAAACGCAAGGCGGGAACGGGCGGGGCTTGCTTTCCATGCCATGTCCCCTGCGGCATACTCAACCCTCTGGAGAATCGAATCGGCTCCACAAGCAGAGCCAATCGAAAAGGGGAGGCAGGAAATGACATCAGCAAGTCTGTTGATTGTTCTCTTTGTGGGGACCGTGGTCGGCGCGGTGACCGGCATGGTGGTCGGGGGCTCCTTCGGCGCCCTGTATCTCGCCATCCTCGCCGGGCTTCTTGGCTCCATTGCCGCAGTCTTCCTCCGCAATGTCATCTTGGCCCAGGGCGCGGGCATTGGCCCCGACGACTCACGCACCCCGGTCTTGGTGGCCGTCTACGCCGTGGTGGCATCTCTTGCCGGCAGCTTGGCGGCAAAAGAGGTGTCGGATTTCAGCGAGATCACCGCACCGGCTGGCATCGGCGCCCTGGCCGGTCTGTTTGCCGCGTTCCTGCTGGCGATGCTGATGATCACCTACCACACCAATCCCGGCGAGCCGCCGAAGCTCCGCAAGCGGCGCAAAGCTTAAAGAGCGCTGGACGCTTTCACCCGCAAACCCGCCTGCTCGATCAGGGCGAGGTCGTCGGCCACGTCGTTATTTTCGGTGGTGAGCAGCTTGTCGCCGTAGAAGATCGAGTTGGCGCCCGCGAGGAAGCAGAGGATCTGCGCCTCGCGTGTCAGCGACGAGCGCCCCGCCGAGAGGCGCACGAAGCACGTGGGCATGAGAATGCGCGCCGTGGCCACCATGCGCACCAGATCGAGCGGATCGACCTGCTGCTGATCCTCCAGCGGCGTGCCGGCGACCGGCACGAGCGCGTTGATCGGCACGCTCTCAGGATGCGGGTCGAGCGTGGCCAGCGTCCGGAGCAGGCTGGCGCGGTCCTCGACGCTCTCGCCCATGCCGATAATGCCGCCGCAGCAGATCTGCAGGCCGGCGCTCCGCACGCGGCTAAGCGTGTCGAGGCGGTCCTGATAGGTCCGTGTGGTGATGATCTCGCTATAGAACTCGGGCGAGGTATCGAGATTGTGGTTGTAGGCGGTGAGCCCGGCGTCGGCGAGGCGGCCCGCCTGGTCCTCGGTCAGCATGCCGAGGGTGACGCAGGCCTCCATGTCGAGGTCCCGGACGCCCCGCACCATGGCCAGCACGCTGTCGAAGGCGTCCCCGTCCTTCACCTCGCGCCAGGCCGCCCCCATGCAAAAGCGTGTGGCGCCGGCCTCCTTGGCGATCCGCGCCTTGGCCAGCACATCGTCCACGTCGAGCAGGGCTTCGCGCTCAAGGCCGGTCTTCTTGGCGTAATGGGCCGATTGCGGGCAATATTTGCAGTCTTCCGGACAGGCCCCGGTCTTGATCGACAGCAAGCTCGCGAGCTGCACCTGGCCATCCGCATGGAACCGCCGATGCACGCCCCTGGCCTCGTCCACGAGGTCGAGCAGGGGGGCGGTGAGCAGGCCCACGATCTCGTCGGTGCGCCAATCATGGCGGGTACTAGCCGCACCATTTTGCTTGAGCGGTGTCTCCGCCCGGCGGGCGTTGCCGTTGATAGGATTCACGCTTTCCAAGGTTTCTGACACGGGATTCCAAGCGATTGATTGCTGGGGATAAGGCCCTTCGCTAATACAGGATCATGGTTGGAAGCGAAAGCCGGTACCGGGCCTTTCTCGACGCCCTCGGCAAGGATCACCTGCGGCGGGCGCTGAGCACGATTGAGGCGCAAGATGCGCGCAGCCTCAAGGTCGGCGGCCGGTCTTACGTCAATTTGGCGAGTAACGACTATCTCGCCCTGCGTTTCCATGCGGCGCTCATCGAGCGGGCCCGGGAATGGGCGGCCATTTATGGCGTGGGCTCAGGCGCCTCGCGTCTCGTGACCGGCAATCTCGATCTCTTCGAGCGCATCGAGGCCAAGGTGGCCCAGCTCAAGGGCAAGCCCGCCGCCCTGATCATGGCCTCCGGCTTTCAGGCGAACGCCGCGGTGCTGCAAGCGCTGTTCGATCGAACCGTGCTCGGCGCCGAGCCGCTCGTCTTCGCCGACCGCCTCAACCACGCCAGCATGCATTTCGGCTGCAAGGCGGCCGGCGTGCGCCAGCAGCGTTACCGGCATGCAAACGCGGGCCATCTCGGCGAACTTCTGACTCAGTTTCAAGGGGATGACCGCCCGAAATTCATCCTGACCGAGAGCGTGTTCTCCATGGACGGCGATGTGGCGCCGTTCCCTGAGATCGTGCGCCTGGCCCGCGCTCACGATGCGACGCTCATCGTCGACGATGCCCATGCCACGGGCATCCTGGGTGCTGGGGGCAGTGGGCTCTCCGGCGGCGCCGACATCGTTGTTGGCACCTTCTCCAAAGCGCTCGGTAGTTTCGGCGCCTATGTCGCCAGCTCAAGCACCATGCGGGACTATCTCGTTAATCGGTGCAGCGGGTTCATCTACTCGACGGCGCTGCCGCCGCCAGTGCTCGGCGCCATTGACGCAGCACTCGACCTCGTGCCCGGCTTGGATGAGGCGCGCACACACGTGGCGAGCATCGCCGCGCGCTTCCGCGCGCGCGCCCGCGAGCGCGGCTACGACACGGGCGCCTCGAGCTCCCAAATCGTGCCGCTGATCGCCGGAACCGCGGAGGCGTCACTCAGCCTAAGTAAGAGTCTCCGTGAGGCTGGGTTCTGGGCCACACCCATCCGCCCGCCGACCGTGCCGCAAGGCACCGCCCGGGTGCGGCTCGCGTTCACCGCGGCGCACACCGACGCAGACATCGACCGTTTGCTCGAGGCCCTGGGCCAAGCGGCGGCCCCGGAAACGGCGAAGGCCGCCTCCCTCAAGCCCGCCTCCCTCTGAGATGCATTTCGTGCTCGTCCATGGCTGGGGCTTTCATGCCGGCATCTGGGCCGATGTCATCGGCCATCTCGGAGACGCTGAGGTGACCGTGGTCGACCTCGGCTTCGTCGCCGGAGGGCCCAAAGGTCAAGACGACTGGCCGGAGGACGCCATTGCCGTCGGCCACTCTCTCGGCCTGTTGTGGCTGCTGAACCACGGGCGCGGCCGCTTCAAGGCGCTGGTCAGCATTCAGGGCTTCGACCGCTTCTGCCCCCATGTGGCGACGAGCCGCGTGACTGCGCTCAAGCGCGGGTTGGCCCGCGATCCAGGTGGCACCATGCAAGCGTTTTGGCGGTCTTGCGGCGCTTCGGGCTTCGCTCTGCCCGAGATGTTGAACGTCGCACGGCTCGATGAGGGGCTCGATTGGCTGATGCATTGGGACGCTGAGAGCGCTAAAGCAGACCTTCAATGTCCCGTTCTCGCCCTGGCCGCCCGCGACGATGCCATCGTGCCGCCGGCCATGACTTCGGCCATATGGCAGGAGACGAGGGTCGTCTGGTCGCCGGATGGCGGTCATGTTCTACCGTTGAGGCACCCAGCCTGGTGCGCCCGCAATGTCCTTGAATTCGCCCATACTCTCCCGTCGTAGCGCCGAGATCGCGGCCCGCTTTGGCGCGCGGGCCGGCAGCTATGAGCGCCATGCGGGTCTGCAAGAGGCCGTGGCCGCCCGGCTCGCGGGCCTGTTGCCCGACCTCGAGGCTCCCCGCGTGCTCGAGCTGGGCTGCGGCACGGGTCTCTTGAGCCGTCATCTGGTCAAGCGTTACCCAAGCGGGCACTTCGTGCTGACCGACGCGGCGCCTCAGATGATCGCCGAATGCCGCCGCAACCTCGCGCAAGCTCAAAGGCCGAATGAGCATGGCCCGCGCATCAGCTACGAGGTGATGGACGTGGGCGAGGCGGGCGGCCACGCAGGCCTCGACCTCATCGCCACCAGCATGACGTTGCATTGGCTCCGCGATCCCGCCGCAAGTCTGGCGCGCTTGCGCGCGCTGCTCGCCCCCGGTGGCGTCCTGGCCTATGCCACGCTCGGTCCCGACAGCTTCGCCGAGTGGCGCGCCGTCCTCGACACGGAAGGCTTGCCGCGCGGAACTGTCGACCTTCCGGCGCTTCCGGGACTTGTCGAGGAAGAGCATCTAACGCCCGACAACGATTCGCTTTCTTATCTGCGCCGCATGAAGGCGGTCGGCGGTGTCACGCCGCGGGACGGCTATGTGCCGCTGTCGCCTGGCGCGCTGCGCCGCGCCGTTCGCGCCACCAATTTGCGCTTCGGCGGCCGCGTGACCTGGCACATCGTCTATGGACGGCTCGGAGCATGATCCGGAAAAGTGGGAACCGGATTTCCGAAAAGATCATGCGCAAACAGAAGCGAGAGCGCTCAGGAGCGCTCTAGCGCCCCTGACGCCAGCCGGTCGAGCCCGTCGATCAGCCCGTCATAGGCGCGGGCCAGCTCGTCGTCGGTGATGCAGTAGGGCGGCAAGAGATAGACGGTCGATCCCATCGGGCGGATGTTGAGACCCTGAGACAGGTACCAAGCGCGCAGCAGCCGGCTCTGTTCCGACTGGTACTGACCGCCGTCCTTGACCTCAAACGCGAGCACCGAGCCGAGCACCCGGGGCTTCACCACGTCCGGCCGCGCGGCCAAAGTGCTCATTATGGCGCGGTGGCGCGCATTGATGTGCGCGATGCGCGTCATGGTCTGCTCTTCCTCGTAGAGGCTCAGAGCGGCATGGGCCACGGCACAAGCAAGCGGGTTGGCGGTGAAGGAATGGCCGTGCGGCAGCGCGCGGTCGAAATTGTGACTGAGGAACATGTCGAACAGGCCGTCACGCACCACGGTCGCGGCGAGCGGCATGTATCCGGCGGTCAGCCCTTTGGAGAGGCAGACAATATCCGGCACGACGCCGGCCTGCTCCAGCGCGAACATCGTTCCGGTGCGCCCGAACCCGGTTGCCACCTCGTCGAAAATCACAATGACTCCAGCGCGTTGCGCGGCCTCGACCAGACGCTTGAGGAAGCTCGGGCGGCAGAACCGCATGCCGCCGGCGCCCTGCATCATGGGCTCGATGATGAGGGCTGCGATCGACTGCCCGCGATCGGTGAGCAGCGCGTCCAAGGCCGACAAGGCGCCGGCCTCGCGCTCGTCGGCCGCGTCGTCGCCTTCGAATGTCGCGGGGTAGGGCAGCACGCAGACCTTGCACATCAGCCCGCGGAAGGCGCCGAACATCTGCGAGCCGCGCCCGACCGACATGGCGCCCAACGTGTCGCCGTGATAGCCGCCGTCGAAGGCGAGCAGCATCCGCCGTCGTGGCTCGCCACGGTTGACCCAGGATTGGTAGGCGATTTTGATCGCCACTTCGACGGAGGTTGAGCCGTCGTCGGAGAAGAACACGCGATTGAGGTCGCCCGGCAGCAACCCCGCGAGCCGCTCCGCCAGGTTCACCGCCGGCGCATGGGTAAAGCCCGCGAACATCACATGCTCGAGTTCGCCGGCCTGATGCGCCAGCGCCGCGTTGATCTTCGGATGCGAATGACCGTGGGTGCAGGTCCACCAGGACGAGATCAGATCGAGAATCTCCCGCCCCTGCGTGTCGAATAGGGAGGCACCCTTGGCCCGCGCGATGACTGTCGGTTCGACTTCCGTACCGTGCTGCGTAAAGGGATGCCAAACATAGCGCTTATCGCGCGCGATCACATCGCGGGCGGCAGCGGAAATCTGGTCGGGGTTCCGGCTATCGTTCACGGTCTCACCGTCGCGAGCTTCATGAGATCGAGCTCGGGCGAGATGGCTTTGAGCGCCGAGCGGTTGACGGTCTCGAGCCAAGGAATCTCGGCAATGACCTCGATCTGGCCGTAGCGCTCGATTGCGGCGCGGTTATGCGGCGTCTCCGGCCCGGTGATGACCACGCCGGCCAGCGGTAACCCGCGCCGCCGGATCGCCTCGATCGACAGCAGCGTATGATTGATGGTGCCGAGCGTCGATCGGGCGACGAGCACGATGGGCAGGTCGAGTTCGGCCGCCAGGTCGATCATGTAGGCGCGATCGGTGAGCGGCACCATCAGGCCGCCCGCGCCCTCGACCACGATCAGCCCCTCATGATCCGGCGCATTGAGCTTCGCCATGTCGATGGCGATGCCCGCCCGCCGCGCCGCCTCATGGGGAGCAAGCGGCTCAGGGAGAAGATAGGCTTCCGGCAGGATGCGCGCCGCAGGCACCTCGGCAAGGCGCTGCACGGTGGCGGCGTCCGTTTCGGGGTCGGCGCCCGCCTGCACCGGCTTCCAATAATATGCGTCAAGAAGCGTGACCAGCCACGCCGAGACGAGGGTCTTGCCGACGTCGGTGTCGGTTCCGGTGACGAAAAAGCCATGCACGATGAAACGGCCTCCAGCAGGGCCTCTAGGCGGGAGGGGCGACTTTATCGGCCAGAGCCTTCGAGGCAAGAGGCTGGACGAGACCGTTGTTTTCAGGCGACAAAGTTTGCGCCCATGCGTCTTCTCCCAATTCTCCCGCTCCTCGCGCTCTTTATTTGCGGTTCCGCTCACGCGACCGGCGGCAAGACCCTGCGCATGGCCTCTGACGCCGACCCCGCCTCGCTCGATCCGCATGAGCAGCTTTCCGGCGCGACCCTGCAGCTCTCCCATCTCGTATTCGATCCGCTGGTGCGGTTTCGCCAGGACCTGACCCTAGAGCCGCGCCTCGCCAAGAGTTGGGAGCAGATTGACGAGCGCACGACGCGCTTTCATTTGCGTGACGATGTGCGCTTTCATTCCGGCCGCAAGCTGACGGCTGAGGACGTGGCGTGGACCTTCGACCGCCTGAAGCAGAGTCCGGACTTCAAGGCGCTGTTCGAGCCTTTCGAGGGGGCCAAGGTCATCGACGATCAGACTGTCGATCTCGTCACCAAGGGGCCCTATCCGCTGGTTCTCAACCTCGCCACCTACATCTTTCCGATGGACCGCGAATTTTACACCGGCACCGATGAGCGCGGACGGCCGAAAGACGCGGTGGTCAAGCACGGCTCCTCGTTCGCTTCCGCCAACATGAGCGGCACGGGCCCCTTCATCGTCACTGGGCGCGAGCAGGGGATCAGGCTCGAGTTCAAGCGGTTCGACGGGTACTGGGACAAGGGCTCGCCCGGCAATGTCGATGAGATCGTTCTCACCCCCATTAAGGAGCCGGCCACGCGGGTGGCGGCGCTGCTTGCCGGTGACGTCGATTTCATCGGGCCGGTGCCGCCCACCGACCTGAAACGCATCGGGGCGGCGGCGTGCTGCACGCTGGTGACCATACCCTCGAACCGCGTCCTCACCTTCGAGCTTAACCAGGATCGCGTGGCGGCGTTCAAGGACCCCCGCGTCCGGCAGGCCATCAGCTACGCCATCAACCGCGAGGGCATTGCCGAGAAGATCATGCGTGGGCAAGCCACGGCGGCCGGCCAGTTGAGCCCGCCCGGCTATGCTGGTCACGATCCCGCGCTTACGCCGCCTTATGACCTCGCCAAGGCCAAGGCGCTGATGACGGAGGCGGGCTACGCGGATGGGTTCTCGGTGACCATGATCGCGCCGAACAATCGTTATGTCGGGGATGCGCGCATCGCCGAAGCGGTCGCCGTCATGCTCGCCAAGATCAACGTCAAGGTCGATCTCCAGACCCTGCCGAAGGCGCAATATTGGCAGCGCTTCGACGAGCGTGCCGCGGATATCCTGATGATCGGCTGGCAGTCAGACACACAAGATTCGGCGAATTTCTACGAGTTCCTGGCGATGACGCCGGACAAGGCGACCGGCTACGGGCAGTACAACGCAGGCGACTACTCGAACCAAGAGGTCGACCGTCTGACGCTTCAGACCCAGACGATGACGGACCCTGAAGCGCGTGCCAAGGTCCTCAAGAAG
>Ga0075530_1000465_pt1 | contig 18946 bp, 19 predicted proteins | sample NGEPerD_2_FD_75101 | JGI IMG/M metagenome (GOLD analysis project Ga0075530, IMG submission 75101) | Arctic peat soil microbial communities from the Barrow Environmental Observatory site, Barrow, Alaska, USA - NGEE PermafrostL1-D | ecosystem: Environmental > Terrestrial > Soil > Wetlands > Peat ... | reverse complement strand
CTGGAAGCCAACCGCGGTCGCCCGCGAGCCGCGCGCCGCGCGATCAACGACCGTCGCGACCTGCCATCTCTGCGCTGACCGCCAGATCCCTATCAGAACACTCTGCGAGAAGCGACGGGGGGGTGGTCGCTAGCCCGCCCGGCGCCCGGCGGCCACGCCGCGCCTGAACGCGCGCGAGCGGGTGTCCACCACCGACAGCTCCTGCTCAATGCGGCGCTGCAGCTCCGCGCCGACACCCTGGGCGCCCGCTGCGCTGCGGCGCAGCGCGCCGACCAGGAAGCCGAGCTGGGTGGCCCCCCGGCCCTCCGGATTCCGTGAGGCGTCGGCGGCGAGGTCGGCGGCCACGCCGAGGTAGGCCGCGCCCACCTCCTGCAGCTCGCCGGCGCTGGTGGTGTCGTCGAGGCACTCCGACAGCAGCGTCCCGTCCATCGAAACGTTGCGGGGAGCCGATTCCAGGGCCTTGCGCACGGCCTCCTCGCCCTGCCGGCAGGCCACCGGCGCCCCCTCGTCGGCCTCCCGGCTGCACCCCGGGACGGCGATCAGGGCCAGGCAGCAGAAGATCAGCTGTGCACGGCCTGCGGCCACGGCCTTGATCCTAGGCTGCCGCTGCCCTCGCGTGGGGAGGGTCAGTTGCGCGAGGTTCTGCGCAGATCCGCTGCATTTGGTGCCCGGGGCAGGCAAGAAACCTCAACGCATGTTCTAGTCACCGTAGATGGCAACGCTGATAAAGATCGACCACGCGGCCAGCGTCGCTCACACCGGCACCACGCGTTTCTGCTCGCGCTGCGGAGAGGCCGGAGAGCCGCCTCCGCCCCGCGGCATGCCCCTCCGAGAGCGCCGCGTGTGCGAGGCCTGCGGGATGGGCGTTCTCCTCAGCTGCGCCCGCGAGGCGCTGCCTGGCATGGGCGCAGCCTTCATCATCGCCACCGCCGATCTGAGCGTGAGCGCGGTGAGCAGCGCCGGGGAGATGCTCTTCGGCCTGGAGGAGGACCTGCTCGGCGTGCCCCTGGTGTCGCTGATGAAGGCCACCGGAGGCAAGGAGCGCCTGGCGCGCACCGTGGCCTCGGCCGCCCTGCGCAACCGCCCGCCCACGGTGCTCACCATGCGCGGGCTCACCCCCAACGCGGAGGCCGCGGGGCTCCTGGCGGCCCGTATCTCCACCTGCCAGCCCCCGCGCGGCGCGCTGATCACCGTCGGGCCGGCCAACCTCACCAGCCTTTAGATGGTTGATTCCTCGTTGCCGCACCCACGGGCACGCCAACTCGAAATCAACCATCTAGCACCTTCGCACCACCTGGGTGGACAAATGATGCAATAAACGCTGCAGAGGTTGCAGCTGGGGCGGTTTCTGACGAGAAAGACCGTGTGAGCGGCATCAGAACCAACGCGGCGGCGGAGTTGCTGGGCGTGAGCCCCAACACCCTGCGCAGCTGGGAACGCCGCTTCGACTACCCCAAGCCGCGCCGCACCGCGGGCGGGCACCGCCAGTACGACCTGGTGCAGCTCGAGTCGCTCCGGCGCGCCCTGCTGGAGACGCACAACATTTCCTCCGCCATCGAGGTGGCGCGCCAGCGGGGCGAGGGGCCCAGCTCCCCGAGCCGCCTGCTCGACGCCTTCGACCAGTTCGACGAGGGCGTGGCTGACCGCGTGCTCGAGGAGAGCCTGGCCGTGCGATCCGTGGACCGCACGGTGGAGGAGGTCCTTCTGCCCGCCATCGAGCTTGCCGAGGGCCGCGAGGGCCGCGAGGTCGAGTGGGAGCTTGCCTGCCGCTGGGCCACCGGCTGGCTGCACGCCCACCGTCGCGTGGCGCCGCCGTCCTCGCGCGGCCACGGCGTGATCCTGTTCGACTCCTCCGAGCGCCTCGACCACGAGTCCCTGCACGTGCAGGCTCTTGAGCTCACCATCCGGCGCGCGGGTTTCAAGTCGCTGCTGCTCTCCTTCGACCTCCCCCCCGAGCGCGTGGCCCGCGCCATGCGCGCGGTGGACCCGATCGCGTTCGTCTTCTGTGGCGGCGAGGCCACGCTGGAGGTGCTCGGGCGCCTGGTCTACACGGTTCGCCAGGTGGGTTCCGCGGCTCCGGTGTTCGAGTACCGCGAGTCGATGCCGGTCACCGGCGACCATTCGATCCCCTCGCTGGGCACCACGCCCACCGAGGCGGCCGAACGGCTCAAGCAGTACGTGGACTCCGGTCGGCTGGAGTCGGGCACGCCCGGATCCCAGCCTCTCACCGGGTCGATCCGCCGCTCCGCCTAGCATCGCGCGGCGATGCCGTCGCTAGAGCTCGGTGATCCGCTCGCCCATCGTGCGCTGCAGGCACTCCTGCGGGCGGAGAGCTCGGTTCGCCGGGCACTTGCCGCGGAGCTCGAGCGCGAGGGCGTGTCCGCCGCGGGCTTCTCCGCGCTGGTGGTGCTCACCACCGCGGGCGGCACGATCGAGCTGCGCGCCCTACGCCGCCGCCTGGGGTGGTCCAAGGCCAACGCCACCGAGGTCACGCTCACGCTGCAGTCCCGTGGCCTCGTGCGCCGGCGCCGGCTGGCCAGCGACCGCCGCGCGGCCGCGCTGGACCTCACATTCGATGGCCGGGAGCTGGTGGACCGCCTGTTCCCGGAGCACTCGGACCGGGTGACCACGGCCTTCTCCGCGCTGGACGAGGACGAGAAGCGGTCCTTCGCGGAGCTCTGTCGCAAGTTGGCGGCGTAGGACCGCTCGTAGGATGTGGGCCAGTGGCCCGCCACCAGCCAGTCCACCCCGGCCAGTCCTTTCCCGACCTCGAGCAGGCCGTGCTCGAACGATGGCGCGAGCGCGACGTGTTCGGCGAGTCGGTGCGCCGCCGTGAGGGCGCGGAGCCGTTCGTCTTCTACGAGGGCCCGCCGACCGCCAACGGCCCCCCCGGCGCTCACCACGTCCTGAGCCGCGTGTTCAAGGACGTGTTCCCGCGCTACCGAACGATGCGCGGGCGCCTGGTGCGCCGCAAGGGCGGCTGGGACTGCCACGGCCTGCCCGTCGAGCTCGAGGTTGAGAAGCAGCTCGGCATCAAGTCCAAGGACGACATCGAACGCTTCGGCGTGGCCGAGTTCAACGCCCGCTGCCGCGAGTCGGTGCTGCGCTACATCGACGAGTGGAACCAGCTGACCGAGCGGATCGGCTTCTGGATCGACACCGACGACGCCTACTTCACCCTCGACGACACCTACATCGAGTCGGTCTGGTGGTCGCTCAAGCAGGTCTGGGACAAGGGCCTGCTGTACGAGGGCAACAAGGTGGTGCCCTACTGCCCGCGCTGCGGCACCGCACTCTCCAGCCACGAGGTGGCGCAGGGCTACCACGACATCATCGACCCGTCGGTCTACGTCCGCTTCCCCGTCCGCGGCCCCTCCACAAGGGAGGACAAGCAGGAGAACGTGTCGTTTCTGGGCTGGACCACCACCCCGTGGACGCTGCTGTCCAACGCGGCGCTGGCCGTTCACCCCGACGTGACCTACGTGAGGGCGAAGGTGGAAGGTGAGACGCTGATCCTGGCCGAGGCGCTGGTGGAGCGCGTGCTCGGCGAGGGTGTGGAGACCAGCGATCCGGTCAAGGGCCGCGAGCTGGAGGGTACGCCGTACGAGCCTCCGTTCCCGTATGTGTCCGACTACGGCGAGCGCGGCCACACGGTGCTCCCCGCGGACTTCGTGACCACCGAGGACGGCACCGGCGTCGTCCATACGGCGATCGCCTTCGGCGAGGACGACTTCGACCTGGGCGAGCGCTTCGGCCTGACGCTGCAGAACCCGGTGCGCCCCGACGGCACCTTCGACGAGCGCATCGAGCCCTACGCGGGGCGCGACGTGCGCGAGGCCGGCCCGGACATCGTCGAGGCGCTGCGCGAGAGCGGCCGCCTGTTGCGCGCCGAGGACTACGAGCACTCCTACCCCCACTGCTGGCGCTGCGACACGCCGCTCATCTACTACGCCAAGTCGAACTGGTACGTGCGCACGACCGCCGTCAAGGACGAGCTGCTGGCCTCCAACGAGGCTGTCGACTGGCACCCCGAGCACATCAAGCACGGGCGCTTTGGCAACTGGCTGGAGAACAACGTGGACTGGGCCCTGTCGCGCGAGCGCTACTGGGGCACGCCGCTGCCGATCTGGCGGTCCGAGGACGGCGAGGAGGTGGTGTGCGTGGGCTCGCGCGAGGAGCTGCGCGAGCTGGGCGCCGAGCCGCCCGCCGACCTCCATCGCCCGTTCGTGGACGACGTGACCTTCGAGCTCAATGGCAAGACGATGCGCCGCGTGCCCGACCTGATCGACGTGTGGTGGGACTCGGGCTGCATGCCCTTCGCCCAGTGGCACGCGCCGTTCGAGAACCAGGAGGTCTTCAAGGAGCGCTTCCCCGCCGACTACATCTGCGAGGCGCTGGACCAGACCCGCGGCTGGTTCTACTCGCTGCTCGCGGTCTCGACCCTGCTCTACGGCCGTTCCTCGTACGAGACCGTGCTCTGCCTGGGGCTGATCCTCGACGCCGAGGGCCAGAAGATGTCCAAGTCCAAGGGCAACGTCGTCGTGCCCTGGGAGGTGCTGGACACCCACGGCGCAGACGCCTTCCGCTGGTACCTCTTCACGTCCAAGCAGCCGTGGGACAGCTACCGCTTCTCGATGGAGGCGGTGGGCGAGGCGGTGCGCCGGTTCATCAAGACGCTGTGGAACACCTACGGCTTCTACGTGCTCTACGCGAACGTGAACGGCGTCGAGCCGGCGCGCGCCTCCGCCCCGGAGCCGGACATCGATCGCTGGGTGCTGTCCCGGCTGCAGGCGACGAAGGAGGTGGCGATCGAGCGCCTGGACGACTACGACACCACCAGCGCCGGACGTGCCATCGCGGAGTTCGTCGAGGACCTGTCGAACTGGTACGTGCGGTCCTCGAGGCGGCGGTTCTGGGACGGCGATGCCGACGCCTTCAACACCCTCTGGACCTGCCTCACGGACGTTGCGAAGCTTTTGGCCCCGCTCACGCCGTTCGTGGCCGACGCCATCTACGAGAACCTCGATGGCGCGGAGCCGTCGGTGCACCTGTGCGACTACCCCGAGCCCGACGCCTCGGTGCGCGATCCGGAGCTGGAGTGGCAGATGGGCGTGGCGCGGGAGGCGGTGGGGCTCGGACGCGAGGCCCGGGCACACGGCAAGCTCAAGGTGCGCCAGCCGCTGAGGGAGGCCGTGGTGGTGGCCGCCGGCCGCGAGCGCGAGGCGATCGAGCGCTTCGAGGCGCTCGTGCTGGACGAGCTCAACGTGAAGGGCCTGAGCTACGTGTCGGAGGCCGACGAGCTGGGCCGCTTCGAGCTCAAGCCCAACTACCGCACGCTGGGCCCGCGGTTCGGCAAGCACATGCCGCAGGTGGCCGCGGCGGTGGCCGGCCTTGACGCCGCGAACGCGGCGCGCACGCTGCGCGCGGGCGGCGAGGTGCACATCTCGGTCGACGGCCGCGAGCACCCGCTGGGCGCCGACGACGTGCAGATGGCGCTACAGCCGCTGGAGGGCTACCAGGTGGAGCGCGCGGGCACGCATGCCGTGGCGCTGGACCTGACCGTGGACGACGAGCTGCGCCGCGAGGCGCTCGCCCGTGAGGTGGTGCACGCCGTGCAGAACGCGCGCAAAGAGGCGGGCCTGGAGGTGGAGGACCGGATCGCGCTCGGGCTGGGAGGCGACGAGGGATTGCTTGACGCCGTGCGCGCGCACGAGGGCTACGTGACCGGCGAGACGCTGGCCACGTCGCTGAACCTCGAGGACGCCGACGGCGGCCAACCGGCCACCATCGAGGGCCGCGAGCTCACGATCGCGGTGCGGCGGGCCTAGTCCGGCGGACCGAGTCCCGGCTCGGCGCCGGCGTCCTGCAACTCGCCGGCGATAGACCAGTCGGCCTTCTTCGCGTCCACGAAGCGGATCCAGACCTGGTCGCGGGGCATCTTGCCTTCTTCGGTGAGCACGTCCGTGAGCCGCTCGGCGATCGCAGCCTTCTGCTCGGCCGAGCGGCCCTCGAACCACTCGATGGTCACGTACGGCATGTGTTCCGCACGCTCGGCGTTACGCCGCCAGCGCGGGCTCGATCTCCTGCACCAGCCGGTTCTTGGGCAGCGCGCCCACGATCTGGTGGGCCACCTCGCCGTTCTTGAACAGCAGGATGGTGGGGATCGACATCACGTTGTAGTTGGCCGCGGTCTGGGGGTTGTCGTCCACGTTGAGCTTGACCACGCGTAGGTCGTCGCGCTCACCCGCCAGCTCCTCGAGGTGGGGGGCCACCACGCGGCAGGGTCCGCACCAGGGCGCCCAGAATTCGACCAGCACGGGCTCCGAAGACTCGATGACCTCGGCCTGGAAGTTGCTGTCCAAGACCTCGTCCACTGCTCCTGCCACTTTGGGCTCCTTCGTAGTTTCCGGGTTGCCGGCCAATGCTTCAAAAAGTATAGCGTGGTCACCGTACCCGAAACCGCAGCGCGGGAACCTTGACGAACGCTTCCAGGGCGATCCTCGCAGACATCTTGGAGGCGCCCACGCGGCGGTCGCGGAAGACGATCGGGACCTCCTCCACGCGGAAGCCGGCGCGGATCGCGCGGTAGGTCATCTCGATCTGGAAGCCGTAGCCGTCGGTGCCCACGGCTTCGAGGTCGAGCCGCTCGAGCACCTCGCGGCGGAAGCACTTGAAGCCGCTGGTGAGGTCCTGCACAGGCACGCCGAGGAGGAACCGCGCGTACAGCGAGCCGCCGCGGCTGATCAACCGCCGGCCGAGGCCCCAGTCGGTCACCCCGCCGCCCGGCACGTAGCGCGACCCCACCACGAGGTCGGCCCGGTCCGCGGCTCCGATCAGGCGCGGAAGGGCCGCGGGGTCGTGCGAGAAGTCGGCATCCATCTCCAGCAGCAGGTCGGCCCCGGCGGCCATCGCGTGTTGAAAGCCCGCGAGGTAGGCCGGGCCGATGCCCTCCTTGCGGGAGCGGTGCAGCACCTCCACGTTCTCGATCTCGGCGGCCAGGCGGTCGGCGATCTCGCCCGTCCCGTCAGGGGAGCCGTCGTCCACCACGAGCACGCGGTGCTCGAGGCCGGTCGAGGCGAGGTGCGGCAGCGACGCGCGCACGATCGCCTCCACGTTCTCGGCTTCGTTGTAGGTCGGGAACACGAGCCAGGCGTCGGACATGGGCGCGTACCCTAGCCCCGTGCCCCGAGCTCTCCGGAACGCCGAGATTGCCGACGCCTTCGAGGAGCTGGCTACTCTGTACGAGCTCGACGGCGCCGTGGTCTATCGCGTGCTGGCCTACCGCAACGCGGCGAAGTCGATTCGCGACTCCGGTGTGTCCGTGGCCGAGATGGCCGCCCAGGGGCGCACCGAGGAGCTGGCCGGCATCGGCAAGACGATCGCCGAGAAGATCGACGCGCTGGTGGCAGAGGGCGACATCCCGTCGGCGCTGAAGCTCAAGGCCAAGATCCCCGCCGGCCTGGTGGAGATCACCCGCATCCCGGGGCTCGGCCCCAAGCGCACGCGCGCGCTGCACCGGGAGCTCGGGCTGGAGACGCTCGACGATCTCCGCAAGGCCGCCGAGGAGGGGCGCCTGCGCGACGCCCCCGGATTCGGGGCCAAGGCGGAGGAGAACGTGCTCGCCGCACTTGCCGCCGGCGCCGACGGACGGCCGAAGGCACGTACCCTGCTGTCCACCGCCCTCGCGGTTGGCGAGGAGCTGGTTGGGGGGCTGCGCGCACATGACTCCGCCCTGAGGGTGGAGCTGGCCGGCAGCGCCCGCCGCCTGGCCGACACCTGCAAGGACCTCGACATCGTGGCCGCCGCCAGGGACCCCGAGAAGCTGGCCAAGGCGTTCGCCGAGCTGCCCGGTGTCGACGAGGTGACCACCTCCGGCCAGGCGGGCGCCAAGGCGGTCACCCACCAGGGGCTGGCCGTGGACCTGCGCATCGTGCCGGAGGACAGCTTCGGAAACCTGCTCCAGCACTTCACCGGCTCGGGCCGCCACAACGAGGCGCTGCGCACGGCGGCCGTGAAGAAGGGCCTGCACGTGAGCGAGTACGGAGTGGCCGACGACAACTCGGGCGAGACGCACGCGTGCGCGACCGAGGAGGAGGTCTACGGGCTGCTGGGGATGGCATGGGTGCCGCCCGAGCTGCGCGAGAACCGCGGCGAGCTGGAGGCCGCGCGCGACGGTGGGCTGCCCGAGCTGGTGCGCCTGGAGGGCATCAGGGGCGACCTGCACTGCCACACCACCGCCTCCGACGGCCGCAACACGATCGCCGAGATGGCCGTGGGCGCCAAGGATCGCGGCTACGACTACCTCGCGATCACCGACCACTCCGCCAGCCACGGCTTCGGCAACGAGGTGACCGCCGACGAGCTGCGGCGCCAGATCGAGCGCGTGGCAGCCGCCGACGAGAAGATCGAGGACTTCCGGATCCTGGCGGGCAGCGAGGTGAACGTGCTGCCCGACGGCTCGCTGGACTACGACGACGACCTGCTCGCAGAGCTGGACTGGATCGTGGCCAGCGCGCACACCTCCTTCCGCATGTCCGAGAGTGACATGACCGACCGCATCGTGACCGCGATCGAACACCCGCTCGTGGACGCGATCGGGCACCCCACCGGGAGGCTGATCGGCAGTCGCGAGCCCTACGCGCTCGACGTGGACGCGGTGATCGCCGCGGCCGCACGAACCGGCACGTTCCTGGAGATCAACGCCAACCCCAACCGCCGCGACCTCGACGACGTGTACGCCCGCGCGGCGGTGAAGGCCGGGGTGAAGATCGTGATCGACTCCGACGCCCACGGCGTCGACACGCTGGCCAACATGCGCTTCGGCCTGGCCACGGCGCGCCGCGGCTGGCTGACCGCCGCTGACGTGGCCAACACCCGCTCGTGGGACGACCTGCGTGCGCTGCGCCCGCGCGCCTAGCTACTTGCCCCGGATTAACGGTTGAAGTGAAACGGCCGCGCCGGGGGTGGTGGCGCGGCCGTTTGGGGTGGTCGGGGGTGCTGTTGGGTGGAGCGGGTGGATCGTTTCAGTCGCTGTGGACGGCGAGGGTGTCGAGGTTGTAGGCCAGCACCGCCCATCCGACCCAGGTGCGGGCTCCGGGGTGTCCTCGCAGCCGGGTGCGGTCGAGGCCGTAGCTGCGTTTGAGGTGGCTGATGCGCCCTTCGCAGCCGACCCGGTAGCGGGCCAGCCGGCGCCGGGTTCTTCGCGATCCGGCCTGCTGGCGCCCGGCGATGAACACGGTGGACTGCGACGGCAGCGCCGGGTTGGTGGTGGTGGGCTCAAAGCCGCCGTCGAGCGCGATCTCGCGCGGCCGGATTCCGAGCCGGTCGAGCTCCTGGGCGGTCGCGGGTAACAGCTCGGTCTCGTTGGGCGAGCCGATCCGGCTGGCCGGCGGCAGCAGGAACCCCCGCGCGCCGCGGCGGGTGTTGGCCGTCACCTCGGCGAGTTGGAACACATAGCCGAACTCGGTCGGCTTGCCGAGCTTGCCCTTCCGGATCGGGCGCGCGTCGGGATCGGCGAGCGAGACCAGCCGGTCGGTGATCTTCTCCCCGGCGAGGCGCTGCTCGATCTGGCGGGCCACCTTCGCGGCGCGCTCGGCCAGTTCGTCGAGGCGCCTTGCCGCCACGAGCTTTCGCTGTGCGCCTCGGCCTCGCGCGCTCTCGCGCGCCTTCGCCGCCAGCCTCCGCGCCTCGCGCACCGAGCGGGCGAGAAGCTCGCCGGCCTCGCCCGTCAGCCGCAGCACCTCGGCCTTCTTCTCGCCAGCGCGCCGGGACATCGTGCGACCGATCAGGCGCAGCCGCCGACCCGCAGCCCGTGAGCGATCCTGGACCGCCTTCGCGCCGGCGCCGAGCGTCCCAGCGAGCCGGCGCCCCTCGCGCGCGAGCGCGCGGGTCGCGTCCACCGCGAGCGCCGCATCGGAGGGGTAGCGCACGTCGGCCTCGACGACGGTCGAGTCGACCCGCATCGCGCGAGCACGGAAGCGCTGCTCGCGCTGGGCCTTGGCGATCACCAGCCGCGTCAGCTCGGCGACCACCTCGGGCCCCAGCCGGCGGGTGAGCTTGCGCACCGTCGACTCATCAGGCACCCGCTCTGACAGCGCGATCAAACAGAAGCGCCGCAAGTGCAGCGAGTCAGAGACCTCGCGCACGAGCGTCTCATAGCCCCAGCCGGTGCGCGCCTTGACCACCATCAGGCGCACATAGCTGGCCATCGGCATCGTCGGGCGCCCGCGCTCCCGGGCGCCCAGCTCCCACGCCGACTCGATCGGGGCCAGCAGCGCGCCATCGCCAAGCAACTCGTCCAGCCGCGCCAGGCCCTCCGGCAGCTCGCGCACCTCGACCGGCAACGCCTCGTCAAACAGCGTCTCCACCTGACCGCCCGCCAACCGCAGCATCTCCACCCCCGGAAACCGTTGATTTGCAGGGTCGATCATCACTGCCACGACGGACAGAACCGCTCCCCAAACGCCGACTATTTCCGGGGCAAGTAGCTAGGACGGACTCGTCGGCTCGTAGGACGGACTGGTCGGCTCGACCTTGCGCGCCCACGGGGTGCGCACCAGCTCCGGCGCCCCGAACGCCGAGCTGCGGTCCACGAAGAAACGCACGCCGTCGCGGTCCTCGATCGCCTGCACCGCCGACGACTGCTTGCGCCATGTGAGCGCCACCCCGATCGCGTAGCCCGCCGCGATGGCGGGGACCTGGGGCACGAGGAAGGCCACGGCGCCGCAGGCGAGCGTGAACAACCCGAGCGGCCACAGCCGGTTGAAGATCACGCTGCCCACCTCCACCTCGGGGAGCGTGTTCGTGGCGCGCGCCCCCGTCAGCAGCCGGGCGATCCCCGCTGTCGCGGCCAGCCGCCGGCCCAGGAGCAGCCCGCCGGCCGCGGCAATCGTCCACCAGCCGAGGGCAACGCCGATCGCCACGCTGTCCTCGTCCTGCGTGGCGCTGGCGATCGCCACCACCGCCAGCGCGGTCCCCGCCCCGGCGAACAGCAGGACGGCCACGCGCAGGAAGTCCGTGAAGCGCACGGCGGGGTGGTTAGGCGCCCTCGGCCAGAACGGCGAGCACCTCTGTGAAGCCGCGCACGCCCTCGACTGCCAGGTCAGAGCGGTCGACGATGGCGGCGGGCCCCTCGCTGGAGCGGACGCCCACGCGGACGGCGAGCTCGAGCGCCCCTTCGGCCACGAGGGCGTCGAGGGCGTCGAAGGCGTCGAGGTCGGTCACGTCGTCGCCGCCGTAGAGCGCGACGCGCACCTTCGTGCGCTCGATCAGGGCGCGCACCGCCTGCCCCTTGTCAACGGGCACGGGAGGGCGGACCTCGAGCACCTTGCGGCCCCAGTGGATGCCCAGCCCGGCGGTCTCCGCCTCCTGGGCCACGCCCTGGAGCACGGTCTCGGCGGCCTCCTCGTCGGGTGAGCCGCGCCAGTGAAAGGCCTTGATCGGCCCCTTGTCCTCCAGGCGGATACGCAGCTGCTTGAACGCGCGCTCGTTCTGGCGGTGGCGCACGAACTCGCGGGTGCGTCCCTCCCAGCTGGCGAACGCGTCGAGCAGGCGCGGGCGCTTCTCGCCGGCGTACATCACCTCTGCCCCGTGAGAGCCCACGTAGGCGATCGAGCCCACCCCCACCAGCCGCCTGGCCTCGGCCACCGGGCGCCCCGAGACGCACGCCACGCACCCGTAGCGGCGCCCCAGCCGGCTGAGCAGCAGCGGCACCTCCTCGCGCACGTGGGACTCGTCGGGCCGGTTGACGATCGGGGCCAGCGTGCCGTCGATATCGCAGAAGATCGCCGCGTTGGGCGGGTCCTCGGTGAGCGGGCGCAGTCCCTCGGCCAGGGTGTTCGCAGTCGGAGCGGACACGGCTCGTAGTATGCCCGGCGATGTCTGAGAGGCTCGGTCGGCTGGCCGTGATCGCCACGGTGGCGGGCATGTTCAGCGGGCTGTTCGGTATCGGCGGCGGGACCGTGATCGTGCCGCTGCTCATCCTCTGGCTGGGCTACGGCGAGCGTGAGGCCACCGGCACCTCACTCGCCGCCATCGCCGTGATCGCCGCCCTGGCCGCTGGAGCGCACGCTCTGTACGGCAACGTGGATCCGCTGGCGGCGCTGCTGATCGGCCTGCCCGCCGTGGGCGGCGTGCTGGCCGGCACGACGCTTCAGCAGCGGATCCCCGAGCAGGCCGTGGCCGGCGTGTTCGCCGCTCTGCTGATGGCCTCGGCGACCGTGCTGGTGCTCTGATGGAGGCGGGCGACCTACTCGGCCTACTCGTCATCGGCTTCTCCGCCGGCATGCTCGGCGGGCTCGTGGGCGGCGGCGGCGGTGTGCTGTTCGTACCCGGCTTGGTGATCTTCCTCGGCGAGTCCCAGCTCGAGGCCGAAGCCACCTCGCTGCTGGCCATGGCCCTGGTGGCGGTCGTGGGCGCGGCACGCCAGGGCGGCTACGGCAACCTCCGCCTGCGCGATGGGTTGGTCGTGGGCGTGCTGTCTCCAATCGGGGTGGGTGCGGGCACCGTTTTGGCCAACAATCTCCCCGAGCGGGCGCTGGAGCTCTCGTTCGCCGCCCTGCAGCTGTACTTTGCCTACGGGCTGGCGCGCCGCGCGCTGCGATCGCCGGACCCGCCATAGGCCACGAACGGGTAGCCTCGTGAGGCTCAGATGACGATCCTCGAGTTCGACACCCAGGAGCGGGAGGGAATGGCTCACGTGCACCTGCGCGGGGAGCTCGACCTGGCCTCCGCCGAGCGCGTCGAGCGCGAGCTCGAACGCGTTGAGTCCGATCGTCCCGAGCTCATCGTGCTCGACCTCTCGGGCCTCACCTTCCTCGACTCGACCGGCCTGCGCCTGATCGTGACTGCCGACCAGCGCGCCCGCCAGTCCGACCGCCGCCTGGCGGTGATCAAGGGCCCCGCCACGGTGCAGCGCGTGTTCTCCATCACCAAGCTGGATGAACGCCTCACGATGGTCGACAACGAGAGCGAGCTGCAGGCCGCCGGATGAGCGTGGCCATCGACCCCACGTCCCGCCCGGAGATAGCGGCCCTCCTCGCCCGCGGCGAGGAGAAGGGCTGCATCGACCTCTCCGAGCTCGACGAGCGCGCGCAGGCGCTCGACCTGAGCGACGAGGAGCTGGAGGCTGTGCACGAGCGGATCGAAGCGCGCAGCATCGAGCTCAGCGACGACTGCGGGCGCACCGACGCCGAGGAGGCGCGCTACCAGCCCGAGGACCTCACAGGCACCACCACCGACGCCCTCCAGCTGTTCCTGAACGAGATCCGGCGCTACCAGCTGCTCACCAAGGGCGAGGAGGTGGAGTTGGCCCAGCGCATCGAGCAGGGCGACCTCGCGGCGAAGGAGCGGATGATCAACTCCAACCTGCGCCTCGTGGTCTCGATCGCCAAGAAGTACCAGGGGCACGAGCTGACGCTGCTCGACCTGATCCAGGAGGGCATCTTCGGCCTGATCCGGGCCGCCGAGAAGTTCGACCACCGCCGCGGCTACAAGTTCTCCACCTACGCCACCTTCTGGATCCGCCAGGCGATTCAGCGCGGCCTGGCCAACAAGTCGCGCACGATCCGCATCCCGGTGCACATCGGCCAGCGCGAGCGCAAGATCGCGCGTGCCTCCCGCGAGCTGTCCGCCCGGCTGGGCCGCGAGCCCTCGGACGCCGAGATCGCCGGTGAGGCCGAGCTGCCGGTCGAGCACGTGGAGGAGGTGCGGGCCGCGGCCCGCACCGTCACGAGCCTCGACCGCACGGTCGGCGAGGAGGGCGACACCGCCTTCGGCGACCTGCTGCCCAGCGACGAGCCGGAGCTCGAGGAGGAGATCCAGGTGAACCTGGCGCGCGAAGCGCTGCACCGGACCGTGGACCACCTTCCCGAGGCCGAGCGCACCGTGATCCGCCTGCGCTACGGGATCGACGGCGGCGAGCCCAAGCCGCTGCGCGAGACCGGCCGCGAGCTGGGCCTGTCGGCCGAACGGGTGCGCCAGCTGGAGTCCCGTGCCCTGAAGCGCCTGTCCTCCCAGCGCGAGCTCAACGCGCTGCGCGACGCCGCGTGACGATGGCCACGCCGAAGGACGCCGAGGTGCTCGTGGTCTAGGCCAGCGGGGGCATCGGCACGCCGGGCGTGCGCGCCAGCGCCGCGGCGGTCACGATCAGCGACAGCCCCGGCACGAAGCGCTCCGGCCGCCCGGTGTCCTGGCCGGTTCGCAGCGCCTCCTCGCGCAACTCGACCAGCGCGACGACCGCGGCGCAGGTCTCGGCCTGCGGCGAGTCCTCGCCCACCTCGCACGCCAGCCGTGTGAGCGCGAGGCTCTCGGCAGGCTCCACCCCGTGGAACATCTGGCCCACCGCCATCACCAGGAACGTGTAGACGCGGTCGAGCAGCGGGTCGCGGTCCAGCGCGCCGGGGCCGGGCGCGGGACCGGCGTCGAGAAGCTCCTCACCGGCGAGGATCCGGTCGAGCTGGCCGCCGAACACGACCCGGAGCTGATCGTTGGACAGACCCGCCTGGAGCGCGTAGCGCAAGTTCAGCGTGGCGGCGAAGCTGCACGCGGAGTAGGGGGCGTCGCTGGCGAAGATGATGTTGCCCGGGGGCACGAGCGTGTAGAGCGCCAGCAGGTCGCTGGGCGACCACCACGCCGTGTCGAAGAAGAGGTTGGGCAGGTCCTTGGCCGCCTGCCAGATCCAGGCGAGGTCGCAGATGCCCGCGTGCGCGAGGATCAGCCGCAAGCCGGGCCGGCGCTCGCATATCTTCACGGCGTGCTCCCCCAGCGCGGGGATCCCGCGCCCGGCGTGCACCAGCACCGGCAGCCCGCGCTCGTCCGCCATCTCGAACACCGGCTCCATCGCCGGAGTGTCCAGCGCGAACCGCTCCGCGCGCGGGTGCAGCTTGATGCCGGCGGCGCCCGCATCGAGGCAGCGCTCGGCCTCGGCCAGGGGCCCTGCGGCGGGGTCGAGCCGGCAGAAGGCGGTGAGCCGGCCCTCGGAGCGCTGCGAGTCGCCGATCACCTGGTCGTTGGCCGCCGGGTAGCCGTCGGGCTCGTGCATCGGGAACACCACCCCGCGCGAGCCCGCAGCCGTCAGCGTGGCGGTCAGCTGCTCGGCCGTGCAGCTGAAGCCGTCGGGGTCGTTCTGCCCGATGTGGGTATGGGCGTCGTACAGCTCGATGCCCGGCGCCTGCTCGCGCAGGGCCGCCAGCCAGGGGGCCATCAGCTCATCGCCGAACACGGCGGGCAGACTACCCGCGGTCAGTTGGGCAGCCCGTGCTCCAGCGCGCCCTTCACCGCGGCGTCCACGGCGTTGAGGCGGTACAGCGCCAGCGCTTCGGCCGACCGGAAGCGCCGGCCGGGGAGGGCATCGGGCCCGTGGTGGCCCAGCACGCAATGGCTCAGCGCGAGCTCCTTCTCGCGCGGGAACGACCCCACGCGCTCGGTCCACTCCGAGATCAGCTCGAGCCCGAGCGCCAGGTGGCCCACCAGCGCACCCTCGTCGCTGAGCGCGATCTCCGCCGTGTAGTCGAACTCGCGCACCTTGCCGATGTCGTGGAGTAGCGCGCCGGTGATAAGGACGTCGGAGTTCAGCCGCGGGTGCAGCGCGCAGGCCTCTACCGCCAACGTGGCGACCGCCACGGTGTGCTCGAGCAGCCCGCCGAGGTAGGCGTGGTGCCCGCCGCGTGAGCAGGGCGCGCGCCGGAGCGACTCACGGAAGGGCTCGTCGGCCAGCATGGCGTCCAGCAGCCGGCGGTAGTCGGTGTCGTGCACCTCGCGGGCGAAGTGCTCGAGGAAGCCGTCGAGCTCCTCGAGGTCGCGGTAGGCCATCGGCAGGAAGGCGGCGGGGTCGAGCCCCTCGTCCACGCGCCGGATGGACCTAACGTCGATCTGGAGGTCGTCGCGGAAGCGCTCGACGCGGCCGGCCACGCGCACCACGTCGCCGCGGTCGAACTGCCCCGCGAGGAAGTCCGCGTCGCGGAACGCGCGTCCCGGGATGGAGCCCGTGCGGTCGCGCAGCTCGAGCGCGAGGTAGGTGGACCCGCTGCGCGCGGTGAGGCGGTCCTTGCGCGCGCAGGCGAACACGGCGTCCACGTCCGTGCCGTCGCGCAGGCCGGCCACGGTCGGCCGCTCTTCGGGGGCTTCGATCACGCTTCGATGGTGGCCCACGCACCGGACCGATCCCGGTGGGCCACACTTCGGACTCGTATACCGTGGTCAGGGTGTCGGATGTGATCTGGACAGAGCGTCCCGCGCTTAGGAGCCCTGTGCTCGTGGCCGCCTTCGGCGGCTGGAACGACGCCGGCGACGCCGCCTCCGCGGCGGTGCAGTTCATCGGCGCCCACCACGAGCCGCGCGTGGTGGCACGCATCGACGCGGACGAGTTCATCGACTTCACCAGCGTGCGGCCCACGGTGCGCCTCGTGGACGGCCAGACACGCGAGATCGACTGGCCCGAGACCACGGTCTCCGCGGTGGAGGTGCCCGGCGCCGACGGGGACCTGGCGATCCTGCAGGGCCCCGAGCCGGCGCTGCGCTGGGGCCGCTACTGCCGCGCCGTGATAGAGGTCGCCCACGAGCTGGGCGCGGGGAAGGTGATCACCCTGGGCGCGCTGCTCGCCGACGTGCCCCACACGCGGCCGGTGTCGATCTCGGGCATCGCCTCCGATGCCGCCCTCGTCGACCGCCTCGGCTTCGACCACACCAGCTACGAGGGCCCCACGGGCATCGTGGGCGTGTTGCACCACGCCTGCGGCGCCGCGGGCCTGAGCTCGGTGAGCCTGTGGGCGTCGGTGCCGCACTACGTGGCCGCCGCACCCAACCCCAAGGTGGCGCTGGCGCTGGTACGCGCGTTCGAGGGCGCGGCAGGCGTGGTGGTGGACGCCGCCGAGCTCGAGGCCGCGGCCGAGGACTACGAGCGCCAGGTGAGCGCCGCGGTGGCCTCGGACCCCGAGGTGCGCGCGTTCGTGGAGCGCCTGGAGTCGGCCGCGGACGAGAGCGAGGACGACCCGGACCCGGCGAACCTGCCATCAGCGGACGCGATCGCGAGCGACTTCCAGCGGTTCCTCAGGCAGCAGGGGCCGGAGGGTTAACTCTCTGCTGCCGGGCAAATGATCCGGTAGTCACACAAGCGACAGATGTCCGGCCTCGGCGTGGGCTGGAAGTCCTGGCGCTGGATGCCCTCACCGATCTCGGCCACCGTGCCGCGCACGCGCTCCAGCTCCGCCTCGGAGTGCTCGATGGGCACCTTCTCGCCGGTCATCACGTAGTGGTAGCTCTGCGCGGTCGTGTCCAGCTTCCACGACTCGCGTGCACCCATCTGGTAGATCGACAGCTGCACGTCCGAGCCCAGCTCCTCCTCGGTCTTCGCGCGGCCGGTCTTGTAGTCGATCAGCTCGTACGAGCCATCGGGGTGGCGGTCCACGCGGTCCACCCGGCCGCGGAGCAGGTGCGGGCCGAGCGAGAACGAGAAGCTGCGCTCGAACCACACCGGCTCGGACTCCTCGGAGCGCGTGCGCTCCCAGTAGCGGTCCAACGCGTCCAGCGCGCGCTCTCGGAACTGCAGCTCGTCGTCGGAGTCGCCGAAGCCGCCCCTGCGCCAGGACGACTCGAACAACTCCATCAGTTCCTCGCGCGAGCCCTTGGTGTGGCGGTGGAAGCGCTCGAGCACCTGGTGCAGCGCGATCCCGAAGCGCTGGTAGATCGTGGGCTCCTGCGGGATCCGAAAGACTCGCGCGAACTTGTACTTCAGCGGGCAGATCCGGTAGGTCTCGATGTCCGAGGCCGACAGCATCAGCCCGCCGTCGGCTCCACCGCCGCGACGGCGGGGGATGAAGGGGTCCAGCGAGGGCTCGCTGCCGTCGCCCCCCGCGGCCGGGCGGCCCTCGGCCTCGCGGGTGGTGTCGCGCAGCCAGTCGTCCAGGCCGGAGGCCTCGAGCACCTCGCGCTGCTCGGGCGTGGCGCCCTGCGCGAGCATCGCGTTCACCTCGGCCAGCGCCTCGGCGAGCGGCTGGCCGGCCTTGGAGCGGTCGATCAGCGCCGCCACCTTGATCAGCTCCAGGTAGCGCGCGACGGCGTTGGACACGTCCACGCTCGTGTCCAGGCGCATCTCGCCCAGGCGCCCACCGGTGCGCGCGACGGTGTCGAGCAGCTCGTCGCGCATGATGCGGAAGGTGGAGTGAAGGCCCTCACCGGGGCCGAACAGCTCCTCCTCCACGACCTCCTCGCCTGTGCCCCCCTGGGTATCGGCCTCGTGCGCGTCGCGCGCCTCGATATAGAACGGCGACGGCCGCGCCGGGGAGCCGTTCTGCCTGTGCTCGCTTGTCGAGTAGCCCTCGGCCCAGGCCAGCACCATCCCCTCGCTCGCCCGCGAGAGAGCCACCCCCAGGAGGCGGCGCATGGCGGCCTCGTGCCCGCCCCGGTAGGCGGGCAGCAGCTCCTTGAGCAGCTCGGAGGGGACCTCGGTGGAGGGGCCGGGGTCGCGTCCGGGCATGCGGGCGGCGGTGAGCCCGAGCACGAAGGTGTGCTCCAGCTCGGTGCCCTTGGCGGCGTCGAAGGCCATCACGCGCACGACCGGCGTGGCCGGGCTCCGGATTGCGTCCTCCTCTTCGCGCAGCCCCGAGTCGGCGACCGCCTTGAGGTAGAGGGTGAAGTCGCGCGCGGTGGCGCCCGGCTCGCGCCGCACGTAGGCGGTGGCCAGCTCGGGCAGGCGGGCGATGTTGCGCAGCCGCTCCACGGTGTCGGCCTGGGTGGCGAACACCTGCTGGCGGCGCACGCCGATGCGCTCGATCAGCCTCAGCACGAAGCGGTCCGGGCGGCGGTTCTCGAACGCGCCGGAGGCGGCGCGGTACAGGCGCAGGAAGGCCTGGGCGCGGTCGCGCCCCTCGGGCGTGAGCTGCGGACCCTCCAGCGCGGCTGCCACCGCCGCCGGGAGGTCGAGCTTGCGCCGCCGGGCCAGCTGGGTGAG